>Ga0163209_1000350_pt1 | contig 19559 bp, 16 predicted proteins | sample Kivu_160m_FD_113538 | JGI IMG/M metagenome (GOLD analysis project Ga0163209, IMG submission 113538) | Freshwater microbial communities from Lake Kivu, Western Province, Rwanda to study Microbial Dark Matter (Phase II) - Kivu_160m | ecosystem: Environmental > Aquatic > Freshwater > Lake ...
CTAACAGACAATTACATTTTCCCCCTATTAATGTTCGGCTCAATGGGATGGGGCATCTATCTGGCGTTTTTATACGATAACTCAAATATAAAATCGACAATTTTATCTAAATTCTATCTCAATAGATTTTTCAAATTGATTTTTGCTTTATTCTGCATAATCGTTATTTTCATTTGCTTCAAGCTTGGTATTGAAAACTATAAAACTTTCATAAATCTTTCCAGCCCAGATATCAATCAGTTTCTTCTCCGCATTTACCCACTCGTCCCGATCTGTATGGTAAGCCTCTTTGTTTTGGTAGAATATTTCAAATCAAAAGCGTCAATATCACGTCCTTTGATATTGAGCTTAATCATCTTAATATCACTTTGGTGTCCCGCATATAATGGGTCTTTAGCTTACTCTGGTGTATCTGCCGTAAATAAGGTAAGCGAATTAGTCTATACGGCGCCGGTAATCTTCAATGAGATCCCTGCTAATAAATTCAGTGTTTATGTTGAAAAATGGAACTTAAGCAAGTATGCTGACGATATACCCAGGTATTATGCTTACTTCTTTAATGAAAAATACCCAAAGGTACATGATGGGAATTCATATTTTAATGCAGCGACAAGTATGTTTATGATACTCAATAAGAATGAGATCCCAAATGCTTGGGAATATGGAGATCTACTATTAACAGATGCACCCGGTTGTATTAAGCAGTATTTCCCAAAAGCAGAGGAAGTACAGAGAATCACGTGGGAATCGGGATACTTGTCCTTAATGGATTTGAATACAGATATAAAAAAACTCATTGGCCCCGATCGTTTCATTTCTCACGGTAATAATTCTGGAGGTTATTTTTTCCTGGACAGGTGGACTGCTACTGTTTCTGGCACGGTCCAGAATATAAAGATAAAATGTGGCACTTCAGGCAATGTTAAGGTAGCTATATATGCTGATATTAATGGCTCGCCCGGGGTTTTACTCAATGCCATTAATACAAACACATCGGTAAATGCAGGCTGGAACGAGATTGCCATTCCAACCACCTCGATAATTGCGGGGACGGACTACTGGCTGGCAGCCATTTCCGATGCCAATTGCATTCAGTATACATCCCAAGCCGGGTCTGTACAGAAATATAAACCAGCCATATATTCGACTTTCAACTTTCCCAATTCTGCTGGCAGCGGCTTTACCTTTTTCGGCGGTTATAATATTATAGCTGGCTATTAAATTGTCCTCTTGGAGATGGATATGCGCAGAAACAATAGCGATTCAGATAAAAAAGAAAATGCTGAAAAAGTATACGCGACAACACCATCCATGTTCGTTTCCCTTACAATATTGATAAAATTTACGTAGTAGTGATAGCATGATCGGAGCCGACGTTAAACTTGGAGAGAATGTGGTTATCTATCACCCCGATTTGGTCAATCTATACGGCTGCGAAATTGGCGATGGAAGCAAGATCGGTGCCTTTGTTGAGATACGAAAGCGGGTAAAAATTGGATGCAACGTAAAAATCCAGGCTTTTGCTTTCATTCCTGAGGATGTAACCATCGAAGATGGGGTATTCATCGGTCCTCATGTTTGTTTCACCAACGATAAATATCCCCGTGCAGTTAACGCGGATGGCAGCCTGATGCAAGCCGAAGACTGGGAGAGCGTTCCGACTATCGTGAAGCAGCAGGCAAGTATCGGTGCTAACGCGACTGTATTATGCGGAATTACTATTGGCGAACATGCCATGGTGGGTGCCGGTGCTGTAGTCACTCATGATGTCCCAGATTTCGCTGTCTTTGCAGGAGTGCCCGCATGTGTGGTTGGCGATACGCGGCATTTGCATAAGGATAAAGTTGAGTAAGCTTGGACTGTTGCTCTTAGGGATAAGTGTGCTGTTTACCGCGGCGGCAAACCTGCTGCTGCGAGAGGGAGTCGTACGTGCCAATATCGCGGAGTTCACTTGGGGTAAATTTGGTTATTTCATGCTGGCGCTAATCCGCGAACCACTCTTCATTATAGGCGCGATTTTATACGGTGTTGCGGCCCTGGTGTGGTTCAGAGTAATATCAACGGAGCAGCTCAGTATCGCCTATCCTCTCCTGGTCAGCTTTACCTTTATACTTATTACGCTGGGAGCTGTTATATTTTTCCGCGAGTCTGTTTCATTACAGAAAGTTATCGGGTTGGCAGTAATCTTAGTTGGCATCATAATCGTGGCTACTTCATGAGGAGATAAATATGATTCGTATTGGTGTAGTTGGATATGGCTACTGGGGACCAAATATGGTGCGCAACTTCGCTGAGGCCCCCGGTGCCGCGGTCTCGTATGTTAGCGATTTAAACGAGAAAAAGCTTGAACTTGCTAGGAGACGCTATCCGGCAATAAAAACAACTACTGACTACACGGATGTATTAGCCGACACCGATATTGATGCCGTAGTAATAGCTACCCCGGTCTCCACGCACTTTGATATAGCTATGCGGGCTCTTAGAGCCGGCAAGCATGTGTTGGTAGAAAAACCCATGACCACTACTTCTAAACAGGCCATTGAGTTAATTGAGCAGGCCGACAAGTATAAACAGGTATTGGCCGTTGATCATACATTTGTATATACCGGGGCCGTACGCAAGATCCAGGAACTCGTAGCCAGTAATGCACTGGGTGATATTTATTATTATGACTCAGTGCGCATCAATTTGGGGCTTTTCCAGCACGACGTTAATGTGATATGGGATCTGGCTGTACATGACCTCGCAATTATGGATTACACCATGAAGCTACGGCCCAGGGCTGTATCTGCTATAGGCGTAAGCCATGTACCTGGTAAACCTGAGGATGTAGCCTATCTGACACTATTTTTTGATGGGGCCTTAATCGCTCATATACACATCAACTGGCTATCGCCGGTAAAGATACGCCGCACGATTATAGGCGGGAGCAGCAAGATGCTTATTTACGACGACCTGGAACCCAGCGAGAAGATAAAGATCTACGATAGTGGCATCACTATGAGCAACGGCGATGAGAACAGGCACAATCTACTCATCGATTACCGCACTGGTGATATGCTAGCCCCGCAATTAAAATTAACCGAAGCTTTAAGCGTTGAAGCCCAGCACTTTATCCGCTGTATAGAAGAAGGCGAGAAGTCTCTAATCGATGGAGAAGCAGGTCTGCGAGTGGTGCGCATGCTTGAAGCAGCCAACGAGTCAATGGCCAATTATGGGAAAGTTGTAGAACTGAATATCAAGAGGTAAAGGAGTAACGGTATGATCCCTTTTGTCGACCTACAAGCACAGTATCACGGCATCAAGGAAGAGATTGACCAGGCTATTAGCGGAGTGCTCGAGAGCAGCCAGTTTGTGCTCGGGAGCGAGGTTAAAGCATTCGAGGAGGATTTTGCCAGGTTCTGCGATGCGAAGCATGGTATCGCCGTCAATTCTGGCACGAGCGCTCTGCACCTTGCGCTATTAGCTGCCGGCATAGGTCCCGGGGCAGAGGTAATCACCGTTCCTTTCACTTTTGTAGCTACTATAGCTGCGATCTACTATACGGGTGCTCGAACTGTCTTCGTGGATGTAGATCCACATTCATATACAATAGACGTGAATCAAATTGAGAGTGCAATTACTAAAAGGACAAAGGCAATTATGCCCGTTCATCTCTATGGCCAACCAGCGGATATGGACCCCATCATGGAGATAAGCAAACGGCATGGACTGCTTGTAATCGAGGACGCTGCCCAGGCGCACAGGGCTGAATATAAAGGCCGTAAGGTTGGTAGCATTGGCGATTTGGGCTGCTTCAGCTTTTATCCTGGTAAGAATCTGGGCGCCTATGGTGAGGGTGGTATGGTGGTAACAAATAACGCTGAATATGCCCGCACCATCCGTATGCTGCGCGACTGGGGACAGGAGAAGAAATATCATCACGTATTAAAGGGCTACAACTACAGAATGGGAGGAATGCAAGGTGCCATCCTGCGGGTCAAGTTGCGCCATTTACAGGCCTGGACTGAGGCCCGCCGAAGCCACGCAGCTCTGTATGATAAACTGCTGTCCGGTTGGGGTATTCAAATTCCGCAAGTAATGGAATATGCCCATCATGTCTATCATATTTATGGTGTGCGTGTTACACAGCGTGATAAACTTCAGCAGACGTTACAGCAGCAGGGGATCCAGACTGGAATTCACTATCCCATCCCGGTGCATATGCTGGAAGCCTATGCTGACCTCGGATACAAGGCCGGTGACTTTTCTCACTCTGAACAAATAGCGAATGAGATTCTTTCTCTGCCGATGTTCGCTGAGCTGTCCGATGAGCAAATCAATGTTGTAACCCAAGCTATCTCCAAATATGCAGCTTGAGTAGGTAATAGATGCTTATGGATGTAAAAGTATGCATCAATGAACCTCAGGTAAATAGAATTGGGTTGGAAGCTCTGATCGGCAAATATAATTATGGTCGGTATTGCGAAGACAGGAGTTTACCGCGTGAGCAATCGCGGCGGCTTATCATGGATAGGTTATGGGTATTGATAACTCAACCAGGTTTTCAATGTATAGCGGCTTATTCACTTTCAGAGGAATTACTCGGCCTTCTACTGTTCAGGCTATCTGAATGGGATAGTGAACATTTTGGCTATAATGTGGCAGTCATCGAGTCGATAATCTCTAATAGTATGGGTTACGAGCAGGAACTTGAGATAGTAGACGTACTTATAGAGAGGTTCTTAACCTGGTGCGAAACTTCGAAAATACGATTTGTCTCGATTCGCGTTCCAACTCTGGATCTCCCTGTAATACATAGTTTGGAACGATGGGGATTTAATTACATTGAGAGCTGGATATTTAATAAGTTTGACTTGTCTAAGCTCAGAGGGCTTATCAAGCCTTCTGTGCGACTAAGACTGGCTCAGCAGGGTGATTTAGACTATATGGTTGACTACTCCAGGGACGCGTTTTCTTGTCATAGGTTTCACGCTGATGCCCATGTCACACGTAATCAGGCCAATTCTCTCTATCATAAATGGATACTGACTGCCTACAAAGATCCAAATCAGGAGATTCTGGTTTGTGATATTGATAGTAAACCCGTTGCTTTCATGATTTATTATAGGAGTGATCTACAACAGTATTTTGGTCTTCGGTTCGCAATGTGGAAGATGGCCCTCCTAGATCCACAGTTTAGAAGCAAAGGTCTGGGGTCAGACTTCTTCGTTGCTTTAATGTATCACCACCAGAAAGAGGGTTTAAATGTAGTGGATTCGGGACTCACAACCCGCAATGTCGCTTCACTAAATCTGCATACAAAATTGAATTTTGAAGTGATAACCACTGTAGTTACTTTTCACAGGTGGTTTTCTGGAAATACCGATCTTGCACTGGCGTTTAAATAAGCAGTGTACGAGTTTTTGGAATGTCAAATATAAACATTGGCAACAAGCGATATAAGGGAATGAGGATTCTTGTGACAGGAGGTGCTGGTTTCATTGGTTCGGAGTTGGTACAACAGCTTTCCACTCAGGACGCTGATGTGATAGTTGCCGATAATCTTATAAACGGCCGTAGAGAGAATCTGGAACAGTCCTTCAAATATGGGGCTGATCTGGTAGTAGCGGACATCCGTGATAAAAACCGCATGGAGGATTTGATACGTGGAATCGATATTATTTTCAACCTTGCATGTCTGGGTGTAAGGCATTCGCTTCATTCGCCTTTGGAGAACCACGAAGTCAACTCTACAGCTATTCTGAGTCTGCTCATGATTGCCAGAAAAGCCGGAATTAAGCGGTTCATACATATATCCTCCTCGGAGGTTTACGGTACTGCTATCCATGTGCCGATGACTGAAGAGCATCCAACATTCCCCATGACAGTTTATGGTGCTTCTAAACTCGCGGGTGAAAGCTACGCGCGTGCTTTTCACCGAACTTATGGATTCTCGGTAGTAATTGTGCGCCCGTTCAATACTTACGGGCCTCATTGCCACCATGAAGGAGACAGCGGAGAAGTGATTCCTAAATTTTTACTGCGCAGTTTGGTTGGCCGTCAGATAATAATATTCGGGGATGGTACGCAGACGCGGGACTTTCTGCATGTCAGTGATTCGGCCAGGGGGATTTTACTGGCGGGATTATCGGATGACGCCGTTGGACAAACGATCAACCTGGGCAGCGGAAATGAAATAACTATTGCTGAACTGGCACGCGAAGTAATATCGGTATCTGGACGACAGGACACACCTGTTGTTCATGATGCCCCGCGCCCCGGCGATACAATGCACCTTTATGCTGATATCGGAAAGGCAAATCATATATTGGGATTCCAGCCTAAAGTCACTCTTCGTGAGGGACTGGAAAATCTGAAGAATTGGTACTTGAGTCTTGGACAGCCTCCTGAAGTACTGTTGGAACGGGAGGTAGTACATAACTGGGAATCCGGAGGTCTTCACATAAATGGCGCATGAGGAACGCTTTATACCGGTTGCAAAACCATGGCTGGATGAGCGGGAGAGCGATGCAGCCAGACGCGCCATTCTATCCGGTTGGGTGTCCCAGGGGCCTGAGGTTGCAGCCTTTGAACAGGAGTTTGCTGCGTATTTGGGAGCTGAACATGCCTGTGCTGTATCAAGCTGTACTTCTGCTTTACATCTTGCGTTATTAGCTGTTGGAGTCCGACCCGGAGACGAGGTAATCACTGTTAGTCACTCATTTATTGCAACTACCAACAGCATCCGTTATTGCGGTGCGACACCTGTCTTTGCCGACATACAACCTGAAAGCTTCAATATCAACCCGGATTTGATTGAGGATTTAATTACCAAGTCGACCCGCGCCATACTCTGCGTGCATCAAATAGGCATGCCGTGTGAACTGAGAGTTATCTTCGATATTGCCCAACGTCATTCCCTGCCAGTGGTTGAGGACGCCGCCTGCGCTATAGGCAGTGAGATCTGCTGGAACGGTGTATGGGAGAGGATAGGCAAGCCACATGGGGATATAGCGTGTTTCTCTCTTCATCCGCGCAAAGTCATCTGCACCGGCGACGGCGGAATGATTACTACAGCCAATCCTGAATGGGACAGGCAATTTCGCCTGTGGCGGCAGCACGGCATGAGCGTTCCGGACGCGGTACGCCACAAGGCAAAAGAGGTCACCTTTGAGTCATACCCCGTGATGGGATACAATTACCGCATGACGGATATCCAGGCAGCTATCGGGCGTGAACAAGTTAAGCGCCTGCCGGAAATTATAGGCCGGCGGCGATTCCTGGCAACACGCTACAACGAATTGCTGCGTGACATACCCGGCCTAGGCAATCCGGTAGAACCGGCTTGGGCCCGCAGCAACTGGCAGAGCTATTGCATACGTTTGCCTGATAAACTAAACCAGCGTAAAGTGATGCAATATATGCTGGACCATGGTGTTGCAACCCGCCGCGGCGTTATGTGCGCTCATCGTGAAGAACCTTATTCTCATCTTCCTCGCCCCTGTCCGCTGCCTGAATCCGAGAAGGCGCAGGATCATTGTATCATACTGCCGTTGTATTACCAGATGTCTTCAGCGGATCAGGACTATGTGGTACAGGTGCTGATTGAAGCATGCGGTACACTATGAGCAATATGGGAAAGGTATTCATACAAAGATATAGGACATGAGTCAGCAACCTTTTATTTCAATTATCACCCCTGCCTTCAACGAGGCTGAGAATTTGCCAGTGTTATACGGTCGCTTATGCAATGTGCTTGATACTATCAACACATGCTGGGAGTGGATTATAGTGGATGACCATTCCAATGACAATACATTTGAGGTTTTGAAGCACCTGGTCGAGCAGGATGTCAGGGTGATTGGCTTCCGCCTATCCCGTAATTCTGGCTCACATGTGGCAATAAGGTGTGGTCTGAATAACGCTGAGGGGGGATGTGCGGTTATCATAGCAGCCGATCTGCAAGATCCACCCGAGACGTTGCCAAATCTTCTTGAGAAGTGGCGGGGAGGTGCGCAAGTAGTATGGGCAACGCGAGATCGAATTGAGGGCATAAGCAAAAGTGACCTTGCAATGGGCCGATTATTCTGGTTTGTGATGCATCGTCAGGCGGGTATGAACGAACTGCCGGTCACAGGAGCCGATTTTTTCCTGGTTGACCGCCTTGTGATAGATTGCCTTTACCAGTTCCACGAAACCAATTTTAATCTTATAACGCTACTAAGCTGGATGGGTTTCAAGCAGGAAACGGTTAAATACATTAAAAAGGCCAGGATAAGTGGCCGTTCCGGCTGGAGCTTTAATAAAAAATTGAAGTTAGCACTGGATTCATTTCTATCTTTCAGTTATTTACCCATCCGTTTGATGTCCTATGCAGGTATAATTGCTGGCTTGCTTGGTTTTGGCTATGCTATAGTTGTCTTCATAAATTTCTTAGCAGGGAATGGGATACAGGGTTGGACATCTCTGATGATAGTCATACTTATATTTGGTGGAATACAAATGCTGATGATGGGTGTATTGGGGGAATATTTGTGGCGTACCATGAGTGAATCACGCCGGCGTCCCCCATATTTAGTTGAAGCTATGATGGGTAAACACACGTATTACCAGGAAAATATTGTGCCGTATCCAAAAGAGGACAGGCCTACGTAATACAAACGTGAGCTGCTTGAATAATGCCCTGCATGCATACTGTCAACGGAACCGGGGTTAAAATCAATCATTGATTTGTTGCAGAATGCAGGATCAACTCTAGATTGAACATTTTATCAGGGAACTCAAGGCTGGCAGCGTCCATAATAGAAAAATTTCCTTTATGGTATTTCTGTGCATAATCGATATATTCCGGACTGCAATCTATTCCAAAGTAATTACATTGTTCCAAACAAACAACATCTAGTCAATAGGGTCCCAGGTGCGTCTTTTCATGGCTGCTTTTCTCCTTACTTTCAGCCATTTTACTCTCTTAGAATCCCGCCTGTCTTAATGGGGAGCAGTATATATGGACGTCATTTTAAGATTAAGGCTGCTATCAGCGGGCGCTGCACCAAGGTTTGATATACCTGTAATTCCACACGTTTTTCTCTATCCTTTGGGCAGCAGATGTTTATATAAATCAAGCAGCTTCTTGCCCTCGTTTTCCCAATTATATTTCTCTAGCACTGCCTTCCTGCCGTTATCGCCCATTTTCCTGGCTTTTTCCGAATGCTCCATCAGGTATGTAATTGCCCCGGCTATCTCTCCGGGATTAAGGGGATTCACGGTAAGTCCACAGTTATTTCCCTCGACGATCTCCCTCCACAATTGGAAGTTAGAGGCTATTACCGGTAGCCCGGCTGCCATGTATTCGAAAATCTTATTAGGCATTGCATTGATATGATTGGGATAAGGATGAAAGCATACGATGCCTGCTGTTGCATTGCTCATCTTTTGCCACATGAATTCCGGTCTAATCCATCCCAAATATTCAACCCTGTCAAATCCTTCAAGTTTGGTTATTTTCTCCCGGTAACTTACAGGATCAAACTTGCCATACAGTCGTAGCCTTACATTTTTAGAAGAATCCAGACACGCCATTGCACGGACTATCTCGCTTATGCCTCTTTCTTCGCATAGTATACCTGTATATATTACTATTACCTGTCGGGGAACACGGACGGAACTTTGTTTAATTAATAGTAAAATCGGATAGTTATTGATAGTGACGACTTTAATCACCCCTTCAAAATTCTTTTCAATACTATCTGTCGCGGTGACTACATAATCCAATCGTGAAGATATCTTTTTCTCCAGTTTGTCGAAGAGATAAGCCAACGGCATTCTAAAAACTGATGGTATCCAGCGTTTTGTCAATATGTCCTTGGGGACATCTTCATGTACATCGTAAATGACCTTGCTTTTTGTCGTTAATTTCAGGAGCAATCCTGCAGGTAAAAGCTCCGAGTCGTGGAAATGGTAAATATCAGCCCTTTGCTTTAATGCTAGATTATAAATATTCCATGTCCCCAGTATCCGCAATAATCGATTAGTTGGCCTGGGTAAAGCGATTACCTTTACTCCATCCACAACTTCATCCTTATCGTGCTGTGCGATCAAGGTGATGTCGTAACCTGCCTTAGCCAGCGTTTTCGCCTGCTTGTGGAATATGCGTATGTCAAGTGCCATGTGAACAGAGGTTAAGATACATACTTTAGGCATGAGTCTGTTTTTTTACTACTGGTAATAGATATAGCAATAAAATAGCCAGCAATAGTCCGCTTGTCATTAAACTGGTTAATATTCCAACATTTGTAAGCATCAAAGCTACTATGGCAATGACAGCTGTACCTACCCGCAGGTCAATTCCTTCCGAGCAGACATCAATAAGCTTCAGTACGGCAGATAGTATTATGCATAATAATAGCAACCCCCATAATCCAAAATTCATATAGGCATCTCCCGTAATGCCGGTATTAACATTTGCATTAGGATTGTGGAAATAAACTTCACCAATTAAATGTGGTGGATCAAGATGATAAGGATAAGTCAAGCCTAACAATGGTCCTATTCTACTGTCACTTAATAATACAAATTCATGATTGGAGAAGAAATCATAATAATTAAATGAAAGCCGCGCAGGGTCAATAAATATCCTGTACGTAAGAAGAGCTGATAGCCACTTATCGTCAAATAACCAGTAAGATAAGACTCCCGTTAAAATGCCCAATGAAAAAGCAACAGCCAGATACGTCATGCCGTTCCTATATGATGCAACCCACATAATAAATAGTACAAATGGCAAGGTGAATAAATAAAGTCTTATGCCTGTGCCTGAAAAAAGAACTAATTGCAATAAAATAATTAGTATGAGTGGAAACCACTTCTTTTTTATGAGGAATATGGCAAAAAGCAGTGGGTTTATTATACATGCAGCCCAATTTAACAGGTACCCCGCTAAAGGTATGGCGGTAGCAGTATATAATGAGCGGACAATGTAAACTTGAGTGAGATCAAAATTGAAGGACGTGCTAAAATACAGGATACTCACAAAAACCGCATATAGTAGTAGCACACTTATAATGAAATAGCTGATTATTTTGGATTGCTTTATTTTCTTTATTGCGGGTACCTTGATCCGCATCAACATAAAAACTAATATCCAGAATATTGTAACCGCATACATATATATCCGTGGCTGATCCATAAAGGCATAGAAAGTTAACATAGGAATATAGGATATTAATATCAATAACCAGATAAAGATACTTGAGAGTCGATATCTGTTTTTTGGCATCAACAGCATCACTGGAATTAAGAGAAAATATGACTCTAACAGTTTGAATAAATTTAAATTTACCTGGAGGCCTTCGTAACCCCAGATCGGAGAGATCACGAAATAATAAGATAGATCAAGAATGATCTTAAAGAATATTACTGACAGGACGAATTTTATATCACTTTTATTAACTTTCACTAATGATGCCTTGTCGTGTATCTGCAATTAAACTTGCTGTCCCATTATATACTTTATAGAGTATTATCCTAAAAGCAGCATATCCTGCTACCATTTACCTATTACATCGGATATCGTACTGACGGTGGCATTTCTAGTTGATATTTCATGATAAAAATCATCGAAGCAATCATTCCATCCCGGAGTAAAAAGATGGCACATATAAGTATTGTGCCACAAGAAAACAAAAATCCCGTTATATCTTTCAACTGTGTCCAGGAGATGAACGATTATTTCGATAGATTTTTGGGGTGTTAATCCTCTGTATGAATCCAGGGTGCCATCCATAACAGTTAGAGGGACTTCCCAGAGACTCATGACACTGTTCTCAAATAGATCAAACGGGCGGAATGGGTAACAGATGCCACATCGGAAGCCTTCATGGTCAGTAAAACCTAATGTAGCATCATATAATAAGCCAACTGCCTCCCAGTCCCGCCAGCTTGCCGGACCTTTCCACTTAAGATAATGTTGCCTGCCACCGCTAATTTTGCCTCCGGCAATCGTCTCCAGCTTTTCTTTCTCCAACGCTAAGATGTCACGGTTGTTGTAGGCGTTATCGCCGGAATGGAGCCCCAACTCGAACCCATTCTTTTGCGTCCGTACGATCATCTCTTCTAAATAAGGGTCATCAGGGGAATAGCGCTCACCGTCTGTCCTGAAATAAAATGACGAGGCAAATCCATATTTCCTCTCCAAATTCACTATGTAATCAAATGCATCGTGATAGGGGTCTGATTTCAGGTGGGCTCTGGTCTTTAAGTAATCGGTCCAGATCCACCATCCCCTTTTAACATCTCCGGATACTATAGCTCTTTTAATGGCTATTAATGGAGGCACTGATCTATATCTGGTTATATCATCCATGTCATGCGTTAAGCACACGGCGAAATCCTTGCTGCCCCAGAGCTTCTTACGTTTAAACCCCAGATTCAAACCGTCAAGCCAGTCCCATAGCAATTCGATATACTCGTTAACAATCGGCCTATCAAGGAAACCTTCTTTGTATGCCAGGCTGGCAGTAGCCGGGAAGCGCCCGAACTGGTCTGTTATATTATTAAGGGTCTCTTCGTAGCGGGATACCATGAAGAACGAAGAGGCTATTATGTCTATATTGGTTTCAATCCGGGCCTGTGATTTAATGACAAACGGATCATAGCTATGGCCGCCCTTGTATATTATGGGTAGGCCTTTATAATGATTAAGTGGTCTGATAGGTAAAGAGTTTACCTTTAAATATTCTCTGCTATAGAAATCAGACGCGTATATATGTATCTGGTTTCCGGCACCAATGTCAGTATATTCTTTCCCATAGCTGATTACACAGATATTATCAAGCTTCCGATTCTCCAGCTTTAACCGGTTAAGTGGCATAATTTCATAGTTAATCGCGTACGTGGATAGCAGCAGGTCAAAGGTATAGACAATTGGTGCCGAGAAATCTATATTATCGTATATAACAAGAAGGTGAGTATTTTCCGGCAAATCTTACCCCTTTCTCAGATATAATCGGTGCACGTTATCCTTGACGAAACTAGTAAAAAAGTCTATTTCCTGTTTATTGAATCCCTTGATGGAAAGCAGCAAGGCAAAGTAAAGCAATGCTCCCACAACTATGGATAATATTATCATCATGAGTGATTGTGGATTGATCAACCAGATACAGAATGCCATCACGGTTGCTGCTGCCATGGCCTTGCCAATAAATGGTAGGCTCAGGTCAAACTTCAAGTATCGGCGGGAAACGGCTAAGTGTAGTAATCCGATAATTGCATAGGCAATAAGTGTGGCCAAGGCAGCTCCCACAATACCCACCCATGGAATCAGAATTATATTTAACGCAATGTTCACTGCTGCTGAAATTGTCAGAATAATCAAATTCCAACCCGTCTTATTTACCACGAGAATAATAAATACGCACAACTGGTATAAGCAATAGAATACGGCGCCTACAGCTATATAAGGAACCACGATTTTACCTGGTACGAACTCAACTGTTGTTAATGTCCGCAACAAAGGTTCTGCCAGAATAGACAGGCCAAACACACAAGGTATCACCAGCATCATGAGGTATTTGAAGGAATATTTAAGGTGTTTTTGGACCTCGTATATATTGCCCTCGTTATAGTATTTAGAAATGGCCGGGTATATAACAGTGCTTAACGGCCCGAGAATAAATAATGCGTAGAACCCTAACTGATAACCGACATCATAAATACCTGCAGCAGCAACACCCAGAAAATAACTGACTATATATCGGTCACTCACATTTGATACCCATAATATTGCTGTATTAGGTGTCAGCGGCACTCCCCATTTCAGATAACTTTTTATATTCTTAAATCTCGGCCACTGGAATCCAATATGCTTAAGAATAATTGTTGAATTGATGGCAATTATAAGCAAATCGCTTATTATGATCGCTATTATGACCCCGGTTAATTCATATTTAAGAGTAAGCGCTGTAATAATAAGGCTAATCTGAAGTAAAGGAATCAACATGCTAATAAAACTATAGATGCCCATCTTTTGGAATGTTCTAAAGAAAGATAGAGTATATGTTTGGATTGAGTTTAGAAGTATTAAAACAGAGGCTATTTTTATATATAGCGCGAATTTGATATCCTTTAAGAAAAATTCAGCAAAGTAGTCTGAAAATAGAAATAAACTTACGGAAAAAAACAACCCTGTGACTAATATGACGGAAAAAACTGAAAAATAATCTTCCCTTATTAAATTTTTATCTTTTGAGGCAGCCAGGAAACGGACAATAGCAAGATCCATTGTGAATAATGCAAACGAGACTATCAGCAAAATCGTAACATTGATTATTGTCCAAACGCCATATAGTGATGCACTCAATCCCCTGGTAAGTATGGGTAAGCGAATAAATACCAGTAGTAAAATAACGGCATTGGTAATGATAAGATAACCGACGTGCCGGCCAAATGTAAGATGAGATTGACTTGCTTGCATGTTATAGGGTATGTACCTCCAAAGACTTGACATAACAGATCAGGATGGTCTGATGCGTTGGACTTGCATCCTTGTTTTATACGACTTTATCAACTGGCTGGAAAGGATAAAATACCGCCTGGACGGCGCAACATCAAAATACCTTTCACCGCTTAAGAGTGTATCACTGAGCACGGACGACGTGGAGGTAAACGTAACCGTAGCCAGGCCTAGTTCATTATGAAAATGAGCATCAGATCCCACCAGTGCAGGTTTAGTGTACTTATGAGCCATTTCCAGAGCTTTTCTGTTCTGAAGCTCGTCCGCCCGTGAATTATAAACTTCCACGATGTCGCAATCCTCAATTAACTCGGTGTCAAGGCGATGTCCTTTATATGGATGTGGAAGTACTGATAAACCACCCTGTGCTCTGATGTGGCCTATTACCTCTTCAGCAGACCCTATTTTGATTTCCTCTTTCAGCAGCAGGCCTATTATATCCCCCTTTTCAGTGGAATATTCAGCGCCTATGATAGCCTCAACTCCACTATAGTGGCGTTCTACATACGATCTCGCCTCCAATGAACCCCTGATAGTATTATGGTCAGTGATGGCTAATATCGAATAGCCTTTCTTGACGGCATATTTGACTACAGCTTCAGGCGACATTATAGAATCGAATGAATATTTGGTATGAATATGAAACAGGCCTTTCAACATTGGTTTAACGGACCCCCGCCTGCCAGATTGCTCTTTTGTCCCATTATCATCTTGCCGAGCAATGTAAATAGATAGTGGAAAGCAGGATTCAGATCGCGCATAGTAATGTTTTTCTTCACTTTGAAATTACACAGGTCCTTGAAGAACGGCCAAAAATAAGATGGGTGTGACTTTACGCATATGAGGTCTTCAATGGGCCATTGGTAGCGCAATCCCCTGATATACTCTTCGGAATATTCTACAGGCTCTCCTCGGCTCATACGCGCCAGATCATACGGGAAATCAACCCCTGCCGCTATGGCGAGATCAAGCGATCCCCATATCTTAGGGTTAATCTCCATAAGTTTGAATTGATTGTCTGCCTTATCCAGCTTAAACTCCACCATGGCAACACCATGCCAATTAAGAGCATCAAGTAATTTTTTACCGCAAGCTTTTAATTTTTCATCATACACACTTACTGCCGCTATACTTGCGCCGCCTGTTACAGGGAACTCTCTTTCCCGTCTGTGCATGAATACTTTCTTACATATACCTTGTTGATAAAGGGCGAAAAAGCCGTATCCAGGGCCGCGGATGTACTCCTGTACCATGGGCAGCTCCGGCTCGGAGAAGTGATGCTTCAAACACATATCCTGGTACTTGGCGATAAATTCATCATGATGAAAGGCATAAGTGATGGTATTGCCCCCTGCTTCACGCATCGCCTTGATTACTACTGGATACTGGAGGCCTGTGGCTTTTTCTGCCACTTCATCCTGATCTTGCGGATAAAATGTAACCGGGGAGGGTATCCCAAGCTGATGTGCAAGCTGGTAAGTTCTTTTCTTATTAAGGCAGATGCTTACTTGTTCAATGGGGGGCAACTCAACCGAAGTATATTTATCTAATTCGATTTTATATTTTGATATGATTTCAACAGCCTTGTAACCGACCGGGATGAGAAGGGAAAAGCGTTTATTTTGTAAAAAAGAAAGCAGGAACTCCACAAAAGCAGCTTCATTATGATAACCCGGGGAAATGACGGCTGCCTGGCAGTACTTCGACGTGGAAGCCAAGGGACACTTCTCTGTGGCCATTACAGATACGTTGATACCCCGCTTACCCAGGGAACGTACGATGGCTAACGTATGCTTATAAGATCCATCAGTTACCAGTACTTCCAATCACATCTTCTCCCTTGATATATGCATCAATAACATATTGTTAGTGTAGTCAATAAGTGTCAATCCATACCGGTAGGGGTAAGTATTTCACATCAACCGATTATAAGTCGTTACGGATGTTGTTCAAGATTAGTTAAAGAAGTAAGTGTTAAATAATTGTTAAAGCTAATCGTGTGCCACTTACTACATGGATTACCCTGTTTCGTGAAAGGTCATCCGCAAATTTTGTAACATCCCTGATCATGCCGTAGTCATGCCAGATAATGATTCCTCCTTTTCTAACATATTTTAATACTTTCTCATAATCAGATTTTACGTATATATAATCATGACAACCATCAATGAATACCATATCAAATAAAGCGCCGAGCTTATCGTAATCAATTTTTGCGCTATCCTCATAAATCTGAATAATTCTTTTTTCGAATTCTGTGCCCTTATATTGGATCCCTATATTTTTAAATTCTTGTGCGTTGTTACTGAACCTTGATATCGTTAGTTCAAAATCCTTAAAACCGCTGGGCAAATCAACGGTATAGACCTTCCCATTTCCAGTCAAGTTTGCTGCCATATTTAACGCTGTTCCCCCATCGTAAGTGCCTATCTCCAAAACATTCTCCGCTTTTATGAAAAGTTGGACAGCAAGCAGGGTATTGAGTTCATTTATATTCACAGTAGCATTATTTTGTCTTTTAAAACCATTAACAATTTTGTATGAGATTTCTTCTATGCCAGGGAATATAGATTCCAGGTTCTCCTTCAGCAGTGACCCGTAGAACCAACTTTTCATATTTTGCAGCTCTGGATCACGTGCACGTAAGCCTACATGCAAATACTTTCCATTTATAAACCTTAATGTCTGTAATGGGTGAAAAACTACAAACCTTAGAGTTTGTATTGGATGAGATACCATATGTTTAAAAATATTTTTCATATCTCGATCAATATTCTTGTATTGAATCAGATGTCTTAACCACGATTGCGTGTCCGTTAAGATTATGTATGACTATCCTGTCTCTTTTTTGACGTTCCTGATTAACAAAAATTTTTATTCCGTTGCATCCACTAAAGCCATAATCGTCATATATCATCATTCCTCCGATACTCAGTTTAGGCCAAATCCACTTCTCTATATCCAAAGCAGAAATATATACATCTACATCCACGTGACATAGGGAAAAATTACTCTCTTTTATAAGACATGCTGTATCTTCAGGAAATACCCCCTGCAGTATCATGTAATTATTTAACCCCAGATTACCCGATAATAGGTCATTTACGATCTTTATCGAACAATCAGAATGTTCACCACCCTTATAGGCTTTATCATAATCTCCCGCTTTTACGACTCCTGTAAAAGTATCTGCCAAATATATATGTTTGTTGCTGTTACACGTATGCATCGCGCTACAAATTATACCAGCCGTTCCCCCACGCCACACACCCACCTCAATTATTGACCCGGGAATTTTTTCACATTGAAGGACAAGTTGCCATAATTCAAAACATCTATATATATCGACTAATGTGTGATCCTTAATTGCGTTATATGTACTTTTGAACTGTTCGTCACAAAGCCATGGAGAATAAGTAGCAACGGGGAAAATTTTACGATATTCATTAGAAGATTTCGAGTAAGCAACTATTTCAAATCCCAAGTTTTTTTTAAAGATCAATTTTAAAGTTTGTATTGGATGGAAAGCTACCTGTTCCAAAATATTTTTCATAGCTCAATCAATATTGGGGTTGTAAAGCTTATATTTTTGCACCTAATATAATATAGTCTTAGAGCCTGTTACACAAGCCAAAGCATGACCGATGGCTGCCCCGCCATCTCAATGTCCACTTTCACTACACCCCCACCATGCATCCTGGCTCAATCAAGTAGTATGCTGGTTTAGTATTCTCTAGCGGTACGCTCTTCGAGGACTAAATGCAAATTCACCTCAGGATGTGCGGAAGACTCGTAGTAGCATAGAAATTTTGTCATTGATGAGCGTTTTAGTCGACCGAGTTCAACAATTCACTTAATTAATAAATTCGCCGGGAACTGAAGTCCGCGTTCATGGCCCATTGACGAAAGTCCAGATTGGGGAAGAGGCGCCCATGCCCGCGGTATTCAGGGGGTAGATGCGCCAGCCGAACAACCTGCCGTCGTTGGAGAAGCCTGTGACGGTACGGCTGGTGGTGTTGCCGACCCATTGGTCGTAGAATGTACCTGAGGAACTCCAGACGTAGAGGTCGTAGTCCGTCGCCCCGCTGGAGGCGTTCCATGTGAAGGTAATAGATGTACCTGGCTGGGAAGAGCCATTGGCCGGTAAGGAGAGGGTGGGTGCGGGAGGCACGGTAACGGTAGACCCGTTGACGAAGGTCCAGATGGGGGAAGAGGCGCCCATGCCCGCGGCATTCAGGGGGTAGATGCGCCAGCCGAACAACCTGCCGTCGTTGGGGAAGCCTGTGACGGTACGGCTGGTGGTGTTGCCGACCCAGTGGTCGTAGAATGTACCTGAGGAACTCCAGACGTAGAGGTCGTAGTCCGTCGCCCCGCTGGAGGCGTTCCAGCTGAAGGGAATCGCTGTCCCGGACTGATTGGAGCCGTTAGCCGGGGATGACAGGGTAGGGGCGGGTGGAGTGACACCGCTCGTAAATGTGGGCTCGATCGTATACCACCTGGTGCTGTAGCCGTAGCCGTTAATGGAGCTGTCATAGTTGTAGTACATGGGCACCCTAAACAATCCTCCAGGCCGTCCTGCGGTTGTCCCCCAGCTATTGAGCATCACCCAGTAATCGTTGGCTGTGCCTTCGGGTGTGTCGTCGTAACCCACGCAGAGCACGGCATGCCCGCCTGTCTGTCCATAAATATAAATGTCGCCTTCCGAGTAGCCGTACGGCCAGAGGTATGATTCAGACTGATAATCCCAGAAGTCGAAAAACTGAATCCAATCGGTGTTATTGGCCAGTGTGAAGCCGAAGTAGATTGCCTTGTCCTGAGCCAGAACATTTTTTATATACTGTATGGCGGTAGCCTGACCAGAATGTGTGGGTATTTGATACGCAGTAACTGAGGAGATAGGATAATTGGGCGTGGTGGCGATAGTACCGGCAGGCACGCGTGTGCTCTGTCCACATGGCCAGGATCCGTCCACGTAAGCGGCGTTGGTATTAGACCAGGGGACAGCCTTCTTCAATGTGTTTTTATAGTAATCGGCGAATATTTCGGCATTGCCGCCACTGCAACAGCC
>Ga0163209_1000351_pt1 | contig 19557 bp, 17 predicted proteins | sample Kivu_160m_FD_113538 | JGI IMG/M metagenome (GOLD analysis project Ga0163209, IMG submission 113538) | Freshwater microbial communities from Lake Kivu, Western Province, Rwanda to study Microbial Dark Matter (Phase II) - Kivu_160m | ecosystem: Environmental > Aquatic > Freshwater > Lake ...
ATCCCACGCTCTGCTGTACCGCCGAGTACCAGCCTCTTATGGTACATACAGGTCCATTCGCTAATATTGCCCTGGGTCAATCGTCCATTATCGCCGACAGGATCGGCCTCAAGATGTTCGACTATCATGTAACAGAAAGCGGTTTTGCGGCTGACATAGGATTTGAAAAATTTTGCAACGTAAAATGCCGCCTCAGCGATCTGAAACCAAACGCGTCCGTCCTTGTTACCACGGTACGCGCCCTCAAGATGCACGGCGGTGGTCCATCCGTGGTGGCAGGCCTGCGCATACCGGATGAATACACACGGGAAGACCTGGGTCTTCTGGAAAAAGGTATACCCAACATGCTGCATCACATTAAGATCATCCAGGAAGCGGGGGTCAATCCCGTGGTCTGCATTAATGTCTTCCATACGGATACAAAGGAAGAGATCAAGATGGTTAAGCGTGCGGCTGAGCAGGTTGGAGCGCGCTGTGCCGTATCCAAGCACTGGGAATTCGGCGGAGAAGGCGCGCTGGAGCTTGCAGATATGGTAAAAGAGGCCTGCGAAGAGGAAAGTGAGTTCAAATTCTTATACCCGCAGGAGATGAAGCTCCGTGACCGGGTGGATAAAATTGCCCGCGAAGTTTATGGCGCCAACGGGGTTCGATGGTCGACGTCCGCAGAATCGAAGGCTAAGCTGCTGGAAGCTGACCCTGAATTTGATGACTACGCTACAATCATGGTAAAGACACATCTGAGCCTCAGCCATGATCCCACCCTCAAAGGCGTGCCTAAAGGGTGGATCCTGCCCATACGTGACATCATGATCTACTCGGGGGCCAGGTTTCTTTGCCTTTTCGCAGGTGAAGTCAGCCTGATGCCGGGCACAGGATCCAACCCGGCCTTCCGCAGGATAGATATCGATCCGCTAACCGGCAAGGTCCACGGCTTATTCTAACCGCCAGCATTTACATGAAGCTCTCTGACTTCGGCTACGATCTGCCTTCTGAATATATTGCGCAACATCCCCTGAAGCAGAGGGATAGCTCCCGGTTGATGCTGCTTAACCGCAAGTACCGCAATATCCAACATCATACCTTTCAACAAATAGTAGATTTCATCGATCCTGGGGATACGCTGGTGTTTAATGACAGCCGCGTCATTCCCGCGCGACTTAAGGGCACCATTGAAGGTATAGGAAAAAACGCTGAGATACTGCTGTTAAAGCGGCTTGATGATGGCATATGGGAAGCGCTTGTACGGCCGGGCCGTAAGCTGCCGGAAGGCGCAAGGGTAGCAATCTATCATGACAAATCAGGCAATGCAACCGCTATAATCGCGACTATTATTCAAAGGCTGGATAACGGGCTGAGAAGAGTTCACTTTCCTGATGAAGCGGCACTGGAAAACCTGGGGGAAATGCCTCTCCCGCCCTATATAAAGGCCAGGCTCGAAGACAGGGAACGTTACCAGACGGTTTACTCCAGGGTAAAAGGAAGCTCCGCTGCGCCGACCGCCGGACTTCACTTCACACCTGAGCTGCTGGATAATATAAACCAAAAGGGGATTAACCTGGCTTTCGTTACACTTCATATAGGGCTTGACACATTTCAACCGGTCAGGGCTGAAGACCCCCGCAAGCATCACATCCATACCGAATTCGGCAAGGTACCTGAGGCTGCCGCCGCACTGCTCAATAAAACCAGGGAATCCGGCAGACGTATTATTGCCGTCGGAACCACTTCCGTCCGTCTGATTGAGGCAGCGGCGCAGAAGGGGATAATTCAGCCGTTCGAGGGCCCCGTGGACCTGTTTATTCTGCCCGGGTACGAATTCAAGGTAATCGATGCCGTAATCACCAATTTCCATCTCCCCAGGTCCACATTGTTGATGATGGTTTCTGCCTTTGCCGGGCGTGAATTTATATTGCAGGCTTATGAGGAAGCCAAGGAAATGGGCTACCGTTTTTACAGCTTCGGCGATGCGATGTTAATCCACTGACGCGCTGCATTTCCTATTGACAATCACGTACGGTAATTCGTAGAATTTCATACTACCTGAAGCAGGAAATGCGTATTTTTAATAAAATTTTATTTGGCGTACTGTTAACCGCCATCCTTGTATGTATCGGCTTTATTATCTACCTGGCGCTTACCCCCAACCCGGAGGACAGGTTTACAGAGTTTTACCTGTTGAACACGGATGGCAAAGCTGCCGGTTATCCCCGGGAGATCAAGGCCGGTCAACCGGCAACTGTGATTCTCGGCGTCGTTAATCACGAGACAAATCCGGCCACGTATAAGGTACAAATCATGGTAAACGGCGCTACAATCAACACACTGGAGACAGGTAACTTACTGAATAACCAGAAATTGGAAAGAAAGGTCGATATTACACTTAATAATGCGGGTGCTAACCAGCGGGTCGAGTTCTATCTCTTCATGAATAACCAGGAAAAACCGCACATTAAAGATCCACTGGTCTTAATAGTTAATGTAGCCGGAGGATAAAATAAAACTGCAAGTGAACGACAATTTCGTTTCACGATAAATGAACGCTGTAAATCATGTAATTTGCATAACGGCTATTTTTATTTTACTTTTTAAAATGCGATAATCGTGTTATAAAAATAATGAAGGGTATTTGAAAATATGTGCGGAATAATTGGATATTGCGGTAAAAACGATCATGCATCGTCGGTCATTTTTGAGGGACTAAAGCGTATGGAATACCGTGGTTACGACTCTTCAGGAATAGCCATGATATACGGCGGCAAACTTATTGTTAAAAAGGGCGTTGGCAAACTCGATGAGGTAAACAGCAAGTATAAACTGGATGAAATACCAGGACTTGTCGGTATAGGGCATACGCGCTGGGCAACACATGGTAGTGTTACTCAACCCAATACGCACCCGCACCTGGATTGTAACAACCAGATAGCCGTCATCCACAACGGTATCATTGATAACTACCAGGAACTCCGAAAAGACCTTATCAAAAGGGGCCATCATTTTTCATCCGAAACGGACACAGAAGTAATCCCGCATAAGATCGAAGATGAGATGAAAAAGGGCCGTTCTCTTGAAGAAGCGGTGGTTGCGGTAGCTCCAAGGCTGCAGGGGTCATATGCTTTCCTCGCTATTTCCACCAGAGAGCCGAATAAAATTGTTGGTACACGCAGGGGAAGTCCCCTGGTTGTCGGAATCGGTGACCACAGCACTTTCGCCGCCAGTGATTCCCTTGCTCTGGCAGGACAGGTCAACCACCAATATATGCTTGACGAAGGAGAAATTGCGGTTCTCACAGTTGGCAAAGCCAGATTCTATGATCACACGGGCAAAGAGATACACAAGAAGTCTATCAAACCGGATATCTTGTGGAACGAGATAGAAAAGAACGGCTACGAGTACTTCATGCTCAAAGAGATAATGGAGCAGCCCAGCACCATTGTTGCGGCTACCAGGCAGGACAGGGAAATATTCACTGCGGTTGCACTCGACATCCTGAGGGCGGACCATGTGATAGTGACCGCCTGCGGATCATCGCGTTATGCGGCTCTGGTTGGCAGGTACCTCATTTCCAACGTGGGCAAGAAGTTATGTGAAGTCGTTATGGCATCCGAATTTCAATATTTTGCCGATTCAGTTGATAAGAATACGCTGGTACTTGCGATATCCCAGAGCGGGGAAACACTGGATGTGATCGATGGAGTCCAACTGGCACGCAAGGCGGGCGCCAGAATTGTTTCGGTCGTAAACAGGCCGCAATCTATGCTTGGGGAACTGAGCCACAACGTTATATACTTAAACTGCGGCCCTGAGATCGGGGTGGCGGCCACTAAATCTTTCCTGAACCAGGTTGCCATATTCTACATGCTGTCCTTTTCGATGGTGCATGCCTTTGATATGGCGGTTGATAATGTCCGCAAGGTCAGCAAACAAATCTCTAAAGCAATTGAGTGGAACAAAGGCGAAATTGCTGAAATATGCGAAAAATACTACAAGAAAAACGATTTTTATTACATTGCGCGCGGCATCAATTTCGCCATAGCCTCAGAAGGAGCTCTGAAGCTCAAGGAGATTTCTTATATTCATGCCGAAGGCATGCCGGCCGGCGAATTAAAACACGGCACACTATCGCTCATAGAAAAAGGCACACCCGTGCTGGTTATTTGCCCCAGAGATTTTACTTACAATGAAACCCTGAGCAATGCCATAGAGGCCAAGTCTAGGGGAGCCAGGATCATCGCTGTTTCCGATGAGGAAAATGATATCTATGACCACTGGATCAAGATCCCCAAAGTGCATGAGCTCCTTTATCCAATGGTGGCCGTGGTCCCGCTGCAACTTCTTGCCTATCAAATGGCTATAAAGCGAGGGCACAACCCCGATATGCCGCGTAACCTGGCCAAGTCCGTGACTGTGAAATGATTTCATGGCCCTGCCCTGCCTAGTAAAATGAACATTGAAAAACCAAAAATTATAGTCGCAATCCCGTGCTATAACGAAGAGAAATTCATCGGCGATCTTGTAAAACGCGCTTTCCTGCATGCTGATATGGTACTGGTAGTTGACGATGGATCCACTGACAATACTGCAGCTGTAGCACAGGCTGCAGGTGCAGTAATCAAGAAACACGGCAGGCAGAAGGGAGCAGGAGCAGCCACAAAATCTAGTTTTCAAGCGGCAATTGAGTACGATTGCGATATTCTTGTTACAATGGATGGTGATGCCCAGCATAACCCTGATGAAATACCTCTGGTCATTGAACCGATTCTCTTAGGCAAAGCCAGCCTTGTTATCGGTTCAAGATTCTTACAGCAAGCTGAAATACGAAAGTCCCGCAAATTCGGCATTCAAGTTATTACATGGCTATATAATTTTGGCCATAGCGGTAAAATTACTGATTCACAGTGCTGCTTCAGGGCTCACAGCAGGAACCTGGTTGAAAACATAAAGATTACTGACAGTGGTTTCGGATACAGTATTGAGGTGCTGGTGCAGGCCCGCAAACGTGGATTCGACATTACTGAAGTTCCTGTATCTTGTATATATCATTCTGAGGGCTCCACCATGAATCCTATACCTCACGGGTTTGGTGTTGCATTTAGTGTTATCAAACACAGAATCAAAGAATTGAATTAATGAGGAATTGATTATAATGCCATCGCCAAAGATTGCGATAATCCTTGGCACACGCCCCGAGATAATCAAGATGTCCCCGGTTATCAGGGCATTAGAAAAAATCGGCGCTGATTACTTTGTACTGCATACCGGACAGCATTACTCATACAATATGGACCGGGTGTTCTTCGAACAGCTCGAGCTTCCCGAAGCCAGATATAATCTCGATGTTGGGTCCGGCAGCCATGCTGAACAAACGGCAAAAATGCTGCTCGGTATTGAGAGGGTTCTGCTTAAGGAAAAAACGGAAATCGTCTTGGTAGAAGGCGATACTAACTCGGTTTTTTCCGGTGCATTGACAGCCGCCAAGCTGCAGATAGGAATCGGGCACGTCGAGGCGGGTTTGCGCAGCTACGATCGTACAATGCCCGAGGAAGTCAACCGCGTACTTGCCGACCATATGGCTGATTACCTTTTTGCACCAACCGAAAATGCAAGAGGGATCTTGCTTGGTGAAGGAATACCTGCGCAACGAATCTATATGACCGGTAATACTATCGTTGATGCCGTATTTCAGAACCTGGAACTGGCAAAAAGCAAAATAGATAGCCTGAAGGACTTTAACCTTCAACCACACCGGTTTGCCCTGGTAACCATCCACAGACCGGAGAATGTCGATGATCTTAAGCGGTTTAGTTCGATTATACAGGCCATTGATATACTCCAGCCTGAACTGAAGATGCCAGTCATCTATCCGATACACCCCCGCTCAAGAAAAATGATGAGCCAGTTCAGTCTTACAACCAGGCATGCAACCCTTATTGACCCCGTCGACTTTCTTGGTTTCCTTCAATTAGAATCTAACGCAGCGATTATCTTGACAGACTCCGGGGGCGTACAGGAAGAAGCTTGCATACTGAAAGTTCCATGTGTTACTTTAAGACATAATACGGAGAGACCGGAGACGATAGAAATAGGTTCCAATATCATAGCAGGCACATCTCCCGAGAAAATCGTTGAATGTGTACATACTATGCTGAATAGGACACGGGACTGGCAAAACCCGTTCGGAGATGGTGCAGCAGGAGAGAAAATAGTAAAAATCATCACAGGAGTTAACAATGGCTAAAATACTTGTCACTGGTGGAAGCGGTTTCATAGGCTCGAACCTCGTGCCCGAACTGAAAAAACGAGGCCACGATGTCTGGATTTGTGACCTCCAGCATGCTGAAGGGCCGAATTTTATTCGCTGTGATGTGCGTGAATACAGGCAGATTGAGAGGATCTTTAACAAACACGATTTCGACTTTGTTTACCACCTTGCCGCTGAGTATGGCCGCTGGAACGGTGAAGATTATTTCGAAAACCTGTGGCTGACCAATACAATCGGCACCAAAAACGTCATTCGCATCCAGGAGCAAAAGAGGTTCCGTATGATTTTCTTCTCAAGCGCAGAGGTTTACGGCGACTACGACGGTAAGATGAGCGAAGATGCAATGGACAAAGTTCCCCTCAAACAGATGAACGATTACGCGATGACCAAATGGGTCGGCGAGATGCAGGTGCTTAATTCGCATGCCATGTTCGGCACGGAAACAGTGCGCGTGCGCCCTGTGAACGCCTACGGGCCTCACGAGTATTACAGCCCCTACCGCGGCGTTATTCCCATGTTTATCTATAAAGCATTGCACGATGAACAGTACACGGTGTACAAGGGCCATATGCGTATCTTCGACTATATTGAAGATACCTGCCGCACTTTTGCCAACATTGTAGATAATTTCATACCCGGCGAAGTGTATAACGTGGGCAGCCGTGAAGACTGGGAACACGATATAAAATACGTTTCAGACCTCGTTTTGAAATGCCTCGGGAAAAAAGATACCAGGGTAACGTATAAAGAAGCAGAGCCATTCACCACCCGCGTAAAACATATGGACTTCTCCAAGATCAGGCGCGACCTCAAGCACAACCCAATTGTACCGCTGGAAGAAGGCATTCCCAGGACTGTGCAATGGATGAAAAAGCTTTATGACCTTAAATGACAGGCCCGCTATAAATTATGAACGTGCTAATAGTCCAGGAAAGCGACTGGCTGGAGAGGGGCCCTCACCAACAGCATCAACTCGGGGACAGGTTGTCGTTGAGGGGCCACGCGGTGAGGGTTATCGATTACGAGATACTCTGGCAGGAACAACCAAAGCATGACCTTTTCTCTCATCGGCAGGTATTTGAGAACATATGGAAGATAGATCGTGCTGCGAAGATCACGGTTATCCGCCCCGGTATTATAAAAATACCCATATTGAACTATATATCCCTCCTATTTACACATTACTTTGAAATACGGAGGCAGATCCGTGAGTTCAAGCCTGATGTGATAATCGGCTTCGGTATACTCAACAATTACTTTGCCCTTAAACTGGCACAGGCAAACAATATACCCTTTATTTATTATTGGATAGACGTTTTGCATCGCCTGATCCCACTTAAAGCTGCACAGTCTCTTGGAAGGTTGATTGTACGCTCAATCCTGCGCGGTGCAGATAAGGTGCTCACGATAAACGATAGACTTAAAGATTATGTCATATCTGAAGGTGCCGCAGCGGACACCGAGGTCATATGCGCTGGCATCGACCTCAATAAATTCCGGCCAGTAGACGACGCTGGCAAAGTCCGCCGTGAATATGGCCTGAAAAACACCGATGTCATTCTATTCTTCATGGGTTGGATTTATCACTTCTCAGGCATTAAGGAAGTCGCCGTCGAGCTATCAAAGATACAACAAACAAATATCAAGTTGATTGTAGTTGGAGAGGGTGATGCCTACGAAGACCTCACGGTTATCAGGGAAAAATACAACCTCAATGAAAGGCTGATACTGACCGGGAAAAAGCCGTATACGGAGATACCTGACTTAATCTCCGCGGCGGATTTTTGCATACTGCCTGCCTATCCTGATGAAAAGATCATGCAGGATATCGTACCCATTAAGCTCTATGAATATATGGCGATGAAAAAGCCTGTCATTTGCACCAGGTTGCCGGGAATCTTTAAAGAATTCGGAGACGGCAACGGCATCGTATATATTGAAAAACCGGAGGATACGATCAGTACGGCTACTGATATTATGAAAGATGCTATAATAAGCGACCTCGGCTCCAAAGCCAGGCAATTCGTTCAAAAATACGATTGGGAGCTTTTAACTGGCAAATTCGTGAACGTTCTTCAGGAGGAGATACAAAAGAAAAGCCATGGATACCCGTCTTAAAGAATATAAAGGAAAAAACGTTCTGATCACTGGCGGCGCCGGCTGTATCGGCAGCAATCTTACCACGGCACTCATAAGACTCAATGCAAAGAGCATCATAGTACTGGACGACCTATCGGCTGCTGAGAAATGGAACGTTCCCGTAGATGCCAGCGTTAGCTTTATCGAGGGTAGTATCCTTGACGAAGAAACGTTAAAAAGGGTCTTTTCAACTAAGCTCGACTATGTATTCCACCTGGCGGCACATTTCGCCAACCAGAACTCGGTGGATAACCCTGAGACGGACCTGGAAGTAAATGGCCTCGGCATATTGAAAGTGCTTCAATATTCACACCTTTCCGGTGTGGGCAAATTTGTCTTTGCTTCCTCTGGATGCTCTGTATACGGCAGCCAGGCGCCTTTGCCGCTCAAGGAGGACTTCGTATCGCTCCACCTCGACACGCCCTACCAGATCACAAAGCTTCTGGGCGAGCTCTACTGCAACTTCTTTTACAACTATTACAGGCTGCCGGTCGTTGCTGCGCGCTATTTCAATGTTTACGGCCCCGGCGAGATACCCGGTGCATACCGTAACGTGATTCCCAACTTCATGTACTGGGCCATGCATAAGCAGTCATTACCTATCACCGGCACGGGCGAGGAGACGCGTGATTTTACCTTTGTAGACGATATTGTCGAGGGGACTTTGCTCTGTGGTATAGTTCCTGAGGCCGTAGGAGATGCCTTCAATCTCGCCTCCGAGACGGAAACTAAAATTATCGATGTTGCAAAGATGGTCAATGACATCACAGGCAACAAAACGGAGTTAATGTTTAAGCCGCGCAGGGACTGGGACCTGATCATCCGCAGGCGAGCGTCCATAGAGAAAGCACATAAAGTACTTGGTTATACTCCCAAAATGAAGATCCATGATGGGATACCCAGGATTTACGAATGGATAAAATCCAACCGCGATAAAATAGAGGCTTGTGCCAGGTTTTAACTCTCGGAGATACGATGACCGAAAAACTTAGAGTCGCCATTGTAGGTTGCGGTGCCGTAACCGAGCACAGGCACATACCGGGCTTTAAAAAGCTCCAGGACAAGGTTATCCTACAGGCAGTCTGCGATAAGAATTTAGATCTGGCCAGACAGATGGCTCAGCGGCACGGCATACCCGGAGTCTATACCAGCCAGGCCGAGATGCTTAAAGCACAAAAGTTGGATGTAGTCGATGTCTGCACACCTCCCCAGATACATGCTCCCATCGCCATTGAAGCACTTGAAAACGGCTGCCACGTCCTCTTGGAAAAGCCCATGGCTCTTACGACCACCGACTGCGACAGGATGATTGAAGCCGCCAGGAAAAACGACCGCAAGTTATGCATAGTGCACAACGTGCTATTCCATCCGCCACTGGTCAAGGCACGGAAGCTCGTTAAAGAAGGGGCTATCGGTAATTTTATCGGCATGCGTATATTACTGGCAGACCCCAGGAACGAGATGATCATGCGCAAGGACTACTGGATTCACAAGCTGCCGGGCGGCGTGATTGGTGAAACCGGCCCTCATCCCGCCTATATTTCGCTGGCATTCCTGGACAAGGTTAACAGCGTTGAGATTTTCGCGAAAAACTACCTTGAGCACCCCTGGGCCCGCTTCGATGAATTCAGGTTCGAGCTTGATGCCAGTAATGGTTTAAGCTCGGTTGCCATCTCTTATTCTGGGGAACGCTACGCTGCAGAGGTGGAGATTTTCGGCTCCAAAGGGGCGCTATATATCGATTTGCAGAGCATGCTCTGCCTCAAGTATGGCCCCAAGACGTCGCTCAGTCACGGAAAACTCGTATCGACCTCCCTCAACACCGTTTTTCAGATCATCGGCGGCATTATGGCCAACGGCCTGAAAGCATTAACAGGCCAATTCAAGGTCGGGCATGATACGGTAATTGAATTGTTCGTGGACAGCGTAATCAATAATACTGCGCCGCCGGTAACCGGCGAGGAAGGCCGTGAGGTCATACGGGTCCTGGATATGCTGGTAAGCCGCCTCTACGAGAAATATGGGAAGCCTGTCGGAAGCTGAGCAAATGCTGCCCCAGCAAGAGAAGGAATCAGTCCAGCATTTCTGGGATACTGCCCCCTGCGGTACCAGGGATGTAAAAATAGAATCAGGCACGCTTTTATATTTTGAATCTATTGCCAAAACCCGCTATGAAATGGAGTATTTTATACCGCTGTATGCCAGCTTCGATCAATGGAAAGGTAAACATGTCCTTGAGGTGGGATGCGGTGCCGGCACCGACCTGCTACAGTTTGCCCGCGGGGGTGCGCTGGCTACCGGCATGGATTTATCACCCCGTTCCGCCGCCCTGGCACTCACAAGGTTGCAAGTTTACGGCTGCAGCGGTTCCATCTTGAACGCCGATGCCGAAAACCTGCCTTTTAAAAATGACACGTTCGATCTCGTGTATTCCTGGGGCGTGCTTCACCACACGCCTGACACGTCGAAGGCTATAAGCGAAATTCAGCGCATAGTCACACCGGGCGGCAGCATCTGCATAATGCTTTATCACAGGCACTCCCTGGTTGCCCTGCAGCTTTACGCCATGTACGGTCTGCTTGCACTGAAACCTTTTCGCAGCCTGGAATACATTTTCGCTAACCACCATGAAAGCCCGGGCACGAAGGCTTATACCATCTCCGAGATTAAAAAAATGTTCTCCGCTTTTAGGAAGCTGGATATAAAAGTACAGGTCACCCCTTATGACCTGCGGATTGCAAAGGAGAAATACCTGCCGCGCTGGGTAAACAAACTCGTCCCGCGAAATTTCGGCTTTTTTATTATAATCCGTGGACAAAAGGCTTAACTCTCTTTTCGCCAAGTGCTAATATAAGTTACAATCTTTAAACTCACGTCTTGTATTTACCACGAGGAGAATATAAATTGTGCGGCATCTGCGGCGTATTTAATTTTTCGGGCACCCGCTTTGAGATAAGCGAGGAGCTTATCACTTCCATGCGTGATTCTATGGTTCACCGCGGCCCGGATGACGCCGGTATTTACGTATCCCCTGATAGAAAAGTCGGCCTTGGCCACAGGCGCCTTAGCATTATCGACCTATCTCCACAGGCACATCAACCCATGACAAATGAGGACGGCACCATATGGATCGTTTACAACGGCGAGATATACAACCACCTGGATTTGAGGAAATCGCTCGAGTCAAAAGGCCACGTATATAAATCCCACTCGGATACCGAGACCATCATCCACTTATATGAAGAGAAGGGCCCCGACTGCGTTGATGCTATCGAAGGCATGTTCGCCTTCGCCATCTGGGATAGCAATAAAAGGCGCCTGTTCCTTGCCAGGGACCGTATCGGTAAGAAACCTCTGTATTACACGCTGCACAACGGGCAGCTTATCTTCGCTTCCGAGATAAAGGCTGCTTTGAAGCATCCTGAAATAAAAAGGGAGCTTGATACGACGGCGTTGTACCATTACTTGACCCTCTATGTAACGCCCTGCCCTCTGACTCTGTTTAAAGGGGTCAATAAGCTGCCCTCCGGTTACTATATGCTGTGTGAAGAAGGTGGCTCCATTCAGCACAGGCAATACTGGGATGCTCTAGTTACAGACAAGGTAGAGGCCCAACCGGAAGAGTATTACGTAAGTGAGATCAGGAGGCTGTTGACCCGGGCGATAGAGAAAAGGATGATGTCCGATGTCCCCTTCGGAGTATTCCTCAGTGGCGGTATAGATTCCAGCATCAACGTTGCACTTATGGCACAGCTTATGGATAAGCCGGTGGATACCTTCTCCGTAGGTTTTAAAGACCTGCCCAAATATAATGAGTTTGAGTATGCCCGCCAGGTTGCCCGGGATTTCAAAACAAACCATCACGAGATCGTAATAGACCAGAACGACCTGATGGACTACATACCGAATCTCGTATTCCATCAAGATGAACCGATTGCCGATTGGGTATGTGTGCCGTTGTATTTCGTTTCAAAGCTGGCACGCGATAACGGCACCATCGTTATACAAATTGGCGAGGGTAGCGACGAGCTCTTTTTCGGTTACGATGGGTACGTTAACTATCTTAATGTCTATAATTACTTCTGGAAACCCTATATGCGGCTGCCCCGGGCTCTGAGGCGTTCCGCATACTGGCTCATGTCACCGCTATCGCCGCTCGTGGGCAAAGGCCCCGGTATCAAAGAGATACTCCGTTGCGCTGCGCAGGATGAGGAGCTATTCTGGGGTGGGGCGGTTGCGTTTACAGAAGCCCAAAAGAAACCCCTGATGAATGGGACGGGTTTATGGCAGGGTCTCGATACATTCAGCGTGGTCAAGAAGTACCTTGATAGGATAGATAGCCTGCAGCCTGGCGCAGATTTCATGCAAAGAATGGAATACCTTGAACTGAAGCACCGCCTGCCTGAATTGTTATTGATGAGGGTTGACAAGATAACCATGTCAACTTCTGTTGAAGGTCGCGCGCCCTATCTGGATCAGGACCTGGTTGAATTCGCACTCAAAATTCCTTCAAACCTGAAGTACAGGAACAGGCAAAAAAAATATATACTTAAAAAGGCTGTACAGGGTATCATACCGGATAATATAATCTACCGGAAAAAGCAGGGTTTCTCTGCGCCCATAAAAGAGTGGTTCAAAGGTGAGCTCGGCGTCATGATGTCGGACGCCATATTGAATTCCAGTATCCGGGAACACCAGTTTTTCGATTATGACTATATCAGCAAAATGATTAATCAGCAGCGTGAAGGCCAAGCTGACAACAGTTCCAGGTTATGGATACTTTTTAATTTAAGTAAGTGGTATGACTACTGGATTAACTGACAAAGACAAAACAGTCATACATCATTGTCATGATTAATAAATTGATCCGATTGGTACAGATACCACCTAACGATTGGAGCCTGAAAAATTGCCTCATATTTTGTGGCTCTATCCTCGCACTAACGCTTTTTTTAACTTTGCTTAACTTAATTGAAGTCAGTATTCCAGTTTTGCAGCAAATTGCGGGCTTTATTTTGCTTACCTTTGTACCCGGCATTCTATTGTTGAAGGTCTTTAAAATTCACGAGTTAAACATCGTTGAAAGCCTTCTTTATATTTTAGGATTAAGCCTTTTTTTTGATATCAGTGTGGGAATTTTAATAAATTTCACGCTGCCCCCTTTAGGTTTTTCGCGGCCATTGAATACCTTTTCCATCACAATCGGTATTACTCTTTTCATCATACTTATTGGTTTCGTGGCATTTTTACGAGATAGGAAATTTGAACCAAGTTATACAAAATTTGAAAATATCGATCGACCGGGTACTCGACTCTTGTATAAGCTCAATCCATACCTGATTGCACTTATCCTTCCGCTGGTCGCTATATTAGGTACAAGCACCATCAACTATTACAACAGTAATGTCCTCATTTTCGTACTTATATTATTAGTTTCTCTTATTATTGTCCTGACTGTTTTTAACAAATTAATACCAGAAAGCACCTACCCATTTTTATTATTTTCCATAGCATTGGCATTAATACTCCAGACAACTCTGATATCGAGTGACCTGGTTGGGTCTGATATACATTTAGAATATGCCCTAGCGAGGCTTGTAATAAATAACGGCTATTGGGATTACAGCCTTCCATATACCATCACTTCATGCCTGAGCGTTGTTATACTGGCACCCCTGTATTCACTGATCATGAACACAACGTTAGTATGGGTATTTAAGGCAATGTACCCTTTGATTTTCTCGCTGCTCCCCCTGGCACTCTTCCGTGTTTTTCGAATTCAAATGAACGCTCGGTACTCTTTTTTTTCAACATTGTTTTTCATCACCGTGCCGATGTTTTTTATGGATATGCCGCAGTTGGTTAGGCAGCAGATTGCTGAGATATATTTTGGATTGATAATTCTGCTCATGGTAGAGAGGAAATTACCAGTGGTGACGAAAACCATCTTAATTTGTTTATTCAGTATGGGAGTTATTTTCTCTCATTATGGTCTGGGCACCGGTTATATTGGATACTTATTGATTGGTTTGGTTTTTATCTTAATTTTAAAAAGCCGCTGGGGCATTGCAGCCTGGCAATGGGTAGTCCGTAAAAGGGAAAATCTCCCGTCTGACCTCTTTGAGAAAGGAATGTTAAACAAGAAGGCATTGATAGTAATTTCAAGCTTCTCCATCGTTTTCATGCTCTGGTATTATTCAATAACCGCTTCAGGTACCGCTCTTTCAGGCATTAATTACGGAGTTCAAGTGTTTACAGGGCTTTACAAGTTGATGATGCACACTAGTATTCCCCCATTGGAGGTGGCAGCTACTGGATCTTTAATTACCACTATTGGCGAAAATATGGCTATATTCCAGAGTCGCCTGGAAAAATTGGGCAATTTAATTTCCGTGGGGACCGAGCCGTTATCGCGTATTGCCCTCGGACTTGATTTTTGGAGGGTTTCTCTAAGTGGTCAGATCTGGCGCATATTCCAATACCTGGTAGAATTATCTCTTATTATTGGAGTGATATTACTTGTTTTACGACCGAATGCCATAGGGAAAAAGCTCAAGATAGAATATATAGCCCTAAGCTTTGCCAGTGCCACAATTTTACTTAGTGTATTTATTTTACCTACGGGGGGTTGGGCGATGGGCAGCGTGCGAATATGGCAAATTACATTGATGCTTATGTCGCCCCTTGTGATTAAAGGTGGTGAAGCAATAGGATACGGTTTAGTTAAACTTATACAGGTTCTCAAACGCAGCACAGGTCAAATAAAACTGAATTTTACCGGGTATAACATATTATGGTTTCCTGTTCTCGCCATCGTGCTCCCGTATTTCATATTCAATAGTGGCGCTATCTTTGAGATTACCAAGAATGCTACGATTTCTTACATTGATACTCCTTATTCTATTGCGCTCTCAAACTACCGCACTGCTATCAGCACAGCCTTCAATCGTCAGGATGTCGCAGCCGCAGACTGGCTGCTGGGGTTTAATGATGATGAATATGTTATCGTCTCGGATTATCAAGGTGCCAAATTAATAAACCACTACTTACTCACACTTGACAGATTCAAAGCTTTTGCAATTTATCCATACCCTAACAGTGAGCCAATTTTTTTTAGCGATAACTGTTCCAGTTCAAGCTACATTTTTCTCGGTGGCTGGAACACAGATAAAGAGAAGATAATCGCAGGTAATCAGTATGGAGGACGAACATATTTTCAGTTCAATGAAATACCGGGTCTAGAGCAACTACTAAAATCGGGGGATCTGATTTACAGCAGCGGTAAATCTCGCATTATCTATAAAGCTAAGTCACTATTCTAATAGCTAGGAAAGGCTTCTATATATTGGTGGCTCGCAATCGTTCCTGACGTCGGTTTGCTTTAATCTCCAAAGTTATATACACTTAAAAGTCGTTTTGATACTATGTCCCACATACCAATATACAAAGCAAAAATGTGGAATTTAATATAAAAATGGCAAATCGAGCCCTGATTACCGGCATCACTGGCCAGGATGGCGCCTATTTAGCTAAATTATTACTGGAAAAAGGCTACGAGGTCTTCGGCACCTACCGGCGTTCATCAACCCCCAATTTCTGGAGGCTGCAATATCTCGATATCTATAAAGCAGTTAACCTGCTAAGTGCCGAGCTCAATGACTCTTCTTCTCTTATAGATGCAATTCAAAATAGTCAACCAGATGAGATTTACCATCTTGCCGCCCAGAGCTTCCCGGGGGCATCATTTGAGCACCCGGTCAGCTACGGGGAGATCACTGGCCTGGGATTAACAAGGCTGCTGGAAGCGGTCAGGAGCATTAACACGAAGATCAGGGTCTACCAGGCTTCGACTATTGAGCTGTTCGGACAGGGTGATACCAAACCGCTTACGGAAGATGCTGCCTTCAACCCGGCCAACCCGTACGCGGTAGCCAAGCTCTATGCGTACTGGATAGCCAACATATACCGTGCTGGTTACGGGATTTTCATATGCAACGGTATAATGTTCAATCACGAATCTCCTCTTAGAAGCTTAGAGTTCGTCACACGAAAGATCTCGAATGCGGTTGCCAGGATCTCACTGGGCCTGGATAGCGAACTACAAATGGGAAACATCGAAGCCAGGAGGGATTGGGGTTACGCTCCCGAATATGTTAATGCCATGTGGCTCATGCTGCAGCAAAAAGAGCCGGGTGATTACATCATTGCGACAAACGAAATGCATACTGTGAAAGATTTTCTCGAGCAGGCTTTCAATATAGTGGGTTTAGACTGGTCAAGATACGTGAAAGTGGATAAAAAATTATTAAGGCCAGCCGATGTGACATTCTGGCAGGGTGATTATGCCAGAGCAAAGGCTGCGCTAGGTTGGAAACCCGAAGTAAAATTCGACCGTCTCGTGGAAATTATGGTCAACGAAGACGTAACAAGATGGAGACGGTGGTTAAATGGCGAGACGTTCCCCTGGGACGCATACAACTATTTGCCCTGATAATCTCATTGTGTGTATTTTATAATCAGGAATTATGGCTAAGCAAGCTATTATAACAGGTGTAACCGGGCAGGACGGTGCTTACCTTGCAAGGTTTTTATTGGACAAGGGTTACACTGTATATGGAACTTATAGGCGCCTGTCGACACCCAATTTCTGGCGTCTCCTGTATCTTGATATATTCGACAAAATATATTTAATACCTGCTGACCTGATTGATTCTTCCTCCATTTTTGAAGCTATAGAAATGTGCAACCCTGATGAAGTCTATAATCTTGCTGCTCAGAGCTTCGTGGGAGCCTCATTTGAGCAACCTGTCGCCTCGGGAATTGTAACAGGGCTGGGAGTAGCCATGATCCTCGAAGCAATACGCCAGATCAACCCAAAAATTAAATTTTACCAGGCGTCCACCAGCGAGCTGTACGGCAACGGAGAAGCAAAGCAACAAAGCGAGGAAACACATTTCCGGCCTGCCAGCCCCTACGCTGCAGCAAAACTTTATGCCCATTGGATCACGCGGATGTATCGCGAAACGCATGGCATGTTTGCCTGCAACGGGATCTTGTTTAACCATGAATCGCCTATTAGAGGCCTGGAGTTTGTCACACGAAAAATCACCAATTCAGCCGCAAAAATTGCCCTTGGCCTGGAGAAGGAACTCAAGCTTGGCAATTTAGAGGCGAAAAGGGACTGGGGCTTTGCGCCGGAATACGTCCGGGCCATGTGGCTGATGATGCAGCAGGAAAAACCGGATGACTTTGTCATCGCCACAAATAAGACGCATACGGTCCAGGAATTTGCTGAGAAAGCTTTTAAACGGCTCGGGCTGGACTGGGAGAAATATGTTTCCGTTGACGAAAGATTCCAGCGGCCTTTGGATGTTAACTTCCTCCAGGGTGATTATTCCAAGGCAATGGCAACATTGGGCTGGCAGCCGGAAACCAAATTCGACCGCCTGATTGAGATAATGGCGGACGAAGACCTCGGTCGCTGGCGAAGATGCCTTAAGGGTGAGAGGTTCCCCTGGGACGCGCCGAATTATCCGAGCGAGAACTCAATTGTCACCAGGATGACCACATCCAGAAATAGAATTTAATGTGTAATATCAAAAATACCACTGTCTATGACAGTAAGGCCATTATCCAGCTACTTAAAAACCTGTGATCGAAATGGGAATTAGTCTAAGCACTGCCAGGCGCGCAATTATTAAAAAATTGATGAGAATCGTTGAGAATGAAATCAGTATTGACGATTATCCAATTCTGAAACTACTTCATATGGATTCTGATGTCGGATGTCAATAGTGGACACCAAACCTTTCATGCTGCCAGTAATCCAGCATAATATCTTTGCTCATACACCACCGGTGACAGAAAACCAAGTCTGGGCTGTCGGCGTTGTCGTCGATAGAAGACCTCGATATACTCGATGATATCCTGCATGGCCTCCTGCCTGGTTCGATACCGGCGATGATTGATCAGTTCCTGCTTGAGTGTTCCCCAGAAACTCTCCATCGGAGCATTGTCGTAGCAATTCCCTTTCCGGCTCATCGATGCTATGAAGCCATGCTTTTTCAGAATATTCCTGAAATCATGGGAACAATACTGGCTGCCGCGGTCAGAATGATGCAAGAGCCCCTGGGACGGCCGTTTGGTTTCTATTGCCCGGAATAAGGATTGGCTGACCAGATTTCTGGTCAATCGGTCTCCCATAGCATAGCCGACGATATCGCCGTTAAAGAGATCCTTGTGGCCGGCTACATATAACCAGCCTTCATCGGTGGGCACATAGGTTATATCGCTCGTCCACACTTTATTCGGGGAGGTAACCTCAAACTGCTGTCCCAGGATATTATCAGCTACAGGAAGTTTGTGCCGTGAATCAGTGGTAGCTTTGAATTTCCGTTTCTGTTTACAGTGTATACCGAGCTTCCGCCGAATCCGCTTGATCCGGCATATACCTACCTTGATCCCATGCTCTGCAAGGTCATACTGTAACTTTTCGGCACCATAAACTTGTCTCGTTCGCCTGTGTGCCGCTTTTATCTCTATCTCCAGCCTGGCTTCCTCACGCGTCCATTTCGATAACGGCCTGTCTACCCAGGCATAATAACTGCTGGCCGATACTTTCAATACCCGGCAAAGCTGCGGTAAAGGATAATTGAGCCGCAGTTTCTTCATCATCGCGTACCGGGCAGCGACTCCTTCGCAAAGTACGCAGCTGCTTTTTTTAATATGTCCCGCTCCATTTTCACTTCTGATAGCTCTTTCTTTGTCCTTGCCAGTTCCATCTCTATCTCCGTCAGTGGCCTGTATTTCTTTCCTACCTCACCTAGTCTGCCTTCCTTGTACTGCTTAATCCAGTTTCCCAGTGTTGACGGCGGCAGCGACAACCTGCGGGCTGCCCCTGGTAACGATAATTTCTCTTCCGTTACCAGTTTTACCGACTCCTCCCGTAATTCCTTTGTATATCTCCCTTGTGGACCCCTTTTCAATCTGACACCTCCGTCTTTCTATTTTATCTGACTTTGGTGTCCGTTAAATCCATCCTACCTCAGCCCGAGAGCACGGATGCATATATTCATCGCATCGGCCGCACGGGAAGGGTTGACAAAAAGGGCGATGCGTTAACATTCGTGACAGGTGCAGACGCGGCCCTGGTGCACGAT
>Ga0163209_1000353_pt1 | contig 19487 bp, 19 predicted proteins | sample Kivu_160m_FD_113538 | JGI IMG/M metagenome (GOLD analysis project Ga0163209, IMG submission 113538) | Freshwater microbial communities from Lake Kivu, Western Province, Rwanda to study Microbial Dark Matter (Phase II) - Kivu_160m | ecosystem: Environmental > Aquatic > Freshwater > Lake ...
CTGTAATAGCGCCAGCTCCTCCTGCTGCGGGTGCTGCCGCTGCGGGTGCTGCTGCGGGTTTCGGTGCTGCCGCTGCTGCAGGTGCTGCTGCGGGTCTCGGTGCTGCGGGTCTCGGTGCTGCGGCAACTACAGGAGCTGCGATAATGGCCCCTCCTTCAGATTCCACTTCCACGGCATAGTAGGCTTCATCGACAAAAACATTGAATTTCCGGATGCCTTCGCCTTTTTCCGGGGCTACCTTCTTCGGTTTTTCCACGAGGTCGCCGCACAGGGCCTTCTTGATCAAATCGTCTTCCCGCTTCACATCGTCCAGGGTGACCGGAAGGACTTCTTTGGGAATCGGCTCCAGGCCGTACTTCCACTTCAGGAATCTCAAACCCGTCTGCGGATAGAGGGCATAGATCAGCACGTCACCCAGGTTCTTAGCGATATCTTTTGTCGCCTCTTTTGCCTTTTCCATTTCCGGCTCTAAGGCGTCTGCGGCACGGTTTGTCATGGGGGTCTCGCCACGGGGATACCCCTTGAGGCACATCTTCTGCACTTCGGGATCAATGGGTGCGGGCGGTTTACCGTAGAGACCGAAGCAGTAATCCTTGACCTCTTTGGAAATCATCTTGTACCGACCCATCAACACGTTCATCACGGCCTGGATTCCCACGATTTGACTGGTGGGCGTAACCAGCGGCGGATACCCAAGTTCTCTACGGGTATCGGGAAGTTCCTTGTGAACCTCACCGATACGGTGGAGGGCATTGGCATCCCTCAAATTGTTCACCAGATTGGTGGTCATACCGCCGGGGACCTGATGGATGAGCACGCCGACGTCGATAACCGCCTGTTTTGTCGTGTCCAGAAACTTGCGGTACACAGGAGCGATTTTCTCCAAATCTACACCGATATCGAAGATCAACTCCAAAGGAAGGCCCGTATCCCGCGGTGTGCCTTCGAGGGTCACGAGAATAGGCTCAATGGCAGGCTGAGAAGATCGGAGGGCAAAGGGGGCCAGGGCCGTATCGACGACATCCACACCTGCTTCCGCAGCCTTTAAATATGCCATGGAACCCTGTCCACTGGTGTAGTGGGTATGGAGCTGAACGGGGATTTTAAGTTCCTTTTTTAGCGCCTTGATCAGATCATAGGCATCATAGGGCGAGATCATTCCCGCCATGTCCTTGATACAGAAGGAGTCAGCCCCCATCTTTTCAATGATCTTTGCCTTTTCAACATAGTATTCGAGAGTGTAGACAGCCCCTCCCATTCTCCTCTGGGTCAGGGAGTAGCAAAGGGAACCCTGGATGTGCTGTCCCGCCTCCTTGATCGCCCGGAAGGGCGCCTCGAAATTCCGCGTGTCGTTCACCGCATCGAAGACACGGAAAACATGGATGCCGCACTCCGCTGCATACAGAACGAACTCTCGCACGACGTCATCGGCGTAGTTCCGGTATCCCACAACATTCTGGCCCCGAAGGAGCATCTGCTGGGGTGTCTTTTTGAGAAATTTCTTTAGTGTTCTTATCCGATCCCAGGGGTCCTCGTTGAGAAAGCGGGTGGGCACATCAAAGGTGGCGCCTCCCCAGGTCTCCATGGACCACCATCCCACCTGATCCATCCTCTCCGCCATCGGCTCCATGTCTTTGGTTCTCATTCTGGTTGCAAGCGAAGACTGATGGCCATCCCTGAATGTGGTATCACAAATCTTTAAAGGGTTTTTTGCTTCTTTCTTCTTCTCTGCCATAAGTTTAAACGTCCTTTCCTGAAATTATTCTTTATTGTTCAGATATTTTAAAATTTGATTTCCTTATCACTATAATATTAGCAATTCGGCCTTAACGGCCTTTAGCTCAAGCTGATATTAAGGATACTAATACATCCGCATCTGCCACGACCGTCGCTGCAACGTCATGTCCATCCGTCCGGCTATTGCCCAGAGATTCACGGCAGCAAACGGAGGAGCGGCCGCCGCTGCCGCTGCCTGTGCCGCCATTGCGGCCGCTGCTTCTTCTTCCAGATAGGCGCCTATCGCGGCTGAGATGGCCGCCATCACTTTTGGATCTATTGATTCCATACGAAATTCCTTTTCTGTGTCATTTTATTTCTACATGGGAATGTTGCCGTGTTTCTTCGGTGGCCTGGTTTCCCGCTTGGACCTCAGCATATCGAGCGCGCGAATGATGAAACGACGGGTCTCGTGGGGCCGAAGCACCGCATCCACATAGCCTCTGCCCGCTGCCGCATAGGGATTACAGAAGGCATCCTCGTATTCCTTGATTTTTGCCGCTCGCATGGCTGCCGGGTCTGCCGCTTCCTTAATTTCTTTCCGGAAGATGATGTTGCATGCTCCTGCCGCGCCCATAACCGCCATCTCTGCCGTCGGCCAGGCGATGACCAGATCGGCGCCCAGATCGCGGCTGCACATGGCGAGATAGGATCCGCCGTAGTCCTTCCGGGTGGCCAGGGTGATCTTCGGTACTGTCGCTTCCGAGTAGCACCACAGAAGCTTTGCGCCGTGACGGATGATGCCCCTCCACTCCTGGTCCGTTCCGGGCAGATAGCCGGGAACATCGGCGATGGTAATCATGGGAATATTGAAGGCATCGCAGAAACGGATGAATTTTGTCGCCTTGTCCGACGCGTCAACATCCAGACAACCGGCAAGCCAGGCGGGCTGGTTGGCGATGAAGCCGACCGTATGACCGCCCATGCGGCCGAAGGCCACAATCATGTTCCGGGCGAAGTACATATGGGGTTCCATGAAATCGCCGTTGTCGCACAGTGAACCGATGAGGATCTTCATGTCATAATTTTTATTTGGGGAATCGGGCACGAGCGTGTCCAGACTGTAATCAAGCCGGTTCGGGTCGTCCCCGGTATCCACATAGGGCGGATCTTCCATGTTGTTCGAAGGGAGGAAACTCAGAAGCTTCTTGATCTGATTGATGTTGTCTTCATCGCTTTCGCAGGCGAAGTGGGCAACGCCGCTCTTGGTGTTATGGGTCATGGCGCCCCCCAGACCTTCGAAATCGATGATCTCTCCCGTCACGGCCCTGATGACGTCGGGGCCGGTAATGAACATGTAGCTGGAGTTCTTGGTCATGAAGATCCAGTCAGTCATGGCGGGCGAATACACGGCGCCTCCCGCTGTGGGTCCCATGATGGCTGATATCTGGGGAATGGTGCCCGATGCGCAGGAGTTGCGATAGAAAATCTGACCGTAACCGGCGAGGGAATCCACGGCTTCCTGAATCCTGGCGCCGCCGGAGTCATTGAAACCGACACAGGGCGCTCCCGTCTTGACCGCAAGATCCATGACCTTGCAGATCTTCTTGGAGTGCATCTCGCCCAGCGATCCGGCACGGGCGGTAAAATCCTGGGAAAAGGCGAATACCGTGCGTCCGTTTACCTTTCCGTACCCCGTGATGACCGCTTCCGCAGGCACTTCGACTTTGTCCATGCCGAAGTCGGTACAGCGGTGGCGCATGAACAGGTCCGTTTCCACAAACGTGCCCGGATCGAACAGGAGGCCGATCCTCTCTCTCGCCGTGAGCTTGCCGCCTTCGTGCTGCTTCGCGATTGCCTTCGGCCCGCCCTGGGCCATGGCAATGGCTTCACGTCTTTCTAATTCCTGAATTTTTGGAGGTTTTTCACTCATTCCTTCTCTCCTCTATTTTTTATAGTTGTTATATTTTCTGACAGAGTTCCACTAATACGCCATTTGTATCCTTCGGGTGGAGGAAGGCGATCTTTTTCCCGCCGGCTCCCATTCGGGGGACCTTATCGATCAGGCGGACCCCTTTGGCTTCCAGTTCCTTCAAGGCCGCTTCGATGTCATCGACAAGGAACGCAATGTGCTGAACGCCTTCACCTTTCTTTTCAATAAAACCTGCAATAGGACCGTCCGGGGCGGTGGACTGTAAAAGCTCCACTTCCGTATCGCCTACGGGGAGAAACGACGTTGTTACCTTTTGTTCGGCAACGGTTTCACTGCCTTCCAGTTTCAGCCCCAGTGTATCCCTGAAAAACTTGAGGGCCGCGTCAATGCTGTTCACTGCAACGCCGATATGGTCTACTCTTGTAATCTTCATCATGACCTCCTTATATCCTTAAAAGTTATACGTTATAGTTTTCTGAAGGTCCAAAAATTTACTTCATATCCGCATATAACTTTGCATGCCTGCCCGTTATCAAGCGATAACGACCGGCCTACTTTTTCTTTTTAGGTTTTTTAGCAAGAACTTCCTGTATCCTTTTGCCGATTTCAGCCGGGTTTTTCTCGACGATGACACCTGCTGCTTCCAGCGCCTTGAATTTTTCGTCTGCTGTGCCTTTTCCACCCGAGATGATGGCGCCGGCATGGCCCATTCTTCTCCCCGGAGGGGCGGTTCTCCCGGCGATGAAAGATACAACCGGCTTGGTAAGATTGGATTTGATAAATTCAGCGGCCTCTTCCTCGGCGGTACCACCGATCTCGCCGATCATGACGAGAGCGACTGTGTCCGGATCTTTCTCGTACAGTGCCAGCATATCAACAAAACCTGAGCCGGGAATGGGATCACCGCCAATACCGATGGATGTAGTCTGGCCTATCCCCAGATTCGTCAGCTGCCAGATCGCTTCGTAGGTCAGGGTTCCACTTCTTGAGATCACGCCGACATTGCCCTTCTTATGGATGAAGCTCGGCATAAAACCGATCTTTCCCACACCGGGGGTCGTGATTCCCGGACAGTTGCAACCGATCATCCGGGCTTTGGATGTCTTCAGTACCTGCTTGACCTTGATCATATCCGTTACGGGAATACCTTCCGTCATACACACAACGAGACCGATTCCTGCTTCGATCGATTCGATAATCGCATCAGCAGAGAAAGCCGCGGGCGTGTACAAGGCGGCAACATTGGCGCCCTGTTTTTCTACTGCATCGGCCACCCGGTTATAAACGGGAATTCCATCAACGTCCATTCCCCCTTTTCCCGGGGTAACCCCGGCGACGACTTTTGTTCCGAATTTCACCGATTCGCGGGTATGAAAGGTCCCTTCGGAACCGGTAATCCCCTGTACGACTACACGAGAGTTTTTATCTAAAAGTATTGCCATGTTCAACTCACCCTTTCTTTGAATTTATATGCTATATTGTTATTTTATTTAAGTAATGCCACAACCTTTTCAGCCGCTTCATAGAGACCATCGGCTACGGTGAATTTCAGACCCGATTCCTTCAGAAGTTTCTTGCCTTCATCCACATTGGTTCCCTGAAGTCTGATCACCATGGGCAGTTTCATATCGATGTTTTTGGCTGCCTGGATGATACCGTTTGCCACACGGTCGCAACGCAGTATTCCACCGAAAATGTTAACAAGAATGGCTTTCACGTTGGGGTCGGCAGTGAGGATTTTAAAGGCTTTTTCAATCTGGTCGGGGTTGGCGCCGCCGCCGACATCGAGGAAGTTGGCCGGTTCGCCGCCCGCCATCTTGATGAGGTCCATCGTCGTCATGGCCAGACCTGCGCCATTGACCATACATGCGATGTTGCCATCAAGCTTGATGTAATTTACGCCTGCATTTTTGGCGATCACTTCGAGAGGATCTTCTTCATTTTCGTCTCTCAGTTCCTTGATTTCCGGATGGCGGAAAAGTCCGTCATCGTCAAAATTTATCTTGGCATCGACGGCGATGAGATTTCCCTCTGCGGTGAGGACCAGGGGGTTGATTTCTACGAGAGAGGCATCCTTGTCTATAAAGAGCTGATACAGTCCTTTTGCGATGTTAGCAAACTGAGCGCCCAATGCCTTATCGGTCAATCCCAGCCCATAGGCGAGCTTTCTGCCTTCAAAGGCGCTGAATCCCACTGCGGGGGGAACGGCACACTTGATAATTTTTTCAGGGGTGTTTTTTGCTACCACCTCGATTTCCATTCCGCCGGCTTCCGATGCCATAAAAACGACGCACTCCTTGTCGCGCGCGCGATCCACTACCATACCAAGATAAAGCTCTTTCTTGATATTGGATGTTTCTTCAACCAGAACCTTCTGTACCTTGATCCCTTCCGGGCCGGTCTGGTGCGTAACCAGTTGCATACCGAGGATGGCCTTTGCTGCGTTAAAGGCGTCACCAGGGGTTTTGGCTATCTTTACTCCTCCTCCCTTTCCTCGCCCGCCGGCGTGTATCTGGGCCTTTACGATAGACACCTTGTTCAGGGAAGTGGCAATTTCTCGAGCCTTTTCAGGTGTGTCTGCGACATCACCATTGGGTACCGGAACATTGTATGCCCGCAAGAGACTTTTAGCCTGATATTCGTGAATCTTCATTATTAACCTCCAATCCTTTTAGTTTATAATTTTGACGACTTCATAAGGTCAAAAATTTCTAATTATCAATTACATCCTGAAAAGATGAACAAATCAGATTACAATGGGGAGAAAGATTTGATTTCATTTTTCCAGGAGATTGTACGATCACTTTGAAATAAAGCCCAATTGCCCTTCCTTGGTTGATAAGATGTCTGATGATAGTTGTGGTATACATGAATTAGTGGGGCTTCATATCACCCTAAAGTTTTTCTGTCAACTGTTTTCTGTAAATTTTCCGTAAATTTCTGCAAGGTGCGTCCCGTATCCGGTCAAGGTTTCTTTCACGCGGGATATGGTGAGGGTAAATATATGAGGAAGGGACAGTAAGATGGGGCATTATTTCGATGTGAAAGTATTTTCTGCGGCTGGAAAAATCTGAAACCTCATGAATCACGATCATCATGATGCTCATGAGGTCTCGATCAGAAAATCTGTTGTTTTAATGTAAGTTTTTTAAACGTTTTCTAAACAAACATAACATATGTTTAATCTTATTTAGAAACGATATTGATATGCTTCATATTCCGTTTTTTCTCCCAGCAAAGCGTCGATCTGCTGTTGAACGGTCGCTCTTTCTTTGCTGGCCAGCCATGCCTTCCAGGCGTCGATGCTTTCCCAGGTACTGATCACAAGATATTCATCCAGTTTTGCGAGATTCTTCAAGGATTCCCCTGACACATAACCGGGCTGCTTGATGACGAGAGACCTCAACTGTTTGACTAAATCCGATAATTTTGCTGCTTTATCCGCAGACACTCTCCTCTTGATCAGAATTTTTACCGTCATTTTCTCACCTCCTCATCTCTGGACGCACTGAATTTTGTTTACGACTTCCCTCATCCGCATTGCACAGCTCCAATATATAAATATATTCCCCTTACTGTCAAGAGTTTTATACATTTGTTGAAAGCTTTTGCATGTTGCAGAAAGAAAATTATTCGAGCCTCCGGGGAATATCGTATTTTCCTTTTAATGTTCAGAAATCAGGCAAAAGCCCCTCCCTTAAGGGGCAGAACCTCTTCAGGGCTGACCTGGTTAAATTGCCCGGGGAGCAGTTTTTTTGTCAGTCTTCTGTCCAGTGATGCTTTCTCCACCCGGATCTGTCCCTTGCCGTTATTCGCCTTGAACATGCCCATCACGGCAGCCAATTCCTCAGCATTGGCGGCATTCTGCTGGGTAACCCTGTTCATCTCGCCCATTGCATTGTTGACCTGGTCTATCCCCTGGGATTGTTCCTGAGATGCCGCAGCAATTTCCCCCATCAACTGAACGACTTTTGTCGAACTCACCGTTACTTCACTGAATACGTTATTTGTAATGGACACCAGGGTTTCTCCGCCCTTGACCTTGTTGACAATATCCGCGATCAGGAACGCCGTATTCTTGGCGGAATCGGTTGCACGCATGGCAAGATTTCTGACTTCATCGGCAACTACAGCAAAGCCCGCGCCAGCCTCACCAGCCCGGGCGGCCTCCACTGCCGCATTCAGAGCCAGCAGATTGGTCTGGAAGGCTACTTCATCAATACTCTTTATGATCTTCTGGGTCTGCTCACTCGCGGAAGCGATCTCTTTCATCGATGTGGTCAAATCGGACATGGAAACATTTGCCTTTTCAATCGATTGCTTCGCCGCCACCATCAGCTTGTTGGCCTCTCCCGTATTGCTTGCGTTTTGCTTCGTCATGGAGGCCATTTCATCCATGGAAGCTGAGGTCTCCTCGAGCGCAGCAGCCTGGCGGGAAGATGAATCCGAAAGAATCTGTGAAATCGAAAGAGATTGCCCGACGGCCTCACCCATCTTTGTCCGCATGGTATTGATGGATGAAGCGAGTTCGCCGATCTCGTCCTTTGAATCGATGTCGATCTCTTGGGTAAGATCACCCTCGGCCACCTTTTTAATGACTTCAATGGTCTCCTTGATCGGCTGGGTAATGAGCCTGGTAATAAAAATGTTGATCATCACCGATAGCATAATGGCAACGACCAGTACGATCGCAAACGTCCTCATCACCGCATTGAAGCTGCTGATGGATGAATCGTACTTTTCCTTGCTCAACTTGTTTTCGAGGAGCAGGAGTTCCTCCAGTGTCTGGTTGAGGATCTGGTATTTATCATCCGAGGTGCCCATGAACATTGTGGCTGCGCCCGCATCGGACGAACCAACAGTCATCACACCCATAGCCGGCTTTTGATACTCTAATAGATCATCAAGGGTCTTTTGAAAGAGTTTCTTCTCTTCAGCCGTGAGAGCGCTTGATTTCAATATGTTTTGTACCTGCACAATGGTCTTTTCCAGGGTAGCTGTCTGTTCTTTAGCGAGCGCCTATATCTTCTGGTCATCATATTGTGCATTAACCCAACTGATGATCTTATAGATATTTGCATGGACATTCCCGATTTTCTTGATCATGTCCGCGGAATCCTGGTATACTTTAAAACGGTTGTTAAATATGTCCTCAATGGCCGTCTTTTGATTCGAAAGCCCATCATAGGCCCCATATGACAGAACCATGAGGAATATGAAGACGACCGACGGGAGCAACATCATTTTTTTTGCCATCTTAAGATTTCTGATAACTTTTTTCACGTCAACCCTCCCTTTTTTTTGCATAGAATTGGTCAGACAGGCGAGAAGGCCTATCTGACCAATTTTCATACGCCTACTTGTATACACCACAGCAAAATACGTAGTCGCCGGATTTTTTGACATACGCTGACTTCGACTCCACCTTTTTCGATATGGGATTTGTCCACTTATAGTCAACCCAACCGCTTCCTTTCGCTTTGGCCACATTGAGAATCTCTCTGAAAAAAAGCTTTCCGTCGGCGTCTTTAATATCGATGAAATGCTGCCCTATCAGTTTTTTATTCGCGCCATGGGATACAATGTCCCCTTTCATATCGACAACATAGATATACAGATCGTCTTTTACAAATTTTCCCTTTTGGTCATCAAATGCCGTGAAGGCTGCTCCCTTTCCATTTGCCTTGAAGTACGAAACCGCCTTATCCACCATCGCTATGGCTTCCTTTTTTGTGCCTTTACCGGCGGCATATACAATCCCCGCCAGGAAGAAGCTCACGAGAATGAGCGCTATAACTTTTTTCATTTCTTCATATCCCCCTTTGTTTTTTGATTTGTCTTTCCAGTCTTTTATACGTCTTCTTCTCATTCCGTTTGTGTGGTTGATGTTTAGGTTTGAAAATTGCTGCACCCCCTTTCCTTCCATATTTTTTTACCGGATAGTTTTCGCTGCACCAGCTCTGTTGCTCAATACGATGGCAACCATGGATGCGGGTATTTCCTATTGCCTGTCGACGCTTAATACCGTCGCTTTTTCCCTCATCCAACCGGTACATGGTGATTTTATCAATTTCGAATAATCGCGCGCGACAGAGGTGGAGTAAAGTGACTGAGAGTGAATAATAAATCGATGAGAACGCAGGTATGTCCTGCAAATACCGTGCCTTATTGGCGACATACAAAAAACTTTATAGGCAGAACGACGGAAGGATCCTGCTTTCGCAGATGTGTAACGAATTCGTCAAGATTACATATGCTGCGTTGTGCTTCAGCTTTTTGTGAAATCTTTAACTTGACGCAATCTCAAATTATAAATTATTGATTATACAGAGTTAATTTATTAACACGCAAGGTTCGATTCCTATGCGCTTCCGACAATTAATTTTAATGGGCAAAAAAATCGAATCAAAATCTCACAAAAAAAATCCCCCGGCCGCTTCTGCAACCGGGGGATTCGTTTGTCGATATTAGCAGCCTAACTGCTTATAGAAGTCATTTCCCTTGTCGTCTACGAGAATGAATGCGGGGAAGTCAACAACCTCAATCTTCCATACCGCTTCCATTCCGAGTTCGGGGAAGTCAATACATTCAACCTTCTTGATGTTCTCCTCAGCCAGAAGTGCGGCAGGGCCGCCGATAGAACCGAGGTAGAAGCCGCCGTACTTCTTGCAGGCGTCCGTTACCTGTTGGCTCCGGTTTCCTTTAGCGATCATAATGAGCGCAGCTCCCTTGGACTGGAGCAGATCGACGTAGGAATCCATGCGGCCGGCTGTTGTCGGACCGAAGGAACCCGATGGCTTGTCCTTTGGCTGCTTGGCCGGACCGGCATAGTAGATAGGGTATTTGAGGAGATATTCAGGAACCGGTTTGCCTGCGTCAATAATCTCCTTAAATCTGGCATGAGCAATGTCCCTGCCGACAACGATTGTGCCGGTAAGCATGAGCATTGTAGAGACGGGATACTTGGTCAGATCGGCCAGGATCTCCTTCATCGGCCTGTTGAGGTCGATCTTCACGCCAGCTTCGTGCTTGCGGCGGTATGCATCGGGAATAAGACGGCCCGGGTTGGTATCCAGTTCCTCGATCCAGATACCGTCTTTGTTGATTTTTGCCTTCACGTTGCGATCAGCCGCGCAGGATACGCCCATTCCGATCGGGCAGGAGGCGCCGTGGCGCTGCAGACGAATCACACGGATATCGTGGGCTAAGTACTTTCCGCCGAACTGGGCGCCGATGCCGAGTTTCTGGGCTGCATCAAGAAGTTGCTTCTCCAGTTCAAGGTCACGGAAGGCCTGACCGAGTTCGTTCCCCTTTGTCGGGAGGCTGTCATAATATTTGGTTGAAGCAAGCTTCACTGTCTTCAGGCATGTTTCGGCGCTCGTGCCGCCAATGACAAAGGCGATGTGGTACGGCGGGCAGGCAGCGGTGCCCAGAGACTTCATCTTTTCCGTTAGGTACTTGAGAAGATTGGCCGGGGTGAGAAGCGCCTTGGTCTCCTGGTAGAGCATGGCTTTATTCGCCGAACCGCCTCCTTTAGTTACGAAGAGGAATTTGTACTCCATCCCTTCGGTGGCGTAGAGGTCGATCTGGGCGGGCAGATTGGTGCCTGTATTGATCTCCTTGTACATGTCGAGCGCTACGGTCTGGGAATAACGGAGGTTCTCCTCGGTGTAGGTCTTGTAGACTCCCTTGGTAAGGTACTCTTCATCCTTCACGCCTGTCCAGACCTGCTGTCCCTTCTTGCCGACGATGGTGGCCGTACCGGTGTCCTGACAAAGAGGCAGCACGAATTTGGCAGCAACTTCCGCGTTGCGCAGCATGGCGATGGCAACCCCTTTTTCATTCATGGATGCCTCCGGGTCGGTGAGCATCTTGGCGACCATCTCGTTATGCTCGGGCCGCAGGAGGAACGAAACATCCCGCATCGCCTGGTTGGCGAGGTTGGTGAGTGCTGCCGGATCGATTTTCAATATTTCCTTCCCTTCAAAATTGGCAACCGATACCCCCTCCTTGGTCAGAAGGCGATACTTGGTGTTGTCGGGTCCGAGGGGGAACGGATCCTGGTACTTGAATTCAGGTGTAGCCATAACAGTTTTCTCCTTTCATTGCCGACTTCGGTGAAACTCCGTCTGCAATATAGCACAGTGAAACGTAGCGTTTAAGGTGATGTTCTGTATTCTTCGCGCACTGGTTCTCGCGTGCCTGCAATCCGGAGTCTTTTCCTATGCCGTTTTCTGTGGGGAGGAGTGTATGCAAAAAAAATGTTTTGTGTCAAGAAAAACTTGAATATTATATGATTTTTTTGGAATAATGAACATCAATGATGTCTATAAATCTGTTCGATTTCCTTAACGATTTATACTTGTAGCAGCTTGCCCTGCCCAACGACGTTTTCCAGCAGGGTCTGGATCTGGCTCGCCATGTCCTTTTCAATGCTTCGCTGATATTCGACCTGAGATGATGATATTCGGGCAAGCCTTGAGTCCCCCTGACCTTTGGACATGATATTGCCCTGGCTGTCTACGATCATGACATCGTCAGCGTTCAAACCCTCAACGCTGCTTGCTATGAGATATCCGATTCCTTCTATCTGTGATTGCTTTAATTTCTTGCCTGTCTTTAATTTGACGGTGACAGATGCAGTGGGTTTCTTTTGCTGATCAACAAAGAGGGATTCTTTTGGAATAGCGATATGTACTCGACATTGTTGAATTTCATCCAGACTATTGATGGTTCGGGCCAGTTCTCCCTGAAGCGCCCGGCGATAATTGAGTTGCTGATCAAATTCTGTCGCCCCAAGGGTTTTATTATCAAATATCTCAAAACCGACCCCTCCTCCATGAAGAAGTCCTGCTGCTGCAAGCTCAAGCCGCAGTTCGGATACCATTCCCGCGGGGACGGAAATAATGTCACCTGACGGGGATACCTGATAGGGGATTTTTTTTTCCTTGAGTTTGGCGACGATGTTTGAAGCGTCTTCGCTGGCAAGGTTGGAGAACAAAACGCGATAGTCCTCCTGATTTGTGAAGTAAACAAAGATCAGTATGCTGGCAAAAATCAGAACAGTCACACCGGCGAGGGTCATCTTTCTTGTACCGGACAATGTGTTGAATCCCTGCCGGAATTTTTCAAGATACATCGTTGGACTCATGGCAAATTATACCTGCAGCCTCATGATTTCCTGATAGGCTTCTATAAGTTTGTTCCTGACCTGCAACATGGTTCGGAATGAAATATCTGCTTTTTCTAGAGCAATGATGGCTTCATGAAGGTTTCCTGTGTTTCCCGTTTGAACGTTCATGATGGCCTTGTCTGCGTCTTGCTGGAGTCCGTTAACATCATTGACCGCTTGGCGCAGTGCATCTGAAAATCCGCTTGGGGGCGTATCCTGTGTCTGTGTTTTCTGCAAGGCGACATTCGAAGCCTGAGTGCCTTTTATGGCCCTGATATGATCCATTTCCATTCCTTCTTTCTCTTTTTGCCTATCGTCCCATTTCCAGTGTTTTAAGCGTCATGTTTTTGGTTGCATCAAAGGCGGTGACACAGGCTTCATAGGCACGGCTCGCCATGATCATATCCGCCATTTCCGTCACAACATTGATATTCGGCAGGGCCACATTCCCGTTGGCATCTGCATCGGGGTGAGCGGGATCATAAACAGTTTTTACCGCATTCGGATCTTCGGTAACCCCTTCGATTTTTACAGTTTTTAAGGCATCCTTTATCGTCGAATCAAAATGACTTTCGATTCCCTCTGCGGTTAAAGCGACCGCTTTTCTCTTATAGGGCCCCCCCTCCGCGGTTCGGGTTGTGCCGACATTGGCCAGGTTGGAGGTAATCACATCCATTTTAGCTCTCTGTGCTGCAAGTCCGGATCCGCAAATCTTGAAAGATGTCATAAAGTCCATATTATTTTGTCTCCTTCAATACAGTGTTAAGTCCTTTAAATTTTCTCGCCAGCATCTCAACGCTCATGTTGTACATCAGGTGATTTTCCGCCAGGTTCGACATCTCCGTGTCGATATTCGCCTTTTCTTCAGAGGTCTTGATTTCGTAATCAATGGATTTGACGGTGTCTTTTCTGCCGGCAATATGTCCCGGAGCCGTTGCTGTCATGACCATTGTATTTGCCTTGCCGAATTCATTTTTGAATGAAATGTCTGATGGTTTAAACTCGGTTGCATCCATGTTGGTAATGTTTGACACAATGATTTTATGTCGCTTTGTGCGGTAATCCAGCATGCCGGCGAGCATATTCATCGTCTTGTTAAACAGAGCGTCCATAATCCTCCTGAAACATATCTTTGCAAGGCATGTACCACATTAATTGCTTTTGCTATCCGCCATGCCATACTCATGGACCTTGTTCCATAGTGTACGAACGCTTATTCCCAGGATTTTTGCGGCCCTCGTTTTATTGCCGTCAACCCTGTCCAGCGCATCATAGATCAATGCCTTTTCTGCATCCTTCAAAGTCAATGTGGCGTTCAGGGAGGTTATGTTGGATACGGGCGGGAGTTCCGATGACGGCATCCGGACGGCTGCGACATCGTCAGGGTGGTCAAGACAAAGGATTTCCGGAGGGATATGTATCCCTTGCGTCATTAATACAGCCCGTTCCATGATATTTTCCAGTTCCCTGACGTTACCCGGGAAATGGTATGCTTTCAGAAGAGCCGCTGCCCTTTCCGAGAGAACCGGTTTTTTTACCCCTTTTTCCCTGCCGAATTTTTCAAGAAAATGATTTGTAAGATATAGAATGTCACCATTCCTCTCTCTGAGTGGCGGAATTTTGACAGGTATGACATTAAGCCGGTAATAAAGGTCGCCACGGAATGTTTTATTCTTAATGGCAGCGCTTAGTTCCGTGTTGGTTGTGGCGATCAGTCGAACATCAATGGAAATGGGGACATTTCCTCCCAGGCGGTCAATCTCGGATTCCTGGATGACCCTAAGAAGCTTTGCCTGTAAATGGATATCCATTTCACTGATCTCATCAAGCAACAATGTTCCCGTATTGGCAACCTCGAATTTCCCCAGTTTTCTTTGAGCTGCGCCGGTAAAAGCGCCTTTCTCGTAACCAAACATTTCACTTTCGAGAAGATTCTGGGGAATAGCCGCGCAATTTACGGCAACAAAGGGGCCGTTCCTGCGATTGCTATGCTGATGAACATATCTGGATAGAAGTTCCTTGCCCGTTCCGCTTTCGCCCTGGATCAGGATGCTGGATTTGCTTTTTGCGACATTTCGCAACATTTCCAGTATGGAGAGGAATTTTGGATCTCTGGTAATGATTCCGGGTGCATTCGGCGATATCTCCTGTTTGTCCGGCGTTTTCGTATGGAATGTGTTCAGGACGTTTTTGACAACGGCTTCAAGATCGTCAAGAGAAAAAGGCTTCATGATGAATTCTGCCGCCCCTTCCTTCATTGCTTCAACCGCGGTGCTGACCGTTCCATATGCCGTAATCAGAATAACGGGGACATCCGGCGACATTTTTTTGACACCTTGCAGAACTTCCATTCCCGTCATCCCGGGCATCCTCATATCGCTGACGACCAGATCGAATTTCTTTTTCGTAAACAGGCGTATCGCTTCACATCCGTTTTCAGCCGCTTCTATTTCATAACCGCAGCTTTGAAGGGATTCCGAAAGGGCGAACCTCATGGCGTGGTCGTCATCGACAACGAGAATATTTTTTTTCTTCATGCGTTCGCTGCCTTTTTTTCAGTCGGATTCTTGCAAGAGCCGGTTTCTGACGCCTCGAGGCTGACCACGGGGAAGGAAAGGATGAAAGCAGTCCCCCCCCCTTCAATATATTCCATGCGCATTGATCCTTTATGCATATTTACAATATTGTGTACAATAGCAAGTCCGAGACCCGAAGGGTTTCCGCTTGTCTGTGAGGGATGGCTGAAGATATTGAAGCGGATATTTTTCGAGGTCGGGACACAGTGATCGATAAAGTAGATTTCAATGACTTGAAATTCAGGAAGATAGCTCGTTCTAATGTCAAGGCGCCCGCCATCCGACATCGCCTGTAATGCATTCATGACGAGATTGAGAAAAACCTGTTTCATGATATCGGCATTACATTCAATAACGGGTTCGACATCGGCATACCGGGCCGATAAGAAAACGGTCTCCTGATCGATAATCTTTTCGGAAAAAAGCAGGATATCCCTTAGAATTTCATGGATATTCACATAGTTTACAGGTATCTGACACTTTTCATTAGACAGAATGAAATTTGAGATTCTATCTTCAACATTTCTTACTGCTGCAATGATCTGGTTAACCCGGTAAATATCCTTTTTTCTTTTTAATTCCTTTTTTAAGAGGGATGCAAACAGCTCGATGCCGCCAAGCGGATTTCTGATTTCATGGGCAATATAAGCCGAAAGTTCACCTATTGCGGCTTGTTTTTCCTGTTTTTTTTTCAGCTCCCGGCTTCTTTCTGTGTCAGTGATGTCTTTTATGGTAAAAACAACCCCCGTCATCAAATCACTTTCGGCGCATAAAGGAGCGCCGGCCATTTCCAATATTCTGCCGTTCTTTTTAATTCTGTACCCTTTTGTTTCCATAAAAGATTCAGCCTTAGACATGCTCGCGGCCGGGGTCATGTTCTGATTTTCCAGCAGGGAAGAGATATTCTGATTGTTGATGGGTATATCATGCATATTCATGATTGATGCCGCATACCTGTTTGCGGTCTGAATGTTGCCGTTCATATCGGTTACGATGACACCGATGGGCGTACTATCCAGTATATGGCTGTAATGATCGATTATCATGGTTCAGGCCGTGAAGATGCAAATCACTAATTCCCTGTATGCCCTCGATATTTTTGCGTCCATGCATTGTCTTCGAGGGCATATTCAGTGAGTTTTGTCCAGAATACGTCGCCTCCTGTATTTTTTAATTGGGCCAGGGTCTGTTCAGCCAGCGGCAGATTACTCGCTCTGAGATATTCCCGTCCTGACTGAAATAAATTCCATTTTGAATCCGCCGGTAACTGAGAGGGAGCAGCGGATATTTTGATGGCTTGGATTTCGGCGGCAGCTTTCTCAATGTCGGCAGATGTCTCGTTTTTTTCATGTATCCTGATCGTTTTGAGGATGTTTGATGAAACAGTAAAAAGTCCCAGGTGTGCAAAACTGAGGGCCGACTTCAGGAATGTGTCGTTATCGTCAGGGCCGATAATCCATTTTTCTCTCGCTTGAAAAAAAAGATTTGCCGCAGAAATGTGATCTCCTGATCCGTGGTATTGGTTGATCAGTGTGACTATGCCGGACTTTAGCATGCCGACAACTTCTTTACGATGCACAGTCTTCGGGAATGTTTTGAGAAAGGCGGTGTGGACATCACAGGATTCCTTGTAACGGCCTGTTTTCCAGAGAAAGAGCCCTTTTTGATATTGGATATGTTCCATCATGCTTTCCGGGACATTTTTCGCAGAAACAGTCTCATAGGCAAGAACGGGATCCTTAAGATATTCGGCGCCTTTCATGCCTGTCGGATATCGGAAAGCAGGGTTGGCAACGCCAATATCCGCAACGGCGATGATACAGAGAGTTGCCTCCGGACGATCAGGATATTGCTCCATAACACGACTGAAAATCCTGAGTGCGGCGGGGGTCCGGTCCATTTCTGCAAAGCTCTTACCGATAACGAGGAGCGCGGATGCATGCTGGTTATTGTTTGGAGCCAGGCTGACATATTGTGAAAGAGAACTAATGGCGCTTTTATAGTTGCGATCATTGTAATGCTTAACGCCGATCTTGAAATGATCTTCTATACTTGACGCCGGGATTTCGGCTGCTGCCGGTTTGTCAGCGACGGCAAGGACAGGAGGAGCGGGCAGGGATTGCGAAAGGCTCTTTTCTTCCTTTATTATGTGATGCCGTGAAGGAGGCGGTTGGGCCACCGTTACTTTTTTTTGCCCTGCCGGCGTCTTGCCTCTTGCAATCGACCGACTGTTTCCGACGCAACTTTTGATAAATGCGTCCGGATACGTCTTTTTAAATTGTTTCAATACCGAAACGGCCTTAACCCTGCTTCGGTAGGTTCCAATACGTACAACAAAGGCATCATTTATTTTCTCGATTCTGGCATTTTCGTATCTTTTTATTTTATCAAAGGCATGTTCGGCACTTACAAGATTTGATGTCATCAATATCTGTACGCAATAGAAAGAATTGTCGGCATAGGCCCATCGATACTGTTGCAAACAATGCAAAGGTAATGCAGGTTATTTTCAAAACGTCCTCCTGGCATAAACATCGCTCTGAACAAATAGCAAATTGCATACCATATAAAAAAGAAGGTCTGATGATCTGCGGTGCGGTGACGAGTTATTGCCTGGAGGATCAGTTTATTTATGAGACTTTCTTTCATGGCATTTCGCTTGCATACCACACCTCATATTTTAAATTCTTTATTTTAGCGTTCGTCACGTAGAGGAGATATCCTGTGGGGGTACATCAGATGATCGATGGAGGAGGTCAGAGGCGTGAATATTCGAGGGTAGAGGCCTATATACCTTTTGAATATAGAATTATTGCGCCGGAAGAAGAAGATCACATTCAGGCGGTCATTCCGGGCAATATTGCCGCTGCCGAGTTCAGGCCGATTCCGGATATGGCGGAATATGATCATATCCTCGGAGAATGGTTGAAAATATTGAATTCAAAGCTCGATACCATTATTCGACTGATGACGCTTCAACGCGAAGGATTTTTTGGGCTTCCTTTTAAAGCTGTCAATATCAGTGGTGGGGGGATGAGTTTTTCTCTGCCGCATGCAGTTCCTGTGGGTAAGGTTCTGGAAATCAAGGCCATGCTTACACGTCCTCAAACCTTTGCCCTGCGCATTTATGGCGAGGTCGTCAAGTCTGAACAAAGGAATGACGCCTATTTTATTGCGGTTCGCTATATTCATATGGATGACTTTATCCGGGACGAGATCATTCGATTTGTTTTTGAAAGAGAAAGAGAAATCATCCGGGAGAAAAGGGGGTAGCCTTCAATGTTTGTGATCATCGGAATCGTGGTTGTCATTACATCGATCATCGGGGGCTATTTGATGGAACATGGCAACCTTGCCGTCCTTTTTCAGCCGGCCGAGCTTTTGATTATCGGCGGCGCCGCCCTTGGCGGTTTTCTGATCAGCAACCCGCTGAAAATCATCAAAGCCACGATGGCATCGGTCATGGGCATGTTCACACACAGAGCCCATTCGAAGGAAGATTACGTTGACGCCCTCATGCTTCTGAACGGTGTATTTTACAAGATCAGACAACAGGGGCTTGTTTCGGTAGAATCTGACGTGGACGCTCCCGAAAAGAGCACATTGTTCAATAAATATCCGAATATATTAAAAAATCGCCGCGCCATTCATCTTGTTACTGATACGCTCAGAACCGTCATGACGACGACGATCGCATCGCATGAACTGGAGGCGCTCATCGATACGGAACTGGAAACCTATCACGAAGAAATTATGCAGCCCTCCAAATCGATTAATTTTATCGCCGATTCTCTGCCGGGACTTGGTATTGTCGCCGCGGTGCTCGGCATCGTGATCACTATGGGGAAAATGAAGGAGCCGCCCGATGTCCTGGGGCAATGTGTCGGCGCCGCTCTGGTGGGAACTTTCCTCGGGGTTTTGCTCTGCTACGGGTTTGTCGGGCCTATGGGAAGAAACGTCGAGCATAGCGCTTCCGAAAAGATGCAGTATCTGAATGTTCTGAAAGTGGCGCTCGTTTCATTCCTGGGCGGATCGGCGCCGAAAGTGGCTGTTGAATTCGGGCGGCGGGTCGTTCCGGAAAATGTTCAAC
>Ga0163209_1000357_pt1 | contig 19375 bp, 23 predicted proteins | sample Kivu_160m_FD_113538 | JGI IMG/M metagenome (GOLD analysis project Ga0163209, IMG submission 113538) | Freshwater microbial communities from Lake Kivu, Western Province, Rwanda to study Microbial Dark Matter (Phase II) - Kivu_160m | ecosystem: Environmental > Aquatic > Freshwater > Lake ...
CCCCATATCTTCTTGTGTTAACACCATTCGATAAGCCTGCTTTGTTACAAGTCCATCCGCGGGTTTAGCAATGGTAGGCTGAAGACCGGCAGACGGTTCAACCGGAGCCTGCGGGGGTGGCGTTGAAGCCTGTTGGGATGATGGTCCGGGTGACGCGGGCAGCGGTGTGGAGGGAGTTATCCTTTGTTCCAGCATCCGCGCATAACGCTCGATATCGCCCTCTTGATACTGCTTCAGCCAGAGCCATACCACAACATTGTTCTTCCGGAATACCAGCACCTTATTGATAGGCGCCGAATCGTTCAGCAGGCATTCGTTCCCGATGCCGGGACTTGAGACGGAAGGGTTTGCCTGCTTCTCTTTAGCATATGAATTTTCCGCTACAGCTATACTGCGGTAAACCGCGACGGTATTTTGCACACCCGGTGCATAGGATGAACCCTGAGTATAATATACGTGACTGAAAGATGTTGCTTGCTGTATCGCCGGCGCAACCGCGTTTCCCAGTGTCCATCCCGGCCCCATATCATCTATGGTCAGCGTCATCTGTGAAGCCTGTCTGGTTATCAAAGTCGTTGCATCAAGTGAATTACCAGGTGGGGGATTTGAATTTGGTGGTGGCTGAGAAGATGCCTGATTCGCTTGGGCGGGCGTAGCTGGAATGGAAGGTGGAGACAACGGTTCAGCCGGAGGCGCGGGAGATACAGGCGATGTCATGCCGGGAGGCGTAGCGGTTTCCCCTGACTTTTCCCCTAGATTCCCTTTCGGCTGGCTTATGCCACCGTTTGCACAGGCGCCACCGGTAAGGAAGCCCAGGACGATGCAGCCGGTTATCAGCAAGATTAACGGCCGGTCTATGCTTCTGCTATTTAGCCCCCCAGTAGCGCTGCCATGCTGTCTCATAAACTCGATTCCAAACTTAATTACGATGGGTTGATAATATGTCAATCTCATGATTAATGCAACCCCTCGTACTGAACGGGCTACCCGATTTTAAGTGTGATCAGACAAAGGCCTGTCCGATCCCTTGCTCTATTTACTCTTGGTCTTTTTTCGCAAATTTCATTTTACTATCAATAAAAACTCACCAGGATAATATCTATGAAGGGATTTGGGCACACCCTGACCGATACCCTTAAAATTCGCAAATCTGAAACAAATTGAAGGCCAGACAATTGAAACCTTAATAGGCTTATGCATGGTATGGCACTTGCGGAAGGCAAACTACGAGTGTAAAAAGTTCATAAAGTATATGGGAACGGATGAGGTCTGTAACATTTCAAATTTACAAATGGATAGTCCGGATATCCTGATGAATAGCGAGGAGGGTTGCCAGGGATCTGCGGATTTCTGACTTGCCCGGCTGAAAAAGTTGTTAAGAGGCAGGTGAAATTGGTATTATTTTCCCATGCCTCATATGCCTCTCAGGTCACTCATAGTGTTTACGGTATCAGCTATCATGCTTATTCAGACCGGCTGCGCCGTTTTTTCCGGTAACCCATTGCAGGGGGATATAAAGGTTTACTCGGGAAATAAAGGTGGTGAGCAAGAGCCGGCGCCACCATCCGCACCACTTTTAAATCAATCTCCCGTGCAACCCAATAACCCGACTGAACGGCAGGTTACGGTCACTGAAGCTAACAGCGTATTTTCGATCGGCCTGCCCCCCGGCTACAAAGAAGAGCGCCAGGTAAACGCCCAAAAACCCATAGATTTCTGGTTCGAATACCTTACCCCTGATATGTCCTTGGAAATAAATGGTGTTGCTGTGGAAATTCCCATCCGCCGAAGCAGCACCAAATTAGGCTACACATCGAATGTAACCAGCTTCAGCTATGTGATGAAGAACCTCACCTCACAAACAATTTCCTATAACCTGCGCATGGTACCATCAAAAGCAGGCGATTCGGTTCCCGCCGTCACCCGGGAAAAGTGGATTGCCCCTTAGTTATTATCAACAAACTCCAGCATATGTGCCATTTCTTTCCAGAGCTGTATTTTATCAGGTGCGGCCGGTAACGGGCAGACCGCCCCGGATATAATATATCTGCTCCCTGTCTGAACCCCGTAAATATAACATTCGTATGATATAGTAGTTGTTGATTTAGAGTCATAGAGATATTCATAAAACTTCACATGTAAGTTCATAATATATTCATATTTCCTTGCTACAATTTTAATAAATGATTTAAATAGTAAAAAAGGAGATTTATTTTGATGGGATATATGTTCGGAGGAATGTGGTTGTGGATGGTTTTTGGTTTCATATTATTTGTTCTGTTCTGGGGCGGTATCATCTGGCTCATAGCTTGGGCAGTAAAGAAAGGGACAGGACATTTGTCTGCTTGTACCAGCGATCTCCAACCTTTGTCCATAGCGCAGTCACGCTATGCCAAGGGTGAGATTACGAAGGAGCAGTTCGAGCAGATTAAAAGAGACCTTTCATAAGATTAATAGGCCTAAAATTCAAGCTTTCTGAGCGACAGTCTTCATTGCAGGCATCGGCAATTTTTTCTGAAGAAAACATGTGGACGTAGAGGCACATATTGCCCGCAATTTATTTCGAACTTCGCTGAAACCTCCCTTCCCGTTCATCATAAGTTCATAATCAACCTATATAATTTAACTTGAAATCAAAAGAAAAGGGGGTTCATTCATTTGAAGACTTGGTTAAGAATTGGTGTCCCGGTAGTGGCAGTAGTATTGCTTGTAATTGCTGTGGTAAGTATGACGATACCGGCCAACGCGGATTACACTGGTCCGCAGCCCGGAGACGTAACATACAGCTCCTATCGAGGTGCATGTGGCGGCAGTTGCATGAATGATGATGGAGATGAAGATGCAACCTGTCCCAATTATGACAATGGCGTATGTTACGGCAACAGCAGTTGTCCGGGTGGAGGCATGATGGGGAGTGGCATAACCGGCCGAAGCATGATGGGCAGAGGAAATGGAATTACAAGGGGTGGTGGCGCAAGCTGTCATTAATGGATCATAAACGGAATACGTAGATACCTTTTCATTTCTCCTGTTAAAGGGACGAAGAATCGACCTCTTCGTCCCTTTTTTATTTGTGTAATGCAATTCGCACCAAATTCACAGTTGCTCTTCACGGGAGACATTGAATTTAATAAATCCACTTTTCATCTATCCTTTTGTGCTCTATGTCTGGCGTAGTATACTATACAATCCATAGATATGGAGGTGCGTATGCGGAAGTTTGTTTTTTGGACAGGTATCTTACACATTATTTTGACAATTCATTAAGCATAAAGTTCATGGTGTAAAGGAGCAGTGTATGAAAAATGATTGTTTGCACAAGTCCCTGATTCTCATTGTATTACTGATCATAGTGAGCACCGTAGCTGCGGGATGCGCTCCCCGGAAGGACTCTGTCCAGCAAACCATCAGTCCGCAGGAGGCTCAGCAGATCGCCTACGATGCCACTGTCTACGGCTTCCCGCTGGTTATCATGGACCTGACCCGGCAGGTCTTCACAGCAATTCCCGCGCCCAACGCGAACGGGGCACCGGTCAACCAATTCGCCAATAAGAGGACATTTCCTGATGCGACGTTTATTAATGTAGTAAGGCCCAACGCCGACACGCTTTATTCATCAGCCTGGGTTGATACCGGGAAAGAGCCTGTTATCCTTTCAGTGTCAGACACGCAGGGCCGCTACTACATGATGCCCTTGCTTAATTACTGGACGGATGTTTTTGCCTCGCCAGGCTCACGTACTACGGGTACCGCGGCCGGCAATTTTGCCATCACCGGCCCGAATTGGAGTGGCAAATTACCTGAAGACATCACAGAAACGAAGTCTTTGACCAGGTGGGTCTGGATAGTCGGTCGCTTCGCCTGCACCGGCCCTTCAGACTACGAGGCCGTCTGGAGACTTCAGGACCAGTTGAAGCTGACACCGCTCTCTGCCTGGGACACCAATTATGTACCGCCGACTAATGTCCCTGTCGACCCGGCTGTCAATACCAAGGTCTCTCCTCTGGACCAGTTGCTGGCTATGGATGCAGACACCTATTTCGATTATGTCTGCCAGTTGCTGGTGGACAACCCTCCCTACAAAGCAGATGTGCCATTACTGGCTAGCCTGGCGAAAATAGGAATTAAGCCCGGGGTTGACTACAAAACTTATTTTGCAGGGCTGGACAACGGTGTTAAGTCAGCAATCCAAACCGGCTATCAATCAGCCCTCGTCAAAATCCCGGCTTCAATTCCGGGTACTGTAAAGAACGGGTGGCAACTCCCTTACGGTACCGGCAATTACGGTACTGACTATATGTTGAGAGCAGCTACAGCTTATCTGGGGCTGGGCGCTAATTTAGTTGATGATGCTTCCTATGCCTCAGCATCAACCAGCAGCGATGGGGCTAAATTTTCCAGCGCTAACAAATATGTAATTCATTTCAATAAGAATGAGATACCGCCGGTAAACGGCTTCTGGTCGATTACTATGTACAACGACAAAGCCCTCTTCGCGGCGAACCCGATCAATAGATACGCGATGGGTTCATTAAGTGATCCGCCTCTGATAAAGAATCCCGACGGCTCAATTGACCTTTATATACAGCTCGATTCACCTGACTCTGTCAGGATACCCAACTGGCTGCCGGCCCCGGCCAGCGGCGGCTTTTCATTGACGCTGCGACTGTACTGGCCGCAGAAGCAGGTGATGGATAAGTCCTGGGTACCTCCGGCAGTGCAACTGGTTGAATAGAAGATTACGCTGTCTGTGGCTTCTTCTTGCTAAAGCCGAAAATGTATATTATCTCAAGAATCGCTAAGGTGTTGACCAATAGTAAGACCACAAACCACACTGTGTGGCCGTTACGTGCAGATTTCCATAGTGCCACACCTTTCCAGGGGAGAGTCCATGCGACAAATAGAAGCACCAATAATGACATCCATGCGGGAGACATTGAATTTACTAATTCCACTTTTCACCTATCCTTTTGTGTCCTGTGTCTGATGTAGAATAACACAAATATACACTGGCTGCTAACACATATATCCGGAAATTGTCACCATTCGGGCTAAGGTGTAACCGTGAGTTTTGGCGGATAATTGCCGCTTAAACTCCATACGAACTTACCATCTTTATACAGGTCAAGGTAATATCCTCTCGTGCCGAATTCTTCTGTTGCATAGGGAGGAGAAAATATCAACTCCTGAATAGCACTGGTTCCATCATAACTAAAAGTAATTTGTTGTACGGATTGATCGGACCCTGCCACATCTCTTCTTACATGTAATGTATATTGCCCCGCACTGCCCCCCGTCAGGGTAATCCTGGTAGACACAGGCTGGTCTTTTTTGGCGGTATAAACACTGTTCGCTCCAACATACCAGCCCGCAAAACTAACCGTAAGAGGTCCAAAACCCGGTTTTGGACCAACCGTCAAGCGTGGTGGGTAGGCGTTGGGCATAATCCAAACCTGTTCACCGTCTTTTACAATATCAACATAGTATCCCCGCGTGCCTGATTCACCTATTGCATAGGAAGGGGCAAAAGATAACTGCCGTGTGGTTGAATTACCATCATGGATGAAACCCCATTGCGCCACTATTTCGTCATGACCAGTGATGATAGCCCTCCAGACACGCATGATACACTGCCCCGGACTTCCGCCCTTCATATTTATCCCGGTGGTTACCTGCTGACCCGCATTTACAGTGCTGACCTTTTCGTTGCCGCTATACCAGCCTGTAAAACCGATCGAAAAAGGCACTTGAGTATCATCTTGAAAAGTTATGACAGATTGAGATGGACGTTGTGTATATGTAACAGGTGTGACTTTTATTGTCAAAGCAGACGTAACAGACCCGGAGTCATTTAATGCTACAAGCTTATATTCCGACGTATCAATAGGCGAGACAACTGTAGTACCGACAGGATCGACACCGCCTATACCCTGGTCTATTCCTACGTATGTGGAGCCGTCAACAACCCAGCTCAATGTTGTAGACTTCCCCGCATATATGTTAGGGGGATCAGCTATAAACGAATAAATAACCGGCAGGGGTTTTTTCTCATTAGTTTTTGCAGTTGACGCGGCCGCAACATTGATACCTCTAACTCTTTGATATATCCATACTGGTTCACCGCTATACTCAATATCGTTAAATAAAAAGGTTATCTCGTATTTCTCCGCGGTCTCCAACGCGCTTAAATCCGAGGCAATAAACCCGCCCACCTGCGGTTCGATGACCTGCCATTTTCCCTTGAGATATTTTTCAATGACGAAGGCGTGACGTTTATCATCGTTGCTCTTACCGATGGCTACATAAACGTCACCGGCAGGCACACCGTTTGCCCGCCACAGGGTGCAAAGCAGCGTCGAATAATCCTTGCAATCCCCGTTCTTCCTGGTCAATGTCTCCGACGGTAATTGCCAGTAATCACTTATATCGAGTACATAGTCTACGTTAGCTGCGACCCAGTCCTGGATCCTCCTGAAGTCGGTCCTGACATCATTTTGATCGGCAAGAATGGTTTTTAAACTCGATTGTACACTTGCGTCACCCGGTGTGATGAGCTGCCTGGGATCAAATGAAATGGCTGCATATTCACTTATGGGCGCAACCCTCGGGGCGCAACTCAATAATATGACTGAAATGATCAATAATGTAATGGCTTCAATGAATTTCTTTAGATCCATGTCCTCAATTCTATCCCAAAGGCAAAGGTTTATAAACTGACTTTATTTTGAAAGTCGAATTATAAAGATCGAACTGGAGCGCATAACAGGTAGATCGTATGTTACCCTGTCAATCCTGACTTTAATCTATATACATTGAACTTGTAGTTATACCGTTATATAATCTGAGCTATTATTCGGAGGTGTAGGATATGTCGGAAACTGTAATGGTTACGCAAGATAAAGAGATAGCCAAATTATTCCTCAATCGGCCGGCTTTTTTCAATGCTTTCGATTTTGACACGATTGAGCGTTTCGCAAGCCTGCTTATTACACTTGCTGTGGATAACACTGTAAGAGGCATCGTGATTTCCGGGGAAGGCAAGGCTTTTTGTGCCGGTGGTGATTTAAGATGGATGTATGAGTCTCCACTTGGACCTGCTGCCGCTATTCATGGGTTAGCGGCAACCTACCACCAGGCAATCCTTGAAATTCGCCGTATGCGAAAGCCGGTCATAGCCGCTATCAACGGCATCGCGGCCGGCGGTGGTTTCTCCCTGGCGTTGGCCTGTGATTTCAGGGTGATGGCCCGGTCTGCTGTTCTCAGGCAAGCGTATACCTCAAACGGACTTTGTTTAGATGGCGGAGGTACGTTCACACTCCCGAGGCTGGTTGGCCTTGCCCGTGCTCTGGAAATCGTTGCGTTTGACGCTCCAATTTCCTCTGAGAAGGCTTTGAACTGGGGGTTGGTGACAAAGGTTGTAGAGGATGGACAGGCACTGGATGAAGCAGTCAACATGGCTCACGAATTGGCCAGAGGCTCGCTCAATTCGTTTGGATGGGCAAAACAACTTCTTACAGATTCATTCAATAATGCCTTTGAATCACAAATCGAACAGGAGCGTTCAGGAATTTGCAGTTGTGCAGATAATCCGGACGGCAAAGAAGGGTTAAAGGCTTTTAAAGAAAAACGTAAACCGGTTTTTTTGACTCAATGAGCTTTCCAATAATGTGTTACTTTAACTGGAAAGGGGGGTGGGGCATCGTCCCGCCCCCCTTTGGATCTGACTTTCAATTTCTGTGTTTTTTATACAGCAGGCATATTATTTGGGGTTGCAGGGAGCTTTGCCTGACCGGTTAAAACCGCGCGGTGGTGCATTATCGGGCTTCTGCGGCTTTGGCAGTTCAATATTGGGCTTTTTATCCCACCATACCTTGAAGGCGTCGTATTGCGCCTTATCTATCTTGCCATCAGCGAGGAGTTTATCCATGACCTTGGGCCCCATAAACGCCCCGTTGGGCCTGGCAGCGAGCCATGCCTTGTACTGATTTGCCTGTTCCTGAGTAAGCTTGCCTTCAGACACCCATTTAGCGAACCTGTCATTGATACCTTCCTGGCGCATCTCGGAACCAGCCTGTTTGAAAGCATCGGCCACCTTCTGCTGGTCGATATTAAGGATCTGGGCGACCCTCTCCAGCATCTTGCCGCCCCAGGGGCCTTTGGCAGCGCCCTTGCCGTCATCGGCATATGCCGCTGTTGCTACGCCTGCTATCAGTACCGCCGCGGCAAGCACGCCGGCCAGTACGTATGTTACTTTTTTCCACATCTTTGACCTCCTTCTAGTGGAAGACTATTGCTGAAAAGCTTATTTATCCCATCAGCTATTTTCAGTATAACAATACTTTGTTAGCAGATTATTAGCTTTTTGTAAAATCTGTGTAAAATTCGGCGCCGGTTGCTAACTATAAACCACCTACTTATAATTTACAAAGCCCGTCTGTGCCTCAATGCCTGTCAAACAGGTTTTCTTTAAATTCTTGCAGGAGGAGTCAATATGTGTGATGCTGACCTGGAGAAGTATTGCCGGCGCGCACTGGAAGGCGGCGCCACCGATGTTAAACAGATTCACCCCGGCAGCGTGGTGACGTCAGAGTGGGTGCGCTGGAAATGCCAGTTCGGTTGCCCGGAATATGGCAGGGGATATTGCTGCCCGCCCGACACGAAGACGCCGCAGCAAACCAGGGCACTGCTGGACTGCTACCACCGTGCCATCCTGTTTCATGTCGAGGCACCCAAGACGCCCGAGAGAAATAAAAAATGGAAGCCCTACCTCAACATGCTGATAGATCTCGAGGCAGAGATGTTCAAGGATGGCTATTACAAAGCACTGGTTTTGCTCTCCGGCCCCTGCCGCCTCTGCAAGCAGTGCGCCAAGCAAAGCGGAGCGCCCTGCAGCTTCGGCTTCCGCGCCAGGCCATCAATGGAAGGATCAGGAATAGACGTCTATCAGACTGCGCGGAATAATGGATTCTTCATCGTTCCCCTGCGGGAGAGGGACGATACGCAAAATGTATACTGCCTCATGCTCGTGGATTGATTTGCTTATCCATGTCATTGCGAGCGAAGCGCGGCAATCCTTGGATCGAGGGAATTGACTTACTGCCAAAGGATTGCTTCGTCGCTCAGCTCCTCGCAATGACACACCATATCTGTTTGTTGTGCAGTATCAACACGATTTGGTAACCTTAAACTCGTTTGGGATGTATATTTACCAAGGAGGTTATTAATGGAAAAATCAAAGCACGAAATTAAGGATAAGACGTTTGAACTGGCGAAGAAGTACGAACTGGAATACGGCAACTGCGCTCAGTGTGTTTTCGCTGCGGTTACCGAGGCTCTTGGTGTAGAGAACAAAGATGTCTTCCGTGCGGCCACCGGCTTCGCTGACGGCGTGGGACTGACTGGCGACGGACATTGCGGTACCCTTTCGGGTGGTACCATGGCCATCAGCTACCTCTTCGGCCGGCAGAAGGACGAATTTCACCGACGCGGCAAGATGATGAAGGCGCTGCTGCTCTCGAGGCAGCTACACGACCGCTTCATAGAGAAATACGGCACCTGCCGCTGCTACGACCTGCAGACAAAATTCTTCGGCAGGTCCTTCAACCTGCTCGACCAGGACGAGATGATGGCGGCGGTACAGGCCGGACTTCCCGAGGTATGCTCGACGCTCACGGGCAACATAGCCAGGATGACCGTCGAGCTGATATTTGAGCAGCAGGAAAAGGACGCCGCCAAGGGTAACGCCTGACAGGCCTATTTAAATTCGTCCTTTGTAAGCGTATGAATTTTTCCTGAGTGGCAGCCTCTACATGATTCATCTTCCCCAACGTGTGGATTTTACCTGCCGTTCCCGCCCCCACCGATTTTTAGCATGTGTTCGAAGACGAAGATTATGCCATCCCCCATTTTATCTAGGCCGAATTCAAGGTAGTGTCCCGCGCTATCGAAGGCAGAGGTCAGCAGGTTGCGATGGTTGATAGTTGAGGCTAAGATGACCGGTTTGCCTGGTTGGATATTTGGGGAATTGATTCGTTGCTCCATTTCTCGCAATGACATGTTTTCAGACTTCTCGTGATGACCTGAGGGGTCCGCACAGTACAATGGTGAATGGGTTTGAAGACGTGAGATAGCGTCATCGCAAAGTGAGGTGAAGTCAGTGCCGAGGAATTGGTGCTTCTGCTCGATACAGGATATTTCGTACCTGAGTTCCTGCAGTGCGAAAAGCAGAATTTCAGGCTTTCCCTGGTCTGTGTCTATAGTTCTTGCCGCGCTTTCTGCGGTCTTCATTCATGCTTCCCGTGCGTTTACCCTAATAATATGCCTGAATCAGTCTATTTTCAAGGTGATACCCACGGGACAGTGGTCGGAGCCCCGCACGTTTTTCAGTATGAAGGCGCCGGTGAGCGAATTAACCAGGTTTTCCGAGACGAAGAAATAGTCCAGCCTCCAGCCTATGTCTTTTTCCCTGGCCTTGAAGCGGTAGCTCCACCAGGTATAGTGACCGGGCTCTTTATTGTAGTGGCGGAATGTGTCTATATAACCGTGCGCTACAAGCCTGTCCATCCAGGCGCGTTCCTCGGGCAGGAAGCCGGAGGTCTCCTTGTTCTCCCTGGGCCGCGCCAGGTCGATAATAGTGTGGGCGGTATTGAAGTCGCCGCAGATAACCAGCTTCTCGCCTTTATTTTTCAACGCGTCAACATGCTCTAAAAGCGCGTTATAGAAAGCTAGCTTATATGGCAGGCGCTCCGCCATCCTGTCAGCATTGGCTGCGCCTTCCTTGCGGGCGCCCTCGACTTCCCTGGGAGAATACGCCTTGGGGAAATAGACATTGAACAGCTTGAATCCCGAATGCTCTGTGATGAGCACTCTGCCTTCCGTATCGAATTTTGGGATGCCTAAACCATTCTGCGCATTAAACGGTTTTTCACGGCTGAAAGTGGCAACCCCGCTGTAGCCCTTGCGATCGGAGAAGTTCCAGTACGCGTTATAGCCGGGGGGTGGATCGAGCGCTTTGGGTACCTGGTCGGGCTGGAGCTTGGTCTCCTGAAAGCAGATGACATCCGGCGCTTCAATTCCCAGCCACTCAAGAAAACTGAGGGGTGGCTGTCCCTGGGGTGAGAGAACAGCCTTCTCCAGCATGTTGCGTATGCTGACCACGTTCCAAGAGATGATCTTGATCTCTTTGGCCATTTTGTTATTTCATGTCATTGCGAGCGAAGCGTGGCAATCCTTTAATTTATTGCGTGTCATTGCCAGCACATTTACTTGTCATTGCGAACTCAGTGAAGCAATCTCCTGATCGAAGGTGTATGGCTTGACGCAGTACCAGGAGATTGCTTCGTCACTTCGTTCCTCGCAATGACATAAGAAATAAAAGCCCCTCGCAACATATGCGGCTACGGTAGCTTTTCGTCGCTTTCGTCCGCCCATTCCTGCATCATCTTCTTGATGCGTACGGCCAGGTTGGGATTGGAGCGTAGCCGCTCGATGAGTACAGGGCAGCCTTCGAGTATTGAGTTCTCCGCCGCCGAGGCGAGGCCGGAGAGGAGCTGGTTGAGGCTGGCTTCCTCCATACCGGGGGCGCTGTAAACGTTCATATTCGGCCCCAGTTGCTTGCGCAGGTCGAGTTCGGTTACACGCACGGGAAGGACGCAGTTTTTATACCACGGGCAGCTTTTGCACTGCAATAGAGATTGCGCTTCGTCCAGTATATCAGCCATGTTTACTCCATTGATTATACAACAAATATTATTTCAATCCCGTCCGCCCGCCGCCGCAGAAGAAACTACATTTCGGGCAGTACCTGGAATCCTTGGAAACCTGGTTGCCGCAGTTAGGGCAGATGGGGTCGAGCGGTATGCCGCACTTGCCGCAGAAGCGGGCGAGGGGCACGCGCTGCCAGTTGCAACTGGGACAATACGTATTCTGTGAACCCAGGATGCCCAGCAGTGTGCCACACCCGACGCAACTGGCGCTGCCAGCGGTATTCTCTCTCAAGCACAATGGGCAGAGAAAATTCTGGTGCATTTTTATTTTGGATTTTCTGATATTGTAAAACTCTTTTATGGTATGGGCAAAGCCAGGAAGGGCTACTGGGTTGTCTGGAACTGGGACTCGGGGCTGATAACCTTATTGCCAGCCTTATCTACCGATATCACACGATACAGGTAAGTTGTCTTTGACACCAGGTCGGTAAGCCCTACCTCGTGTTTCATCACGCCCATATTCTGGCCGGTCGTGGGGTCATTCTGTACCGGGGTCATGGTATTGGGGTATGGCCAGGGGCCGTACTGCACCTGGGAGCTTGAATATTCGTCCGTTATCCAACTGATGATAGCACTTTTAGGGGCTGAACCCGGCTTAACCTCTACCATAGAAATCTGTGGTGGTGTAGTATCCTTGGGACCCGTCACCTGTTTGGGAGGCTCGCCGGTCTTTATCCAGCCGAGCTGGAAGGCCAGTACAAGAAAAACTATCAGCCCTACCGCCAGCACGACAAGTGAAGACAGCAGGATGGGGTTGGTAGTCCTGGCGATCTGCTTCAGCCTGTCAACGAAGCTGTCCAGCTTATCCTGCCAGCCGCCGGACGAATAGGCTGGTCCCGGTTGTTGGTAGGGATAATATTGCGGGTACCCCTCCTGTTGATACGGGTATTGTTGCTGTGGTTGTGGCCCTTGTGTGCCGGGTACCTGGTAATCAGGTTGTTGATATGGTTGATAGTACTGCTGGGGTTGACCCGTACCAGCTTGTTGCTGGACAGGTACTTGACCGGGTCCTGCAAGTGGCGAACCACAGTACTGGCAGAACTGGCTTCCTGTCTCATTTCCCGCCTGGCAGTGAGAGCAATAAACTAATAAAGTGTAGCCGCAGGTAGCGCAGGCCCACGTCCCATGGGGGTTTTGATGTCCGCAGTGTGGACAGGGGAAAGTTGACTGATACATATGAAAGTTTGCCGCTTATACTAACGCGATCGAGATTACTATTCTGCGGGGGTAGTGAAAGTATTATCGCCAGACTTGGATTCAAGGCCGTCTTTGTTCTTGGAGATGACACGATAATTGTAGGCGGTATCTTTGGTGAGGCCTTTGATTGTGACCCCGTGGGTTACTGCACCAAGAACTTTGCCCGAGGTCGGGTCGTCCGTAATCTCGGTCTTATTCCCGTAACTGCTGGTAGTACCCCACTCCACCTGTGAGCTTGAGGGTTGGTCGGTATTCCAGACTATGCCCACTTCCGTTAACGCCTTGGCACTTACCTGGACACCGGTTATAGTGGGCGGAGTTGTGTATTTAGGCCCCTGGTTTGCCTGTGTAGTGTTATCGCTTCCAAACTTGAGGAAGGGAATGCTCTTTAAATAACCCTGGCTGTATGCCCAGTATCCGAAGCCGCCGAGACCGGCGATCAATAAGATCAGCAGGAATACCAGCATCCCCTTGCCGCCGCCACCCTGCCTGGGAAGTTGTGCTCCCGGGGGGTAACCACCGCGGGGTGATGGAGGTGGATACCCTGGCTGTTGTGGAGGATACCCTGGCTGCTGTGGAGGATACCCGGGCTGCTGCGGAGGATAACCCGGCTGCTGTGGAGGATAACCTAGCTGCTGTGGAGGATAACCTGGCTGCTGCGGCGGATAACCTGGCTGCTGTGGAGGATAACCAGGCTGCTGTGGAGGATAACCCGGCTGCTGTGGAGGATACCCAGGCTGCTGTGGAGGATAACCCGGCTGCTGTGGAGGATACCCAGGCTGCTGCGGCGGATAACCTGGTTGCTGTGGTGGGTAATAACCCGGTGGATAACCCGGCTGTTGCGGAGGATATCCTGGTTGCTGGGGGGTGCCGCCGGCCAGCGTCATACCGCATCTGGGGCAGAAAGTGACGCCCGGGTTCACCGGTGTGCCGCAGTTGGGGCATGCCGAGGCAAGTGGAGTGCCACAGGCATTGCAGAACCTCTGGCCCGGGGTATTATTTGCACCGCATCTGGGGCACCTTATCCATTGCTGCATATCATTTCTCCCTTATATCCCCTAAACTTTCTGAGTAGCTAACGAATTCTACGCTGGTTTTGTTTATGTGTTTTTCTTGATTATATACACCAGTATTAAATAAATCAATATATCCGCATGCCGGATGCTCCGTTGTATCTTATGCATGGTCGACTAATCACCTTGATTATAGGCACAAGCTAAGTGAAGTGTCCACTGAGCGAACGTATTCCTTGATTTTAAGCCTGGGGTGAGAATAAAATATAGCGTTGGGGGCGGCTAGCTCAGTGGTTAGAGCACTTGCTTCACACGCAAGGGGTCACAGGTTCAAGTCCTGTGCTGCCCAGGGCCGAAGTGGCGGAATGGCAGACGCGCTACGTTCAGGGCGTAGTATCCGTAACGGATGTGTGGGTTCAACTCCCACCTTCGGCACCATGTGCGCCTGTAGCTCAGTGGATAGAGCGCAGCCCTGCGGAGGCTGAGGCCGTGGGTTCAAGCCCCACCAGGCGTGCCATATCGGGCGATTAGCTCAGTGGTTAGAGCACCTGTTTTACACACAGGGGGTCACTGGTTCAAATCCAGTATCGCCCACCATTTTATGAAGCTAAATTCCGAAAAACAGCACTTTCCATAAACCTCATTTTTCAAAAAAGCTAACGGATAGCTAACCATTTGTTTTAATGCGCTCATTATTGGATGCAGTTTTGAAGACTTCATCAAAACGGGCGGCGGCTGCTTCCTAAAGCCCGGGCGCAACATGGCTGTATGTATCGAGGGTTATCTGAATACTGGCATGTCCCAGCCTCTCCTGGACAATCTTAGGATGCACTCCCTGTTTCAGCATCAGTGAGGCATGGGTATGCCTTGCATCGTGCAACCGGATGTACTTTAGCCCGGTTCGTTTAACCAGCTTGCCCCATGCATGGGTAATGCTATTTGGTAGTAATGGAGTCCCATCAAGGTGGCTAAATACAAGTTCATCATCCTTTAATATCGTACCCACCAAGGCTCTGTCTAATGCCTGTTTTTCACGATGCTCTTTAAGCACCAGCGCGTTTGAAGGGGGAAGCGCTATAGCACGGCGTCCCTTGGATGTTTTTAGTTGCTTGAAACTAAAAGTACCGTCGAGCAGGTGCTGCAAACTGCGGGTTACGTAGACCTGGCAGAGAGTCAGGTCTACGTCACACCATCCTCACAGCAGGAGCGTCACGGGGAGCGGCAGGGGCAATGTTTGCAGTCGGTATTGAGGATGGCCTAAATTATTGCATCAATCATCAGAAAAACTGGTCAGCCAACACACGGACACCGTTATTAATAGTATACTTTAAGCGAGACTGTGACGGATTCCTTGTTTCTTTGGGAGCGGCGGAACAGGCACGGCACTTCTACTAGGGTGCTCATCCACAGTGCCGCTCAGGCCAGCTGTCCACTGCATACTAGGATTCAATGCTGAATAAATAAAAATGCATGAATTGTTTTAACCGTACTATAATAGCTTAGGAGGGATCATGAGCGGACTATCCAAACATCGAGGTCAATTGAATGAGTTGCTGACGTCGCAGCAGCTTGCAGTGCTTGCTACACACCGTGAGGGACAACCGTACAGCAACCTCGTTGCATTTGCGGCAACTGAGGATTTGAGGCACATCTTATTCGTGACAGGCAAGCATACCAGCAAGTTCGAGAATATCAGGAAGGACGAGAAGGTGGCAATGTTAATCGATAGCAGGAATAAAGAGATTTCCGATTTCAAGGATACATTGGCTCTCACAGCAATAGGAATTGCACGGGAAACGTTGGGGAGTGAAAGAGACCTAATGTCCAGACTGTACCTTGCCAAGCATCCTCACCTGGCAGAGTTTCTTAATATGGCGGACAACGCTCTCATGAATGTTACTGTAGCCGACTATATTATTGCCGGTTTTGACCTATCGGAGCGGGTGAGCATCCGGGAGTAGTGTTGGCCTGTTAGAGAACACCGAGTACAGAGTTAAGTGGTCTGTTTATCCTGAAGTCAACTTTTCAATTAGCGGTTTAGTCCAGAATGTCGGTATCATGGTTTAGCGAAAGCAAAGCATTCCACCGCATCACGCAGTTCTCCATATTCGTAGTATTCTGCACCCTGGAGTCGGATACAAATTGCGAGTGGTTTTCTCCAAATGGCGTGCCTTTTGTTAGAATACTCTTAAACAGAGCTGGAGGTAGTAGATTATGCATTATCAGCAATGGATATTACTGGTTGTGATCGTGGTATTTGGCGCAGGAGTCATTGGCAGTTACCTACAGGGGATCGCTGCCAACGTGGGCGGAGCCGAAAAACTCTGGGGTGGTGTGACGGGGGGCCTGAGGACTATCAACTATGTCACTATGCTCCTTGCGGTCGCAGGTTTTTTCCTCTTCACCTATTACTTATTCTTCCGTACCGACCCGGCTACTGCTCAAGTTGCTGGAAGCCTCAATTTCTGGGTCTTTATAGTCATATATGCGCTCATCCTGCTGCCGTCTGCATTCTGGATGCCACTGACCTTCAATGTTCTGGCAAGCCACAACACGTCGGCCTGGTTTGCCGTGAGGACGGTGCTCTTCATAGTTGGGTTCGCTTCGCTGGCGTTAACCGTAGCGCTGCTTACGCTGCAACCCCGGATTTGGGATACTGCGTATTGGCTGGCCGTGGTTGGTTCAATTCTTTTCTGCGTACAGACGCTTATAATGGACTCTTTTATATGGGCTGCCAATTTCAAATATTGATAATGGAGCACGAATTACGATCTGCTAGGCCGCCCGTCTAAATGCGACCAGCAGCACGCCCGGTCCTCCATGGACTCCGAGTGCCGCACCCAGTTGCGTAATTAATATTTTGTCTTCCGGGAAAAAATCCCCGAGTTTTTTCTTCAATTGACCTGCCCACTCCGGGACCGCGCTATGTACGATAAACAGCTCCATCAAATTACGGTTTGCCGCAACGTACTGGCAAATTCGCTCCATTCCCTTGGAAAGCGTCCTGGTAAACCCGGCCCGGACTACCTGGCCGTCTTTGAATGTAAGAAGTGGCTTGATATCAAGGATACTGGCAGCCGAAGCGATTACCTTGCTGACCCGGCCGCTCAATGCCAGGTATTTCATTGTATTGAACATGCCAAACATCTTCACCTGGACGATAGCTTTGTTAGCCTCGTGCACTACATCGTCCAGGCTTCCGCCGGCTTTGGCGATCCTGGCCGCCGCCATTGCTACAAGGCCCAATCCTGCTGAATTCAGTTTGGAGTCAATAATTTCTATGTCCCGCTCAGCCATCAGCATATTCCGTGCCAGGAGAGCCGAATTATGCGTGCCGCTTAGCTTGGAGGAGACGTGAATGGAGACTACCTGCTCAGATTGCTCAAGCGATTTATTGTAAACCCTGATAAAATCCTCCGGAGGAGGCTGTGAGGTGGCCGGATGTACAGGTGAGGTCTCAATTCTGGCATAAAACTCGTCATCCGATATATCTATGCCTTGGCGATAGATGTTTTCGCCAAAGCGAACGTATATGGGAACAATGGATATATTGAGATCCGCGGTAATGTCAGATGGTAAATCAGCTGTGCTATCAGTAATCACCTTAACTGCCATGAACGTAACCTCCTCATTAAATATGCTCTTTATCTAAATGGATGCCTGCCTGAATGATTAATTTCAACAGGCCAACCAGCAGCATACTAATACATGCAACATAATTATAGCGCCTTGCTATCCAATGGTAGAAATACTATACTCGCATTGATGGATGGGACGGTTAGAATAAGCGAAAACCTCGGCCTGCTAACGTTGAAAAATGGGCTTTCAGCATCCCTGGAGCAACAGTTGCAGGATGTAATCAGCCAGGCAACTGCCAAAATCATAATCCTTGATTTTAGCCAGACAGATTCATTTGATGATCACTCCCTGAGCGCGCTGGTACGTTTGCATAATGCAGCCCGGCACAGCGGCAAACGTCTATTAGCTGCGAGCCCGGGCAATAAGTTACATGAAATATTTAAGCTGTCCCGCCTGAGCGAAGATATACCTTCATTTAATACTGTCAGTGAAGCGGCAGCTTTCGCAGGTTTTTCCTCAGGGTTGCCCGCCGGGATTGAGGCCGGAATCCAAAATGCAGGACAACGATACCCTTCAATAGCAGACGATGCCTGGCCAGGGCCTTTTACCAGGCTGTCAGTCCGGGAGATGCCCTCCGGGGCCATTAACCTTAATGTAAACGGGCGTCGGATAGCAGGTCCGCTGCAGGGCTTCGGTCAGCTCTGGGAAAAGACATACACGGCCGTATTAAACGATATCAAGCTAAGCCCGCATGAGCTTATCGAAATACTCAAAACCAATTTCACCCGGTTCCAGCCTTTGTCGAACAGGTTTTACCCCGGCCCGGCGGGCATCAAGCCCGGCGAAATCGTCCTGATTAACGCCGATACACCGGGAGGCCTGATAGTGACAGGAGTCATGGTATTGTACGCCAGTGAAACCGGCTTCACCTTTATTACACCAGAAGGTCATCCTGAATCAGGTTGGGTAACTTTCCGGGCAGATGAGAACAAGGGTGAGATTACAATCCAAATCCAGGGACTTGCGCGAGCCAGCGACCCGCTTTATGAAGTTGCTTTCCGCCTGGCTGGGTCAAAGCTGCAACAGGGTATATGGACACATGTTCTTCAATCACTGCTGAGATATGTCGGCAGCAAGAGCCAAATAGAAGTTGCCCCGGTATGCCTCGACAAGAACCTGCAGTGGTCAAAATTCTTCAATATTTTTGCCAATGCCCAGGTTCTCACCATCCTTTACATGCCCTTGATTTTTCTCCGGAAACTTATCAAGCGTAAAATCAAGTAAACACCTATGAAATTCGATAGTAGCCATGATTGCCAGGCAGTTGTGGTAGGTTCCGGGATCAATGGCCTGGCTGCTGCAACAGAATTGGCCGGGGCCGGGCTGAAAGTGCTTGTCATTGAAGGCAATGAGACGATGGGCGGCTGCACCCGTACGGATCAGCTGACTTTACCCGGTTACCTGCATGATATTGGTTCTGCCGTTTTCCCGATGGCTGCCGCCTCCCCCTTTTTCAATTCACATCCTTTCTCTGAATATGGATTGAAGTGGATTAAACCGCCCGTCGCGGTGGCGCATCCATTTGATGATGGTTCGGCCGCATTGCTGTATCGGTCGGTTGAGGAGACCTCTGAAACGCTTGGCCGGGATTCTCACCGGTACCGCAAACTTATGTCGCCGCTGCTGGAAAACTGGGACGCGCTGATTGCCGACCTTGTTGGCACATTCAGACTATTGCAGCATCCCTTCAAACTTATAAGCTTCGGGGCAAAATCTTTCCAGTCGGCAACAAATCTGGCCAGATGCCATTTTACCGGCAGC
>Ga0163209_1000361_pt1 | contig 19354 bp, 15 predicted proteins | sample Kivu_160m_FD_113538 | JGI IMG/M metagenome (GOLD analysis project Ga0163209, IMG submission 113538) | Freshwater microbial communities from Lake Kivu, Western Province, Rwanda to study Microbial Dark Matter (Phase II) - Kivu_160m | ecosystem: Environmental > Aquatic > Freshwater > Lake ...
CAGTTGATCTCTTTGACGGGAAAAACGCTGTATAATCTCTCGTCCATTCATTTCACCGATGCATTTTCGAATTTTCCAGACCGCCTTTTCTAAATACCCGCACCGACGGAAAACTCTTCTGCCGGGGAAAACATGCCCATGATCTCCCGCTTCTTTGCTTCCACATACTGGTCCAGTTCCACTCTGATCCCCTGATGCTGTTCGATATCGGCCATTCTTTTTTCCAGTGTTTCCATCTGCTTGCCGAGAAATTGAAAGGCCTCGGCAATTGGATCCGGGAGTTTGTTATCCGCCATTTCCTGGATCTCCTTCCCGGAGAATCCCAAACCGAGGCGGGCGGGCACACCCACAGCCACTGCATCAGGAGGAACATCATGAATGACCAGGGATGCAGCTCCGATACGCGCCCCGTCCCCGATCATGATGGGGCCCAAAACGATGGTTCCCGATCCGATCATGACATGGTTTCCCACCGTTGGGTGGCGTTTTTTCTTCTGCAGGGTTACTCCACCCAGAATAACCCCCTGATAGATGAGTACGTCATCTCCGATTTCAGACGTCTCACCGATGACGACCCCGGAACCGTGATCAATAAAAAAGCGGTGGCCGATCTTTGCGCCCGGATGGATTTCAATACCGGTAAAAAAGCGGCTGATATGAGAAAGCAGTCTGGCGGTGAACCACCAATTTCTTTGCCACAGATAATGGGCAATCCGATGCATCCAGATGGCGTGAAGCCCCGGATAACAGGCGAGGACTTCCATGAGTCCCCTGGCGGCAGGATCCTTTTTGAATACTGTCTGTACATCTTCTCTGATTATTTCATAAAACTTTTTCATAGTGCCTCGTTACACGTCAGCGAGACGATTTTCGATTGATTGTGACTTTGTTCATCCCGGTTTACTTCGTTGCGTTACTTTCCTTCGTTAAAACAAATATCGCATTCAGGGCCAACAGATTCGGCCAAAAGCGCATTCTGTCTTTTTCTCCCAGATAGTGGGCTTCCATTATCCGGATATTCTTTCCCCCACAAAAATCTTTGAAATCCGTGATGCTTAAAAAGCGCACGTTCGGTGTATCAAACCACAGATAAGGCAGGGATTTCGTGATCGGCGACCTGCCATAGAAAAACAGCATGATCCGCGATTTGAAATAGGCAAAGTTGGGAAAGCCGACGATAACCTTGCCGCCGATACGCAGGGCTTCGTGAATGACACAGTCGACTTTTCTCACTTCCTGCATGCTCTGATTCAGAATCACGTAATCGAAGGTGTTATCCGGGTATTCCCGTAAGCTGTTTTCAATGTCGCCGTGAAAAACACTTAATCCCTTTTTGACGCATTCCTGAATGGCCTTGTCCGCCAGTTCGATCCCCTGAGCCCGGACCTGCTTGTCACGGACGAGGGGATAGAGGAGGTCGCCGGCGCCGCACCCCAAGTCAAGCACCCGGGAACCCGGTTCAATGATCGAATAAATGATGTCATGATCCAGGCGAAAATCTTCAGATACCATAATTATTCACCACCATATAACCGTTGAAGGTCTTATCCAGAAAATGTTTTATCAGGGTCGTCTGTTCCTCCACTTCGACCAGAAAGGCGTCATGGCCGTATGTGGATTGCAGCTCACAATACGTGGCATCCACACAGTTCACTTTTAACGCCCGCACGATCTCCTGTGACTGATAGGAGGGATACAGCCAGTCCGATTTGAAGGAGATGACCAGAAACCGGGTGTCGATGTTTTTCCCCTTCGGAATCAACCTGCCCTCTGAGAGATCAAAGTAATCGATTGCCTTCGTGATATAGAGATAGGAGTTGGCGTCAAAGCGCTTCACGAAATTCGCACCCCGGTAATGCAGATATCCTTCCACTTCGAAATCGGGATCGAAATTGAAACTGAAACGGCCGTTCTTCAACCTTCGGGAAAATTTCTCCTCCATGGACTGATCGCTCATAAAGGTGATGTGGCCGATCATGCGCGCCACCGACAGGCCCTTTTCCGGCTGGCCATACTCGTAATAGTTCCCTTCCCGCCAGTCCGGATCTGACATGATGGACTGCCTGACCACCTCGTTGAAGGCGATCTGCTGCGGGGAGTGCTTCAGCGCCGTGGCAATGGGAATAGCGGATCTCACCCGTTCCGGATAGGAGGCGACCCACTGGAGGACCTGCATCCCCCCCATAGAACCGCCCGCCACACAGAGCAGTCGATCAATTCCAAAAAAATCGATCAGATGCCGCTGAGCATGAACCATGTCGCCGATCGTAATGAAGGGAAAATCCGAAGCGTGGGGTTTTCCCGTAGCCGGGTTGATCGAGGAGGGGCCTGTGGAACCCTTGCACCCTCCGATAACGTTTGAACAGACAATAAAATACCGGTCCGTATCGAACGCTTTGCCCGGCCCGATCATGTCATCCCACCAGCCCGTATCCTCCTGATCTCTATGTACGCCAGCCGCGTGGGCATCACCGGAAAGGGCATGCAGCGCCAAGATCGCATTGGATTTATCCGCGTTCAACGTTCCATATGTTTCATACGTGAGGGTGATCGGTCCCAGCGTATCGCCGCATTCCAGTTCGAGTTCAGCGCCCGTTCCGGCAAACGTGAAGGATTGTGTCTCCACAACACCCACTGAATTGTTTTTATTCATAATGTTTTTCATATCGGTCATTATTTCTGAAAGAGCCAGGTCGACAGATACCTCTCTCCGCTGTCCGGCAGGAGGGCCACGATCGTTTTGCCCGCAGCTTCCTGCCTTTTCGCCACTTGGAAAGCCGCACAGAGAGCAGCACCGCTGGATATTCCCACGAGAATGCCTTCTTCCTTCGCAATACGCCTCGCCATTTCGCCAGCGTTTTCATGGGACACCTGGATGATCCTGTCGATGACGTTTCTGTTCAACACATCGGGGACAAATCCGGCGCCGATCCCCTGAATCTTGTGAGGTCCCGGTTTCCCGCCTGACAGAACAGGCGAATCAGCCGGTTCGACAGCAATGATCCTGACAGACGGTTTCCGCTTCTTCAAAACCTCGCCGACTCCCGTGATGGTGCCGCCGGTGCCGATTCCTGAGATAAAATAATCCACATTGCCGCCCGTGTCCCTCCAAATCTCTTCCGCCGTCGTCCGTCGATGGATTTCCGGGTTGGCGGGGTTTTTGAACTGCTGAGGGACGAAGCTGTTTTTATTGCTGCCGGCCAGTTCTTCCGCTTTATCGATGGCCCCTCTCATGCCTTTCGCGCCCTCCGTCAGAACCAGCTCCGCACCCAGAATAGCCAGGAGATGCCTCCGCTCCAGGCTCATCGTATCGGGCATCGTGAGTATCAGCCGGTATCCCTTGGCGGCACAGACAAAGGCAAGGGCAATCCCCGTGTTTCCGCTTGTAGGTTCGATAATTACCGAATCCTTGTTCAGAAGCCCCGCTTCCTCCGCTGCTTCGATCATTGCGGCGCCGATTCGGTCTTTCACACTGGAAAGGGGGTTGAAGGATTCAAGTTTCACCAAAATCTCAGCGCTTAGCCCTTTCCGCATTCTATTGAGACGCACCAGCGGCGTCTTCCCTATTGTTTTAGTGATATCTGTATAGATATTGGTCATTATCGTCTCCTTTCACCACTTTCAAACCTTTGCCAATGCCTGGTCGATATCGGAAATGATATCGTCTGTATGTTCCAGTCCAACGGATAATCGAATAAAATCCGGCGTTACGCCCGTTGCCAGTTGCTCCTCGGCGGAGAGTTGCTGATGGGTTGTCGTTGCGGGATGAATCGCCAGGGTCTTGGCGTCTCCTACATTCGCCAAATGGGATATCAGCTCAAGTGAATCGATAAATGTCTTCCCCGCCCCTATGCCACCTTTGATTCCGAAGCCGATGATCGCCCCCGCGCCTTTCGAAAGATATTTGATCGCTCTCCCACGCTCGGAACTCGATTTGAGTCCCGGATAATTTACCCATGCCACTTTCGGGTGTTTTTCCAGATAACCGGCCACGGCCAGGGCATTCTCGGAATGGCGCGGCATCCTCAAATGAAGGGTTTCCAGCCCCTGAAGAAAGAGGAACGCATTGAAGGGAGAGAGCGCCGGGCCAAGATCCCGCAGCAGGGTTACCCGCGCCTTGATGATATAGGCGATATTTCCCATGGGCTTCAGGGCTTCCACAAAATTGAGTCCGTGATAACTCGGATCGGGCTCCGCAATGAGGGGAAATTTCCCGTTTTTCCAGTCAAATTTTCCGGAGTCTACGATCACGCCGCCGATGGATGTTCCGTGACCGCCGATGAACTTCGTTGCGGAATAGATAACGATATCCACGCCAAAATCAATGGGACGGAGTAGATAAGGGGAAACGGTATTATCCAGAACGAAGGGAACGCCGTTTTTGTGTGCTACGCCGGCGATGCCTTCAAGGTCCGCTACATCGAGCTTCGGATTGCCGATAGATTCTGCGTAAATCGCCTTTGTCTTCGGTGTGATCGCATTTTGAAAAGCTTCAAGGTCATTTGATTTCACAAAACGCACGTTGATCCCCAGTCGGCGGAAGGTATAATGAAACAGGTTATAGGTACCCCCGTAGAGGTTATCCGCCGAGACGATTTCATCGCCCGCTTGAGCGATGTTGAGGAGCGCTATCGTAATCGCCGACTGGCCGCTGGCCACCGCCAGCGCCCCGACGCCGCCGTCTAAGAGTGTAACCCGCTTCTCAAAAACATCCGTAGTCGGGTTCATCAGCCGTGTATAAATATTGCCAAATTCCCTCAAGCCAAAAAGATTGGCCGCATGTTCGGTATCTTTAAACTGATAGGAAGTTGTCTGGTAAATGGGAACCGCCCGTGAGCCCGTTGTCGGATCCGCCTCCTGACCACCGTGCAGGACCAGTGTCTCTATTTTTAATCTTTCATCGATTTTACTCATGATGTTATCCTTTTCAGCATATTTTTAAGATTCTGATAAAATTAAACGTTTGACGACAATGCGTCACAGGATCCTTTGGAAATGTAAGCGGGGGAGTTCCCTTTCACATCGAAGGACGGAGACTGAAATCGAGCATCCTTTGCAGGCTGTTCCTGGCCCGATCCATGATATGATCAGGCACCGTGACTTCGTAACGCATTTCCTCAAGCGACCACAGGACTTTTTCCAGAGTGGTCAGTTTCATGTTCGGACAGACCGCCCGCTCCGACACGGGATAGAAGGACTTTCCGGGATTTTCCTTTCTCAGCCGATGGAGAATGCCGATCTCCGTCCCTACGATAAATTCTGTCTCGCTCGTTTCCCCGGCATATCGCAACATTCCCCCCGTCGAGAGTACCCGGTCGGCCAGCCCGGTGACGCCGGCTGTGCATTCGGGATGCACGATGACCTTCGCTGCGGGATAATGTTCCTTTTGTTCCAAAATATTCTCCGGCAATATCCTGACGTGCGTCGGACAGAAACCCTTCCATGTTATGAAATCCCGTCCGACCTGTGTGGATACATAATGGGCCAGATACTGATCGGGAGCAAAAATGATCTCGTCCTCGCTCCGAAATGCCTCTCTGACGATCTGTTCGGCATTCCCGGAGGTGCAACAGACATCACATTCGGCTTTTACCGCTGCCGTTGTGTTCACATAACACAAAACCTTTGCCTGAGGGTGTTCCGCCTTCAGTTTTTGCAATTGATCCGCCGTGATCATATCCGCCATGGGGCACCCCGCTTTCTCGTCCGGGATGAGAACAATCCTGTCCGGTGAAAGGATTTTCGCCGTCTCTGCCATGAAATAGACGCCGCAGAAAACGATCACATCAGACGTTGTTTTCGACGCCTGAACACTTAACCCCAGAGAATCTCCCACATAATCCGCAATATCCTGAATTTCGGGGATCTGATAATTGTGCGCCAGAATGACGGCGTTTCTTTCCCTTTTTAATCGGTTTATCTTTTCAACAAGTTCCATGCAGAACCTCTTCTATCTCTCCTCCCCCAAGGACACAGTCGTCCGCATAAAAGACGACAGACTGACCGGGTGTGATGGCCTCCTGTTTTTCGGCAAAGGTCACTTTGACCCCGTCATTTTCGAAAATCACCTCGCACAGGGACTCTTGTTTCCGATATCTGATCTTGGCATAACCCTGCGCAGGCCAGAATTCAGTTAGACGATTCATATTTCCGGCAATCAGCCCCTTTGCTCTGAGGCGCTCTTTTTCTCCCACGATGATCCGGTTATCCGCAGCGTCTATGGAAATGACGTAAAGCGGCGTCCTATGACTGATCCCCAGACCGCCCCGCTGACCGATCGTGTAAAAAGCAATCCCCCGGTGCGTTCCCAGGATATTATTCCTAACATCTACAATCGGACCCGGCTTCAATGCCTGTCCACGCTCCGATAAAAAGGCATGGTAGTTTTTCTCAGTCACAAAACAGATATCCTGGCTTTCCTGTTTTTCGGCCACCGGCAAAGAGGCTTTTTTCGCCGCATGCCTGACTTCTTCCTTGGTCACAGACGCCAGAGGAAATAAAATGGATTTCAATTCCCCATGCGGAACAGGATAAAGAAAGTACGTCTGATCCTTTTTTCGGTCCTTCGGCCTTTTCAAACATAATTCCCCGCCGCGGCTTCCGACAGCGGCATAATGCCCGGTGGCAAAAAAATCAAAACCCATGGCTTTCGCCTTCTGAAGGAGGCTGCCGAATTTCAGATGGCGGTTGCAATCCACACAGGGATTCGGCGTCCTTCCTTTTCCATACTCGCTGACGAATCTGGCAATAACCTTTTCTTCCAGTTCCTCTTTATAATCCAAAACATAGTGCGGTATTTTCAGGTGGTCGCAGACCCGTCCGGCATCGTCGACAGCCATGGGCCCGCAGCATTTTACCTGCTCCTCGCCACCTCCGATGCCCAGACACATGGTGACGCCGGCAACGTCATATCCTTCATTTTGCAGCAACAGGGCGGCGACGGAAGAATCAACACCGCCGCTCATAGCCACAAGAACTTTTTGACGCATCCTTTTCTCGGACAAGTGTTCACCGCCTCACATTACGCCGCTTTTTCTGAAGCACCCTTGACAGACCGCTGCCTGTAATCGTCCAGAGCCTTTTTCAGGGCCTCCTCGGCAAGAACGGAACAATGCATCTTGATGGGAGGCAATCCCCCCAGCGCTTCCGCAACGGCCCGGTTGGAGATTTTCAGGGCCTCTTCAACCGTCTTGTTTTTTACGAGTTCCGTCACCATGGAGCTGGTGGCAATCGCGGCACCGCAACCGAAGGTTTTGAACTTCGCATCGATGATGACGCCGTCCTTCACCTTGATATAGAGCTCCATGATGTCACCGCATACGGGATTTCCCACCTTCCCGACACCGTCGGGGTTTTCCATCTCGCCGACGTTTCTTGGACTCCGGAAATGATCCATCACTTTTTCACTGTATGCTTCCATTATGATTTAACCTCCTTTTTATACAGGGGAGACATTGAACGAAGTTTTTCCACAATAACCGGCAGAACCGTAAGGACGCGATCGATATCCTCCTCCGACGTCGGCTTTCCGAGAGTGAACCTGAGCGATCCGTGCATCAGTTCATGGGGAAGGCCGATCGCTTTCAGAACATGAGACGGTTCCAGGCTTGTTGAAGAACAGGCGGAGCCCGTCGAACAGGCGATTCCCTCCATATCAAGATTCAGAAGCATGGATTCTCCTTCCACGTAGGCAATTGAAACATTGACATTATTCGGCAGCCTTCTGGTCGGATGGCCGTTCAAACGCGAATGAGGAATTTTGTTGAGAACGCCATTAATCAATTTGTCCCGCAGTGCCGTCAGATGAAGCCTCTCATCCTCCATCTCCATCTTGGCCAATTCCACCGCCTTTCCGAAACCCACGATTCCCGGCACGTTGTGGGTCGAAGCCCGTCGTCCTTTTTCCTGTCCCCCGCCTTGCATGAAGGGGAGCATACGCACACCCTTTCTCAGATACAGGATGCCCACGCCTTTCGGACCGTACAGTTTGTGACCCGATGCGCTGAGAAGGTCTACGTTCAACTCGTTGACGTTGATAGGAAGGTGACCGAATGTCTGTACGGCATCCGTATGAAAATAGATCCCCCTCTCCCTGGCAATCCGGCCTATTTCAGCGATGGGCTGGACGGCGCCGATCTCATTATTGGCGTGCATGATCGAAATCAAAATGGTTTTGTCCGTGATCGCCTTTTCCAGATGCACGGGATCGATCAGGCCATATTCATCGACGGGAAGGTACGTCACTTCAAACCCCTGTTTCTCCAGAAAATGACAGGGCTCCAGAATGGCGTGATGTTCTATCTTTGACGTGATGATATGATTGCCCTTGTCGCGTCGGGCGCCGGCGATGCCTTTAATCACAGCGTTGTTGCTCTCCGTCCCGCCGCTTGTAAATACTATTTCCTCCGGGGTTGCCCCTATAAAAAAAGCAACCGTATGCCTCGCCTCTTCTATGCGATGCTTTGCCGTCTGTCCGAAGGCATGGAGGCTTGACGGGTTTCCGTAAACCTCCGTAAAGCAGGGCAGCATGGCCTCCACGACCCGCGGATCGGTCGGAGTCGTCGCGGCATAATCCAGATATATGTTTTTCATGGTAAAATCCTTTTCATAAGAGCTCCTCGAAAACTCTCCTCTTGGGTGATTTGCCCGTTATATATTATGCATGATCGCCTGTTGAGTTTTTTCCTGGTTCATTTTTACCAATGTATCCAGAGTGATTGCACTCAGCGTTTCAGAAATTTTTCCACCAATCATTGCCCAGACGTCGCGACTCACGCAGATGGGAACCCTCGGACAGGTTGAAGGGTCTTTCACGCAATCCACAAGACTGGAATCCCCTTCCAGGACATCCACAATCTCTTTCAGGTTGATTTGTGAAGGCTCTTTCGCCAGACTGTATCCTCCATGTGCTCCGCGGATGGAATTTACAAGACCGGCCGAGCGTAAAGGAATCATGATGAGACTGAGATATTTCTCGGATATATTTTCTCCTTTCGCGATATCTTTCAAGAAGACGGGACCATTAGGATAATTAAGGGCCAACGCGATCATCAACCTGACTCCATACCGGGCTCTGGTGGAAAGCTTCATGTTACCTCCAAAACAATTACTACCATCACTATCGTTTTGATAGTAATTAATGCACAAAAAGAAGTTTGTCAAGAAAAAATTACATGTTTGATTGTGTCACATGATTGTGATAGAAAATCTCTGTGCAAACTACGTCAGTTTTTGGGCAAGTAATATTCTATTACGGTATGATAAAACATCATTTCAGAAATGATAAAAGCTATGACTCACCTTCAAAGCATACATTTCTACAGCACCAACAGACACCTTAACGCCGTTTCCGGAATTGTTCCGTTCATGGAAACCGTTTCCTTTCAAGAGGCTCTTTTACAGGGCCAGGCGCCCGATGAGGGACTCTACATGCCGGATCCGATCCCCCTTCTTGCTTACCATGATATTATGGCTCTAAAAGATGCTCCCTACAGCGCGGCGGCAATCCTGGTGACAAAAGCTTTTTTACGTCATGATGTTCCCGAAGGTATACTCGAAAAAATCATCGCGGAATCATACAATTACCCGGTTCCTTTGGAAAGAGTTATCGACCGCAAATACATCATGAGGCTCGACCAGGGACCGACGGCTTCTTTCAAGGACTTTGCCGCAAGAATGATGGCCCGCCTGATGGGCTATCTTCGAAATCGAGGTTCGCGTCTGAACATCCTCGTAGCCACATCGGGAGATACGGGAAGCGCCGTCGGAGAGGCCTTTAAGGGGGTGGAAGGCATCGACGTCTATATCCTTTATCCCCGCGCCGAGGTCAGCGGCAGACAGAAAAAACAACTGGACACCATCGGCGAAAACGTTCAGGCCATCTCTGTCGACGGGAAGTTCGACGACTGCCAAAATCTGGTCAAGCAAGCCTTTTCCGACCCGTCGCTTTCAGGTTTTAATCTGACCTCCGCAAATTCCATCAACTTCGGCAGGATTCTCCCACAAATCGTTTATTATGTCTGGGCTTATGCTCAACTTGCACAGGGAGGGGAAGAAGTCGTGTATTCCGTCCCGTCGGGAAATTTCGGCGATGCCCTCGGCTGCGAATATGCCAGAAGGATGGGACTGCCTGTGAAAAAACTCGTCATGCCGACCAATGAAAATGACGAGTTTCCTAAGTATTTGGAAACAGGTATCTATCGGAAAATTTCGCCATCCAGGGCCTGTATTTCAAACGCAATGAATGTAGGGCATCCAAGCAACCTCGCCCGCTTTTTTGACCTGTACGGCGGGACGGTGGATCGCGGCGGCACCGTTCACAGATACCCGGACATCGAAGAAATGAGACGTCATATCTTCTCCGTCAGCGTATCCGATGACGAGACCAAAAAAACGATCAGGCGGGTTTACGAGCGTTTCCGCGTGCTCCTGGAGCCCCACGGCGCCGTGGGCTGGAGTGGTCTCGAGATCTACCTGGATCGATTTGGAGATTTTCCCCTGTGTGTGTCCCTCGAAACCGCCCACCCGGCGAAATTTCCGGACGAAATACAAGCTCTCCTAAAAATGACTCCCGATCTTCCTCAGAGCATGAAAGACATTGATCGAAGAACGGGAGAATCCGTCATGCTCTCCGCCAGCTATGATGAATTCAGGGACTATTTGTGCGGCCATCTGAAAATGACGAGTTCGTAAAAAATATGAAAAACCCTTTATGTCATTCCGGACTTGATCCGGAATCCGGTTCTTTCGATTAGTTGTGTGCTTTCCGGATTCCGGCTTTCACGGAAGGACGATAATTTCGAACTCATCAAGAGTAACAAAGAGAGGCTCCCCTATGAACAGATCGAACATTTCTCTCCTTAAAACGCTGGTTCTGATGGTCATTGTACTGTCCATAATTCCCGCATGTGCCGGTAAAATGTCCGTGGAGCAGGCAAAACAGGTGTCCGTTTCCATGGCGGATGTCCCGACCTTTGTCCCTCCCCCGCGGCGCATCGACGACATTTTAACCATCCTGGAACAGCCGGGGCAATTCGATAAAGCCGTCACGGAAAAACTGAAGGCGCGGGCTGACGCGGAGATACCGGAAAACGCCGACGGCAGATTTTTTACCGGGAGAGGCACGGCGGCCTCAGAGCTCGGCCGTCTTCAGCAGGCGCTGGACGATTATAACGAGGCGATGCGCCGCATGGAAGAAGCCGGGGTTCACAATCCGAATGTGATGCGTTTCCTCGCCGCCGTGGAAAGTCGCATCGGCAATTTCAGCCGCGCAGTCGAGCTCTTGGAAGAAAGTCTGAAGATTTCTGAAAACCCGTCAACCTATGCAAGGCTCGTCAATAACTACGTCCTGATGGGTAAGCTGGAAAAAGCCGACCAAACGGTGAGAAATGCGGTGCAGTTCTGCGCCATATCGCAAAACCGACGGAATCCCCCGTTTGTTTTACGGTGCGATATTGAAATAGCGGGCATGGAAGCGTATCTTCTGGAAGCCCGGGCAAAATACATCGAGGCGGAAAAGTTCCTCCGGCAGCGTATAAAACTCACGCAGATGTGGAAGGAAGAACGTCCGGGGTGGCTCATTCAGATGAAGCAGCATCTGGCAATGAATCTGCTGGGACAGGAACGTCTCCTCGAAGCGGAGGTCGAAGCCCGTCAGGCCCTGACGGAATCTCTGGGACATGGGGGAAAGGATTCCCTTCTGACCGTATCGATCTCGGCAACGATCGCCAATATCCTGAGGGCGCAGGGACGCCTTTCCGAGGCGGAAAACTGGCGTCAACGGCAGCCGACATCCTCGAATATAACGGGATTCCGGATGATTCGAACGCCATGAGCAATGCCAGGATGCTGCTCGGAAGCATTAAGGCCACAAAGGGAGATTTCAGCGGCGCCATGAAGGAATTCATGCTTGCCACCAAAGGCGTCAAAGAAGACCAGTACCTCTACAAAAAAAGGTTCATGGGCAATCCGAATTACAGCCTGACCCTGGTGATGGCGGGCCGTCTCGAACAGGCCGTCAGGTTAATGACCAACACCCATGAAACGGCAAAAAAGAGGTTCGGTGAAAGGCACTACATCACCGCGGAAAGACTCGCCATACGCGGCCTGGCACTTTACCGGATGAAAAAAATCCGGGAGGCCTTCCGTGACCTCTCTGCGGCGACGGACGTCCTCATCCATCACCAGGCAGAAAAGGGAGATTTCTCAAAAGCCAGGCGGTTGAAGATCATCCTCGACGGTTATATCGATCTCTTGGCCGATATCCACGGAACGCCGGTGGAAAAAGAACTCGGCATAGATGCGGCGGGAACGGCGTTCAAAATTGCAGAGGCGTCACGCAGCCGCACCGTTCAGGGCGCCGTGGTCGCCAGCAGCGCCAGGGCTGCGGAAACAAACCCCGAACTGAACGATCTGATCCGGAAAGAACAGGACGCCCTCAGACAGATCGATGTTCTGGAAGCAACCGTCCTCGATCTTTTTGACGCTCCCCAGAAAGAACAGAAACCGGAAACGATCCAAAATCTCCGCGACAATATCGAAACCCTGCGCAAGGCGCATGCATCCCTTCTGGACGAGATCAAGAAACGTTCTCCCCGCTATGCGGAAATCGTAACGCCTCAGCCGGCCACGCCTGAAGTCGTAAAAAAACTGTTGCGGCCCGATGAATCGTTCGTCTCCATACACATATCGGAAGATCGTTCCCATCTCTGGGCCATCCCCTATCAGGGGAACATGAAATTCGCTTCCGTGCCCGTGGGGAAAAAAGAAATCGCGGGCATGGTCGACAACCTGCGGAAGTCGCTTGATCCCAAACCCCAGACGTTCGGAGATATCCCGGAATTCGATACCGCCATAGCGTACGACCTCTACGCCAGGCTGATCAGACCCGTTGAGGACGGATGGAAAGACGCACGGGATCTCCTTTTTGTTGTTGATGCCCCTTTGAATCTCCTTCCCCTTGCCGTTCTTCCGACGGCGCCGGTTAAGTCAGATGCAGGGAAGGCGGAATTGTTCTCCTCTTACCGGCAGGTTTCCTGGCTGATCCGAAAAGCATCCATTACCCTGTTGCCTTCCGTATCTTCTCTCATTCCTCTGAGAACTTATGCCGGGGGAGAAAAAGGGCGAAGGACATTTATCGGCTTCGGCGATCCCGTTTTCAGCCCTGATCAGCTTTCCCTGTTAAAAACGGAAGGAAAGACAGAAGGAAAAAGTCAAGAAGCGCATATCAAAGTAAGAGGCATTCGTTTGACAGCTAAAGGCGGTCTGGATGACGCTAAACTCACTTCCACCCATCTGGAAAATCTCAGCCGCCTGCCTGATACAGCGGAAGAAATTGAAACCATTGCCAGGGTTCTGGAAGCTGATCCCGAACGGGATGTATTTCTGAGGGAAAAGGCTTCCAAACGTGTGGTGAAATCCATGAATCTGTCCGACCGGCGTATCATCGCTTTTGCGACCCATGCCCTCGTGCCGGGTGACCTGGACGGTCTGGATCAGCCGGCCCTCGCCCTTTCCGCACCCCGAATTACGGGAGATAATGAAGATGGACTGCTGACGATGGCCGATATCATGAAACTGAAACTGGATGCAGACTGGGTGATCCTTTCCGCCTGCAATACCGGAGCTGCAGACGGCGCCGGCGCCGAGGCCATCTCCGGTCTGGGGCGCGCCTTTTTCTATGCCGGAACCAGGGCAATTCTGGCCAGCATGTACCCCGTGGAAACAACCTCCGCAAAAAAACTCGTGACACGGCTCTTTGAACTCCAAAAAAAAGACAGAACCCTCACCCGCGCCAAGGCATTGCAGGAATCCATGGTGGAATTGATCAACAGTCCCGGATTGATCGATGAGAACTCCGGGAAGATCGTAGCAAGTTACGCCCATCCCCTGTTCTGGGCGCCGTTCGTTCTGGTAGGAGACGGAAGCGGCAGCATGAAATGACACTACGGAGGTGACCCTGTCTCTACCTCGTCATGACAAGCTTCTGCTCCTCTTTGGGAACATACCACTTGATGAAATTGTGCCCGATTCCGAGAGGCGCGGGTTCGACGCCCCGGAAGCGGGCATGGATAATCGGCAGGGCATCGGGAACATAGAGAAAGGTATAGGGTTGTTCCTCGGCCAGAATCTCCTGTATTCTATCGTAATATTTTTTTCTTTTTTTCTGGTCGAAGGTGCTCCTCCCTTTTTCGATCAGCTCATCCACCTCTTCATTTTTATATGAAATGAAATTCAACTCCTGCGGCCCCACCTTGCTTGAATGCCAGACATCATAAATGTCCGGGTCAAGCGGAATGGTCCAACCGAGGATCGTCGCGTCAAACCGCCGTTTATTGATAAAATCGTTGACAAAAGCAGCCCATTCGAGGACTCTGATCTTGACTTTGATGCCCAGTTCACCCAGCCGTCTCTGAATGATTTCGGCACACTTGCCACGGACTTCATTCCCCTGATTGGTAATGATCTCAAACATAAAGGGCTTGCCATCCCTTTCCAGAATACCGTCTCCATCGGTATCCCTCCATCCGGCCTGCGCAAGAAGGCTTTTCGCTTTTTCGGGATCATATGGATACGTCTTTACATTGGGATTATACACCCAGGTGCCCGGTTTGTAAGGCCCTGTCGCCGCCTTACCCAGACCGAGCAGAACCCCCTGTATCATCTCATCCCTGTTAATCCCGTGGGCAATGGCCTGACGCACCCTCTTGTCCTCGAAAAGGGGATTGTCCAGGTTATATCCTAAAAAAGTGTAAGAAAACGAAAGATACCGGTACTTATTGAAATTCCTTCTGAACAGGTTGTTCTCTGTCTGCCTCATATATTGAAGAGGCGTCAGGCCCATCCTGTCGATGCCGTTTGCCCGCAATTCAAGGAACATGGTTGCCATATCCGGGATGATGCGCATGACATACCCGTCTATATAAGGTCTCCCTTCAAAATAATCCGGATTGGATACAAGAACAATCTTCTGACCGGGTAACCATTCCCTGAACATATAGGGCCCCGTTCCAACAGGGCGGCGGGCCAACGGGGACGCTGTGATGTTTTCCCCTTCAAGCAGGTGTTTCGGGAGTATGGCGCCTCCCCAGCTCATGAGGGCCGGAGCGAAAGGCTGATCATAGGTCACACGGAAGGTATGGCTGTCAAGAACCTCGGCCTTTTTGACTTTCAGAAAATCCCCCGCATAGGGAGTGGGAGTTCTGGGATCGACTGTAACCTGATAGGTAAAAAGGACATCGTGGGCGGTGAAGGGATGACCGTCATGCCATTTTACGCCTTTTCTGAGGCGGAATGTAATGGTCAATCCATCTCCTGACACCTCCCATGACTCCGCCAGGTCGCCAACAATGTTGAGGTCTTTATCATATTTGACCAGGCCGTTGAAAACCATGGATGAGATTTGATGAGACGTATTATCGGAAGAGAGGATAGGAATAAGATTGCTGGCATCTCCAATAGAGCCTTCCACCATGATATCCCCGTAAGCCGGTCCTGTGTCGGACGAACGACTGACCGCGTTCTCCCGGTCTGCCCGGTCGCAACCCCACAGGACCACATGAGCAAGAATAAATAAAATTAAAACCGCTGCTTTGAAACTCCCCTTCCCGCGGGCCGGGCTTCCGGGTGGGAAACTTGTTAAAAAGGGGGGCATGCGGGATGCACTTCCGATCAATACTTTCATGATACGGGAGGTTACTGAATACAATCCTTTTTTGCAATGAAATTTGTTGTTAAAATTATGGGGGTCAGCAATCATCAAAATGGGATCAAGTTTCTGTGAAAAATCACATTGCCATACAAGACTGCTTCTCCTATACTGCCCCTGCACAAAATAAAATTCAAACACAAAATGTTTATCAGAAAGACTATGAAAATTTTGGCAACCGGCGATATCCATTACGATTTGATACGAAACCGGATGGAACACGAAAGATTTCTTCACTTTATCAAAAGCATGGAAGAGGAAAATCCGGATGTACTTGTACTGACGGGAGACATCGTAGGGCTTGGTTCCTCGAAGCTTGAAGAATGTCTGAATTTTTTTTCTGACATTGCATCGGTAAGGCTCATGGTTTTAGGCAACCACGAATACTGGAGTGCTGAAGGTGATACATTCTGGCACCTTGAAGACATGAAGACCAGAATCAAGGGATGCGGATTTAAACTTCTTGATGAACATCCGGAGATCATCAATGATATCGGTTTTGCAGGCAACTGCGCCTGGTACGATTATTCCTTTGCTGGAGCGGAAGCGCCCCCCCGCTCATCATATGAAAAGAAGATGTATAGCGGGCACATCATCTGGAATGACGTCCATATGGTCAGGCTTGGAAAAATGGACGGCGACTATACGGATGAACTCCTGACAAAACTGGAAGGCGATATACAGACCCTCGAATCCCAAGTGGATCTGATTATCGCCGTCACCCATCATATCGGATTTGCCGAAATGCTAACCATTTCAGAAGATTTTCCCGGGTTGAATTTTTGCAACGCCTTTATGGGAAACCGCAGACTTGGAGACATGCTGCTGCGGCATCCAAAGCTCAAATACCACATCTGTGGCCACACCCATTTTCAGAAAGTGGTGAAAAAAGAACATTTGATTTCAATGAATCCGGGTTCAACCTATGACGAGAAAAAATTCCTGTCTATAACAATTCCCAAGAGGTAGCTCGGTGTAGTATTTCACCTATATCTAACTTCCCGGGAAAGAACATCATACCGCAACTGAGATTTCTCCGTTTATTATCTTTCCTTTCCCTTGTCACTTATGATAAGATTAAGAATATTCCATATCTAAGCTATACACATACCCGAAATGACCCGTAAAAAGAAATGGACATATGATCATCTCAAAGGGAGATTAGAGCGAACTTCCCTTGGTCTGGCAGGCATGTGGGATATCCTGCATAACGCCACTCGAAACTATCAGTTCAACGGCAACGCCAATCAGGCGGCAGCGATCTCACTCTACGCCATCTTATCTTTTATTCCCCTTTTTATTCTGACCATTCTGGTTATCAGCTCTGTTTTCGGCTCCCATCCGAACATTCAGAAGGATCTGATTGAGACGATCCGGGGATTTCATCCCTATTTTTCGGAATCTCTGCTGACCCAGCTGGGGCAGATCGAACAGAAAAAACGGATTCTCGGCTGGGTCGGGATTTTCAGTCTTATCTGGTTTTCCGCCATGATCTTCAGCGCCATCGAAACGGCCATGAACGTCATCTTCCGGTCCCGGAAATACCGGAATTATGTTGTATCGAAGCTGCTGGCCATCGCCATGATTCCCATGGGATGGACCATCGGCGTCGCCAGCGTGGGCATTACCTATATGGCAACCCTTCTGGCCAGACAATCTCTCCTGTCACCTGATGGGTCGGTCATCTTTCCTCTCCTTCACGGCGTTCTCTTCCGTTTCGTTTTACCGTATCTCCTGACGGTTGCATTCTTCACTATCGTATATAAAGTGATTCCCACCACAAAAGTCAGTTGGGGCAATGCTTTCGTCGGCGCCGCAATATTTTCCGCTTTGATGGAAATTGCAAAGCACTTCTTTACCTGGTACGTTTCCAACTACACCCGATACCATGTTATTTTCGGATCGCTTGAAACAGTCGTTATCCTCGTCATATGGGTGTTTTATATCGCCTTGATTCTTCTCTTCTGCGCGGAACTCATTTCTTCATACCGGCGCAGAGATCTGATCCTTCTTGAAAAGGCTTTTCTGAAACCGAGAAAAAAAATAATGAGAATTGATGAACGTCTTTTCCGGAAATTCGGACGCATGTATCCCAAAGGTTCGTATGTTTTCAGGGAAGGAGACTCGGATAAGGAAATGTACTATATCCTGTCGGGGCATGTCCGTGTTGAAAAGAAGGCCGGCCAGGTCAAGAAAGTGTTGGCCGAATTAGGACCGGGAGAGTACTTTGGTGAAATGGCGGCACTGATCGATGCCCCCCGCACGGCTTCCGCCCAGGCCACACAAGACAGCAATCTGGCGCTCATCGATGGCAACACTTTTCGCAATCTTCTCAGAGAGAGCGAAGAAGTGTCTCTTTTCATGCTCAAGGAATTTTCGAACAGAATAAAACATACCAACTTCGACCTTGAAGAAGTGACCCAATCCTGGGTTAAGCTGAGTGCGATCATGTATTTTATTAAAGAATGGCCATTGCAGGATAATCGGAATCCCGTCGATGACCTCACAGGGTATACAAGAAAAGAGCCTTTCGAAATTCAGCAAGTTCTGAATGATCTCAATGATCAGGAAATATTGCGCATCGAGAATGGACGCATCGTTGAATTTTCACCGGATCGTGCCTGGGACCTCATAAGAAACCAGATTTTTTTCCGGGAAAGGCGCTCGGGGAAAAGAGAATACAAAGATACAGAAAAAAAGTCGGATGACCTGTCACCGTGATGGAAATAATAAACAAAGACTTGTTGTAACGACGCAGTGGATGGGGTAATATAGAAGTATTAACCTGACCGGTGTTTAAATCCATGATCGGCATTTCAAAACTATATTGTGGAGCGGTGGAACCTTCCGATGTTCTTCGTTACGGGAGACAATCTGAGAAACTTCCGTCCCATTTGCTTCAGTTTTCGAAAGACAAAATTCCGGTAGTTGTCTGGAATGTAACCAGACGTTGCAATCTGAAGTGCATACATTGCTATTCAAGCTCTCAGAATATCCGTTACGCTGACGAACTAACCACACAGGAGGGGATGAACCTGATATCCGATCTTGCTTTGTTCGGGTCTCCCGTAATTCTTTTCTCAGGAGGTGAACCAACCATGAGAGAAGACCTTCCTGAATTGGCTCAGTTTGCCGTGGACCGGGGGATGCGGGCTGTCATATCAACCAATGGAACCCTGCTGACGAGAAAAACGGTCGATATTTTTAAAAGGATCGGTCTCTCTTACGTTGGCGTAAGCCTGGACGGCATGCAGGAAATCCATGACCGGTTCCGGGGTGTTCCCGGAGCATTTGATATGACGATGAAGGGCATCAGAACCTGCCAGGACGCGGGAATAAAAGTGGGAATCCGCTTTACGCTGAACAGGAGAAATGCTTCCGACATTCCCTCTATCTTCGATTTGCTTGAACAGGAGAATATCCCCCGGGCCTGTTTTTACCATCTTGTCTACTCGGGCCGCGGATCCAGACTGATTGACGAAGACCTTTCTCACGGGGAAACGCGAAAAACGATCGATTTGATTATGAACAGAACCCGTAAACTCTTTGATATGGGAAAACCGAAAGAAATTCTTACGGTGGATAACCATGCCGACGGGCCGTATGTTTATCTGAAATTGCTGAAGGAAAACCCACAGAGGGCTGCAG
>Ga0163209_1000364_pt1 | contig 19277 bp, 16 predicted proteins | sample Kivu_160m_FD_113538 | JGI IMG/M metagenome (GOLD analysis project Ga0163209, IMG submission 113538) | Freshwater microbial communities from Lake Kivu, Western Province, Rwanda to study Microbial Dark Matter (Phase II) - Kivu_160m | ecosystem: Environmental > Aquatic > Freshwater > Lake ...
TCTTTGAGCTTCCTAAGATGGTCTAACGACGAAATGCCGCCGGCGGCTATGACCGACAAATCCAAGCGCCTGACCATCTCGGCTATAGCATCAAAGTCGGGCTCGGTCAGCGTGCCATCGCGTTTTATGTCGGTATAGATAATACGCCTTACGCCAGCATCTGCCACACTGCGCCCCAGCTCTAAAGCCGTAATCTCAGTGCCCTTTTGCCAGCCCTGAGTGGCTACATGCCCATCCCGGGCATCTATGCCGACCACTATAGCCTCACCATATTTCTGGCACAATCTCTCCACAAGTTCCAAATTCTCCACCGCCACCGTCCCCAGAATCACTCGATTTACCCCAATGCCCAGCAGCTTTGCCACACTAGCTTCGTTCCTTATGCCGCCGCCGAGCTGCACAGGCAATTTAGTCCGTTTCACTATAGCTTCGATAACCTTGATATTACGCGGCTCACCGCTGGCAGCGCCGTCCAAGTCAATGAGATGAATCCGACTAGCACCCTGAGCCTGCCAGTCGAAGGCAACAGCTACCGGGTCTTCAGAAAAAACTGTCTCCTTGCTGTAATCGCCCTGATACAGCCGGACACACTTTCCACCTTTGATATCAACCGCCGGAATTATCTCCATATGAAACCTACCATACGATTATTTCAACCAACAACAATTTAATATATAATATTAAGGTTTTATCTCGCTACTTTCAAATACAGGAGGATAAAAATGGACTTCGAGCTTTCTGAAGAGCATAAAATGTTCCAAGAAGCCATACGGAACTTCGCGGAAAAAGAAATTGCTCCGCTAGTCGATGAAGCTGAAAAAACAGCCACTTTCCCACTCCATCTATTTCCCCAGCTGGGCAAGTTAGGCTATCTGTGCGTCAGGTATCCAGCCAAGTACGGCGGCGCCGAGATGGGCAAGGTGGGTGACTGTATTTCAGTCGAGGAGATAGCCTACCAAAGCGTCGGCATATGTGCCGGCATCATGGTTCAAAGTGGCATTGGCACGGCAGCCGTTTACTCTTTCGGTAATGAAGACCAGAAGCAGAAATACTTAATACCGGCTATCAGAGGAGAAAAAATAGCCGCCTTCGGTCTTACCGAGCCTAACGCCGGCTCCGACGCCGCATCCATACAGACAACTGCCACCAGAAAGAATGGCAAGTACGTCCTCAATGGCACAAAAATATTTATCACTAACGGGAATATCTGTGACTTCGTTCTGGTTGCCGCTTATACCGACAAAAGCAAAGGAGCCAGAGGCGGGGTCAGCTTGTTTATCGTCGAAAAAGACACTCCCGGTTTCAATCGCTCCAAGCTGCATAAATTTTGTGGTCGTTCCGGTGAAACAGGAGAGCTAAGCTTCGAAGATTGTGCCGTGCCTGAGGAAAACCTCATCGGTGAAGAAGGTAAGGGCTTCCCCTACTTGATGGAATCGCTGATGGGTGGCAGAATCTCCCATGCCTCCCGCAGCCTGGGGCTGGCTCGTGCAGCGTATGATGCTACCCTTAAATACGCTCAGGAAAGGGTACAATTCGGGCAACCCGTAGCAAAATTCCAGGCAAATGCTTTCAAGCTGGCACGAATGGCTATGGACATAGAAGCAGCCCGCTGGTTGGTATATTATGCCGCCTGGCTATATGACCAGAATAAGCCGCACGTCAAAGAAGCAGCTATGGCAAAGCTTTTTGCCAGCGAGGTGGCAATTAGGGTGACCACCGAAGCCATGCAAATTCACGGCGGCTACGGCCTGACGGAGGAGTCCGTGGTACAACGCTACTTCCGCGACTCCCGAATGTCAACCATAACCGAGGGGACCTCGGAGATACAGCAGCTCGTCATTTCCAGACAAATCGGCATACGATAGGAACGCCATTCACTCTCTGTCATTCTGAGCGAAGCGAAGAATCCCAAAATGGATAAGTCAAAAATCAAAAGTTAAAAAACCAAAATGACAGGTAAAAATGCAAAATTTAATTTTTCATTAGCCGCGACCTAGCTTGAAATCATATCCCGACTTTTGACTTTTACTTTGTCATTTTGCATTTTGATTTCTTATTTTTACATTTGAAGTCACGGAGCACAGCTCTAAATGACCACCACCTATTGCCTGCCTCTGAACGCCGAGATGCCGGTAATATCCTGTCCCATGATTAGGGTATGTATATGGTCTGTGCCTTGATAGGTATATACAGATTCGATATTTGCCATGTGTCTTATCGGTGAATAATCAAGGGATACGCCATTAGCACCAAGTAAATCACGAGATGTACGGGCACACATGCGCGCTACAGCGATATTATTCTTCTTAGCCATAGAAATCTGACCGCGACCGGCTTTCCCTTCATCCATAAGCCTGCCCAGCCTGTAAGCCAGTAGCTGCGCCTTGGTAATCTCCACCAGCATCTCTACGAGTTTCTCTTGCACCAACTGATATGATGCAATAGGTGCGCCGAACTGCTTTCGTTCTTTAGCATAATTCAATGCCGTCTCATAGCAATCCATAGCCGCTCCAATCGAACCCCAGGCTATGCCATAACGCGCTTGATTAAGGCACGAGTACACAGCCCTTATCTCCGACTTCGGCAGCATATTTTCCAGCGGCACGGCACAGTCTGAAAATCCAAGCTCACCAACGTCGCCAGCTCTCATAGAACCTTTGCGATTTTGAAACGTCTGGCTGAATCCTTCCGTGCCTCTCTCCACAATAAATCCCCTTATTCCATCGCTGGTGCTTGCCCACACCAGCGCCACATCAGCTATCGATGCCTCGCTTATCCACTGCTTAGTTCCATTGATAATCCACTTTTTGCCGTCTTTTCTGGCTACTGTCTCCATCGATGCCACATCTGAGCCGTAATTTGGTTCTGTCAAGCCAAAACAGGCTACAACCTTACCCGAGGCAATCAGAGGCAGCCATTTTCTCTTTTGCTCCTCCGAGCCGTATTTCCAAATCGGATGCATTACCAGTCCCTTGTTAACCTCTACATAGCTCCTGAGGGCACTGTCGACTCTTTCCAATTCCTGAGATATAAGACCGGCTGTCACATAATTCACACCGGCGCCACCGTATTCCCTGGGGAAAATAGAGCCGATTATCCCCATCGCCCCCAACTTAGGGGCAAGTTCCCGCATATGCAGTGGCTCCTCCTTGTGAAAGGCGCTGACTACGAGCGGCTCAATCTCCTTCTCCAGAAATTCTCTTACCGCATTTCTGGTCATTTTCTCTTCATCCGAGAGCAAGTCTTCGATGTTATAATAATCCACGCCTCTGAAACTCATGAGATTTAACCTCCCTAAAATTTTAGCTACTGCGTCATCAGTATATGATGCCGGGCAAATGACACTTTAATTAGTTGAGCCGATTTTGTCAATGCTCTATACTGGGGTAAGTATTTTTAAATTCGATTTACAGTCAAAATGACAATCAACTATACCGATATTTCAAAGACCTATGACGACTACCGCTCCTACCTGGAGAGCTTACTAAAAAAGGTTATTTCGCTGGGCAGGATTAGCCAGGGAAAGAGAGTCCTGGACCTTGGCTGCGGCACGGGCAATGTAGCTTCACAATTACGGAGGACAATAAACGCCGATGTAACAGGTGTAGATGCGTCATTTTCTATGTTGAAGATAGCCAGGGACAAATCTCTTGAAGTTATCTGCTCAGATATCGATAACCGGCAGTTACCCTTCCTTGACGGCTCTTTCGATACCATAATAGGAGCTTACGTTATTCACCAAATAAAGAACCTGGCTTTCATGCTTTCAGAATGTCATCGCGTGCTGCGGGATGGCAGCCTGGTCCTCTTAACTTCCAGCCATAAACAAATAGAAAACCAGCATCCCGTTATCAAGAACTTTTTCCCCAGCTACGTCGATATCGATAAAGGCAGATTTCCGGATATCGGCAGGATAGACTATCTTTTGGAATCTCACGGCTTCAAGTATATTCAGCATGAAAAGGTGATTGTGGCACACATTCCGATAGACTATGAATTTCTGCAGAAAGTAAAGAGCAAATATGTCTCGACCTACCACCTTATGCCCCAGGACGAATTCGATAATGGCGTCAGACAATTGGAAGAGTTCATCATGAATCAGAATCAACCGGAATTCAGAGACTGGCATGGAACGATAATATGTGGACTGAAGACCGCTTAATAAGGAGGTAAAAATGGAATTAGTAAATTCATACCCACCAATTTGGATGACATGGGTTATCCCCTTAATCATCCTCTGGACTCTGCCCTGGAAAGGTGTGGCTCTATGGAGGGCTGGCGGCAATAAGCATTTATGGTGGTTTATAGCTCTGTTCCTGCTCAATACACTGGCAATCCTGGAGATAATTTATATCTTCGGGTTCAGCCGTAAGAAACCGGGCTAGGGACAGGTCTTCAGACCGTCATAGGCGGATTTGCTCATTTTCACTGCGAGCCCTTCACTACCGCTCATTCTGAGCCTGTCGAAGAATGCACCCTGGCTCAGGACAAGCCCCACGTGGCGATCTCAAGGTCACGGAATTCACTTTGGGTGAGATTCTTCAGTCACGTAGTTTATACAGAGCCAGATCCTTCGTCGTTTCGCTCCTCAGGATGACAAAAGCGAAAGGCTCCTTCAGAATGACAAGGAAAGGGAGATTGCCGCGTTGTCCTCCTGCGGAGGGGCTCCTCGCAATGCCAAATACGCAGCTTTCACCACTGTAGACACAGCCTCCGCCTGTCTGCTATACTCAAAGCCTTATGAAGCTGAGAACATGGTTCCTTGAGACCAGACCAAATTTTTTGCTCCTCTCCGTTGCGCTGGCTTTCTTGGGCACCTGCATGGCCTGGTATGATGGCGCCTTCCATCTTGGCCACGCCATACTGGCTTTCATCGGCCTGCTCCTGTGCCACATCAGCGTCAATGTACTCAACGACTACTACGACTATAAAAGCGGCATCGACCTGAAGACCAGAAGGACTCCATTCAGCGGCGGCAGCGGCTTTCTACCGTCCGCCTCCCTAAAACCAGAGCATGTCTTCTGGTTCGGTATAATCTGCTTCCTGCTGGCGGTGCCAATAGGCATTTACTTCGTTCTGGTAAGCGGCTGGCTGCTGTTGCCATTGCTCATAATAGCCGCCATATGCATTCTCCTATATACGCCGCTACTGACCAGGCTGGGCTGGCCTGAGTGGTCGCCAGGAGTCGGTCTGGGAGCACTGCCTGTCCTGGGGGCTTATTTCATCCAGACAGGCGAATACACCATCCCCGCCGTTATAGCCTCCATACCTTCCGGCATATTGGTGCATAACCTGTTGCTCCTGAACGAGTTTCCTGACACCGAGGCTGATGAAACAGCGGACAGAAAAACGCTGCCCATAACTCTGGGGAAAGCAAGGGCCAGCATAGTCTATTCGGTATTAACCGGCATAATTTACCTTTGGATAATAGGCTGGGTGGCAGCAGGGCTAATGCCGGTTTTCTGCTTGATAGCCTTACTGACCCTGCCTCTAGCCGTCAGAGCTATTCAGGGTGCCCTGAAATACCAGGACGAAAGCAAGCTGATACCAGCGATGGCGAACAACGTCCTGGTCATCCTGTTGACCCAGTTGCTGCTGGGCATCGGCTATCTTCTAGCAGGAACATTTTGAAAATATTTTTGCATTTTAACCTGTAATTTTGAGATTTCCCAGAACTGTCATTCCGACCCTGAACGAAGTGAAGGGGAAAATTCTAGACCTCTCGCAGAGACTATCATCTCAAGCGAGATTCTCCAGTCGCTTCGCTCATTCAGAATGACAGAAGCTAATAAATCGGAGTAATAAAAAGATAATTGTGCCAACTGACCTGATTCTTTTACACGCCCCCAGCATATACGACTTCCGCAAGAAGACCATACTCTACGGACCGGTCAGCGATTTAATCCCACCTTCTTACGTCTTCGAGATGTACCCCATTGGACTCACCAGCATCGCTGAGTATCTGGGACGCGCCGGCTACCAGGTGCGCATCGTAAACCTCGCCGTACGCATGTTGAGGGACAGCAAATTCGACGCCGAAGCCTTCGTAAAGCGCCTCAAGGCACCAGTCTTCGGCATCGACCTGCACTGGATGGTGCACTGCCACGGCTCGGTTGAAATAGCAAAGATAGTAAAAAAGTGGCACCCCGAGGCAAAGTTGATATTCGGCGGCTTCTCCTCAACCTATTTCTACAAAGAGCTGCTGGAATACCCGGAGATAGACTACGTGCTCAGGGGAGATTCCACCGAAGAACCCTTCCGCCAGCTAATGGACTGCGTCATAAGGCACAAGGGAGAGCTTGAAAAAATAGCAAACCTCGCCTGGAAAGACAATCAGGGCAAGATACAGGAAAACCCCTTCTCCCATGTCCCCACCGACATCAATAACGTCATGGTTAACCATTACGGCAATGTGGTTCGGTCCGTGATTAAGCACCGCGACCTTATCAGCTACACGCCGGTCAAGGACTGGCTTCGCTATCCCATTACGGCAGTCATTACTTGCCGCGGCTGCACTGAGAACTGCGTTATCTGCGGTGGCTCTGCCGCAGCCTTCAGAAAATGCTATAACCGGGGCAAGCCGGTTTTTCGCTCTCCCGAAGCTGTAATTAGAGACGTCAGGCAAATCTCGCGCTTCAGCAACGGCCCTATCTTCATACTTGGCGACCTGCGGCAGGCGGGAGAAGACTACGCCAGCCAGGTCCTGAACCTGCTTCAGAAGAACAGAGTAAAAAATCAGTTCATACTCGAATTATTCTATCCGGCTTCAAAGGACTTTCTGCGACAGATGAGCCTTGCCTGCCCCGACTTCTGCCTTGAGATTTCTCCCGAATCCCACGACCCTGAAATCAGGAAAGTCATCGGCAGACCCTATTCCAGCCAGGAGCTTGAGCAAACGCTGGGCGATGCCCTCGATGTCGGCTGCCGGCGGCTGGACGTGTTCTTCATGATTGGACTGCCCAGGCAAACCTCCCAGTCGGCAATAGAAACAACCGATTATTGCGGGCATTTACTTGAAAGGTTCCGTGGGGATAAGCGGGTTTCCATGTTCACCTCCCCGCTGGCGCCATTTCTCGACCCGGGCAGCCTGGGCTTCGAGAATCCCGAGCGCTATGGCTACCATATCCTGTTCCGGAAGCTGGAAGAGCATCGCCAGGCGCTGGCATCGCCGAGCTGGAAATATTCCCTCAACTATGAGACGGACTGGATGACCCGCCAGCAGATTGTGGACACATCCTATGAAGCCATACTGCGACTGAACCAGCTCAGGGTCAAATACAAAATTGCCTCTGAAGGATTAACCAGGATAAGCGAGCAGCGCCTCAGAGCCGCCTGGGATATGGCACACCGTCTCGATGACCTTCTGGCAAAGAGCGACATCGAGGAAATAGACCGTCTGAAGCCGGAAGTGGACAGAATCAACACGTTCCCAGTAGCCGAGAAAATTCAGCTGGAAGTCCCCCCACCATTCATCAAGCTGAAACCATTCAGAGCACTGTGGTCCTTAATAACAGGACGATGAATATTAACGCACCAACATACTATTAACAATACCTCTCCACCGTCTCTATACCTGAGGAAAAGGCTGTTCGTTTGTGGGCTACACTTCCGAATACTCAATCTTTACTAGACCTTAGAATATACACATCCAGACCAGTAGCCTCACCTCGCGAGTAAAAAGTGATACAATATAAGCGACGCTTACAAATGGTTAAAAACTCAACATATGAAAGGAGTTCGTTATGGCTTTGAAGACGGCTAACGAGTATATAGAGAGCCTGCGCCAGCTCAAGCTTAACCTCTACCTCTTTGGCGAAAAGGTGGAAAATTGGGTTGATAATCGCATCATCAGACCATCCACCAACGCCATCGCCATGACCTACAAGCTCGCCCATGAGCCAGAGAGTGAAGACCTGGCGGTCACGACCTCAATGCTCACCGGGGAAAAGGTCAACAGATTTAATTCCCTTTTCAGAAGCCCCGAGGACATGGTCAGGAAAGTGAAGTTGCAGAGGGAGTTGGGACAGAGGACAGCCTGCTGCTTCCAGAGATGCGTAGGCATGGATGCTATTAACGCTGTTTTCAGCACCACCTACGAGATTGACCAAAAATATGGTACTGAATACCATCAGAGGTTTAGAAAGTGGCTGAGACACGTTCAGGAGAATGACCTCTGTGTTGCTGGTGCTATGACTGATGTCAAGGGACACCGTGGTCTGGCGCCAAGCCAACAGCCTGACCCGGATATGTTTGTCCATATCGTGGAGCGAAAAGATGATGGGATTGTAATCAGGGGAGCAAAGGCAAATATCACCGGGGTTGCCAACTCACACGAGATGCTCATCATGCCCACTCTCAGAATGCGAGAGGGTGACGAGGACTATTCGGTAACTTGCGCCATACCTACCGATACCCCGGGGGTGACGCTTATCTACGGTAGACAATCCTGCGATACGCGAAAGCTTGAGGAAGGCGATATCGACGTGGGCAACTACAATTTCGGCGGGCACGAAGCGCTGACTATTCTGGATAATGTCTTTGTACCCTGGGAAAGGGTTTTCATGTGCGGTGAGATTGACTTCTCCATCATGCTGGTGGAGAGATTCGCCGGTTACCATCGGCAGAGCTACGGCGGTTGCAAGGCCGGTATCGGCGATGTGCTCATTGGTGCTGCTGCCTCCATAGCTGATTACAACGGCGTGCGAAAAGCCCCCCACATCAGGGAGAAGCTCGGTGAAATGATTCATCTTACGGAAACAATACACGGGTGCGGATTATCCTGTGCTTACGAAGGATGGAAGACCAAAGCCGGCAATTACCAGTGCGACATACTTCTAGCCAATGTCTGCAAGCACAATGTAACCAGGTTCCCTTATGAGCTTACCCGGCTTGCCGAAGATATAGCCGGCGGCATTCTGGTAACCACGCCCTCAGAAAAAGATTTCCGACACCCGGTGATAGGCAAATATGTTGATAAATACTTGAGCGGGGTCCCTGAGGTACCTACTGAGGCTCGCTACCGAATGATAACGCTTATCCATGCCATGTGCTTCGGTCTAACAGCTCCCAGCTACCACACTGAGTCCATGCATGGCGCCGGTTCGCCACAAGCCCAAAAGGTTATGATTGAGCGCGAGACAGATATGGTCTTAAAGCAAAATCTGGCTCGCAGCATCGCCGGAATTGACAAGAGAGAAGACCCTCTGGACGCAACTTCTAAAGGAGGCTGGAAGAAACCAGCGGGGTGGGATTCGCCCACCTGGCCAAGAAGCGACTAGATACTATGCCCTCAATCCGGGTAAATTAGTCAGGGTAGCAAAGCAACTGAATATATCGCTGAGAGGCTAAGTTTGCTCAAGCCACAAAGGTCAGCTTAGTCCCTGACATGTTTACCAGAAATTGACTGGGCAATGCCTTTTCAATGGCGAGTATAGCTTTCCTCCCGGTGCAATGGGTCGGGATGACGTATTCCGGTCCTATTTGCTGCAGAGATTTTACGGTGTCGCCAATAATCGGTTCGAATGCCGGGCCGGTTAGATGGAATCCTCCCATAACAACATGCACTTTATCTATACCTGTAACCTCTCGCGCATATTCAACTGTGTTTATTATGCCCGAATGCGCGCATCCAGACAGCACCACCAGACCTTTGCCTCTCAGGTTCATGACCAAGGCAGTATCATCTTCGGTGGGATCCCAAGTTTTCTGACCTTTTTCCTCATAGAAGGCATATGGCAATCCTTTTTCGAAACTTGTCCTTCTAGGTATTTCACCCAGGAACAAAACATCCCCATCCAGTAACAAGGCAGGCTCTTTTGCTTGGGTAATTTTAAAGCCAGACGCCTCGACCTTTTCTTTTTCCGGTGCTGGTAGTCCTACCTTAATGCCCTGTATAGGTTCAAGGTATCTATTTCGCCTGAATGCAACAGGGTGTAGAATTAGTCCCAGACCCTTCTTGCCGATTTTTGCTGCTATCTGTGCCATCCCTCCAAAGTGGTCCATATGTCCGTGAGATAAGGCTGCCACCTCAACGCTAGTCAAATCAACTCCGATAGCAGCGGCATTCCGTACAACAACATCTTCAGAAAAACCGAAGTCAAAAAGCATAGTTCTTGTTTTCTCTCTGGTCGTTGTAGCAACAAGCGCAGCGAAGCCGTGCTCAGCTAGAATCGAGTTCGTTACCTTCATGTCTTTAACTGGCATTGCTCTGGTGACTATGGCTGAATTATCTCCGGAGACCAAATCAATATAGTTGTCTTCAAGTGTCCATATTTCCACCTTATCTACCTGGTTTAACTTAGACTGTGCCATGACGTGTTAACCTCCTTTACTTTATCTTTATAGTTACGATTATACAATGTTCGGAAGAGAAGTTGAATATGCACAAAATCTTGAATTGTCTTCAGAACTAACCAGAGGGCATTTTGTTGAATCCGGAGATAAAAATAGGTGCCAATATCTAGAATCCGCAAATAAGAGGCTGGGCATCATAAGAATACCCAGCTTCAGTCATTTCCGGTTCTCTATACATTTAGCTCTTGATTCGGTACATTTTTGTTCCACACTTCGGACAAACACCTTTTATAGCTGGCTGACCATTTTCCGTTTTAATGGTCTTTGGATTTCTCATCTCTCTTTTGGCACGGCATGTCATACAATATGCTTGCATTTACATACCCCCTTTTTTCAGTTATAAACGGCTAACTACTCTGAAAAGTTTATGCTAACGATAAATTACAAAACCTGCAATTATCGCCCGTTTCATCACTTCTAAGGCAAAGAACCTGTTGAAAGCTTTCTATAGCTTATCTATAATCAGCCTGTGCCAAAACAGCGACTGGACAATCTGCTGGTGACTAAAGAGCTGGCTGAAAACAAAAGCAAAGCCCAGGCTCTGATTATGGCTGGCGAAATAACTGTTTCAGGCGAGAAAATTACCAAGCCAGGCACCCTGGTGGATGAAGACGCCGAACTCCAATTAGCCGAGAAACTGCAATACGTCAGCCGGGGCGGCATCAAGCTGGCCCATGCCCTGGATGAGTTTAAAGTGGATGTAACTTCCCTTACGGCTATGGACGTCGGCGCATCTACCGGCGGCTTCACCGACTGCCTGCTCCAGCGCGGCGCAAATCGTGTCTACGCCATAGACGTGGGCTACGGTCAGCTCGACTACAAATTGAGGCAAGACTCAAGAGTAGTTGTTATGGAAAGGGTAAACGCCCACCACCCATTCTCCATGCCGGAAAAGGTTAATATAGCCACGATGGATTTGTCCTTCATCTCGGTGACAAAGGTAATACCCAACCTAATCAGCCATCTGGCAAAACCCGGCTATATTATCGTCCTGCTCAAACCACAATTCGAGGCAGAGCGAAAAGAGGTGGGCAAGGGCGGCATAATCAAAGACCCACAAATTCACGCCCGAGTTCTCGCCCGCTTCATCTCATGGATAACCCAGCATGACCTGAGATTGCGCGGACTGGTCACCTCGCCCATCTTAGGCGCCGAAGGCAACAGGGAGTTTCTGATACTCTTGACTCCCAACCAAATTGGAGGAGGTGTCATTCTGAAGGAGTCCCGATGTAATCGGGACGACTGAAGAATCTAACCCAAGTTTAATTCCGTCACCAATGGGATTCTTCGCTGCGCTCAGAATGACATGTGGCGAAGGGCTCGCAATGACAGGAGAAAACATGAAAAAGAACTTCACCCTCACAGTGGATAACCTTCAGCTCCCCGGCGAGGTCTACTTACCGGAAAACGTGAAGCTACCCTGCCCGGCACTGTGTCTTTGCCACGGCATCCCCTCTGGGAAACCCATCTCAAGCGATTATAAAGGTTACCCTAGACTGGCTGAAAGGTTCTGCACTGCCGGCTTTATCACCATGATTTTCAGTTTCCGCGGAGCCGGCGAGGCTCAGGGCAACCTGGACATGCTGGGTTGGACGCGAGATTTAAAAGCTGCCATCGACTATCTAGCCAGCATGGAAGAAGCCGACAGGTCACGCCTTCATCTTCTCGGCTCCAGCGGTGGTGCTGCCGTAAGCGTTTATGTCACTGCCAATGACCCAAGAGTATCTTCTCTGATAACTTTAGCTTGCCCGGCTGACTTCGGTTTCATGGCTGACAAACAGCGGGCTGAGGCTACCATCGACCATTTCCGCAGCATCGGGGTGATACGGGATGCGGACTTTCCACCTTCAGAGGATGAATGGCTAGATGGCTTCAACAAAGTCACGCCGCTCCAATGTATAGGCAGAATTTCTCCCCGCCCTCTACTCCTGATACACGGCGATAAAGACGACCTGGTGCCAGTAGAACATGCCCACAAGCTCTATAAAAAAGCCGGTGAGCCTAAGGATCTGTTCATAATCCCCGGCGCCGGACACAGGCTGCGCCTGGAAGAAAAAGCCATAGCCACGGCGCTGGAGTGGCTAAAGCAAATGCTAAATTGACCTCCACATAGAAAAAGGCTTATAATTAGGATGCAAGTTTAGCTATGCATGAAAGCTGCGGTGTATTCGGCATATATGCTCCCGGAGTAGATGTTGCCCGAATTACCTTTTTTGGACTTTATGCTCTCCAGCATCGAGGGCAGGAAAGCGCCGGCATCGCCACCGCCGACGGAAAGAAAATCTGCATACATACCGCCATGGGACTGGTCTCCCACGCTTTCACCGAGGACGAACTGGCTCAACTACCCGGACACATCGCCATAGGGCACACCAGGTATTCCACCACCGGAACCAGCCGCGCTTGCAACGCCCAACCCATACTGGTTGAATCTAACTCGACAACCGTAGCTCTAGCCCACAACGGCAACATAGTCAATGCCCAATTCCTCCGTGACGAGCTTTGCCAGCTAGGATACAATTTCACTACCACCACCGACTCCGAGATTATCGCCAATCTCATCATATCATCCACAGAAAGAAACCCCGTAGACAGGATAAGGTACGCCATGCGTCGGCTGCAAGGAGCCTATTCCCTGGTAATTTTGACCAAAGACAAGCTGATTGGAGTTCGCGACCCTATGGGAGTACGGCCGCTCTGTCTTGGCACTATAGACAACGGCTGGGTAATCGCATCAGAAACCTGCGCCCTGGGCCATATCGGAGCCCATTTTATCAGGGAAATCGAACCTGGCGAAATAGTGGTCATAAACAAGCATGGCGTCAAGAGCTTTAGTGAAGAGAGCACCAAGAAAGCCCTGTGCATTTTCGAATATATCTACTTCGCCCGTCCCGACAGCGTGATACAGGGCAAGCTGCTGTATCCAGTACGCCAGGCCATGGGCAGAATACTGGCTCGGGAGTATCCAATCGAGGCTGATTTGGCAATGGGTGTGCCAGATTCCGCCACCGCTGCCGGTATCGGCTATGCAGCAGCTTCAGGCATTCCATACTGCGAGGGTCTAATCAAGAACCGCTACGTGGGACGCACTTTTATCGAGCCTGACCAGAGATTACGAGACCTTGGCGTTAAGCTGAAGTTCAATCCCCTGGCAGAAACAATCGTGGGGAAGCGATTAATAGTCGTCGATGACAGTATTGTCCGCGGCACCACCACTCCCAAGGTAGTAGCCATGCTCAAGCGAGCCGGAGCCAGAGAGGTGCATCTGCGCATCTGTTCACCGCCAATACGTCACCCCTGCTTCTTCGGCGTGGATATGGCTACCAGATGGGAGCTTATCGCCGCCCAGAAAACCATACCTGAAATCAGAGACGCCACGGGGGCTGATTCCCTCGGTTATATAAGCCTCGATGGCTTAATCGAGTCGGTAGGCTTGCCCAAAGAAATCTTCTGCCTGGCTTGCTTCACCGGGGAATACCCCACACCGGTCCAGCTGGAAATGGATAAATTAGCCCTAGAAGCCATACCTTCAGGGAGCTTGAGTGAACTCGGTGGATCGTGATGCTTATACCCAGGCAGGCGTTGATATCAAGGCTGCCGATAAAGCCAAAGAGCTGATTAAACCACTCGCCCGGTCTGCTTCCAGACCCGAGGTTTTGACCGATATCGGCTTATTCGGCGGCATGTTCCAGCTATCAGGCTACAACGAGCCGGTACTGGTATCAAGCGTCGACGGCGTAGGCACCAAGCTTAAAATCGCCTCGCTTTTAAATAAGCACCACACCATCGGCATTGACATAGTCAACCACTGTGTTAATGATATACTCACCTGCGGCGCCAGCCCGCTTTTCTTTCTCGACTATATAGCCATGGGCAAGCTACTGCCGGAAAAGGTGGAGAGCATTGTCAGCGGCATAGCTGAAGCCTGTAAAAACGTCGGCTGCGCCCTAATCGGCGGCGAAACTGCTGAGATGCCGGGAATATACCAGGGCGATGACTACGACCTCGTCGGCTTCATAGTCGGCGTGGTGGAAAAGGCGAATATACTCAACGGCAGTGCCATCGCTTCCGGCGATGTCATAATAGGCTTACCTTCCAGCGGGCTGCACACAAATGGTTACTCGCTGGTACGCAAGGTTTTCGATATAGACCGAGACCCGTCTGCGTCACATGTATCCTACCCCGAGCTGAAACGGACTCTGGGTGATGAGCTTCTCCAGCCGCACCGCTGCTACTATTCAGAGCTGAAGTCAGTTTTGCCGATGGTTAAAGGGCTGGCTCACATTACCGGTGGGGGATTCGAAGGCAATATCCCCAGAATCCTCCCTGAAGGCTTGGCTGTACAAATCAGCAAGGATGCCTGGCAGGTCCCGCCCATCTTTAAACTAATCCAGAAGCGGGGCAAAATCAATGAAGCCGAGATGTACCAGGTCTTTAACATGGGCATAGGCATGGTCATTATTTGCTCGCCGGAAAAAGAACTTGTTGCCAGGCTAAGCGCCTTGCCCGGAGCGCAAAAAATTGGTAAAGTTATCCAGTCCACGGATAGCCAAAAAATAATAATCACTTAAAGGAGGTCCCCCCTTGCGCGCTATTGTCAGTGTTTCCAACAAATCAGGATTGGTCGATTTTGTCCGAAAGCTAAAAGATTTAGATGTAGAAATCTACAGCACCGGTGGCACTAAAAAGGCTATCGAAGTCGAGGGTACAAAAGTCCACAGCATCTCAGAGCTAACCGGCTTCCCTGAGATTCTCGATGGTCGGGTGAAAACCCTTCACCCGGTAGTCCACGGCGGTATCTTAGCCAGGCGTGAGCTTCCCCAGCACATGGAAGAGCTGGCTAAGAACAAGATTCAAACTATAGATATGGTAGTGGTCAACCTGTATCCATTCGTCCAGACAGTGACCAAGGCAAATGTTTCACTCGAGGAGGCACTCGAGAACATAGATATCGGCGGGCCGACGATGATTCGTGCTTCTGCCAAGAATTTTCCATCTGTACTGGTAATCGTTGACCCTGAAGACTATAACGTTATCATCGAAAAGCTGAAAACAGGCAAGGTGGACCAGCAGGAGCGAAAAAGGCTGGCTCAAAAAGCTTTCCAGCACGTCGCCATGTATGACACCGCCATCGCCGAGTATCTCCGAGATAAGGAAATCTTCCCGCAGGATATGACTATAGCCATGAAGAAGCTCTATGACCTGCGCTATGGGGAAAATCCTCACCAGAAAGCTGCCATCTATGCCGAGCAATCGATAAAGCAGAAGCCGGCGGGCTTGACATCGGTCAAGCTGCTCCACGGCCCGGAGCTTTCCTTCAATAACTTCCTCGACCTTGAAGCCGCCTGGAGCACAGCCTGCGACTTCACCGACCCCACCATAGCCATCATCAAACACAACAACGCCTGCGGGCTTTGCAGCAATAAAGACCTGATTGAAGCCTATAAGAGAGCGCTTGCCGGCGACCCCGTGTCCGCATTCGGGGGCATTGTCGCCTGCAACCGCCCCATAGACACCGCCCTGGCTGCCGAAATCGACAAGACCCACTACGACTGCATTATAGCCCCAGACTACAGCAACGAAGCCCTTGATATGTTCAAACGCAAGAAGAACCTGCGCCTGCTTTCGTTGCCTGTTTCAACACAAGGAATCAGAACCGGAAACATTGACCTGCGCCCTATAAGCGGCGGCTTCATGGTGCAGGAGCAAGATTACTACACCGAGGAAGAATTTAAACCCAAGACCGTATCCAAGCGCGAGCCAACCAAGCCGGAAATGCGCGACATGCTCTTCGCCTGGAGAGCGGTAAAACACATCAAGTCGAATGGCATCGTACTGGCTAAAGATAATACGCTGCTCGGCATGGGCACAGGTCAGCCCAACAGGGTAGTCAGCGTGGAGCTTTCCTTAAAGAGAGCCGGGGATGCCGCCAAAGGCAGCGTGCTCGCCTCCGACGCTATGATTCCATTCCCCGACACCGTAGAGGTAGCAGCAAAGGGCGGAGCCACCGCCGTAATCCAAACCGGCGGCTCGGTAAGAGATAAAGAGGTGATAGACACAGCCGATAAATACAATATGGCTATGGTGCTCACCGGCATACGCCACTTCAAACACTAAAGAACACTAAAGTAGGGAAGAGCGAAACTTTATGTAAGTGATTTCCAGATACCATCTATAACTATAGTCTGGCGACCTATGATAAAGGCGACCAATTTGACCAGAGTGCCTCCCCCGGCTTCATTCATATTTGGGGGTTACCAGTGAGAAACCAGGCTCATGTACAAGGGATAGAGGAGGTGAATTAATGAGCTATAGGAGCTTTGAGGAAGCTTGGCAAGACATAAAAAAGTTACAGGACAAAGACATTGTTACACTCTGTCATCGTCATAAAAACCATATTGTGGAAGTCGATGAAACAGGGCTGATAACACGTCCAAATGGGAGTGAGTATGCTCACTATGTGACTAAAGGGACATTCAAAACGGTGTGGAGAAAGCTTATCGAATATGGAAAGTTTGTGCCCGTAGAGGATGGCGGGTACTACTTTGCCTGTGCGTGTATAGCACATCTGCCCGAAGTCGAGTCTTCTTATGAAGATGGAATTTTATGTTTATATCTGAGGCAGTAAGACACTCACCATTTTGGTAAGGTTAAGAAGCACACGGACTGAAAAAACCTAGGCAAGAAAAGAAGAGGTGCTTGAAGAGGTGGCTTTATGTATACTAAATAATCCGGTGCGTACGGGGCTGGCAGATGACTATCGCAGCTATGCCTTTTCTGGTTCTTTCGTTTTTGATATAAAGGAGTTAAGCGGATAGACTTAACAGCATGTAAAGAAACCCAAAATGTAGGGACAGGGCTTTAGCCCTGTCCGCAGTGTTCAGCTTACGGACAGACCTGAAGGTCTGTCCCTACAGAGCTTTATCCTCTCTCCCCTGGCGGGAGAGAGTTAGAGTGAGGGGGAAAGGAAAAACCGATGATGATAATCGATAAGGACACCGTTAGCGCCACCAGGCAGAAGCTAGCTGACCCTAAGAAAATAAAGCGAGCTATTAAAGATGTGAAAAAGATGCTGGAGATTAAGGAAACTCTACTGTGGCGGTCTGAGGGAATGGCGCCTTGCTGCGGCTCCCTGTGCAATATATCGGCACATCTCACCCGTGAAGTAAGTATACTGGAAAATACACTTTCAGCACTGGAAAACGGTGATACGGCTCAAGCCGCCAACTTGCTATACGAGTATATAAATCTGTTGGAGGCAAGCTGTGAACCCAGCCAGCCGAACTATTGTTGACCTCAATGTACTGGTTGAGGCTCTGCCCCAAAAATCAAAGGAGCTTTTCCAGCGCATATTTTCGTTCTCCATCACAGAGGGCTGCCTCAAACCGCCTGAGACCATGCTGCCATGGATTGAGCAGCAGTTCGGTTCGGTGGATAGGGTAACCGAGCAGAAAATCATCAAAGTCACCAACATGGTCACCTTCGAAGGCTCTATATTCAACTCCTTGCGGGCCCTGCGCCCAAGGCAGTTCGAGGACAGGCTCAGAGTCGAAGCCAGGATTCTCGATAGGGCCAAAGACGACCCGCTAAGCAAACCATTAGAAGATACCCCGGAAGACATTTTCGGCAGAATAAAGGGCAAGCACTGCATCACCGCCAGCAACATCGCCAAATACGATGGGCTTCACGGCATGATAATCTTCAAGGATTTTAATCCACTTAAGTTCTCCAGAGAGGAGGTTATCGATTATCTAGATACCGGCTGGAGATGGGCACAGAAAGCCAATGAGTTTGACCCATTAGCCAGGTATTACTTTTTCCTGTGGAACGCGCTGAAGAAAGCCGGCGCCAGCCTGGCACATGGACATGCCCAGGTTGTGCTGGGTCGGGACCACCATTACGCCAAAATCGAAGCCCTGCGCCAGGCCGCCCTCCAATACAAAGCCAAATATAACTCCGACTATTTCGACGACCTTTATCAGGTACATCTCAATCTTGGCCTGGCTCTGGAGAAGAACGGAATCAGAATCCTGTCTTACTTAACTCCAATCAAGGAAAAGGAAATGATGCTCCTGTCACCAGCCTTGAACGATTCCTTCAAGAACATTGTCTATGAGGTCTTAGCCTGTTTCCGCGATTGCATGCACGTGACCTCCTTCAACGTGGGCATAGCCACACCACCACTTAACTCCATACCTAAAGTGTGGAAGAACTTCCCCGTAATTGCCCGCATAGTTGACCGCGGCTATCCCTGGGATGGCTCCTCTGATTTCGGCACCATGGAACTTTACGCCGCCAGCATCATCTCCAGCGACCCGTTCCAGGTAGCACGAGAGCTTAAAAAAACTTTAGAGTAAAGTGTATGGAAAGGGCTTTAGCCCTGTACGAGACGCTTGTTTATGACTTCACGGACAGACCTGCAGGTCTGTCCCTGCATGCGGCGGTCAATTAAACGACACATACTCCTCTACCGTGTTATAATACGAAACACGCATCGCCGTGCAGATATAATAAAAATCATCGCCCAAAACCTTAATTGACCAGCGCTAAAAAACTCGATTAAATAGCGACCCTGAATTTCAAGGAGGAGACCAGCTATGGTTACTGGAGAGAAAAAGAAGGCAATACGCCGCCTGAAATCGATGTATCCGCTTCGAGCCAAGGTAAACGAGTCATACCTCAAGGGCACTGAAGCGTTGAAATCAGGCAAACCCGTGGTCTGGGGTATGCTGAACTATTACTATGGTGACTCGGTACTAAAGGCAATGGACATAGAAGTGGTCTACCCCGAGAACTACGGCGCTGCCCTGGCAGCCTTCGGAGTCGCTCAGAAATACCTGGACATAGCTGATGCCGATGGCTACCCTACACACCTGTGTGGCTATAGCCGGGCTAATATCGGCTATGCATCCAGGATGATGAAA
>Ga0163209_1000365_pt1 | contig 19277 bp, 12 predicted proteins | sample Kivu_160m_FD_113538 | JGI IMG/M metagenome (GOLD analysis project Ga0163209, IMG submission 113538) | Freshwater microbial communities from Lake Kivu, Western Province, Rwanda to study Microbial Dark Matter (Phase II) - Kivu_160m | ecosystem: Environmental > Aquatic > Freshwater > Lake ...
CCATGGCTCCGATAAGCCCAACGCCAGTTGAAAAAGGGTTTTTTCGTTCATCCTCCAATTCTATACTACCCACTCAAAACGTCGAAGAGCCAAAATTATTGACATCCGCCTGACAGGCCGTTATAGTTCAATCCGGCGATGGCCGCGGGGTCTTAGGGAAATTGAGCATGAATCCAAGGAAGATCTCCCTTTTGGACAACGGATTTTCCCTTCTCGGCGGATCCTTCACAGAGAACCGCGGCCGATTGCTGGAAAATGTCGCCGCCGTCGAACTCTTCCGCCGCCGGGCCAAGACGATGTATTTCAAGAACAAGGTCGAGTGCGATTTCATCGTCCAGCGGGGCCGCCGGCCGGAAGAAGCGTGGCAGGTCTGCTGGGAACTCAACGCCGAAAACGAAAAACGCGAGCTCAAAGGCTTCGCCGAGGCGCGGCGCTCTCTCGGCATCAAGGCTGGCGGAATCCTGACCTACAGCCAGGAAGGGACGAGAAAAATCAACGGGACGGAGGTCCGGCTCCAGCCGGTTTGGAAATGGCTTCTGGGAAAATCGCTTGCCAGAATTGATGCCAAAGAACATCACGAAAGGGGATAGCACATCCATGAAAGACGAATTGGAAATCTACTTCGCGGATTTACCGGATTACTATTTGGAGGCTTTCCGTCTTTTATTTTCATACGAAAACAAGTTGAGGGCATTCGTATTTTCCATATTAAAAGGGAATCTAGGTGAGGGCTGGGGAAGCGTTAATATTAGGGATGAGATGAATATCATCAGTACGATGAGAAAACGACAAGCTCAACTACGTGAATACGGACATCTCGGCTCAATAATGGAAAATCCCTTTGAATACCTGACAATGGATGAACTCATTACGCTAATTACCAACGAATCGTTAAAAAAGTATTTCGCGCCTTTTTTCCCTGCTTCAATTGAAAAGGTTTACGCCCCGAAATTATGGGAAATTTTAATAGTCAGAAACCACTTATCGCATTTCAGGGAAATCAGCAAAGAGGATGCCGAAATTCTGAAACAAAACGTTTTCCCGATTATCGGCATAATCGATTCTGTATTAGAAGAATTCCTATTTGACAAAGGAATCTATTTCCTACCATTGGAAAAAATTCCAGAAATCAAGGAGCCGTTTGAACGAGAAGAATGGCTTCCTATAATAATGAGGAAACGAAGGATACAAATCCATGCCATTGAGTCCCCAAAAAAGAACTGGATCAAAATATCCCTTTCTTTTCCATACATCATTAAAACGAAAAAAAGCGAATTCGAAAATTATTTTTCTTATTCTTATAGAGTCTGCTTTACTAAAGCTATCGATCTGTTGAACGGCGCCATCAATAAAGCCGCTTTTTTTAATAAGTCTGACATTAATGATTTTTCTAGTTTTGACGATGATAAATACAAACAATTATTCAATGAACTTGCGGTTGCCTTTAAAAATCAAAAAGAAAAAATAGAAGAATTGACTTCTTTGTTTCCGAAAGAAAAGACGAGAAGGTTAGAGATCTGTTTCCTGAAATCCGTATTCGAGAAGGAACAAGCCTCAATAAGAGCGGAAATTTACAACCTCATAGATGAAATCGAGTCCGAATATTCTAAATTGGAGAATATTGAAGGAACAAAAGAAGGAGAATATTTACGTTTTTTTATCAAGATGGAGTCAGATTCTGATTTCTATGATGATTTAATCAAATCAGAGGTTAGCGCCGAATTGGCCAAACAACTCAGAGCGGAAGATTGGACTCTGATATTAAAAGGACGAGCGTTTGAATCATTCAGAAAACTCGAAAAGAAAATGATTTGGGATTTCTTTGAAAAAGAACAAATCAAATGAGTATTTTCAAACTTCATGATGCGGTCATCGAGGATTATAGCAAATATATTCAGAGTTTCTTTTCGATTGCAGATGAGCGAATTCGAAATTTTATTGAGGAAGCGCTTATCCGGAAACGAGAACTTTGGCTGGATGTCCTGATTCAGCTCAATCTATCGTATCAATATGCAAGCACGGTTGATCAACTCGTTATGGCCGGCAAGCTCAATAATCTTTGCGGTGATATCTTTAGACACAAGAACGGTACCTCTATCAGGCTTTTCCGCCATCAGCAAGAAGCGATCGAGAAGGCACTCGAAAAAAAGCATTTCGTTATCACAAGCGGCACTGGCTCTGGCAAAACCCTGACATATCTCACTCCGATTTTTCATAGAGTCGCCTCTGAGCCGCCAGACGGCCCTCGGGTTAAAGCCATCATCGTCTATCCAATGAACGCCCGTGTCAATTCGCCATATGAAGCCCTTGTTTCTCTCTCTGAGCAATATAAGAAACGAACAGGCAGGGAATGCCCCGTCAGATTTAAGAAGTATACCGGACAAGAAAATATTGAGCAGAAGCAGATGTTGCTTCAGTACGTTCAGAAACAAGGACGGTTTACGCAAGCGCAGGCAGCGGAACTCTGCCAACTCGGCCCAGCCCAAGCCTGTCGCCTTCTTAAGTCTTTGAAAAGATGCCGCTTGCTGGTCTCTCGCGGGCAGAAAAAGGCGCATGATTATGATGCCGCATATAATATAACGGCGCGTCGTTATCGTATAACGACGCGCGCAAATAATACGACGAATCCAGAATCACTACAGGGCGCATAATTTGTACTATCAAAGGCTTACACCAACACAGCAAGTTTTTATTTCGCGCGTTTATTCGCAAAGAACCCGGCTTCGCCTACTGAGGCCGCCTGCCTCCGCGGACATTTCGTTAGTCAGGCCAAGCTATATGCGGCAATTGCCAGGAATTAGGAGGAGTTGGGGTATGGGAGAACTGAACTCAGCCACCATGCACAAGTTGGATGTTTTATTTGAGTCAAGATGAGGAAGGAAATCGATACCATGAGCTTGAGGACCGAAAAAGGGGCGAAACTTCTCGAGTTCCTCAAGGCAACCGCAACGATCCGGCGGACGAGGGTCACCTCATATAATAGCGGCGAAAAGGTCCTCTGGTTCGCCGACGTTCCAAAGGATCGTGGCGAGTGCCGTTCTCCGTTTCTGACTTTGAAGCCTGAGGAGCTTCCTGGGCTTTGGCTAGAGGTCCGCAAGAAACGGATGCCTGCACGTCCCCCTGTGCCACAGGTTGTGACCGACTGGGTGCGAGCCGACGAACTGGACAATCCGGAGAAGGAACCTGAACTTCGAGCCGAGATCACGGTGATCGTCGAGCAGCGAGTGCCTGACCCCGACGAGCCTCAGGACACTCGGAGGACGATGGTCCAGCAGATGCCCGAACTGCGCCGGCTGTCCGATCAACCTCAGGTCGAAGAAGCGTGGCTTGAATACCTCGTCGAGAAGTGGGAGCCGTGGGCGCAGGAGATGTCCCGCTGGCAAGATGTGCAGGACATCTACGAGAGCCTCGATTTCATGCGCCGCCGACTCGAGGAGGCCGAGGAACGGTACGAACTCGTCCTTGCCATCGGGTATTTGAAGTGGTGCGACCCGACCGGCACGAGAGTCGAGCGGCATGTCTTAACGGCATCTGCGGAACTCACATTCGATGCAGCAAGGGGCATCTTGAGTATCGTTCCTTCGGCCTCATTCGATACTTTTCGTGTCGAACTCGACATGTTCGAACTCCAGCATCGCCCGAGGTTAAACCAACTGGAGCTTAGCGAGCGGCTTGAAGAACTCGACATCCACGCCTGGGATTTCGACTTGGTAGCTCCGCTCCTGCGTGAGATCGCAAACAGCTTGAGTGCCGACTCGCAGGTCGACGAGACCTTCCAACGATCTGATCGGATCGATGAACATCCGTGCCTATCTTTTACACCTGCAATTGTGCTCCGTGAACGACGACCCACGGCCTACGAAGATCTGATCCAGAAACTCCACAAGGCCGCTACCGACGGCAGTTTGGAAACCACATGGCCGTGGGACCGCCTGCTCTGTGAAGGTGAGACTGCAAATGGTGGAGCGGGTCAATCGAACGGCCCTCCCGAACACGACCCGCCTGGTTACTCAGAGGAGAATCGTTTTCTCTTTCCGCTGCCGACCAATGAAGAGCAGCGTCAGATCGTCCAGCGTCTTCGGGCGGATCCATGTGTCCTGGTCAAGGGTCCGCCTGGGACAGGAAAGAGCCATACGATCGCCAACTTGATCTGTCATCTGCTCGCTAGGGGCGACCGCGTCCTGGTGACTGCCCACGCCCCTAAGGCGCTTGTGGTGCTGCGCGGCCTGCTCCCAGATGACATTCGCGACCTGTGTGTCACAGCACTGGGCTCCTCGCACGATGACCAGCGTCTCCTCGAGGAGAGCGTCCGCGGGATCCTGAGGCGTAAGAACGAATGGCGCGGTATCGAGGCCGCTCAACTCGCGATCGAGGAGAAGGAGGTCGAGCTTCATAAGCTCGGAGACGAGCTAGCAAGGGTCGAGCGCGACCTCCGCGCCTTCCGCGAGGCTGAGACGTATTCGCACGAGCTGCCGGGAGGTTACTCCGGGACGGCTGCACATATTGCAAGGAGGTTGGCCGAGCAAGAACAGGAGTTCGGCTGGTTCCCGCAGCTGTCTGCCGATGCTGCATTTCCCTTGGACATGTCGGAAATTGCTTTTCTCACGGACGCTCAAGCGGACTTCACGGCTGACGCCCGAGCCGAACTAGATCTCGACATTGTAGATGCGGAGCTTCCTGGACCTGATGAGTTCCAGGCGTTGGTCGCGCGGTTGATTGATGCGGAGCAGTCGGTTCAGCGAGCGAGTCGGGGGACGGACAGTGCAAGACTGGATATCCTGGAGCCGGTCGGCACAGAGCAACTCTACAGGCTACGCGAAGCCTTGGAGGCACTCACGGACCTTGCGGCGCGCGCCGGTCGAGTCTTGGGCGAAATTGCGGAGACCATCCTCAATGACCTGCTGGCTTTTGCTGAAGCCCGGTGGATTCACCATGCGGACGATTCCGAAGCTCTGCTGAAGGATGCGACGCACCTCCTCAAGGTAATCGGTCCGGCAAGGATTGAGCTTCCCGACGGCATCGCGGAAGACCACCTGAGAACGGACGTTGAGCGGCGATTGGCGCACTTCGAGGCAGGTGGCCGGAAGGGCTTCTTTGTTATTGCCCGCCGAGTCGTACGGGAGACCCGCTATGTCATCAAGGATTGTCGCGTCGACGGGAAGAAGGTCGTCGAAGTCGGACAGCTTCGATACGTTCGCGATTTTCTAGAGCTGAGACGCACAGTACGAAGGCTGCAACAGCTGTGGGATACTTCCCTAGCGCAGGAATCGAGCCAGGCTGTTTCTCAGGCCGAAGAGCTAACGAGCGAGCTACGGCAACTGCTTAAATTTTTCTCTTCCGACCAGGCGGGATTGCTTGCAACCGCTCTAAGGTCAAACCGTCCTGCCCTTGCATCTGCTAACGATCGAGATAATTGGCTGAAGGCTATCGATGCGCTCCTGGCCTCTCGAGAAGCCCGTGAAGCACAGCACAAACTCGACCGGCTGCTTGAGACCATAACTGGCTCGCAGAACGGAACGAAAGCCCATCCCTGTCTGAACGCCCTGGAGGACGCCGTCCGGAGGCGAGATATCACCGCATGGCGCACCGCTTGGCAGGCGCGAGAGCGAGTTCGGCTGGCGAAGGAGCTCCTTGCGCGCTATGACGGCTTGCTCGAGAAACTCGATGAAGGGTGCCCGGATCTCGCGAACCTCCTCCGCAGCACCGGCGGCGACCCGATTTGGCGAAACCGAGTCAACAAGCTTCGAGAAGCCTGGCATTGGGCATCTGCCCGTGCATGGCTAAGGCGCGTCTCAGGCACCTCAGCCTACTGGGAAAGGGTTCAGAAGTACCACCGCCTGCGGCAGAAGATCGAAAAGGCAACGGAGAAGCTAGTTTCGCTTCGGGCCTGGAAAGCGTTCTTCGATCGGATCAACGAGAAGACCGTCCAAAGCCTGAAAGCTTGGACACGAGCGGTAGACCGGATTGGCAAAGGCACCGGAAAGTACGCCTATCGGCACCGGCGCACAGCACGCCAATACCTCATGGAATGCGTACCACGCATTCCGGCCTGGGTGATGCCGCTTCATAGGCTGTGGGATTCAGTGGATGCAGTGCCTGGACTTTTTGACACGGTCATTGTGGACGAAGCGTCGCAAGCGAGCATCGATGCCTTGGTGCTACTGCTGCTCTCCAAGCGCATCATCGTGGTGGGCGACGACAAACAGAACAGCCCTGAAGCGGTCGGCGTGCTGGAGGACGACATCGCACGGTTGGCGCGGGAGCATCTTAGCTCGTTTCGTTTTCGGGATGAGTTCCGCCCGGATACGAGCCTCTTCGACCATGCAGAGCGGACATTTGAGAGTCACATAACGCTGCGCGAGCACTTCCGCTGCGTACCCGAGATTATCCGCTTCAGCAACGACCTGTGCTACCGCGATGCGCCGCTGATCCCGCTGCGACAGGCACCGCCTGATAGGTTGCCGCCGTTACGCTCGCGATTCGTCTCCGAAGGAGCGTGTGAGGGGGAAGGACAAAGGATCCAGAATAGCTCCGAGGCTGAGGCCCTCGTTGAAACCATCGTGAAACTCGTAGAGGACAAGGCCTACGAAGGAAAGACCATGGGGGTCATCGTCCTACAGGGACACAACCAGGCGCGGTTGATCGAGAAGAAGCTTGCCCAAAGGCTTGATCCAAAGGTGATCGAAGAACGTCGTTTGCGCTGCGGCGGACCCGCGACGTTCCAAGGCGACCAAAGGGACGTTATCTTCCTGTCATTGGTCACCGCTCCGAGCGTGAACTATCGAGCCCTCTCCCGACTTCCGGACCAGCGACGTTTCAACGTGGCAATGAGCCGGGCCCGTGATCAGGTGTGGCTGTTCCACAGCGTCGAGACGCACGAGCTCTCGCTGGACGACCTGCGCCGCCGACTGGTCAGCTTTTTCGGGAGTCCGCAGAATGCGGCAGTCGATGCCCTTTTTGAGGATCTCGACCGCCTCGAACGGGAGGCCAAGAGGCCACGGCGACTAGGCGCACAACCCGAGCCGTACGAGAGCTGGTTTGAAGTGGATGTGGCGCTGGATCTCTTGAGAAGAAAATACCGAGTCCGCCCACAGGTTGAGGTTGTTGCCGGTTACCGGATCGATCTGGTCGTCGAAGGACTCGATGCACGGATCGCAGTCGAATGTGATGGTGACGAGTGGCACGGACCGGATCGTTATGAGCAAGACATGGTGCGCCAACGGCAACTCGAACGGGCTGGCTGGACGTTCGTGCGAGTGGGCGAATCGGATTTCTACGTGAACCGTCAGCGGGCGATAGATGCGGTCACAGAGACATGCGAAAAGATGGGGATACACTCTATCGACTTCATCGAGGAACCTCAACAAGAACCGGCAAGGATTCCTTCAGATAAAGCCGGAGGCCCGATGGATGTGCTGCCAGCTCCGGCGACCACAAAGGAGGAGGACGAAGAAGAAGGCGCTGCGGAAGCTGAGGTCTCATCTTCCAGCGTTGGGCCGTTCACAGGATATTCGAAGAATTTGGGATTTCCGGATCCTCGGGAGGCATCCTCAGCAAACGTCCGGGAAATCCTTCTAGGAATCATTGAGCGAGATGGTCCGCTGACACGATCGTCCATATATCGGCTTTATGTCGAAGCCTGTCCAGCCCTCCAGCGAGTGGGACGAGTCGTACAGCAGGCATTGAACAGAGTCTTGGGGGCCATGCTTCGAGCGAGTGAGATCGTTCAGCAGGACGAGTTGGGCGACAGATCGCCCGATGGCCAAGTCCTTCGCATTGCAGACTCACCCGCGGTGAGAGTGAGGCCTGCTGGAAGACGTGACCTGCTCGAGATTCCACCTTCCGAATTATTCGCGGTGCTGCGCCAACTGCCCCAGAGCGAACTGCCGCTTGCTGACGGCGAAGCTTCAATGCATGCACTGTTAGACCACTATGGCTTCCGCCGTCTGACGAAGCCACGCAGCGCTTATTTGCGCAAAATAGTGCAGATCGCCCGGCGGCCCGAACACGGCTGCGCCGCGGAGAAGTAGTTTTGACCATGTCGTCAAAGCAACAGCAGGCGCAATTTGGATTACGTGTCTCTGTTAACTCATGCAACTTTGGGACAAGCTCTAGGGAAATGGGAAGCTGTTTCCTTTTTATCGCCTTAGTAAACAATCTGTGCCTAAATTGTTTACCTAAGGAAACAGTTTTTAAATCCCCCGCCCGAAGTGATCGAGGAGAGGCTTAACATGTCCGCGCGACCAAGATCGACAAAACCACCATCCTCGAAAAACGGCGCCACGATCGGCTACGAGGCCCAGCTTTGGCAGATGGCCGACGCCCTCCGCGGCAGCATGGATGCCGCCGAGTACAAACACGTCGTCCTCGGCTTGATCTTCCTGAAATACATCTCCGACGCCTTCGAGGAGCGCCACGCCGTTCTTGTCGGCGAGAAGGCAGAAGGGGCAGATCCCGAGGACCCCGACGAGTATCGGTCCCAGAATATCTTCTGGGTGCCTCGCGAAGCCCGATGGGCTCTTCTCAAAGCTCAGGCTAAACAGCCAACAATTGGCCAGATTGTCGACGACGCTATGGCCGCGATCGAACGCGACAATCCAGCCCTAAAAGGCGTGTTGCCCAAAGACTACGCCCGTCCTGCCATCGACAAGACTCGTCTCGGCCAGCTCATCGACCTAGTCAGCAATATCAAGGTCGGGGACGAAGCCAGCCGCGCCAAAGACGTCCTTGGCCGCGTCTACGAGTACTTCCTCTCCCAATTCGCGAGCGCCGAGGGCAAGAAGGGCGGCGAATTCTACACACCGCGCTGCGTGGTCAAACTCCTCGTCGAGATGCTCGAACCCTACCGCGGCCGTGTATATGACCCATGCTGCGGTTCTTCGGGCATGTTCGTCCAGTCAATCGAGTTTATCCGCGCACACACCAAGGGAAACGGAAACCTGCCTGCCGGCAGGCAGGCGGCGGGCAAGGCCAAGCCCGACATCTCGATTTTCGGCCAGGAGTCGAACTATACTACCTGGCGGCTGGCCAAGATGAACCTCGCCATCCGCGGCATCGACGGCCAGATCGCCCATGGCGACACCTTCCACAACGACCGTCACCCCGACCTCAAGGCCGACTTCATCCTCGCCAATCCCCCGTTCAACGTCTCCGATTGGGGCGGCGAGCGCCTGCGCGACGACAAACGCTGGAAGTATGGGGCTCCGCCCCCGGGAAACGCTAATTTCGCCTGGGTTCAACACATCGTCCATCACCTAGCCCCTTCGGGTGTTGCCGGTTTCGTTCTCGCCAACGGATCGATGTCCTCTAATCAATCCGGCGAGGGCGAGATTCGCAAGAACCTGATCGAGGCCGACCTTGTAGACTGCATGGTCGCTTTGCCCGGCCAACTCTTCTATTCAACCCAAATCCCGGCGTGCCTCTGGTTCCTCGCGCGAGACAAGAAAGGTTCCGGCCTGCCTGCCGCGCCGCAAGCGCAGCGCGGCGCAGGCAGGGACCGTCGGGGCCAAGTTCTTTTCATCGACGCCCGAAAGCTCGGCCGTATGGTAGACCGAACGCACCGCGAATTGACCGACGAGGACATCGCGCGCATCGCCGCCACTTACCATTCCTGGCGTGGCGAAAAGAAAATGGGCAAATATGCCGACGTCCCCGGCTTCTGCAAGAGCGCATCCCTGGATAAGATCCGCAAACACGGCCACGTTCTCACGCCCGGCCGCTATGTCGGCGCCGAAAAGGTTGAGGATGACGGCGTCCCCTTCGAAGACAAGATGAGGCAACTCACGACCCAACTCTACAAGCAGCAGGCCGAGGCGCGGAAACTCGATGAGGAGATCCTACGTAATCTCCAGACGCTTGGCTTCGGGGAGCCGAAGTCATGAGCCTTGAGCATCTTGAGTCACTGATAAGTGGCGGCGAAACCCTCGCCGTTGAGTTCAAGGGGGAGGAACGAAACCCGTTGAACGACCGTGATCTGGTGGAGACGGTGGTCTGCCTGGCAAACCGGATAGGCACTGAATCAGGATGGTTGTTCATCGGTGTTGAGGAGGACGGCCGCATAACCGGCGCCCGCCCAAGACACGGCGAGAGCACCGATCCACACCGACTCGCCGCACTGATTGCGGCGCGCACCCGGCCAAGCCTCTCAGCAAACGTATACGCGGTGGACCTGAACGGTGTTCCTATCCTTGCTATAGAAATACCGCCGCAGAGCATGCCGGTAGGCACCAGCGAGGGCGTGTTCCCGCGCCGTACGCTCGGCAGCGACGGACGACCGGCGTGCGTCCCGATGGATGCCGCCGCGATGCTGTCTCTTCAGGCCGACCGAGGTCGGCTCGATCCCTCGGCGCAGATCATAGCCGAAGGCCGATGGCAAGACCTCGACCCGCTGGAGTTCGAACGGTTCCGCCGCAGCGTTCGAGAGCGCCGCGGACGCAGCGACGAATCGCTACTTGGACTATCTGACTTGGACCTCGCCAAGGCGCTGGGGGTCGTCGAAGCCAACGCGGACGTTCGCGGCGTACGCCTGGCCGCGATGCTTCTATTTGGCAAGGAAGACGTCCTGCGCCGCCTCGTCCCCACTCACGAAGTCGCTTTTCAGGTGCTTCGCGGGCTGGACGTGGAAGTGAACGATTTCATTCGCTGGCCGTTCATCCGCGTCATGGAAGAAATCGAGGCTCGCATCCGCGCCCGCAACCGCGAGCAGGAGCTGATGATGGGGCTGCTGCGGGTCGGTGTGCCGGACTACCCGGAGCGGGCGCTGCGCGAAGCGCTGGCCAATGCCCTGATCCACCGCGACTACCAGCGGCTCGGCGCCGTGCATTTCCAATGGCACGCGCAGCACATCGAGATCACCAATCCCGGCGGCTTCCCTGAAGGCGTTCGCCTGGACAACCTCTTGGTGACCGCGCCGCGGCCGCGTAATCCGTTACTCGCCGACGCCTTCAAACGCGCCGGCATCGTCGAGCGAACCGCGCGCGGCATTGATACGATCTTCTATGAGCAGCTCCGAAACGGTCGGCCGGCGCCGTCCTACGCCCAGAGCGACGCGGCCGGCGTCGTCGTGACGATTCCAGGCGGTGAGGCGAGCCTTGATTTCGTAAGGCTGCTCGTCACCGAGGCTCAGAGGGGGCGGCCGCTCGGGTTGGACGAGATGCTCATCCTTAATGCCCTCTGGCAGGAGCGCAGCTTCACGACCGAGGAGGCTACGCACTTGACGCAAAAGCCGGAGGCGGAAACCCGCGCCGCGTTACACAGGCTGTTGGAAGCGGGATTGATCGAGGAACGCGGCCACAAGCGAGGCCTGAACTGGCATCTCTCGGCCGCGGCCTACCGGGCGCTCGGCGACAAGTCGGCTTACGTGCGCCAGCGCGGTTTCGAGCCCCTGCAGCAGGAGCAGATGGTGCTGCAATATATCGAAAAGCACGGGCGGATCACGCGCCGGGAAGCAGCGGATTTGTGCCGGATCAGTGGCCCTCAGGCGTATCGTCTGCTCGACCGGCTTGAAAAGCGAGGACATGTCGCCCGTGAAGGTCGGCGCGGGCGCGGGGTTAGCTATCGGAAGGGCAAAACATGAACGCCGGAAATGCACGAAAATGGACGGGAAATGCACGCGTGCATTTATTTGCACGGCGCTCGTCTCTCCGCTGTGGCGCAGGCGCTTTGGCCGTAATCTTTGCGCAAGATGACCTACTCATCGCCGGGCCGCTACGGCGGCGCCGAGGCTCAAGCCGACGACCGCGAGCCATTTGAGGAGAAGGTGAAGCGACTCGTCAAGACATTTCGCGAACAGCAGGCCGAGGCCGCCTGCCTGCGCCGACACTACGGCAGGCAGGCCAAGCTCGATGCCGCCATCGAAGCCAATTTGAAGGAGCTCGGGTATGGCTGGTGAATGGGTCGAGACGACACTTGGAGATGTTCTGACGCTCCAGCGTGGCTTCGACCTTCCGGAGTCAGAACGGCGAACGGGGCCTTATACAGTCATCGCGTCCACGGGGCCTGTCGGGACACACGATGAAGCGATGGTTCGCGGTCCTGGTGTCGTGATTGGCCGTTCAGGAAGCCTTGGCGGGGGGCAATACATAGAGGCTGACTTCTGGCCGCTGAACACGACGCTCTGGGTCAAGGACTTCAAAGGCAACAACCCACGCTTCTGTTATTACCTGCTCAAGTCGCTTGATCTCGGCTACTTCAATGCCGGGAGCGGTGTTCCAACTCTCAATCGGAATCACATTCACCCATTACCGATTGTGGCTCCGTCAGATCCAGCGGAACAACGTGCTATCGCCCATATCCTCGGCACGCTCGACGACAAGATCGAACTGAATCGGCGAATGAACGAGACACTGGAAGCCATGGCGCGGGCGATCTTCAAATCTTGGTTCGTGGACTTCCTGCCTGTACGGGCGAAGATGGCGGCGAAAGCTAATGATCCTTCGCTGCATCTGCCGCAGGTCCAGACAGGCACTTGGTACGTCTATGCCATCGAATGCAAAGATGGCAGCCTGTATATCGGTCAGACGGAAGACCTGCGGCAGCGATGGCTGCAACATATTGGAGGGAAGGGCGCGAATTGGACAAAGTCGCATCCTCCGGTGAGAGTGCCATATTGGGAGAAGCAGCTATCGCGAGAAGCAGCGGTCGAGCGCGAAAATTGGCTCAAGACTGGATATGGACGAAAGTGGTTGAAGCGAGAAATCGCTGCCCGCACGCAGACAGGCGATCCCGTCCGCGCCAAGGCTGAAGGTCGCCTGCTTGCTGCGCCGGGCGCTGCGCAGGCAGGCGATCCCGGCCTTCCGAAATACATCGCCGACCTTTTCCCAGATTCCTTCGAGGACTCTGATCTCGGAGAGATTCCGAAAGGGTGGAAAGCGATGACGCTCCGAGACGTCCTCGCTGAGGTCGTCTCCGGAGCAAGACCAAAAGGGGGCGCCATAAAAGAAGGAGTTCCAAGCGTAGGAGCAGAAAATGTGATTGGATTAGGACACTATGACTTTTCCAAAGAGAAATTCGTCCCGCGTGATTTTTTTCTACAGTTAGAAAAAAAAGCCGCAGTGATAAAAGACGGAGACGTTCTTCTCTATAAAGATGGAGCTCAAATTGGTCGAAAAACATACTTTGATTATCAGTTCCCACACTCAGAATGCGCTATCAACGAACACGTATTCATTCTCAGGGCAAAGCAACCCGAATTACAACGCTTCACCTTTTTCTGGTTAGATCAAAACTGGATGACACAAGAAATCATCAGTTTGAACTCGAATTCGGCCCAACCTGGCATCAACCAAGTTGGCGTGTATAGCTTGCCCATCCTGAAAGCAAACGAAAGAGTTATTAACGTTTATGATAGGTTAGTTGAGCCACTGATGAAGCGTCTCTTCTCAAATTGCATCCAATCTCGCACCCTCGCCGCCCTGCGCGACACTCTGTTGCCCAAGCTCATCTCCGGCGAGCTGAGGGTTAAGGATGCAGAAAGAATCAGCGGGGAGGTCCCCACTTGAGCTCTCTCAGCGCCGCCGAGAAAAGACGATTTGAGCAATTGTTCGGAATGTCTTCCGGGTATGTCCTTAACTTCTCAGACACGACATTCGGGGACTTCTTCTTGGGCAACGCCGGCATTGATATCCACTCGGCAACGTATCTTGCCGGCGGAACTTCCAAAGCTAAGAAACTTCGCGCATTTTGGCGACAAGAATCCGATCCGGTGGTAGGAAGGATTCTCCTTGGTCTCATCGAGCGTAAGATTTCGCTAACTTCCAACCCGGAAGACAATGTATTAGCCGAACAATGTAGGGGAATAGCTCATCGGTTGCTATCAGGAGGGCCTAGCCTCGTCATCCTGAAAGAAACTGTCGCTGTGTTCGACGCAAGACACCTTGCAGAACAGATTCGACGTATCGAGCAGTCCATCGACACTGACCCGGCCCTCGCCATCGGTACGGCGAAGGAACTTATCGAAACCTGCTGTAAGACGATATTGGCCGAGCGTAAGAAATCCGTTGTTGGGAAATCCGATATTCCTACGCTTACAAAGGCAGCCTTCAAGGAATTGAAGCTTGTACCAGAAGACGTTCCCGAGAAAGTGAAAGGAGCCAGGACGATTAAGGTTCTCCTCAGCAACCTCGCCACTATCGCCCAAGGATTGTCGGAGCTTCGAGGTCTTTATGGAACTGGCCATGGCAAAGACGGAAAAGTGAAAGGCCTCAAACCGCGTCACGCGAAGCTTGCGGTCGGCGCTGCGACAACACTTGCGACTTTCTTGTTCGAAACTCACAAAGAGCTCGAATGAGTAGTTTTCATTGCGTTCTTGCTGCTTTGCGAGACGCGCTGTTGCCCAAGCTCATCTCCGGCGCTCTAAGGATAAAAGATGCTGAGAAATTCGTTGCGAGGCGCTTATGAACGAACGGAATGCTCGTAGCCTGATAGCGAATTTTAATTTTGATTTTAAGAAAAAATGTATTGTTTTTCCATACGATTGTATGTTATAAGTAAACAATAATGAGCGTTTTGGCCGGGCTTCTGTCGTCCCGAACTCGAGCCGAAATCTTGAGAATCCTCTTTGGATTGGAGCTGAAAGAAGTCCATCTTCGGGAAATCACCCGGCGTTCCGGGCTGACCGTGAGGACCGTCCGGGACGAATTGAGAAAGCTGCAAAGCCTTGACATTATCGCCGTCCGCCGGGACGGGAACCGGCTTTATTACAGCGCAAAATCCGATCATCCACTTTTTTCAACTCTCCGGACACTAGTCTTGAAGACGAATGGACTCACGGAAAATCTAAAAAAACGACTATTCAATCCCGATATTAAAATTGCCTTTGTGTATGGATCGGTCGTCGGGGGTAAGGAAAATGCCTCCAGCGACGTCGATCTCTTCGTGATCGGAACGTTGAAATTGAGGATGTTAACCTCGATTTTGAGTGGATTGACCGAAGAGATCGGTCGGGAAATTAATCCTTTCTTGATTAATCCGGAGGAATTCAGGAAGCGCTTGTTGAACGGCGATCATTTTTTAGGGCGACTCCTCGCGTCACCAAAGCTCTTCATTATCGGGGGGGAAGATGAGCTTGAAGCAATGGGCCGAGAACGGCTGGCTTAAACCACATAAGACCAGCCCGCAGGAAATTCGGAATTTACTCGCGATCGTAGAACGCGATTTGAAAGATGCTTCGGGTGACATATCCCCGGATTGGCGCCTTGGGATTGCCTACAATGCGGCGTTGAAATTGGGCATGGTTTTATTGGCCGCCGAGGGCTATCGGCCCGAGAGAACCCTTCAACACTATCGAACGATTCAGGCTATTCCCCTAATTATGGGAGAAACGTACCGAGATGATGCCCAGTATCTCGACGCTTGCCGGACCAAACGGAATACCGTCGAATACGATTACGTCGGAGCCGTCACAAACGATGACTCTGAAGAATTGATCCATTTTGTCGGCGATTTTAAAGAAAGCGTCCTGGACTGGCTCAAAACCAATCACCCTGATTTGATTGGCAATGTCTAAGGCAGGTCAAACAATTTGAAATTCACGGAATCCGTTGTCGAAGAGGCCGCTCTTGGATGGCTTGCGGGACTTGGCTGGTCAGTAAAGTCGGGCCCGGAAATCGCGCCTGGGGAATTATTTGCCGAGCGGGCGGATTACAGCCAAGTCATCCTTGAAGACCGCCTACAACAGGCAATCGCCCGCCTCAATCCCGAACTTCCCGCCGAGGCGCTCGAAGAGGCCTTCCGCAAACTCACCCGCCCGGAAGGGCCGACGCTCGAAGCGCGAAACCGGGCGTTTCATCGGGCGCTCGTCGACGGGATAACGGTCGAATACCGGACGCCGGGAGGCGACATCCGCGGAGCCCAGGCGCGCCTCGTCGATTTCGAATTCCCAGACAATAACGATTGGCTCGCGGTCAACCAGTACACGGTCTGTGAAAGCAAGAGTACCCGTCGGCCGGACATCGTCCTTTTTCTCAACGGCCTTCCCCTGGCCATCATCGAGTTGAAAAATCCAGCCGATGAGAACGCGACGATAGGGACCGCCTACCAACAACTTCAAACCTACAAGGCTGAATTGCCGACGCTCTTCGGGATGAACGAATTTTTGGTGGTCTCGGACGGCGTCGAGGCCCGGGTGGGAACGCTGACGGCCGGCCGCGAATGGTTCAAGCCGTGGCGGACCATCTCGGGGGAAACCGTTGCCGAAGCCGGGATGCCCGAATTGCAGGTCGTCGTCCAGGGCATTTTCGAAAAACGGCGGCTCCTCGAACTCATTAGGGATTTCATCGTCTTCGAAGACGCGGGCGACGGCACGCTCGTTAAAATCATGGCGGGATACCATCAATTTCATGCGGTCCGGTTCGCTGTGTTGGAGACCGTGCGGGCGACGGGAAGGCGATATTCCAAAGATCTCGCGGGTATTTACAAATCGGGCTTTCAGCCCGGAGGCGAGCCCGGCGACAGGCGCGTCGGCGTCGTCTGGCACACTCAAGGCTCCGGGAAAAGCCTGACGATGGCCTTCTATGCCGGCCGAATCATCCGCGAGCCGGCCATGGAGAACCCGACGATCGTCGTCCTGACCGACCGGAACGACCTGGATGATCAGCTCTTCGGAACGTTTTCGCGTTGCGCGGATCTCCTTCGTCAGCCTCCGGTCCAGGCCGAGAGCCGGGCAGACCTGCGGGCAAAGCTCTCGGTCGAGACAGGCGGCGTCGTCTTCACGACGATCCACAAGTTTTTCCCGGAGGAGAAAGGCGACCTGCCTGCGCCAAGCGGAGTGCGGCAGGCAGGCCGTTACCCGACGCTCTCCATGCGGCGGAACATCGTCATCATCGCCGACGAGGCCCACCGAAGCCAATACGACTTCATCGACGGTTTCGCCCGCCACATGCGGGACGCCCTGCCGAACGCCTCGTTCATCGGATTCACGGGAACGCCGATCGAGCTGACCGACAAGAACACGCGGGCGGTCTTCGGTGATTACATCAGCGTCTACGACATCCAGAGGGCGGTCGAGGACAAGGCGACGGTACCGATTTATTACGAAAGCCGCCTCGCCAAGCTCGACCTCGACGAGGCCGAGCGGCCGAAAATCGATCCCGATTTCGAAGAGGCGACGGAGGGCGAGGAAATCGAGCGGAAGGAGAGGCTCAAGACGAAGTGGGCGCAGCTCGAGGCCGTGGTCGGGGCCGATAAGCGGATAAAGCAAATCGCCCAAGATATCGTCGACCATTTCGAGAGGCGGATCGAGGCGATGGACGGCAAGGCGATGATCGTCTGCATGAGCCGCCGCATCTGCATTGAGCTTTTCCGCGAATTGGCACGCCTGCGCCCGGCGTGGAACCATGCCGACGACGACAAGGGTCAGATCAAAATCGTCATGACGGGGTCGGCCAGCGACCCGGCCGACTGGCAGCCGCATATCCGGAATAAGCAGCGACGCGAAGCCCTAGCAAAGCGGTTCCGCAACGCCGCGGATTCTTTCCGGATCGTCCTCGTGCGCGACATGTGGCTCACCGGGTTCGACGCCCCCTCGCTCCACACGATGTACCTGGACAAGCCGATGCGGGGCCACGGCCTGATGCAGGCGATCGCCCGGGTGAACCGTGTCTTCCGGGACAAGCCGGGCGGGCTTGTCGTCGATTATCTCGGCCTCGCCCATGAGCTGAAGGCCGCGCTGGCGACCTACACCGAAAGCGGCGGAACGGGCCGGACGGCGCTTGACCAGGGCGAAGCCGTCGCATTGATGCTGGAGAAATACGAGGTCTGTTGCGGACTCTTCCACGGATTGGATTGGTCGGCGTGGATAAGCGGTTCGCCCGAGGAACGCCTCGGCCTTCTTCCGCTTGCCCAAGAGCACGTCCTCCGCCAGGAAAACGGCAAGGAGCGTTGTCTTCAGGCCGTGCGCGAGCTGTCGCAGGCTTTCGCCCTGGCGGTCCCCCACGCCGAGGCGATCCGCATCCGCGACGACGTGGCGTTTTTCCAGGCTGTCCGGGCCGTGCTGGCCAAGCGGGCTGCAGGCGAGCCGCGGCCGGAAGAAGAGCTCGATCATGCCGTGCGGCAAATCATTTCGCGCGCGGTCGTTTCCGAGGGGATGGTCGATATTTTCGCCGCGGCGGGACTGGCGAAGCCCGACATCTCGATCCTGTCCGATGAATTCCTGGCCGAAGTGAGGGGGATGCCGCATCGCAACCTCGCTGTGGAACTATTGCAGAAGCTCTTGAGGGGGGAAATTTCGGTCCGGCGCAAAAAGAACGTCGTCCAGGCGAGGTCGTTCGCCGAGATGCTGGAACAGACCATCCGGCGCTACCAGAATCGGGCTGTCGAGGCGGCCCAGGTGATAGAGGAACTGATCGCTCTCGCCAAGGAAATGAGAGCGGCCAATAAGCGCGGTGAAGAGATGGGGCTGAACGAGGACGAGCTCGCTTTCTACGATGCGCTGGAAACGAATGATAGCGCGGTCAAGATATTGGGCGATGAAACGCTCAAGAAGATCGCTCGGGAGCTCGTCCAGACTGTGCGCAAGAACGTCACGATAGACTGGATGATCCGGGAGAATGTCCGGGCGCAGCTGCGCGTTTATGTGAAACGAATTCTACGTAAATACGGCTACCCGCCCGATAAGCAGGAAAAAGCCACCCGGACAGTTCTTGAACAGGCTGAGGTCTTGTCGGAGGAATGGGCGGAAAGTTCTGCAGCGTGAAGATTAGAGCCCGTATAATCGATAAGAAAGAAGGGGCCGAACATGAGCAGCAGGAAAGGAGAACCGATGAGAGCGAAGTGTGGGATAGAATCGGACGCAAATAGACGGAAATCTATAAGAACCCCCAGAATGGATTTAAATTTAGCAATATGGTTTCATTTATCTTCCCTTTTAGTAGGGCGAAAATTGCCAGGCTAACCTTAGAATCGAGCTTGATACCTAAAATGCTAAACTCTATGACATTACGCGAAATGAATTGCTTTACATCCTTGATCTCCAAGATGATTATGGCCCCGACTTCGCCAGCGAAATCTTCCATGTCCTAAAAAAAAGAGGAGAGCGTGCATAGCGAATACCGAACGAAACAGCTGGTTTTGGAGGCCTGGGATAGAATTAATAACACGACATAAATAGCATAGCAGGAGGCACTTCTATGGCATCAACATCGCTTCCCCGTGAATTGATTTCTTTGGTTCATTATGTTGCTTATTCCGGCCAAACCGGCCACTGAATCCGGTTCAAAATGGCCACCGATCGGAGCGAAGCGACGCTGGAGGGTCATAGTATCTCTTTGTGGCCGGAATGC
>Ga0163209_1000366_pt1 | contig 19230 bp, 14 predicted proteins | sample Kivu_160m_FD_113538 | JGI IMG/M metagenome (GOLD analysis project Ga0163209, IMG submission 113538) | Freshwater microbial communities from Lake Kivu, Western Province, Rwanda to study Microbial Dark Matter (Phase II) - Kivu_160m | ecosystem: Environmental > Aquatic > Freshwater > Lake ...
CAGGTTAATAGGTGCTGCAACGCACTGCCTTTTCCCTCACCCGGGACAAATGTATTGATATTCCGGTTAACCGCCGAACCCTGTGCGCCGTTGATTTATTCCCCCGGCCTCTTTCCCGATAATATCTTACTTTTGCAGAAAAAAACAACATGGCAATTGAAGTCAGCTTTGAAGGGAAGAAAAAAGTCAACGCGCTCATTGATGGTTTCACAGTTCTGACCGACCAACCGCACCAGGCAGGGGGCGATAATTCGGCGCCCACGCCGTTCAGCCTGTTCCTTGCATCACTGGCAACCTGCGCGGGGATCTATGTTAAGGGTTTCTGTGACCAGCGCGGGATCGACGGCGACGGCATCCGAATCAGCATGGATTATGTTTACGACCCGGTTCAGAAGATGATCGTGAAGTTTATCATGCTTATCAGGGTACCGGCTGAATTCCCTGAACAATACGAGGCGGCCGTGATCAAATCTGCCTCACTTTGCGCCGTGAAACGGCATCTCCATCCTGTCATTGATAACGAAATCACCATATTCAGAGACCATGCATAACAAGAAAACCGGATTCAACTCCACCCTGATCCACGGAACCGGACAAAAAGACCCGCTGGGCAGCGTCGTAACGCCCATCTATCAAACATCAACCTTTGCCTTCAGGGATGCCGATCACGGCGCCGCCTGTTTCGCAGGAGAAAGTGATGGCTACATCTATACACGGATCGGCAATCCCACCATCAGGGATCTGGAAGAGACGATTGCCTTGCTTGAGCACGGGTACGACGGCATCGGCTGCTCATCAGGCATGGCGGCGGTGACCACCGTTTATATGGCATTTCTCGGCGCGGGAAAGCACATCCTGAGCCATAATGCCATTTACGGACCCGCAAGGGGCGTGATGGAAGGCATTTTCTCGAAATTCGGCGTTGAATCGACCTATGTGGATACAACTGACCTGGAGCAGGTGAAGGCAGGCATCAGGCCCAACACCGCACTGATCTACCTGGAATCGCCGGCCAACCCGACGATCGGCATATCGGATATCCCCGCCATCTGTGAACTTGCCCACTCACACAAAATCCCCGTGTGCGTTGACAACACCTTTTCAAGTCCGTACCTGCAGAATCCGCTGGACCTGGGAGCGGATGTCGTTCTGCACTCCCTCACGAAATTCATCAATGGTCACGCTGATATCGTCGGTGGCATGATCGTGACAAAAACCGAGGCGGATTATAAGAAAGTAAGGCCGGTCATGGTGAACATGGGGTGCAACATGGACCCACACCAGGCCTTTTTAACACGCAGGGGTTTGAAAACACTCGGGATCCGCATCGACCGCGCCCAGGAAAATGCCATAAAGGTGGCCGCGTACCTTGAATCGCATCCCAAAGTGGCCTGGATCATGTACCCGGGGCTCAGATCACACCCCCAGTACGAACTGGGCAGGAAACTGATGCGGGGGCCCGGCTCCATGATGAGCATTGGCCTGAAAGGAGGGCTGGAGGCGGGAAAAAAACTTATGGACCACGTCCAGCTTTGTGTCCTGGCAGTATCGCTTGGCGGTATCGAAACCCTCATTCAGCATCCGGCCTCCATGACCCACAGCAAATTGTCGCACGAGGCGAAAAAAGTTGCAGGGATTTCCGATGAACTGGTCAGGCTGTCGGTCGGCATTGAAGATGCTGATGATATTATTGCCGACCTGGACCAGGCGTTGGAACACATTTGACATTACAAATTAAAGATTACTGATTACAGGATTTGTTGGGAACCAAAACCTGACAGGGGAACGGATTTGACCGTGCATTAACCGGCGCCATGGCACTTTCCATCCGATATCGGCTCTTTTGCCTATTGGTCATTGCTCATTGTTCATTGTTCATTGCCCCTCAGGTCCCCGCCCAGCGCGTCGCGGTCGTCCTGAGTGGCGGCGCAGCCAAGGGAGGCGCACATATTGGTGTGCTTCGTGCCCTGGAGGAACACCAGGTGCCGGTCAGTTTCATCGTGGGCACATCCATCGGGGCGGTCATCGGAGGCCTCTATGCCGCCGGGTATACCCCGGATGAGATCGAAGCCATGATGAATTCCGGCGATTTTCAGCGATGGGCTTCAGGGATCATGGACACAAGGTATAGCTATTATTACCGGAAAGAGGATCCGAATGCTTCATGGATCAGCACCAGTTTTGATTTCACCAGGAAAATCACCTCCATCCTTCCCGCACAGTTGATCAAGACCTATGAGATCGATTTCCAGATCATGCAGATGCTCGCACCGGCCAATGCGGTCGCCGGCGGTGACTTCGACAGGCTGTTGGTCCCCTATCGGTGTGTCGTGGCCGATATTGATACGACTGCCCAGATGGTACTGGGCCACGGCGACCTCAGCACCGCCATCAGGGGTTCCATGAGCCTGCCCCTCGTTTTCGCCCCTGTGGTGATCAATAAAAAACTGGTCTATGATGGCGGAATGTACAACAACTTCCCGTGGGATGTGGCCATGAGGGATTTCAAGCCCGACGTCATCATCGGAAGCCGCGTAGCCCAGCGGTTTGAAAAACCCGACCGCGAGGACATGGTCTCCCAACTGCTGACCATGCTGATGGAACGGCAAAGTGATACCATTACCTACCCGGCCTCTGTCATGATCGTCCCCGACATCCCACCGATCAGCCTGCTCGATTTTACCAAGACTGCAGAGCTTGCCGACAGCGGATATGCAGAAACGGTCAGGAAACTGCCGGATATCCGGAAGCTGGTCAAGGACAGCATAAGCCCCGCAACCGTCAAGCGGCGGCGGTCGGAATTCAATGCCCGGAAACCGGCGCTGGTCTTTGATTCTATTCACATTAAGGGTCTGACAAAAGCGCAGTCGGGATACCTGCGCAATATTCTGAAGCATGGAAAGCGCACCATTTCACTGGATGATCTGCGCATGCAATATTTCCGGTTCATCGACGAAGGCTTTATCAAGAGCATTTATCCTACTGCTACCTATAACGAAAAGTCAGGCTGTTTCGACCTGATGCTTGACGTCACCAAGACAAATAAATTCGGGGCGCAATTCGGCGGAAATTTCTCGCTGGGAAACCATAGCGAGGCTTTCCTGGAGCTACAGTACAAGTACCTTTGGACCAAAGCCCTCCATTTTTACGCCAACGGTTACGTGGGGAAAGTGTACAGTTCGGCCAAAATTGCAGGCCGGATCGACTTCAACTCAAAGGTGCCGTGGTTCATGGAAGCCGATTACACTTACAATCACTTCAATTACTTTAAGAATGCCAGTTTTTTCTTTGATGATAAAACACCGAACTACATCATAGAAGGAGAATATTACGGGGACATTAAAGGGGGGATTCCGGTCACGAATACCGGAAAACTTACAGCGGGAGTGACCTACGCCTATACCAATTCGAAATATTACCAGGACAACGTATTTACCCGCACGGATACAACCGATCAGACCTCCTTTAACTTCTTTTCACCATCGTTGACATTCGACCTGAACAGCTTGAACCGAAAGCAGTTTCCCGACGCAGGGGTAAGGCTTTTGCTGAAGGTGTCGTACATCAACGGCCGGGAAGGAATGCTGCCCGGATCCACCGCCATCAATAAGGAGGAGGTTATCCGTTATCATAATTGGTACAAAATCCGACTGATGTATGACAATTACTTCGAATCGCTCGGACCGGTAAAACTCGGATTCTACGCTGATGGCGTGCTGACGAACCAGCCGTTGTTCTCGAATTACACTTCCAGCCTGATCTACGCTTCGGCCTTTCAGCCGATACCGGAATCGGAGTTTTATTTCCTGCCTTCATTCAGGGCGACCAATTATGCGGCAGTGGGATTGAAAATGGTGCTGAGGGTCTATAAAAAGGTGGAATACCGGCTCGAAGGGTATCTGTTCCAGCCCTACCGGGAAATACTTGAAAATCCGGCCGACCTCACCGCTTATTTTGGACCCAAGTTCTCCGACCGTTCCTACATGGCCTCCACCTCGCTGGTTTACCATAGCCCGATCGGCCCGATCAGCGTGACGGCCAACTACTTCGACAAGATGCCCGATCCCTTCACCATCAACTTCAATTTCGGGTATATCATCTGCAATAAAAGGGCCATGCCGTAATTTCAGCATGAAATGGAAATATTTTGTACTTTTGCCACATGATGAATCCAATCAACCGGCACCTGTCGGACCCTGCTTATAAATTAACGGTTATCTGTCACGAATGAAAAGGACCAAGACACCCCAGAATCCTGAACCGGAAACTATCGCCGGCCAGGAGGAGATCCCTGTCGCTGCAATCATTGCAGAAGAAACATCCGGCGATGCCCTTCCAACTGATGAAGATCAGACACAGGTTGCTGAACACATAATCGAAATCGACCTCTCGGCTGCCGAACCCATTGAAATGACGGCTGAGTCAGATGCCACCGGATCCGATGACCCGCCAGACGGTAAGGATCATCCCGAAATACTGCCGGCAGTCAACTTAGAGGAGTTCAATCCGGAGACGCAGCCCGAACCAGTACCGGAGGCCATTCCCGACGTCACAGCCGCCATTACCCTTGACCCTGATGACGGGCTGCCTGCTGCAGTAGCCGAACCTGCCCTGGAGAACGTTCCTGCCCGGCAGGAGGCCGATGTGCTCATGGAAGCGCTTCCCGAAGACCACCTGGAAGACCATCTGGAAGAACACCTGGAGGAGCACCTCGACGAAGTAACTGAAGCCGGCATAGAACAGGCGATCATTGATTCAGAGTCGGATTACAGCGGCCTGTCGCGCTCCGAACTGGTCGGCTTGCTCGAGAAAGTCGTGGCTGACCATGATTTCAATGCGGTCAAGTCAAAGATCGCCATGATCAAGTTCGCCTTCCTCAAAAGAAAAAAGGAGGAAAGCCTTCAGAAGTACGAAAGGGCCATCGAGGAGGGAGAAACCAGGGAGGAACTGACCCCCGAACAGGATGACCTGGATTTGAAGTTCAACGAGCTTTTTTCAATATACAGGGCCAACAAGGTCCGTTTCTCCGAAGAGCAGGAGAAGATCAAGCAGGAAAACCTTCGGAAAAAAACGGAGATCCTCGACGCATTGAGGGTACTGATCAGTTCTGAGGAGACGCTCAAAAAGACCTACGATGAATTCAAGGTGCTACAGGAACGCTGGAAAGAGATCGGCCTGGTTCCGCGCACCGAGATCAACAACCTCTGGCAGAATTACCATTTCCTGGTGGAGAAATTCTTTGAAAAGGTCAAACTGAACAAAGAACTCAAAGACCTTGACCTTAAAAAGAACCTCGAAGCAAAGATGGCGCTCTGCGAGAAGACGGAAGAGCTGCTGCTGGAAACCTCAGTGCTCAAATCCTTCAAGAAGCTCCAGAAATATCATGAGGAATGGAAGGAGATGGGGCCAGTTCCGTCCGACAAGAAAGAGGAGATCTGGGAGCGGTTCAAGAACGCCACTGATAAGATCAACGAACGGCGCCGCGAACACTATTCCCTGATCGAGGACACCCAGAACAAGAACCTGGAAACGAAAAATGCGTTGTGCGAACAGTGCGAGATCGTCGCAGGCCTTCCGAACGATTCGGTCAGAGACTGGCAGGAGAACACCAACAAGATCAACGACCTTTTAAAGATCTGGAAGAACATCGGCCCCGTGCCGCAAAAGCTGAATACCGAGATCTGGACCAGATTCAAGTCGAGTCTCGATGCATTTTTTGCAACAAAGAAAGAGTATTTCGATAAACTGAAAGAGCAGCAGATGCATAACTACAACCTGAAGGTTGAGTTGTGCGTACAGGCTGAAGCGCTGAGCGGGAACACCGACTGGAGAAACACGACCAACGAACTCATCCGCCTCCAGGGTGAGTGGAAAAAGGTTGGCCCGGTGCCGAAAAAACATTCCGATAAATTATGGAAACGGTTCCGTACAGCGTGTGACAAATTCTTCAACACCAAACAGGCCTACTTCTCCAATATCCAGGCCAGTGAAAGCGAGAATCTTGCCAAAAAGCAGCACCTGATGGAGCGCCTCAGGGAATACCAGTTTGGGAGTGACAAAAGCGCAAATCTGGAAGCGCTGAAGAATTTCCAGCGCGAATGGACTGAGATCGGCCATGTACCCATGAAGGAGAAGGACAGGTTGCACAACGATTTCCGCGCCCTGGTCAACGAGCAGCTCGACAAGCTGAAGATCAGCGAGGTGGAGATGAGCGCCATCAGCTTCCAGGCGAAGTTCGATCACATGAAAAACGATCCGAACGCCCGCAGGGTCATCGGCAAGGAACGTGAATTTCTTGCCGGAAAGATCACCAAGATGAAGGAAGAGATCATCCTGTGGGAAAACAACATCGGCTTTTTTGCAAAATCCAAAAGCGCCTCGATCGTAAAGGAGGAGTTTGAGAACAAGATCAATAAAGCCAAAAGCGAGCTCAAGGTCCTCGAAGCCAAAATGAAGATCCTTAAGCAACAGGGGGTATGACCTCCGCCCCGGGAAACTCTTTCGGGAAGGCGCTTATCCTTACAACATTCGGCGAATCGCACGGTCGTGCAGTCGGAGGGATCCTCGACGGGTTTCCATCCGGCATACCGATCGACACTGAATTTGTGCAAACGGAACTCGGTCGCAGACGGCCCGGTGACGATCCTTTTTCATCCCCGAGAAAGGAAGAGGATAAGCTGGAGATCCTTTCGGGTCTGTATGAAGGGATATCCACCGGCGCTCCTATCGCCTTCCTGGTCTTTAACCGCGACCAGCGCCCTTCCGATTATGATCACCTTCGTGATGTTTACCGGCCTTCACACGGTGATTTTACCTGGCACATGAAATTCGGGATCCGCGATCACCGCGGCGGGGGACGCGCCTCCGCAAGAGAAACGGTCGCCCGCGTGGCTGGCGGCGCATTGGCAAAGATCTTTCTCAGGACCAGGAATATTACGGTGGAGGCGCAAATCGTTCAGATAGGAAGTCACAGGATACAGGATGCGGGTTGCGGGATACATGATGATAAAATTGCGGCGTATCTTCAGCAAATGAAGGAAGCCGGCGACACAGTGGGCGGCATCATCTCATGTAAGATCAGGGGTGTCCCGCCCGGATTGGGGGAACCTGTGTTCGACAAGTTGCAGGCCGACCTGGGCAAGGCAATGCTCAGCATCGGCACGGCCAGGGGTTTTGAATACGGCAGCGGTTTTGCGGCCGCCTCCATGACAGGATCGGAGCATAACGACCGCTTCATCAACGACCAGGGTAAAATCAGGACGCATACAAACCATTCCGGCGGGATCCAGGGCGGAATATCAAACGGTGAAGAGATCGTTTTCAGGGTCGCTTTCAAGCCGGTATCCACCCTGATGTCTGATCAGGAATCGGTCAATGTTGCCGGCGAACCGGTAACCATCCGCGGAACGGGACGGCACGATGTATGCGTCGTCCCGCGAGCGGTTCCGGTCGTGGAGGCCATGGCGGCGCTGGTCATTGCCGACCATCTGATCAGGTGCCGTTGACCATGGGCTCCTGCTGGGAGAGACAGTGGAAAGAACCCAGCCCCCAGATAATATCCACCGAATCAATGCCTGTGATCACACGGTCGGGGAAACACTCCTCGAGGACCCGCATGGCCTGGTCATCTTCCCTGCACCTGAAATTGGGTACGATCACCCTCCCGTTGGCAATGTAAAAATTCGCATAAGAGGCAGGAAGTCGCTGCCCCTCATAGATCACGGGGTTGGGCATGCAGATCTCCGCGATATCGGGCTGCCTGCCGTCGGCCAACCGGAAGGTCTTCAGCCGTTTAAGGTTTTTTGAAAGGATCGCATGGTTGTCATCGGATCTGCGTGGTTCGACCATCGTCACAAGCGCGTCATCCCTGAAAAAGCGGGTCACGTCATCGATGTGCCCGTTGGTGTCGTCTCCGGCGATGCCTTCCTCCAGCCAGAGAACCTGTTGCACCCCGTAATAGCCGGCGAGGTATTTTTCGATCTCAGCTTTGGTAAGACCGGGGTTCCGGTTCTCATTCAGCAGGCACTGGGTGGTGGTCAGCACCGTTCCCTTTCCGTTGAAATCGACTGACCCGCCCTCCATGACGATTCCGGGATAGAAAACAGGGATCTTCAGGTACTCGCCGGCGAGCCGGGGTATCTGTTCGTCAAGGTCATGGTCGTATTGATTGCCCCATGCGTTGAATTTCCAGCTTACGATCACTTTCGGTCGCGCAGCTTCCGGATTGACGAGGAAGGCCGGGCCATGGTCGCGGCACCACGCGTCGTTGGTGGGATGGAGCAGCAGGGTGATCTTCGTCATATCCACTCCAAGTTCCGCAAGGTCGCTTGCAACCTTTTGCAGGAGCTTTTCATCCCTCACATTGATGCATGCCTGTTCTCCGCGGGAGAGTTCCAGGATGAACCGGTTGTATAAGGGAAAGATCCTGGCAAGGGTCCCCGGCCAGGAATAGGAACCTTCATGGGGATAGCTGAGCCATGTCGCCCGGTGTTCCTCCCATTCCGCCGGAAAGTAATAGCCAAGCTCTCCCGGCATAGATCGTGCATCCTGCATCATCTTTCCGTTCAATTTCGATATTCGATTGTTCTGCTGTTCGATTATTCAGTCATTCCTCGCCCGAATACCGCTCCAGCACCTGCCCGTAGCTGTCGATCCTCCTGTCGCGGAGGAAGGGCCAGTGCACCCGGGTTTCATCAATCCTTTGGAGGTCCAGTTCATGCACATGTATCTCCTCCCTGTCATGGGACGACTGATGCATGATGACCCCGAATGGATCGCAAATGAATGACCCGCCCCAGAAATTGATTCCCCCCTCTGTCCCGGTACGGTTCACTGCAACAACGTACACCCCGTTGGCGATGGCATGGCTTCGCTGGATGGTCTGCCATGCCGCATATTGTTGACAGTTGAGTTCGTTATGCTGTGTTACCGCCCATCCGATGGCTGTCGGGTAGAAGATGATCTGCGCTCCCATCAGGGCGGTGGCACGGGCCGCCTCCGGATACCACTGGTCCCAGCAGATCAGCGCTCCGATCCGGGCGTACCTGGTATTGAACACCGCATACCCGCCATCCCCCGGCGTGAAGTAAAACTTTTCATAAAAGCCGGGATCATCGGGGATATGATGTTTGCGGTATTTGCCCAGGTAACTTCCGTCGGCATCGATGACAGCGACCGTGTTATGGTAGATCCCCTGGGTCCGTTTTTCGAACAGGGATGCCACCAGGACGACCTGAAGCTCACGGGCCAGATCACACAGCAGTTCTGTGGATGGGCCGGGAACAGGTTCAGCCAGGCTGAAGCTGCCGTAATCCTCTTCCTGGCAGAAATACCGGGTCGAAAATAGTTCCTGGAGGCAAATCACCTGCGCCCCGAGACCGGCAGCTTCCCGGATCCTGATAACTGCCTTGTCGGTGTTCTCCATTTTCCCGGCACTGCAGGCCATCTGGATTATACCGGTTTTAATGAATCGTAAAGCCATATCTGCAGGTTGTGGTTAGTGGCAATCCTCCTAATGAAGACCCAGGAAGTACTTCCTGGCATACACCCTGTTTCCGTCAAGTATTTCCAGAATATATACACCTGTACGGCAGCCCTGATAAGGGATGATCGTGCGTCCGCTGCCGCCCGGAACGGGTCTGCTTTCAGTGACGACCCTGCCCGCTAAGTCAAACAGCCGGATATGCGCATATTCAGGATGTAGAAAATCGTAAAAGATCATCAGCCTGCCGGTCTCCCGGTCATCGTAAACTGCAATACCGTTATCCCGGTCCTCGTCATCCCTGCCAACCGTGTAATCCAGGTAAAGGTCATCAAGGTAAAGAATGGTGCCGATCGTCATGTCCTCCTGGGCGGAAGATAATGCGATGATGTTCATGGTATCCGGCGGCAGGGAGCCCGTATAAGCTATCCACGCCGAGAATGGGGTCCAGTCGGCAACGGTGTCCCTGGTGGAGAAACTGCCGGCGCCCACCGTTTCAATGATCCCGCCCACCGTCCTGGTCAGGCTGATGCCAATGGCGCAACTGTCTCCTCCTTTGGGCAGAAATTTGAAGAATCCCTTCAGGTGGGTAGGTGAATCGAAAACCGGGACTCCGCCGGAAAGAATGAAACTTCCCGATTGCAGGTCAATGTCAATATTTCCACAGGTCATGAAGCCGGGAATGTCGAGCGAAGGTATGGTCAGGTGCTTGGTTTCCAGTTTAACAGCATAGCTGCCGCTATGGTGATCGGATGTTCGGGAAACGACGGTAAACCCGAAAATGGGGATCTGCATCAGCTCCGCATTCGGGGTATCCCAGCCTGTCGGATTGAAATAGTTCCCATAACTGGTCCAGTTTTCGAAACCGGCGTTCGGGATGACTGTTTGCCCCATCAGCACACTCCCGGTCGTAATGACCCCTGAGAGTAATATCGTCCTGAGTATTTTCCTGATTCTCATCTTTTCATCCTTTATCCCGCATCCCGTCCCGCCATGTAAAAGTATCATATTTCATGATAACTTTGGAAAAAATATCCCGATGATGCGATTCCTCGCAAGTTTGCCGGTGATGATCTTTCTTGTTTTTCGCTGCCATGCGGTTTGCCTGCAGACCGGATTGTCGTATGATGACAAACCGGACGGATGGACGACCTTCACGGCCGGTACCGGGACCGATATGTGCAGGGTGAAACTGGACAAGAAAACGGAAAAGACCTACCGCGAAGGGGTCGATTATTTTAAGAGACACAGTTACGGCCTTGCAGCGCAATGCATGAGGAGCGTTTTAAAGAGCGAACCGGGTTGTGTGGACGCCTTCTTCCTGCTCGGGCTGATCAACTTCGAAAAACCGGACAACAACCTGAAGGAGGCTGAGAGAAACTTCCTGAATGTCATTGAGATGTGCCCGGGTTACGATCCATATACCTATTATTATCTCGGAGAGATCTATTACGGTCAGGAGAACTATGCACAGGCGGTAAGCAACCTTGAAAAATTTCTGTCGGAAGTTGACAGGATCAGGAGCGACAAGGATTATGACCGCGCGGTCAGGCTGTTCGATTATTCGAAATTCTATACCGGTATGACCAGCAATCCCGTGCCGTTCGAGCCCGTGGTCGTGGAGGGAATTTCGACTCCGGGGAATGAATATCTTCCGATTCTCTCGCCCGACAACCAGATGGCGTTGTTCACCCGTGAGATAAAGATCGATCCGGGGAGAAACAGCCTGATCCGCGAGGTCAGGATGAAGGAGCGGTTCTTTTACAGCATGCGACTGGAGAACGACCAGTTTGACCAGGGCGAGGAGATGCCTGAGCCATTCAATATCAACGACAACGAGGGAGGAGCTACCCTGACGGCCGACAACAACAAGCTGTACTACACTGTTTGCAAATATGACAATGTGCGTAAGTACCTGAATTGCGACATCTGTTACTCGGAGAATTCGGGTGGTTTCTGGACTGAGATCCTGGGGGTTGGAGACCGGATCAACCTTCCCGACACCTGGGAATCCCAACCCTCTGTCTCTGCCGACGGGCAAATCCTGTATTTCGTCAGTGACCGGCCCGGGGGATTCGGCGGGTATGACCTTTATAGGTCGGTAAGGAACAGCGCCGATGAATGGGAAACGCCGGTCAACCTGGGAGCCCTGATCAATACAGCGGGTAACGAGAAGTCACCCTTCATCCATCCCGATGGACGAACACTCTATTTTTCTTCCGATGGCCTGATGGGAATGGGTGGCTATGATGTCTTTTTTTCCCGGCTCGATGAAAAGGGCGTCTGGACGAAACCGCTCAACATCGGTTATCCGATCAACTCCCCCGACGACGAGGTGGGGTTTTTCGTCAGCACTGACGGCACCCTGGGCTTTTTCGCCTCCAACAAGTTCAATGGTAAGGGGGGCTGGGATCTTTATTCCTTCAGTCTTTACGATAAAGCGCGTCCCGAGCGTGTGCTGTTCATCAAAGGCAATGTGCGTTCTGAATCCCCCGCCGAGCCGCTTAAAGCCCGGATCGAGCTGAAAAATGTCGAGACAAAGAAGATATCGGAGATCCCCATGGACACGCTCACCGGCGATTATGTAGCGATCGCGCCTTTTACGAACGATTACGTCATGACCATTAAAAAAGCCGACCATGTCCATGAGTCGAGATACATATCGAGGGTTGACAGCATATTCAGAACACCTGCAAAAGTCGATATCGAGATGAAGCCGATCGAACTCAATAAGTCATATAGGATCAACGATATTTTTTTCCAGTTCAACTCCTTCGATCTGACTGCTGAATCCAAGGCCGTTCTCGACCAGCTGATCGGATTTTTAGGAGAGAATCCTTCGATCTGCATCCAGATACAAGGCTATACGGATAATATAGGAAACGATGCGGCGAACCTGAAACTCTCCGGAAACAGGGCACGGTCGGTGTATGACTACCTGATCGAGCAGGGTATTTCCCAAAACCGGCTGGCTTACGAAGGATTCGGAGAATCAATGCCAGTCGCGTCTAACGACACCGAAGAGGGCAGGGCGCGGAACCGCCGCACCGTCTTTGTCATCACCAAAAAATGACGTGCATCGCATGTCACCCGTCAGACGTCACTTGTCACTCGTCACTTCAATTCCTTTAAAAGATTCGCCATTTCAATGGCAGCCAGGGCCGCGTCAAATCCCTTGTTGCCGCTTTTCGTCCCGGCCCGCTCGATGGCCTGTTCAAGGTTCTCCGTCGTGAGTACGCCGAAAATGACGGGTTGGCCGGTTTCAAGGCTCACCTGGGCGACGCCTTTTGAAACTTCAGCCGCCACATAGTCGAAATGAGGCGTCGCACCCCGGATCACGGCTCCCAGGCAGATGACCGCATTGTATTTCTTCGCCATAGCCATCTTTTTGGCGAGCAGGGGGATTTCGAAAGCCCCGGGCGACCAGACGACTTCAATGTCCTTATCTTCCGCGCCATGGCGTCTCAGGCCGTCGAGGCATCCGGCGAGCAGCTTCCCGCTGATGAATTCATTGAAGCGTGCAATGACGATCCCGATTTTCAGGCCCTTTGCATCGAGTTTTCCTTCGAAGGTTTTCATATGATCGTTTTTAGGAGTTATAGTTGCTTATTTTCTTCTTCATCTCCGAAGGTCAGGAAATGACCCATTTTTTCCTTCTTGGTTTTCATGTACCGGATGTTCCTGGAATTGGTTCCCGTCTGGATGGGGATCCGTTCAACAAGTTCCAGTCCGAAGCCTTCAATGCCGGAGATCTTCTTTGGGTTGTTCGTGAGCAGGCGAAGTTTTTTTATTCCCAGGTCCACCAGGATTTCGGCGCCGGTGCCGTAATCCCGGAGGTCTGCATCGAATCCCAGCGCTTTATTGGCTTCAACGGTGTCGAGACCCGTGTCCTGCAGTGAATAGGCCCGCATCTTGTTGCTCAGCCCGATGCCACGGCCCTCCTGTCGCATGTAAAGCAGCACTCCGCGGCCTTCGGCTGCGATCCTCCGCATGGCTACATCGAGCTGTGCGCCGCAGTCGCACCGCATCGAGCCGAAAACATCTCCCGTCAGGCATTCGGAATGTACCCGCACCAGCACCGGCCCACCGTTGTTAATATCACCCTTGACCAGCGCGAGATGGTTTTCCCGGGTGATCTTGCTTACATAACTATAGGCCTTGAAATCACCATATCTGGTGGGCAGGTCTACAACAGCGGCACGTTCGATGAGCGTCTCGGATTTTCGCCGGTAATCAATGAGGTCGGCGATCGTGATGATCTTCAAGCCGTGTTTCTTTACATATTCCATCAACTCGGGAACACGGGCCATGGAGCCGTCCTCGTTCATGATCTCACAGATCACGCCAGCCGGGTAAAGCCCCGCCATTTTTGCGAGGTCGACCGATGCTTCAGTGTGACCGGCCCTGACCAGCACCCCGCCATCCTTGTATTCGATGGGAAAGATGTGCCCCGGCCTGGTGAAATCTCTCGCCTTGGTCTGGTTGTCAATCAACCTTTTGATCGTCAGCGAACGCTCATGGGCTGAGATCCCCGTTGAGCATTCAATGGCGTCAACCGAGACGGTGAAGGCGGTACGGTTCGGATCGGTGTTCTTGACCACCATGCGCTCAATGTTCAGCTCCTCGAGGCGTTCCCGGACGATGGGCAGGCAGATCAGCCCGCCGCCATGCTTGGCCATGAAATTGACGACGGAGGGGGTGACTTTTTCCGCGGCGATCACCAGGTCTCCCTCGTTCTCACGGTCTTCATCGTCGACCACCACGATCATCTTCCCGCGGCGAATATCTTCAAGCGCTTCTGCAATGGTGTTGAATTCAATTTTTTTCATACCTATAAGAAATCATTCCTTGACAGGAAATCCATATCTATCCTGCTCCCCGGAGAGCCGGCATTCATCAGTTTCTCAATGTATTTTGCGAGAATATCGCACTCGATGTTCACGGAATCGCCGACCCCTTTCCCGGGGAGTGTCGTATTTTCCTTTGTATGGGGGATCACGGAAACACTGAAGGAGTCTGTTCCGGCCGACACTACCGTCAGGCTGACGCCGTCGAGGGCGACCGAGCCTTTATCTGCCAGATAGCGCAGGATATCGGTACCGGTTGCGATCTTCAGCCAGAGCGAATTCCCCTCCTCCCACCTGGCTGCGATCTTTCCCGTCCCGTCAATATGACCGGTCACCAGGTGGCCCCCGATCCTGTCACTGAGACAGAGGGCGCGTTCCAGGTTTACCCTGCCGCCGGATTTCATCCCGCCGAGGTTGGTTCTTCGCAGCGTTTCAGGCATCGTGTCTGTCACGAATTCGCCGGAGCCGAATTCCGTTACGGTCAGGCAGACGCCGTTCACAGAAATGCTGTCTCCCGCCTTCATGCCTTCCAGTACTTTGACGGCGCTGACAGCGAGACGGGAAAATGAGGCGCCGTGACTGACTGACCTGACGGTTCCTGTTTCTTCGATGATTCCTGTGAACATGGCAGGTGGTGTTTATTTTAGTGACAAAGTAACAAAGTAACGATATGATATGGGTTACAGCCAGGCTTCTATCATGATGTCGTCTCCGGACCTTTTTGATCTCATGTGTTTTAGGTTCAATGCCTCTTCCATGGTTTTAATTCCCGCTCCCCCTACCGGGGTGGGAGCGTTTTCGCCCCCGATGATCTTGGGTGCAATGAAGACGACCAGTTTGTCGACAATTCCCTCCCGCAGGGCGGAAAAGGCAAGGGTGCTCCCGCCTTCGAGCAGCACGCTGTCAATCCCCATTGTACCGAGCGCCTGCATGAGAAATGTCAGGTCAACCAAACCCTCTTTTACCGGGCAAACCAGCGCCTGGCAGCCGGTGCGTTCCAGCAACCTGATCCTGCCCGGATCGGCCAGCGCAGTGGTCGCGATGATCGCAAGCTGCGGATCATTGGCCAGTAGCTTCGATTCAGGACTGATCTTTGCCCGGGTGTCAATGATGATCTTCAGGGGATTTCTGCGCTTTCCATTTAACCTTACATTGAGCAACGGATCGTCATACATGACCGTGTTGATGCCGACCATGACGGCGCTGAAGCTATGTCGCAGGAAATGAACCCGGCGGCGTGAACGTTCGCCGGTGATCCACCGGGAGGCATTTGTGACGGTCGCGATTTTTCCGTCGAGGGTCATGGCCGATTTCAGCACGACGAACGGCCGGTTTGTGGTGATGTACTTGATGAAAGGCTCATTCAACTCCCTGGCGGCTTCCTCCATCAGCCCGGTTTCAACCCCAATGCCTTTTGACCGGAGGAATGCGATGCCTTTCCCGTTGACCAGCGGATTAGGGTCCTTCATGGCCACCACCACCCTTGTAACTTTCATATCCACGATCAGCTCCGCGCAGGGGGGCGTTTTTCCCTGGTGCGCGCAGGGCTCGAGTGTCGCATAGAGGGTGGCGCCGGCTGTCTGCCGGCGTGACAGACCTTTCAGCGCATTCACCTCCGCATGGGGGCCACCGAAATTTTCATGGTATCCTTCACCGATCACCCTGCCGTTCTTCACGACCACTGAACCCACCATGGGATTAGGATTAACCCATCCCGCCCCGCGCCTTGCAAGGGCGAGGGCTCTTCGCATGTATTGATGGTCGTTATTCAACGTTGCCTTACCAGGTTATAAATAAAAGCCCTGTTACAATGAATGCAACAGGGCCAATCCTATTTAAAATGAACTGAGGTCCAGCTTAAATACGATTCTTCTTCCATCCAGACTTTACTGTCGGTGCCGTAATTTCAACGGCTCGGTTCATTTTCATGAAGAACGAACCGTTCATCACGAAAATGAAGTCGCGGACTATACCGCCGGTCGGGAATTTCACCCTGCCCTGAAGAACCAGATTCTATATTGATGAACTTCCGGAATTCTGCATTCCGGTGCAAAGATATACAAAAAAAATACACTGTTAATTTAATAACAGTGTATTTTTTTTGTGGTTGGTTTTATTTAACGATCATTTTTTCGGTAAGCACTTTTTTGCCTGATCTGAGCTGGACGAAATAGACACCCTTTGCATAGCCGGTGAGATCCAGTTGTTTCAGGAGGGTTGTGGCCGAGCCTTCGATGTTTTCCGACAGCATGGTCTTGCCCTCCATCGAGGTGATGATGAGCACGGAGGGTTCGTTAACGCCTCTGATGCCGATCGTGACGGATCCGTAGGCGGGGTTCGGCTGGATCATCAGCGCGGGTTCCTGGCTGGTTTGGCCGGGGACTGATGCGCAGACGTCGAATACGATGTGCGTGGTGTCGGCAACATTGCCGGTACAGGGAGCCTGCGAAGTGGCGACGAGTCTCAGGTCAACCGATCCTGCGATCTTGTCATTCAGGCTGGGGTAATAGATCGAAGTGGGGGAGGTGATGTTTGAAAAGGTGCCTGTGCCGCTGGAGACCCATCCGAGTTGGTTGTAGTTGGAGGCGCTCCCGTTCAGTTCCACTTCGGTGACGTACCAGCACACGATTTTATTATTGCCTGCTGAAACGGTCGGCCTGAGGGTCACGTTCACAGTAACCGAATCAAGCCGGGAGGTGGTTCCGTCATTTGTCGTGACATAGTATTTCGTGTTTACGGTCGGGGCGGTTTTCGGGTTCTGAAGGGTGGAGTTGAAGCCGGGGGGATCGGAGGTCCAGGAAAAGGAGTAGGTTCCCGAGCCGCCGTAGGCCAGGGCGCTGAGTTGAGTCGAATCGCCAATACAAACCGGGTTTGGCACTGCGGTCACCACTGCGGAAAGTGCGTTGCCGAATGAGAAGGAGGCGATCCTGGTCTTCCAGTTGGAAACCGAGGAGTTAGCGTAATACTCTTGGGTGTACCAGAATTTACCTACTTCGACAGGGTCGGCCGACATCATGCTGTAATCGCCCCAGCGGCCGTCACTCCAGCCTGCCGACTGGCTACCGCCCCCGTTGATGATGCCTTTTTCCTGGATGGTCATCTGACCCAGCGGATCGCCGTTCATACGACCGGTATAGCGGATAGAGGGGAACATATTCGAACTGGAGATCGAATATCCGAGGGCGATGTTGCCTGCTGCATCCATGGCAATGCTGGGCATCCAGCGGTAATTGCCGTCGTTAGGACTATACGTGCCTTCCTGGTAAAGTGTCCAGCCTGAGCCGGTGTTCCTGAGTTCCATCCAGCGGATGCTCGCGATGTTGTTTACCTTAACGGTAGTGCAAAGGAGCATGGAGGAGTGGGTGGAAAATTTGCGGTATGGCATGCGGAACATAACCCTTCTGCCCGACATGGCATCGAGGAGTTGGGAGGTTCCCTTCTGCGGGATGGCATTGGCTCCGCTTGAATAGTAACTGAAGGCTGTGATCGGGATCGTGACGCCGAGGTTGAATGTTGAATTGGCCGGGGTCGTCCAGTCGGCATGAAAATCATAGATGCGGCAGCTTCCAGTGGCAGTCGAATAGAGGATGGACACCGGGCAGGGTGTTCCCTCGGGGGGGAATTCGCTGTCGCAATCCGCCGCCTGCGGACCTTCGGACGAGGAGGGCAGTGCGAACATGATCATGGCGGCAGAATTGTCGCCGACCAGCATCTTGGCGCGGTCCATGGCCACTGCAGCCGGACCGACCCAGCCGGAAGAATTGAAACGTCTGATCGTCATGTAGTATCCGTCTCTCCAAACAGCCAACTTGGGATAGTCCGGCATATCTTCAAACTCGAACTGATAGCGGTACCAGCTTCCCGTTGGATCATTGGTCTGTGAAATGGCAACATTTTCCCAATAGGTGCCATCGGAGTTTGTGACTGAGAACTGACTGAACAGCCATCTGTCTGCATTTTCGTCATATAAAACAATTCCGTCACCATCATTGATATTATGTGGCAAACCATTGAAAATGGTGGAATTGTTCAGTGGGCCTAATATTTTCACGCCGTTTTTATTGTAAATCGAAAATTTGGAATTCACAATCTGCACGTAATGAGAAGGCCCCACGTCCCCTTGTGTGTCGGGCGGCACCAGACTGCCGTTGCCGTTGTTGCCGTCGAAGTTCTGGATCGTGGTGTCAGAAACGACCCGGTTGCCAAAAGTTGACTGTACAACAGCATCGGTTACCGGGTAATTGACCTGGCCGCTTTCGTTTGAATAAACATTCAGCTTGTTTTTTACGATTGTTTCTTTCACCGACAAATCAATGTTGGCGTCATTCAATTGAACCATATCCCTCAGAGGCGGTGATACATCGAAATAAGATGCTTTTTTCACGATCGGTTTTTGGGCGTCCGACTGGGCGAAGGTCAGGTTCACTCCGAATGACAGCAATAATGCAAAGAGGAAAACTTTTTTCATGGTTTGGCTTTTGTTAATGATATTGATTCCTTTTTGTCAGGGAAAGGGTTCGTTAAAAACTAACGTTGAACCGAATCCTTTCAGGTTACAAAGATACGAAAAAATGTTGATCCCGCAATTCCGGACAGGGATTTTATTTACTTTTAGCAGCAAAATAAATCTGCCATGAACATCATTGTTACGGGAGCCTCGAAAGGGATCGGGTATGAGATTGTTAAAACGTTGTCCAAACACCGGCCGAACCATGTCGTGGCCATCTCGCGCAACGGCAAGGCGCTGAAGGAACTGGCCGCCGACTGCCAGCGCCTGAATCCGGAGGCCAGGGTGACCCCGTACGAATTCGACCTTGTGCAGTTTGAATTTTATCCTTTCCTGGTCCAGCGGCTTGAAACGTTCATCAAGTCGTGCGACATCCTGATCAACAATGCCGGGAA
>Ga0163209_1000367_pt1 | contig 19212 bp, 29 predicted proteins | sample Kivu_160m_FD_113538 | JGI IMG/M metagenome (GOLD analysis project Ga0163209, IMG submission 113538) | Freshwater microbial communities from Lake Kivu, Western Province, Rwanda to study Microbial Dark Matter (Phase II) - Kivu_160m | ecosystem: Environmental > Aquatic > Freshwater > Lake ...
CGCTCAGCACCTCGTAGGCTTCGGCAGCCTCCTTGAATTTCTCTTCGGCTTCCTTATTCCCGGGGTTCTTGTCGGGGTGGAATCTGAGGGCCTGGCGGCGATAAGCCTTTTTCAGTTCATCGGGCGAAGCTTCCCTGCCGACCTCAAGAATTTCGTAGTAATCTCTTTTCGACATATGAATCCTTAACTGCCGACCACCACTTTTGCAAAGCGGATGACTTTCCCGTTCAGGATGTACCCCTTTTCGGTCTCATCGAGGATTCTCCCTTTCTGGTCGGGCTGTGGCGCCGGGATGTTGGTGATGGCTTCATGAAAATCGGTATCGAATAGCTCTCCCGCGGTCCGCATCTGCTGAAGTCCCTGCTGTTGCAGAATGGAGAGAAACTTGTTAAAGATCAGTACCATGCCGTCCCTGACCGCCTGGTCGGCTTCCGGGGCGGCGTTACAGGCTTTGAGGGCTCGCTCGAAATCATCCAGCACAGGCAGGAGCCGGAGAATGATCTCGGTGGCGGCGTATTTGCTGTGCTCGGCTTTTTCTTTCAGCGTGCGTTTCCGGTAGTTGTCAAAATCGGAATAAAGGCGGAGGTATTTGTCCTGGAGTTCTGCCAGCTGGCTGTCAGGTGTGGGAGCAGGTTTATTGCTTAATCCCGCACCGGTGTCCTCTCCCGGCAGGCTTTCACTGGTCTCATCCGGAATAGCCCCTTTTTCATAGGCATGTTCCGGAGCCACCTGGTCATCAGTCTTTGCTTTTTCTTCCTTCTTATTTTTACGAATCATAACAATAATTTTCGAATGAGATCAGGGAGGTCATATCAAAAATGCTGCCAGCATGGGAGCAGCGACAAATTGTCAGCCGTTGATTCTGGTGATATCGGCGCCCAGCATTCGGAGCCTGAGGTCGATCTCCTGGTAACCGCGGTCGATCTGCTCGATGTTATCGATAATACTCTTACCCTGTGCCGACAGGGCTGCGATAAGGAGCGCAACACCTGCGCGGATATCGGGCGACGACATGCGGATGCCCCTGAGCGGGTGCTGGTGGTCCAGTCCGATCACGGTGGCACGGTGCGGATCGCACAGAATGATCTTGGCGCCCATGTCGATCAGTTTGTCCACGAAAAAGAGTCTGCTTTCGAACATCTTTTGATGAATCAGCACGCTGCCCCTGGCTTGGGTGGCGATGACGAGCACGATGCTGATGAGGTCGGGGGTAAAGCCCGGCCAGGGGGCGTCGGCGATGGTCATAATGGAACCGTCCATGAAGGTTTCGACCTCATAATGATCGTGAGGCGGAATATGAATATCCTCGCCTTTCCTTTCGATCCGGATGCCCATGCGTCTGAAAACATCGGGGATCATTCCGAGATGCTGGTAATTCACGTTTCGGATGGTGATTTCCGAACCGGTCATGGCGGCGAGGCCGATGAAGCTCCCTACTTCGATCATGTCGGACAACAGGGTGTGCCGGCAGCCGTGAAGTTCCTTCACGCCATGGATGGTGAGCAGGTTGGAGCCGATCCCGTCGATCCTGGCCCCCATGGAAATGAGCATGTTGCAGAGCTGGGTAATGTAAGGCTCGCATGCCGCATTGAAGATGGTGGTGGCGCCCCCGGCCAGGACGGCAGCCATGATGATATTGGCCGTGCCGGTCACCGATGCCTCGTCGAGCAGCATGTAATCACCCCGAAGCCCGGAGGACGACACCGTGTAAAGCTGTTCTCCGGGATCGTAGGCGAATGTTGCCCCGAGTTTCTGCAGGCCAAGGAAATGGGTGTCGAGCCTTCGCCGGCCGATCTTATCGCCTCCGGGCAGGTAGATAAACCCCTGCCCGAACCTGGCCAGCATGGGGCCGAGGATCATGATCGATCCCCGCAGACTGGCCACCTTGTCGCGGAAATCGCGTGTGTTAAGATATTTAAAATCGATCTCGCCGGCAGTAAAGGAGCAGGCGGAGGGATCTTCCCATTTAACCGACACCCCCATCGCTTCAAGGAGCTCGATCAGCTTCATTACATCCCTGATCCGGGGAATGTTCGTGATAGTGACGGTCCCGGAAGTCAGCAGGCAGGCACAGATTACCTGGAGGGCTTCGTTCTTTGCACCCTGCGGGAGGATTTCGCCGGATAACCTGTTACCCCCGGTGATCTCAAAAGAGCTCATTGGGGTTTGTTGCGGCTGCGCTGGTAGTTTTGTTTCTGGTAATTCTGCTTGTTGAAATTCCTATCCGGTCCCTGGCGGAAGGGTTTGCGCTTCTGGTTCTGTGCAAGAAGATCGTTGGTGTTGGTGAACCTGAAATCCTGATTGAGCTTAAGCTGGTCCTTTGAAAGGATGCCCAGGTGTTGCACGATCAGTTCGTCGTCGACCGACTCCCTGTTCCAGTTCAGGTATGATTTTTTCATGTGGTTGGCAATCGCTTTGACCAGGGCTTCCTTTTCCGGGCCCTCCTCGTACGCGGTGGCTTTCTCGATCATCAGGGCGATGTTTTTGCCGTAATGCTTGAATTCGATCTCCTTCTCATGGTAGGAGAGGTGCTCGGGTTTGGTGCTGAGCGAGAGGGGTGGCGGCGGGGGATATGGAGCGTCCACATCGAGCTTGAAATCGGCGATGATCATGAGGTGATCCCAGAGTTTGTGCTTATAGTCGCCCGATTCTTTCACCGAGGGATTGAGCTCTGCCATCACACTGACAATCGATCTTGCTGTCCGGGTTCGTTTCTCACGATCCTCAATAGAGCAGCAATATTGTATCATCCGCTGGATGTTACGGCCGTATTCCGGGATGATCATCATCTCCCGGGTTGTGTTGTATTCCATGTAAAGGGGGAATTTTTTTGCAAAGATACGAAAATCGTCCAAGCAATATAACATTAAAATCGTAAATCGTAAATCACTCCACGATCCTAAGCCTGGCAAATCTGAGCAACAATTGCTTTTGTCCGATGGCAGGAAAGAAGACTGTGGCCTTCTTGTTGGGCCCGATCCCCTCGATTCCGACGACCTTGCCCTTGCCGAAGCGGTCGTGCATCACCTCCATGCCGGTCTGGATATCCTCAATGTCGGATGGAACAGGGATGCTGCCTCCGGATTCGGAGTTGGCGGCCGGTTCGGTGATCTTTCGGTAATTTCCGGGGATGGAGGGTTTTTTAGGCGGCAGACTGATCCCTGCCAGTGAAGCCGACCAGTTAAAATTTCCCGAAAAACTTTTGGGTGGAGCAGCCGGTTTTCTGGGGAGATCGATGTACTCTTCCGGTATTTCGCTGATAAAACGGCTGGGCTCGCACATCGAGGGTGTACCCCACCGGTAGCGGTTTTCGGCGTAGGAAAGGGTGAGTGTGTTCTGTGCACGGGTGACGGCCACATAGAACAAGCGACGCTCCTCTTCCAGGTCCGACCGGGAGTTGAGCGATTGGATGCTCGGGAAGAGGTTCTCCTCGAGACCGACCACATAGACGCAGGGGAATTCCAGACCCTTGGCCGAATGAACGGTCATGAGCGATACGCGGTTCAGGTCGTCGGGGTCGCCGCTGTCGGCATCGGTCACCAGGGCGATATCCTGCATGAACTCGTCGAGGGTCCGGATGGAATGCTGTTGTATCTCACCGGTCTCCGGGTTCGTGACGGGGGATTCGCTGAAGTCCTTAATGGCGTTAAGCAGCTCCTCCAGGTTTTCGAACCTGCTTACTCCTTCGGGCGTTTTGTCGTCGTAAAGCTCTTTCATCAGCCCGGAGGATCCGGCGATGTGCTTTGCCAGTTCAAAGGCGTTCTTTGCCTTGAGCTGGGCGGAGAAGCTTTTGATCATGGTCGTAAAAGCGGTGACCTTTTGTGCGGTGGCTTCCGGGAGCCTCAGGTTGCCGCCAGCCGGATTTTCTATCAGTTCGAAGATGGTTTTCTTCTGCTCGGCGGCTGTCGCGACAAGCTTTTCCAGGGTAGTTTTTCCGATACCTCTCGCCGGGAGGTTGATGATCCTCATCAGGGCATCCTCATCCCGGTGGTTGATCGTGAGCCGGAAGTAGGCCAGCAGGTCCTTGATCTCCTTTCGCTGATAGAATGAAACGCCTCCATAGATGCGGCACGGGATGTTCAGCCTGCGCAGCGCTTCCTCATGCGCACGAGACTGTGCATTGGTCCGGTAGAGTATGGCAAAGGCCGAATTCTGGAGCTGGTTGTTCATCTTGTGCTCAAAGATCGACTGCGCCACCAGGTTCGCCTCTTCATTATCGGTGGAAGCCCGGATGAGCCTGATCCGCTGTCCGGTTTCATTTTCTGTCCATATCTCCTTGTAAATCTGGTGCTTGTTGTTGACGATGATCCTGTTCGCGGCATTCACGATATTCTTCGTGGAACGGTAGTTCTGTTCCAGCTTGAAGACCTGGTGATCGGGGTAGTCGTTCCTGAAGTTCAGGATGTTCTGGATGTTGGCGCCCCTGAAAGCGTAGATGCTCTGGGCATCGTCGCCCACCACGCAGATGTTCTCGTTATTGGCTGCCAGCTTCTTGAGGATCAGGTACTGGGCGAAATTGGTGTCCTGATACTCATCAACCAGGATATAGTGGAATTTCTGCTGGTATTTATACAGGATATCCGGAAAGTCGCGTAGCAGCACATTCATATTGAAGAGCAGGTCGTCGAAGTCCATGGCCGATGCCCGTTTCAGTCTCTCCTGGTATTGCCTGTAAAGCTGTCCTGTCAGGGGCCTTCCTGAGGAAGCGTCAAACTCCTTCAGTTCCGGGTTGTCGTTGTATTCCTCAGCAGACAGCAGGCTGGTCTTGGCCGAAGAGATCCGGTGCAGGATGTAACCCGGCTGGTAAACTTTTTCATCGAGGCTGCCTTCTTTGATAAGATTCCGGATGACCCTTTTGGTATCATCCGTATCATATATGGTGTAATTGGGCGGATAACCAAAGTGATGCCCTTCGATGCGCAGCACACGGGCAAAGACTGAATGGAATGTCCCCATCCAGACGTTTTTGGCCTCGGTTCCCACCAGGGTGATGATACGCTCTTTCATCTCACGGGCCGCCTTGTTGGTAAAGGTGAGGGCCAGGATGTGGAAAGGATCCACGCCTTTTTCAACCAGGAATGCCACACGGTAGGTGAGGGCGCGGGTCTTGCCTGAACCTGCGCCTGCGATGATCATTACGGGCCCTTCGGTGGCCATGACCGCGGCACGCTGGGCTTCGTTAAGCTCGCTGAGAATATCTTTTGACATGACGGGAAGCGGGCTGCAAATATAATGAAATCCATGAAAAAGGAAGCCGGTCAGTCCTTCATCTTATCGTGTAAAAAATTAATTGCCAAACCTGAACCGGGAAATTAAATTTGTAATTTTATCAATTAGTTTTACTGACGGCATAAAGCTACTCCCGATCATGACAGGTCTTTCTTTATTCCAGATCGTCAATTACACCCTGATCCTGATCCTCGTGTTTCTGGTTGCCCGGTACCTGTGGATCGTATTCATCCTGCGGGATGACGAGCCGATGCAGTGGCAGCGGGCTAAGAGAGAGAGAGCATTGCCTCCCGGACTGATGCGGCTGAAGCGCAGGTATCCGGACAAAGTAAGATTTTTCAACTGGTGGATCCAGGTCGGGCGGCTTAAGCAGGAGCAGGTGGCGGGCGTGTTTGTTGAGTTGGGAGTTTACAAGGGCGAGAGTGCACGGGTGATCCACCGGATGGATCCTGACAGGCACTTTCACCTGTTCGATACCTTTTCGGGTTTTCCGGCGGGCGATCTGCACGGCGAGGCCGGGGAGGCCGCAACCTATACCACAAACCATTTTGCCGATACAGATGCTGCCGCGGTGATCAGGAGGATCAGCGGCAACCGGAATATCATCATCCACCGGGGATATTTTCCAGATTCTGCAGCCGGATTTAACGAGCGGGTGGCATTGGCCAACATCGACGCCGATCTGTATCTTCCGACGAAGGCCGGGCTCGGTGTTTTCTATCCGCTTCTCGCCCCGGGAGGGATCATCCTCGTACATGATTACAATTACAAATGGCCCGGCGTCATCCGGGCAGTGGATGAATTCGTTGCGACCATCCCGGAGACCATGATCCTCCTGGCCGACACCGAGGGAACGGCCATGATCGTACGCAACAAATAATTTTAACATTTTTTCACATTTTCCTTGCCGGGTAGAAAATAAGTTTTACCTTTGCACCCGCGAAAGCTGAATTGTGTTTTCGCTTGAATTATAAGCCGGAAACGGCAAGGAAACCTGATAAAGTGAAACGCCTATAGGTTTCAATCGCGGCCCGGCTGCGGGATGCGGTGAACAGTTTCGCGACATTCAATACTTTCCTCACTTTTCCAGCCCGTAATTCAGGGGAATTACCAGGCCTCCGCAACGGAAGTTTTTATTCAGACAATCTGAGCGAATAAAATTAATTTGTACTTTTGCACTCCCGTTTTCGGGGGAAAGAGGTAAAAAGTTTATAAAACCATTGATATGCCTACGATTTCGCAACTTGTACGTAAGGGAAGACGAAAATTAGCCGACAAGAGCAAGTCGCCTGCCCTGGACTCCTGTCCCCAGCGCCGCGGCGTGTGCGTGCGTGTTTATACTACCACGCCCAAGAAACCCAATTCGGCCATGCGCAAGGTGGCCAGGGTCCGACTGACGAACGGCAAGGAGGTAAATGCTTACATCCCGGGCGAAGGCCACAACCTGCAGGAGCACTCCATCGTGATGATCCGCGGCGGTCGTGTGAAAGATCTCCCCGGCGTGCGGTATCATATCATCCGGGGCGCGCTCGACACCTCCGGCGTGGAAGGAAGGAAGCAGCGCAGGAGCAAATACGGAGCAAAACGTCCCAAGGAAAAGAAAGCATAACGTGTAATGACGGGGCATGCCCCGTCACAACCATATAGAAAATGAGAAAAGCAAAACCCAAAAAAAGGCCCGTTCTTCCCGATCCGAGGTTCAGTGACTTGCTGGTCACAAAGTTCGTGAACAACATCATGCTTCGAGGTAAGAAGAACAAAGCGTATGATCTCTTTTATGAAGCCATCGAGACGGTCACTGAAAAGACCAAGGAAGACGGCCTCGAAGTCTTCAAGAAAGCGCTGGCTAACGTCACCCCTTCAGTGGAGGTGAGGAGCCGTCGCATTGGCGGCGCCACCTTCCAGATCCCGTCGGAAATACGCCCGGGGAGGAAGAGTTCCATCGGCATGAAATCGCTGGTGAACTACGCACGGAAGAGACATGAGAAAAGTTTTGGTCAGAAACTTGCCGCAGAGATCATGGCCGCGTACAAGGAGGAAGGAGCGGCCTTTAAGAAAAAAGAAGACACACACAGGATGGCGGAAGCTAACAAGGCCTTCTCGCACTTCCGCTTTTAATATCGTACCGGCGAGGCATGCCTCGCCGCGACAGATTTAGAAATGACCGGTAAGCTCGAAAATACAAGGAACATTGGCATCATGGCGCACATCGACGCGGGCAAGACCACGACGACTGAGCGCATCCTGTATTACACCGGCATCAACTACAAGCTCGGTGAAGTACATGACGGAACCGCCACCATGGACTGGATGGTACAGGAGCAGGAAAGAGGAATTACCATTACTTCTGCTGTCACAACCGTGTACTGGGATCACCGGGGCGAAAATTACCGGATCAACATCATTGACACACCGGGTCACGTTGATTTCACCGTGGAGGTTGAGCGATCTCTCCGGGTACTCGACGGGGCCGTCGCCATTTTCTGTGCCGTGGGCGGCGTTGAGCCCCAGTCGGAAACAGTCTGGAGGCAGGCAAATAAATATAATGTTCCGCGCATCATCTACGTCAACAAAATGGACCGCACCGGCGCGGATTTTTTTCATGTGGTTGATCAGATCCGTGAGAAACTCGGCGCCAACCCGGTCGTCATTCAACTACCGGTCGGCGCTGAAGAAGAATTCACCGGTGTGATCGACCTGATCACCAACAAGGCTTACTGCTGGGATGAGACATCCCTGGGAAGGGACTATTTTGAGATTCCGATCCCGGATGAAATGACGGAGCTTGTCCGTGAATACAGGCAGAAACTGGTGGAGGGCACGGCCGAAGAAAGCGACGAGCTGCTCCATAAATTCATGAATGATCCCGACTCGATCACCGAAGCGGAGATCATTGAAGAACTGCGCAAGGCCACCATCCAGGGCAGGATCACACCGGTCATCTGCGGGGCCTCTTTTAAAAATAAAGGTGTGCAAGCGCTGATCGATTCCATCATCCGGTACCTGCCTTCGCCATACGACATGCCCCCGGTGACAGGGAAGAATCCCTTCACCGGCAAGGATGAGGTCCGCCACGCCAACCCGGAAGAACCATTTACTGCATATGCCTTTAAAATTGCCGCTGATCCGTTCGTCGGCCGCATTGCCTTTTTCAGGGTCTATTCCGGCCGGATGGAAGCCGGCGAGGCCGTGCTGAACTCACGCACCGACAAAAAGGAACGACTCCTCCGCATCATGCTGATGCATGCCAACAAGCAGAATCCGCTCAAACAGGTAGAGGCTGGTGAGATTGCAGCTGCGGTCGGGATAAAAGATATCCGTACAGGAGACACTCTTTGCGATGTCAAGCATCCCATCGTCCTTGAATACATGGTATTCCCCGAACCGGTCATTAACATGGCCATTGAGCCGAAAACACAGGATGATATTGAGAAGCTGGCGCTGGCTTTGCAGAAGATGACCGAAGAGGATCCGACCTTCCAGGTGAAGGTGGATGACGAAACCGGCCAAACCCTGATCAGCGGAATGGGAGAGTTGCACCTTGACATTATTGCCGACCGGATGCGGCGGGAATTCAACCTTGAAGTAAACCGCGGCAATCCACAGGTTGCTTACAAAGAGGCCATCGTCAGCACGGTCATGCACCATGAAGTTTACAAGAAGCAGACCGGTGGAAAAGGACGTTTCGCCGATCTGGTGATTGAACTCGGCCCGGCTGATCCCGGTATCAAAGGGCTGCAGTTTATCAACGACATCAAGGGAGGGAATATCCCCAGGGAGTTTATCCCTGCTGTTGAGAAAGGACTCAAAGCCGCCATGACCAACGGCCCGATCATCGGCTTCCCGCTGGAAAGCATCAAAGTGCGCCTGATCGACGGCTCCTACCACAGCGTTGATTCCGACGCCCTGTCGTTCCAGGTCGCAGCCGGCATCGCCTTCAGGGAGGCCAGCCGGAAGGCAAAAGCGGTTATCATGGAGCCCGTCATGAGGTTCGAGATCGTGACACCCAGCGAATACATGGGAGAGGTCACCGGCGATATCACCAAGCGCCGCGGACATGTGGAGGAGGTGGAATCCCGCATCGGAAACCAGGTGATCAGGGGCAGGGTCCCGCTGGCCGAGATGTTCGGATATGTGACGACCCTCCGCAGCCTTACCTCCGGCAGGGCAACGGAAATGCTGGAATTCCTGCGATACGAAATAACACCCAAAGAGATACAGGACGAAGTATTATATAAAATCAGGGGATATGTTCCCGCCTATTAAACCTTTTTATGAGCCAGAGAATTAGAATCAAACTGAAATCCTACGATTACAACCTGGTTGACAAGTCGGCCGAAAAGATCGTAAAAACCGTTAAGGCCACGGGAGCGGTCGTCAGCGGCCCGATTCCTCTGCCCACTGACAAGAAGATCTTCACGGTTTTGCGATCGACCTTCGTGAACAAGAAATCACGGGAGCAGTTCCAGCTGTGTACGTACAAGCGGTTGCTCGACATTTACAGCACGACCTCCAAAACAATTGACGCGCTGATGAAGCTGGAGCTTCCCAGCGGGGTAGAGGTTGAAATCAAGGTTTGATCTGACGAGGCAAAAAAAGTAACAACCTTAGAAAATAGGAAATGTCTGGATTAATTGGAAAAAAGATCGGAATGACCAGCATCTATGATGCGGGCGGGAAGAACATCCCTTGCACCGTTATTGAAGCTGGCCCCTGTGTCGTGACACAGGTCCGGACGATGGAAAAGGACGGATACGAAGCCATCCAGCTTGCTTTCGATGAGAAGAAAGAGAAGCATACCACCAAAGCCGAACTTGGCCACTTTGCCAAAGCCGGCATCACTCCAAAAAAGGTGTTGTCGGAGTTCACCCGCTTTGAGGCCGACCACCAGAAACAGTTCGGCGACATCCTGCTCGTGGACATATTTGTCGAAGGCGAGTACATCGATGTTGTCGGCATTTCAAAGGGTAAGGGCTTTCAGGGTGTTGTCAGACGCCACCATTTCAGCGGCGTGGGAGAAGCCTCCCACGGGCAGCACAACAGGCTCAGGGCTCCGGGATCGGTAGGGGCTTCCTCATGGCCCTCCAGGGTTATGAAAGGCCTGCGGATGGCAGGCCGTATGGGTGGCGACCGCGTGAAGGTGATCAACCTTCAGGTGTTGAAAATTATCCCCGAAAAGAACCTCATCCTGGTCAAGGGTGCGATTCCGGGGCACAACGGATCATACGTAAAGATAGAGAGATGGAAGTAGCAGTTTATAATATCCAAGGAGCAGCGACAGCCAACAAGGTTACGCTTGACGATTCGGTTTTCGCGATCGAACCCAACGATCACGCCATCTACCTGGATGTGAAGCAATACATGGCCAACCAGCGCCAGGGGACCCACGACACGCTGGAGAAATCAACCCTCTCGGGCAGCACCCGGAAACTGCACAAACAAAAAGGCACGGGTGGCTCCCGCAAGGGAAGCATCAAGAATCCGCTTTTTCGCGGAGGAGCGAGGATATTCGGCCCGCATCCGAGGGATTACAGCTTCAAGCTGAACAAGAAACTGAAAAGGCTGGCCCGTAAATCGGCACTTAGCTACAAGCTGAAAGATGACCAGATAACGATCATAGAGGATTTTACCTTTGAGTCTCCCAGAACGAAGAACATTACCGAGTTGCTGAAAAGCTTCCAGCTCACTGGCAAGAAGACTCTTCTTGTCATGTCGAAGTTCGAGGAAAACGTTTACCTCTCCTCACGCAACCTGAAGAGGGTCAAGGTGGTCAATGCCTCCGACCTGAACACGTATGAGATCCTGGATGCAACGCGCCTTCTGATCACCGAGGGCTCCGTCAGGGAGATTGAGAAAATCCATCAGAATTAACCCAATAATTCGATACGACATGTCAATCATTGTAAAACCGATCATCACCGAGAAGATGACCCACCTGGGCGAGAAGCTCAACCGTTATGGGTTCGTGGTTGACCGGCGTGCGAGCAAACTCCAGATCAGCAAGGCCATCAAGGAGCTTTACGGGGTGGACGTCGCATCGGTCAATACCATGGTGTATTCCGGGAAGAACAAAAGCCGCTTTACGAAGAGCGGCCTGATCACTGGACGCACAAATACATATAAGAAGGCCATCGTGACACTGGCCAAAGGTGAAACTATTGATTTTTACAGCAATATTTAAATAAATGGCGCTTAAGAAATATAAACCGACAACACCCGGTCAGCGGTTCAAAGTCATCAGTTCGTATGATGAAATCTCTGCGGTTGTTCCCGAGAAGAGTCTGCTGGCACCCTCCAAGAGGTCCGGCGGAAGAAACAATGAAGGCAAAATGACCATGCGTTATCTCGGCGGTGGTCACAAACAGATGTACCGGCTGATCGATTTCAAGCGGGACAAGGAGAACATCCCTGCCGTGGTCAAGACCATCGAGTACGATCCCAACCGAACTTCACGAATCGCCCTGGTCGTTTACAAGGACGGTGAGAAAAGGTATATCGTCGCCCCGCACGGGCTGAAGGTGGGCCAAAGCATCGTGTCGGGCAGGGGAGTGGCCCCCGAGATCGGGAATGCCTTGTATCTGAGTGAGATCCCCTTCGGCACCGTGATCCATAATGTGGAATTGAGGCCGGGACAGGGCGCCAAGATGGTTCGCAGCGCAGGAGCACACGCCCAGTTGATGTCGCGCGACGGCAAATTCGCCATCCTGAAAATGCCCTCGGGAGAAACACGCATGATCCTGCAGACCTGCAAAGCGACGGTGGGAATGGTGTCGAACATCGACCACAACCTGGAATCACATGGCAAAGCCGGGCGCAAACGCTGGCTGGGTCGCCGCCCAAGGAACCGCGGCGTGGCAATGAATCCGGTCGATCACCCCATGGGCGGTGGCGAAGGCCGCGCTTCAGGAGGACATCCCCGCTCCCGCAAGGGCATGCCTGCCAAGGGATACAAGACCCGCGCACGCAAGAACCAATCGAACAAGTATATCATTGAACGCAGGAAGAAGTAACCGATAATATAACAACTATGAGCCGATCGCTTAAAAAAGGTCCCTATATCCATTATAAGCTGGAAAAGAAGGTTCTGGATCTTGTCGAATCGAAAAAAAAGACGGTCGTAAAGACCTGGTCGCGCGGATCGATGATATCCCCCGATTTCGTAGGACAAACCATCGCCGTGCACAACGGCAACAAATTCATCCCGGTTTACATTACCGAGAACATGGTGGGACACAAGCTGGGTGAGTTCGCACCCACCAGGATCTTCCGGGGACATGCCGGCAATAAAGATAAAGGAAAGAAATAACTGTTTAATCAAGATACATTATGGGAGTCAGAACCCGAACCAGGGCCGAGAACCGGAAAGAGGCCAAGAAGAATGTGGCATTTGCACGACTGAACAACTGCCCCACATCGCCGCGTAAAATGAGGCTGATCGCTGACCTGATCAGGGGAAAGCGTGTGGAAACCGCCTTGCATATCCTGAAGAATAATGCCAAGCAACCTTCCGAGCGCCTGCGCAAACTGCTGATGTCAGCCATCGCCAACTGGCAGGTGAAGAACGAAGGCCTGCGGATCGAGGAGAGCGACCTGATCGTGAAAGAAATATTCGTCGACAGCGGCAGGCAACTTAAAAGACTGCTCACAGCTCCCCAGGGACGCGCTCACAGGATCCGAAAACGGTCGAATCATGTGACCATCCTGCTTGACAGCCTGAACAAACCCGAACCGGAACCGGAACCCGAAGAAACTGAAGAAGTTGAAGAAACCAAATAGAAATTCAATACGCACAATTTAAAGATCGTTTTAATGGGACAAAAGACCAATCCGATTTCCAATAGGTTAGGCATCATCCGCGGCTGGGATTCAAACTGGTTCGGCGGCAAGAATTTCGAGGCCAAGCTGGTAGAGGACGATAAGATCCGCAAGTACCTGAACGCCCGTCTCGCCAAGGCCGGAATCGCCAAGATCGTGATCGAGCGCACATTGAAACTTGTGACCGTTACCATTCATACTGCCAGGCCGGGGATCATCATCGGTAAAGGTGGCCAGGAGGTCGACAAACTGAAGGAGGAGTTGAAGAAGATCACAAAAAAAGAGATCCAGATCAATATCTCCGAGATCAAGCGCCCGGAGATCGATGCCGTCATCGTGGCCAATACGGTTGCCAGCCAGATCGAAGGCCGTATCTCCTATCGCCGTGCCATCAAGACCTCCATCGCTTCTGCCATGAGAATCGGAGCCGAAGGGATCAAGATCATGATCTCCGGACGAGTCGGTGGCGCAGAAATGGCCCGCCGGGAACAGTACAAGGAGGGTCGTATTCCCCTGCACACTTTTCGTGCCGATATCGATTATGCGGTGGCCGAAGCACATACAACGTACGGCGTCATCGGGATCAAGGTATGGATCTGCAAGGGTGATATCTACGGACGTCCTGACCTGGTACCGGATGCTGCAGGGACAAAACCGAAGCCTGTGTCGCACCGTGGCGGTGATCGCCCCGGTGAGCGCGACCGGGGACGTGGTGACAGGCGCGGCGATCGCGGCCCGTCAAGAGAAGGAGGCAGTTCACGCGGCAGAAGATAATTGTTAGCATCGTAACCTATAATATCTACGAATAATGTTACAGCCAAAGAAAACCAAATACAGGAAACAGCAGAAAGGCAAGATGAAGGGGAATGCGCAGCGCGGCCATCAGCTCGCCTTTGGCTCTTTCGGCATCAAGACCCTGGAAGAAGCGTGGATCACCGGGCGCCAGATCGAAGCGGCACGCCAGGCGATCACCCGTCATATGAAACGTGAAGGACAGTTGTGGATCCGTATCTTCCCTGACAAGCCGGTGACCAAGAAACCTGCTGAAGTCCGAATGGGTAAAGGAAAAGGTGCACCGGAATATTTCGTGGCCCGCATCAATCCTGGCAGGATCCTCTTTGAAATAGAGGGAGTACCGATGCCCACCGCCAAGGAAGCCCTGAGGCTCGGAGCACAGAAATTGCCCGTACAGACCAAGACGGTGATTCGCAAGGATTTCGCTGAAGAAGCAATATAGGTAAAGATGGGGCATGCCCCATCTCAACAAAACAAAAATATGGAACAGAAAGTAATCAGAGAACTGACATCAGCGGAAATCCTCGAACGGCTCGATGAGGAAAAGCGGCAGCTTACAAAACTGAAGCTCAACCACGCTGTTTCGCCACTGGAAAATCCCAATAAAATAGGGGCCTACCGGAAAACGATCGCCCGCCTGATAACCGAGTTGCGCCGCCGTGAACAGGGAGGAGAAAAAATCATGAAAAAGGGCAAATAGTAAAGACGCACCGTAGTGCGTCTTGACAAACCAACAACGCACCGCAGTGCGTCTTGACAAACCAACAACGCACCGTAGTGCGTCTTGACAAGCCAACAACGCACCGCAGTGATCCCATAACGAAGAAAAATGGAAACAAGAAACCTGAGAAAAGAGAAGACCGGCATCGTTGTCAGCAACAAAATGGAGAAATCCGTGGTTGTTGAGGTGGAACGGAAGGTCAAGCATCCGAAATACGGAAAGTTCGTGAAGAAATCGTCACGGTTCATGGCCCACGATGAGAAAAATGAGTGCAGCGAGGGCGATCTTGTGAGAATAACAGAGACCAGGCCGCTTAGTAAAAACAAGTGTTGGAGACTTGTCGAAATCATTGAAAAGGTTAAATAGCCATGATACAGCAAGAATCAAGATTAACAGTCGCAGATAACAGCGGCGCCAAAGAGGTCCTGTGCATCAAAGTGCTGGGCGGAACCCGTAAACGGTACGCCCGCATTGGCGACCGGATCGTCGTAACCGTAAAAAATGCGCTCCCGTCAGGAAACATCAAGAAGGGAACCGTATCCAAGGCGGTGGTCGTCAGAACCAGCAAGGAAATCCGCCGGGCCGACGGATCCTATATCCGGTTCGATGACAATGCCGTGGTGTTGCTTAACAACGCCGGCGAAATGATCGGAACCCGTATCTTCGGCCCGGTTGCAAGGGAATTGCGCGAAAAACAATTCATGAAAATCGTTTCTTTGGCACCTGAAGTGCTATAAGCATATATCGAACAGTCATGCAGAAAAAATTAAACATCAGAAAAGGCGACACGGTCGTTGTCATCGCAGGCGATTCGCGGGGCCAGCAGGGTAAGGTGCTGCGCATCGACACCAAAAATTACAGAGCGATCGTGGAAGGGGTCAACCTGGTATCAAAGCATACCAAACCCAACGCCAAAAGTCCGCAGGGCGGGATCGTGAAAAAGGAGGCCCCGGTTCATATTTCCAACCTGATGATCGTTGACAACTCGGGTAAACCGACACGCATCGGGCGGCGGGTTGATGAGAAATTGGAAAAACTGGTACGGTATTCAAAAAAATCAGGGGAGGTAATAAAGTAATGGCTTACACACCAAGATTAAAAGAGAAGTATCACAAGGAGATCGTTCCTGCGCTGATCAAGCAATTTAACTTCAAGAGTCCCATGCAGGTCCCGCGGATCAGCAAGATATGTCTGAACCAGGGACTCGGTATTGCCAACACCGACAAGAAGTTCATCGAAAGCGGTATCAGCGAGATGACGATGATCACCGGTCAAAAGGCCATTTCGACAAAATCCAGGAAGGATATTTCGAATTTCAAGTTAAGGAAAGGCAATCCCATCGGTGTGCGCGTAACGCTGCGCGGAGAGCGGATGTACGATTTCCTCGACCGCCTGATCTCCGTTGCCCTGCCCCGGGTGCGCGATTTTCGCGGGATCAGCGACAAGGGATTTGACGGCCGCGGAAATTATACGCTGGGCGTGACTGAGCAGATCATCTTCCCGGAAATCGATATCGACAAGGTGACCAGGATCAACGGGATGGACATCACATTCGTGACGTCTGCCCGCAACGATCGAGAAGCACATGCGTTGCTCAAAGAATTCGGATTACCCTTTAAAACAAAATAAGCAAGAAAGTATGGCAAAAGAATCAATCAAAGCCAGGGAGCGCAAGCGCGAAAAATTGGTAGAACAGTTCGCTGAAAAGCGCAAGGCACTCAAGGAAGCGGGCGAATATATCGCTCTACAGAAACTTCCGAAGAATGCCTCACCCATCCGCTTGCACAACCGCTGCAAGCTGACCGGCCGTCCCAAAGGATACATGCGCCTGTTCGGAATTTCCCGTATCAATTTCAGGGAAATGGCCAACAAGGGCATGATCCCGGGCGTCAGGAAGGCGAGCTGGTAATGGTGCGTCCCAACGAGAAAAAGGAATTAATAAAATTAAATAAACGATAAATGGTTACGGATCCTATTGCAGATTACCTGACAAGAATCAGGAATGCCGTCATGGCAAACCACCGTGTTGTCGAGATCCCGAAATCCAAGGTCAAGGAGGAGATCACGCGGATACTATTTGAAAAAGGGTATATACTCAATTACAAGGTTGAAAATGAACCCCGTCCCGGCATCATCAAGATCGCCCTCAAATATCACCCGGTATCCAAACTCTCGGCCATCACCAGCCTGGTTAGGATTTCCAAGCCTGGATTGAGGAAGTATGTTGATAATGAGCACCTTCCAAGGGTGTTGAACGGCCTTGGCATTGCCATCCTTTCAACTTCTCACGGGATCATGACCGACAAGGAAGCGCGTACGAAGAAGATAGGCGGCGAGGTTTTATGTCATATAAGTTAATCAGGAGAATACAGACATGTCACGAATAGGAAAACTACCGATTGCAATCCCTGCCGACGTGCAGGTGACCGTTTCCGATTCCAATCTGATAACGGTAAAAGGGAAGCTCGGACTGCTGCAACAGCAGGTGGACCCCAGGATCATGCTGAAAGTAGAGGAAGGCACCCTCCGGCTTGTACGGCAGTCGGATGAAAGGATCGACCGCTCTATGCACGGTCTTTACCGGTCTCTGATCTTCAACATGGTAAAGGGCGTTTCTGAGGGCTTCACCACGGTGCAGGAGCTTGTGGGCGTCGGCTACAAAGCCACTGCGAACGGCCAATTACTTGAGCTTTCGCTTGGCTATTCGCACAACATCCTCATGGAACTTCCCGAAGCCATCAAGGTTGAGACCACTGCCGTAAAAGGAAAGAACAACACGATCATTCTCAGATCGATCGATAAGCAACTTGTCGGGCAGGTTGCGGCAAAGATCAGATCCTTCCGCCGGCCGGAACCATACAAAGGCAAAGGCATCCGGTTCCAGGGCGAAGAGATCAAGAAAAAGGCCGGCAAGTCCGCTGCAGGACAATAATAAAAGGAAAGCCGCACCGCAGTGCGTCTCAACGTAAGGACGCAGCGTGCTGCGTCCCAACTAATAAAAACAAAATGGCAATTAAGAGCAGAAAAGATTTTCGCAGGTTCAGGATCAAAAAGAGGATACGCAAGATCGTATCGGGGACTCCTGACAGGCCTCGCATGACGGTATTCCGCAGCTGTAAGGCTATATATGTGCAACTGATCGATGATCAGGCCGGCAAGACCATGGCCACAGCCTCCTCCATGGAAAAGGAAATAAAAGAGCAGAAAGGCACCAAAACGGAGATTGCCAAGGTGGTGGGAAAGCGAATTGCCGAGAAGGCGCTGCAAGCCGGAATCGACAAGGTTGTTTTTGATCGCAGTGGTTATTTATATCATGGCAGGGTGAAAAGCCTGGCCGAAGCTGCCCGGGAAAGCGGCTCAAAATTCTAATGAAGAGATATGACAAACGTTAACGTAAAAAGGGTAAAGTCGAGCGAGATCGAATTCATGGACCGGCTCGTCAGCATTCAACGCGTGACCAAGGTTACCAAGGGAGGCCGCACCTTCAGCTTTTCAGCCATCGTGGTAGTTGGAAACGAAAACGGGGTGGTCGGTTACGGTCTTGGAAAGGCTAAGGAAGTTACGGCTGCCATTGCAAAGGGGGTGGATGATGCCAAGAAAAATCTCATCAAGGTGCCCATTCTCAAAGGCACCATCCCGCATGACCAGCTTGGCAAATACAGCGGAGCGCTGGTTTACCTCAAACCCGCTGCCCCCGGAACCGGGGTCATCGCAGGAGGCGCCATGCGTGCCGTCCTGGAAAGTGTCGGCGTGAAAGATGTGCTGGCAAAATCAAAGGGCTCCTCGAATCCCCATAGCGTGGTCAAGGCGACGATCAATGCCCTGATCAAAATGAGGGATCCCCATACGGTCGCCCAGCTCCGGGGTATCGAGTTGAGTCAGGTATTCAATGGCTAATCATCACAAAACAGCTGTTCAGAAAGATGGAAAAGATCAAGATCACACAGATACGAAGCGGCATCGGAAGGCCCCTGCGACAGAAACGCACCCTTGAGGCGCTGGGTCTGAAACGGATCCGCCACACGGTAGAGCATGAAGCAACACCCCAGATCATGGGTATGGTCCAGAAGGTCCAGCACCTGGTAACATTTGAAAAGATTTAATATACGATAAACAAAACTGAAATGGATCTAAGCAATCTCAAACCGGCAAAAGGTTCAGTAAAAAAGGTCAAGCGCATTGGCAGGGGACAGGGTTCCGGCCACGGGGGAACATCCACCCGCGGGCACAAGGGAGCCAAATCCCGTTCCGGCTATTCCAAAAAACTTGGTTATGAAGGCGGCCAGATGTCGCTCGTCAGGCGTGTTCCCAAGTTCGGATTCAAGAACTTCAACCGGGTTGAATACAAGGGTATTAATCTCGATGTACTTCAGCAGCTTGCTGAAAAAAAAGAGATCACGGTGATCAACCCGGAAGTGTTGGCTCAGAGCGGATTTATTTCTAAAAAGGACAGGATCAAGATCCTGGGCCGCGGCGAACTGAAGGCCAAGCTCGAAGTTACCGCGCACGCCTTTTCGGCAACAGCCCGGAAGGCCATTGAAGAATTAGGTGGAGTCGCTAACACACTTTAAACTTGCTTGAATGAAAAAACTGATCCAAACCATACGGAACATTTGGAAGATCGAAGACCTCCGGAAGAGGATCATCTATAC
>Ga0163209_1000368_pt1 | contig 19178 bp, 16 predicted proteins | sample Kivu_160m_FD_113538 | JGI IMG/M metagenome (GOLD analysis project Ga0163209, IMG submission 113538) | Freshwater microbial communities from Lake Kivu, Western Province, Rwanda to study Microbial Dark Matter (Phase II) - Kivu_160m | ecosystem: Environmental > Aquatic > Freshwater > Lake ...
AGCACTGCCCCGAGCATGACCGCGCCGTGCTCGGTGAAGGCATAGGGCAGGTGACGCCGCCCGCCCCGTCCTTTTGAGGTGCCAATTTGGCACCTCAAAAGGTCAAACTCGTCTCTGGACAATTGGAACATGAACCCGGCAGGGAATCGCTCTCTGTTGCGCTTGACCGCTCGCACCAGAATCTTGGTCTCGACTCCGTACACTGCCGCCAGGTCCGAGTCTATCATCACCTTCAGGCCGCGGATCTCGACTATTGCCTCATCGATGCGCTCAAGCGGTATCAGGTTGCCGGAGTCCCTTGGTTCAGTCATGGCTGGATGATACCGGCCGGGTCCGGGGAGTCAAACGAGGGTTGAGGAACTCGTCGCGAGGTTGTTCTTCTTTGTAGTCAGGGGACAGGAAGACCTTGCGGTGGGAGCTTGGGATACCATCCGGTGCTACGCCGGAAAACTCGGGACAGTCCCCGGCCGCGAGGACGCGACCGCGCTCCGGTACAGTCCCGGTTTTCCGCTCGGCCAGCTCAACGACCGGCTTCGGCGCAGGCGTTCCCATAGTTCAGAAGGACATGTCCGAAGGGCGTCAAGTCAAGGCGTGGCAGGGATCCTGAACCCGAAACAGACGCCACGAAGGCACGAAAGACACGAAACGGACGGATGCGGAGAGAGTCGGCTTCTCTTGATCCGGCTTCGTGTTTTCGTGGCTCCGATGTCGGTTCCCGGAGGGGCGGTCAGTCGAGTTCGCCTCTGCGTTCCATGTCGGCGAACAGGGCGATGACGGCCTGCTTCATTGTGGTGAACGGCTCAGGCGGGAGCCCGTGCTCGGATGCCCACAGGTCGAGCTTGGCCATCGCCTTGTCCCGCCAGACCGGCCGAGCCCGGCGCGTCCGGCGTAGCGCGCCGAAGACCTTCCGGCTGTAGTTCCGAAGATGCACGGCCAGCGGGTCCTTTGCACCGACGTGCAACTCGTTCAGGACGTCGTTCCACGCCCGATGCAGTCTCCGCTCCCAGCGGATTGCCCGGGCCACTCCCCTTGCCTGCCGTACGCGCCGGTCAGACTGCTGCTCCTGCGTTTCACGCGTGCCGGTCTTCGGCTTGTGGAAGCGATCGTAGCGCTCGACCCGCGACTGCTTGAGCAGAGGCAGGCCAACCGCTGCTTCAGCGACCTGCTTCCTCGTCCGTTCTTCGGGAATAGGTGGACGCTTGGTGTATGCGTCGATGACATCCACGATTGCGCTCGCGTCGGCTCCGCAGGCGTTCAGGAAGTCCATGACCGCGTTGAACGTAAGCCCGGGCATGTAGCCGCGCTCAATCTGGCACACGTAGGACTTGCCGGATGACCCGGGCCGGCCCATAGCTGAGGCCACTTCGGTCTGGGTCAGACCGGCTTGCAGGCGGAGTTGCCGGAGCCTTGCCCCTACTTCCTTCGGAAGTAGCGAGGCATCGGAATCGGTCGGCTTCGCTCCGGCGCCCATGCCGGAAGTTTAGCCACAGGCTACAACCCTATCAAGCCCGTAATTGTCCTAACTTCCGACTTCACAGCCCTTTGTTCAGCCTTTGCGAAAATCCCCTCCGCCGTCTCCCCCGCAGCAGTCCCAGTTGCAGTCCGTATTGCCCTGCCCGTTGCTCTCCGCGCTGCTCTGACCGTTGCGTCCCGAGTAGCTCCACCAGTTGCAGTCACGGCTGCTTGCCCGGCTGCAGGTCGAGCTGCAGTCCCTGTTGTTCTCTCCGCTGCTCTGACCGCTGCTCTACCGATTGCTCTGACCACTGCGGTCCACGTTGCTGTCCATGCTGCTCTCCACTTTGCCCTGACCGTTACTATCCCGATTGCGGGTAGAGCAGCTTCCGGAGTTGCCCTGCAAGCTGCTGTGTCCGCTGCATGTCGGGCTGCAGGTTCAGCAGCTTCTCCGACCAGGAATCAGAAGCCCGGGTCAGGACCACGGAACTGCACATCACTCGCCGCCGCCGGCGGCCAGCTTCGCGACCGCGAACCTGAGCCCGGCGAGCCCCGTGCTGTCGGCCCGGCCCGCGGCGTGCCAGCGAATGACTCCGCTACCGTCGAGCAGGAACATCTGGACCCGGCTGCGGTCGTCGACACCGAGCTGCTTCGAGTAGCCGTCGACATCTCCATAGAAGGGCGCGACCCAGCGCCACCGCTCTCGCGACGTGGCTTTGCGCATCGCCCCGTTGATGACCCCGCGCAACAGGCCCGCTATCCGCGGGCCCATCATCGGCACTTCGCAGGCAAGGAAGCCGTCGGCAGGCGTGTACTCACGGCGGAACGGATCCAGCCAGGAGTCGAGGTCGTCCTGCGAATCTCGCCGGAAGCCGAACCCGACCAGCGCGATGCTACCTGCGACCGAGTCCGGCAGCACGATGCGGCTTCCGTCCAACGCCGTCGCCTCCAGCCGTGGCATTACTTCCCAGACAATCGCTGCTGAACCCACACCGGTCAGAAGGATGAAGGTTCCCACTACTAAGTTCTTCACTTCCTTTGTTTTGACCAACATCCATCCCGGTTCGGTTCCAGCTTCGCCGACCCGGGCCCGGCCAATGTCACCTCGAATCCGGTTAGCTCAAACCTGACATTGCCCTTATTCCCGCCAAGCAACGCCGAGGGAGACTTCTTGTGGAAAAAAGAGAAAGGAACACACCAATGACCCCAACCAGAATCTGGAAAGCAAGAATGAGAAAGGCCTACGCCGATGAAACCAATCACGTGGTCGTCGGCGAAGTCCTGGAGGACAACTCGCTGTACCTGAAGATGCGCTGCCGGGCATTCCACTTCAAGCGCCCGATGGTGAGTGCCAACATCACCACCAGTGAGACCAAAGTCAGGCTCTTTCCCTGGGAGGTGATTGCCTACGTTACCGAACTGCCGGAGTCGCTCGACTGGGAGCATGCCACGGCTCGGCTGGATCAGAAGGGTGACGTTCTTCTGAGTGGAGCGACCGATTCGCAGGACGTGGCACTCAAGGAAGGGCTTGACGGCTAACGGGTCAGCCGGAGTCAGAATTCGGAGGCTGGAATGCAGAAAGCAGAAGTGACGGACGAAACCGGGGGTGTGACGTGAGCCAGAAGCCTGAAGCCGCGAAGCAGGAAGCGCTGGCGGCCCCGGTGAAGCCACGGCTCATCCGGCCGCTGTCGTTCCGGCACTCCTCGTTCCTGGGAAGACGGGGACGGTACCGAGCCGAGGCCGTGAGAAGCGGGTTTCTCTGCTCAAGTGGTGACAATCGCGTCCTGACGGATTGTCCACTGCTGCCGCTGTGTCGGAGAGCCGGATATTGCCCGCGTGGTACGCCCTACGTTCGTGTTGAACGGTTAACCGAAACCTGACAAACGGCTTATACGCACTTAGCGTCAGTTTAATAGGATTCCGCCGGTCCTGAAAGGAGAAACCGTATGAAGAAGACCGTCGTCGCTACGCTGCTGGCGATACTGGCAGCCGGTTCAGTCTACGCCCTCGACCCGGGCCAGACCGAACTCGAGTACAATGGCTGGTTCCGCTACTTGAACCAGTCCGCGAAGTTCAAGGTCACGAACCCGACCGCAAGTCGGTCGCTGATTGAGCGGAATTACCTCCGCGCCAGTCACCAGTGGTCCCCGCAGTTCTTCTCGAAGCTCAGCATGGACTTCCTCTCTTCATCGAGCTTCGCCGACGGCGCCGGGGTCCGCATCAAGGAAGCGTACGTCGACATGGCGCTGCCGATTCCCGATTTCACTTTGACCGCCGGGGTGCAGAAGCACTACTTCGGACTCATCTACTCGTGGGATTACACCCACCCGGACAAGTCGCTCGCGGACGCGCAGGGCGTGTGCGCGAGCGCCGACTACGGCGTTACCGTCAACGGCTTCCTGCCCAAAGGCTTGGGCGAGCTGCAACTCGGCGTCTACAATGGCGAAGGCTACAAGTACACCGGCGCGAAGAACTCGATCGCGCCCGAGCTTCTGGCCAACCTGCGCCTGACCCCGTTCGCCGGAGTCCAGGTCGGCGCCTCGGTGTTCGCGAAGGCGAAGGACTTCTCCACCTACAAGAACGACAAGAAGGGCCGCTCGAGCGACGGCACGAAGTTCGAACTGGGCGACACCGCCAACATGAGCCGGTTCGCGCTTGCGCCGATGGCCAAAGTCGCCTTCGGCCCGGTCTCGCTCACCGGTGAGTACATCGTGTACAGCTACACCCGTGAGTACGGCTACTATGACTTGAACCGGGACACCACCGGCACCGTGATTGACTCCACCCTGGCTCCGAGGAAGACGAAGGACTACGCCATGTCCGGCCTCGACCTGATGCCGATGGTCTCGCTCATGGACCGCAAGCTCGAGGTCTTCGGCCGGTTCAGCACCTGGGAGCGAAAAGAGCAGTCCGGCGACTCGATGCCGGTGAATCTCGACCGAAGCCTGATGCGCTACGGCGCCGGGTTTAACTACCATTTCCTGCGCCGCGCCGGCGGCTCTAAGCCGGGTGTGGCCTTCCAGCTTGCCTGGGTCCGGGAGCAGTCGCGCAAGGAAGGCGCTGACCCGGTGGACACGTTCATGGCCCAGGCGCGCTTCGAGTGGAACCACCTGTTCAGCGCCCAGTAGCAGTGAAAAGTTAAGGAGAATAACATGAAGAAACTACTCTCAATCGCGACCCTGGCGGCGATGGTCACGACCCTCGTTGCCGGAGAAGTCATGGTCAAAGGTTCGGACACGATGCTGAACCTCACCCAGCGCCTGGCCGAGGCCTTCTCGGCGGCAAGCCCCGACATCACCGTGTCGGTCGCCGGCGGCGGGTCCGGCGTGGGTATCAACGCCGTGGTCAACAACGAGGTCGAGATCGGCAACGCCTCCCGCTCGATCAAGAGCAAGGAGATCTCGAACGCGCGCGCCAACGGGGTCAACCCGGTGGAGTACGCGATCGCGGTCGATGGTCTCTGCGTCATCGCCGGCCCGAACAACCCCGTTAAGAGGCTGACCATGGCCCAGCTCGGTGACATCTACCGCGGCAAGATCAAGAACTGGAGCGAAGTGGGCGGCCCCAACAAGCCGATTACGCTCTACGGGCGCCAGCCCAACTCGGGCACCTTCGTCTTCTTCCGCGAGATGGCGGTGAAGGCCGAGTACGCCCAGTCAATGCGTCAGATGAACGGCAACTCCCAGATCGTCGAGGGCGTCAAGGCTGACGCGGGCGGCATCGGTTACGTCGGCGTCGGTTACGTCAAAGACGGCGGCATCACCGTCATCGAGCTCTCGAGCGACGGCACGAGCTACTCCTCGCCCCTCGACAAGTCCGCGGTCGACAACGGCACCTATCCGCTGGCCCGTCCCTTGTTCCAGTACACCAACGGCAAGGTCAAGGGCGACGCCAAGGCGTTCATCGAGTTCGAGCTGAGCCCGGCCGGCCAGAAGATCGTGGAGGAAGAAGGCTTCTTCCCGCTCAACAAGTCGCTGGTCGAGAAGAATCAGGGGAACCTGTAAGCACCACGCTGCCTCCCAAAGCGCCTGAGGGGACGCCCGTTGCGTCCCCTCGGGCCGCGGCACGGGCAGTGACCACGAACCACTCATGAGATTGCGCAAGGTCGCGGACCGGGGGGTAAGCGCCGTCTTCCTCGTCAACGCCGTACTCTCCGCCGTCGTGCTGCTCGGTATCCTCGCCTTCCTGCTGTTCTACGGTGTCCGCACGTTCTCCGGCACGCCGCTGCTCAAGTTCCTCACCGGCACGGTCTGGAACCCCGATGCCTATGGCGAGCCGTCCTACGGCCTTCTGCCGCTACTGCTCGGGAGCTTTGCGAGCACGGCCATCGCCCTCATCATCGCCATCCCGCTGGGAATCGCGAGCGCGGTCTTCATCTCTGAACGTCTCAAGGGCTGGGTGAGAGTCACGGTCAAGACCTTGGTCGAGCTGTTCGCCGGGTTTCCCTCGGTAGTCATCGGCTTCTTCGGCCTGGTCGTACTCGCCCCGCTTATCGCCCGCATCTTCAACGTCCCGTCCGGCCTGAACCTGCTCAACGCCGGGCTGCTCCTCGGCCTGATGTCGCTGCCCACTATCATCTCGGTTGCCGACGACGCGCTTAGGGTCGTCCCCCACTCCTACCGCGAGGCTGCGTACGCGCTGGGCGCGACGCCCTGGACTACCGCCACCCGCATCGTACTTCCGGCCGCGCGCTCCGGCATCCTCGCCGCGGTGATGCTCGGCTTCGGCCGGGCAGTCGGCGAGACCATGGCGGTGCTGATGGTCGCAGGCAATGCCGCCTTGATGCCGAAGAGCCTGTTCGACCCGGTGCGCACCATCACCTCGACCATCGCCATCGAGCTCGGTGAGTCGGCCTTCGGCGACACCCACTTCTACTCGCTCTTCGCCCTCGGATTCGTTCTCTTCCTGCTCGCCCTGGCGACCAACCTCGTCGCCGAATCGCTCATCAAACGCGAGAAACGGAGCTTCACGCTGTGAGAATGGGGACTGTACCGCGCGTCCTCGCGCTCCGAGGGACTGTCCCCATTCTCACATCGTGCGGGACACGGTACACCGTCCTTCACTTGGCCACTGGACCACATGACCACTAGTTCACTTCCTGCCCGGAAGCTGCGCCGCCGCCGGTTCGGTGACAACTTCGGGTTCGTCCTGCTCGCTGTTCCACTTGCCCTGTTCGTGCTCTTCATCCTCTACATGTTCTTCTACCTCCTCCGCAACGGGCTCGGCGTCATCAACTGGCAGTTCCTGACGCAGGCGCCGACCAACGGCATGACCGAGGGCGGCATCTGGCCCTGCATCGTCGGCACCGTGCTGGTGACCTTTGTCTCGCTGGTCTTCTCGGTGCCGGTCGGCATCTGCGCGGCCATCTACTTGTCCGAGTACGCGCCGGCCAACCTCCTGACCAGGGCCATCCGCAGCGCCATACGCAGCCTCGCCGGCATTCCGTCGATAGTCTATGGCCTGTTCGGTGTGGCGTTGTTCGTGACCGGAATGAAGTTCGGCCTGTCAATCCTCTCCTCCGGCCTGACCCTCGGACTCATGAACCTGCCCTGGATAATCGCCACGGCCGAGGAAGCCATCAACGCCATTCCCGGTTCCTTCCGCGAAGGCGCCATGGCCCTGGGCGCGACCAAATGGGAGGCAATCCGCCACAACGTTCTGCCCTATGCCTTCCCCGGCATTCTGACCGGCGTGCTGCTGGCGGTCGCACGTACTATGGGTGAGACCGCGCCGATTCTCTTCACCGGTGTCACCTACTACACCCGCACCATACCGACTTCACTGTCCCAGAAGTTCATGGCGCTGCCGTATCACTTGTTCACTCTCGCCACCCAACACGACCAGATATCGACCGTGCGGCCGATAGCCTTCGGCACCGCCCTGGTCCTGCTGGTCTTCGTGCTGGCGTTCGACGCGGTCGCCTTCATCATCCGCCTGCGCGTCGCCGGCGCCAACAAGTGGCAAGTCTAGACAAATGATGAGTGCCGAATGGCGAGTGACGAGTGTAACTGGCAGTCGGCATCATAGGAGTACACGAGAATGACTACCATCATCCGACAGTCGTCGGTCGACAACCGGCAGTCCGAGCCCGACTATGGCTTTGAATCACTGAGCAGGCAGAGACCGCCGCAGAGGCGAAGCGAACTCGGGCTGGCGACAGACTCTGCGGCCCCCGCGCTGTCTGTTACCGGCTCTGTCTCGGCTCCGCAATCGAAGATTGTGGTTGACGGCCTCAACCTCTGGTTCGGTTCCAATCACGTACTCAGGAACGTCTGCTTCTCGATTCCACCCAATGCCGTCACCGCCATCATGGGCCCGTCCGGGTGCGGCAAGTCCACCCTGCTCCGCACCATCAACCGGATGAACGACCTGATACTCGGCACACGAATCACTGGCGACATCCGCATCGACGGCCAGAGCATCTTCGCTGACTCAACCGATGTCATTGACCTACGCAAGCGGGTCGGCATGGTCTTTCAGAAGCCAAACCCATTCCCCAAGTCAATCCTCGAAAACGTGGCCTTTGGCCCGCGCATTCACCGGATGGGCAACTCCGCCGACATTCAGCAGCGGGTCGAGCACGCCCTGCGCCATGCCAATCTCTGGGACGAGGTCAAGGATCGGCTCCACGACAACGCCTTCTCGCTCTCCGGCGGGCAGCAGCAGCGGCTCTGCACCGCCCGCTGCCTCTCAGTGGAACCGGAAATCATCCTGCTGGACGAACCGGCCTCCGCCCTCGACCCCCACTCGACTGCTCGGCTCGAAGAACTCATCCGGCAGTTGAAGCAGGATTACACGGTAGTCATCGTCACCCACAACATGCAGCAGGCGGCCCGAGTATCCGACTGGTGCGCTTTCCTGATGCTCGGGGAGGTGGTCGAATTCGGACACACCGAACAGGTCTTCACCAAGCCCAAGGACCCGCGCACCGAGGACTTCCTGACCGGCAAGTTCGGATGAGCGAATATTTCCCTTGAACCTGTCAAGGAAATGCCGATAATAGAAGGGAACCTGAGGAGTGACGATTTGACTACCGTACTGGAAGACAAGATCGCCGGACTGAAGCAGCAACTCTTCACGATGGCCGGTATCGTCGAGGAGATGATAGCCAGCAGCATCAAGTCGCTGGTCAACCGCGATGCATCCCTTGCCGAGCGTGTAATCCGGCAGGACGAGGACCGCGTCAACCGGCTGGAAATCGAGAACCAGGACGTCGCGATCAACCTGATCGCGCTCCACCAGCCGGAAGCAAAGGACCTGCGGACAATCACGATGATTGTCATGATCAACGACGTGCTCGAAAGGCTGGGGGACCATGCGGTGAACATCGCCCAGGCCGCCCACTTCCTGGTTGAGCGGCCCGCGGTCAAGCCCCTGGTAGACATCCCGAAGATGGCCGACCTTGCCATCGGCATGCTCAAGGACGCGCTGGATGCCTTCACGCGTAACGACGAGGAGCTCGCCCGCTCGGTCTGCGGGCGGGACAACGCGGTCGACGAACTGAACCGCGTGGTCAAGTCGGAGCTCATCTCGTGCATGATTGCCGATACCGGCACGATTGAGCGAGCTCTCAAGCTGGTCATGGTGTCTCTCAACCTCGAACGGATTGCCGACCTGGCAACGAACATCTCGGAAGACGTCGTCTACATGGCTAGTGGAGAGGTCATCAAGCACTGCAAGGGCGAACCGCAAGACTCCGACCATTGAGTCGTCTAATCGCGGTCGTAGACGACGAACCCGACATCCTCGAACTCGTCTCGCTCCACCTGAGCAAAGCCGGGTTCGCAGTCCGCACCTTCAAAGACGCCGGCAGCTTCCAGAAGGCGATCACTTCGAACCAGCCCGACTTGGTGGTCCTCGACTTGATGCTGCCCGACGCCGACGGCATCGACGTCTGCCGGGACCTGAAACGAGACAACCGCACCGCGCACGTGCCGGTCGTCATGCTGACCGCGCGCGGCGATGAACTCGACCGCGTGCTGGGCCTGGAAATCGGGGCCGATGACTACATCACGAAGCCCTTCTCACCCAAGGAGCTGGTCGCACGGGTCAAGGCGGTACTCCGACGCTTTGAGCAGCGGCGCACCGGCGACGTGATTGAGCTGCCGCACGGCGTCACCATCGACGCCAACCGCTTCGAGGTAACGGTCGGCGGAAGGAAGGCGGACCTCACCACGACCGAATTCAAGATTCTGACCATCCTCGCCGAACGCCGGGGCTGGGTCTTCTCCCGTGACGAAATCCTCAGCCGCCTCTGGGGCGATGAAAAGGCAGTGCTCGACCGCACTGTCGACGTCCACATCACCAACCTGCGCAAGAAGCTGGGAAAAGCCGGCCGTCTCATCGAGAACGTGCGCGGTGTCGGCTACAAGCTCAGCGATTGAAGCGCTACATCCTGCTCCGGCTGTTTGCCATCCTGTTTTCGATCATCGCCGTCCTGCTTGTCGCCGGACTGATCGCCGCCAAGGGCACCGGCCGCGGCCCGCTCGTGCTGGGGACTGCTGCCGTCGTAACGGTAGCCGCAGGGGTGGTATCGTATCTGATCGCCCGGGGGCTGGCGCAACCGATCCGCGACCTGACCGAAGCGTTCCACCGCTTCAGCACCGGCGAGTTTGACGTGCGGGTCTTGCCGGCAAAGCGCGGACGGCTCCGCGAGCTGGGTGACAGTTTCAACGCGATGGCCTTTGAGACCAAGTCGATGGTCGCCGAACTGAAGCAGCAGCGAGAGGCACTGAACGCGATCGTCGGGTCGATCCAGGAAGGCCTGGCCGTGGTTGATGTATCCGGACGCATCGTGCTTGCCAACGGCAGTTTCCGCAAGCTGGCCGGCGAGCCGAAGGTCGAAGGTCGCTACTACTGGGAGGTCGTCCGCGAGCCGGACTTCGTCGAACTCGTTCGCTCGGTGAGCGCCGACAAACCGGCCGCCACCCGGCAGATCGAGCTCGGCGGCAAGGACTTCGCGTGCAGCGCCAGCTACCTCTCGGCGGCGCGGCGGGTAGTGCTGTCCTTTCACGACGACTCCGAAGTCACCCGGTCCGCGCGGATGAAGAAGGACTTTGTCCAGAACGTGTCCCACGAGCTGCGCACGCCGCTTACCGCCATCAAAGGCTTCGCCGAGACCATGGAAGCCACGATTGACAAAGACAATCGACCCTACCTCGAGACCATCATCCGCAATACGGACCGTCTCGTGAACCTCGTTCAGGACCTGCTCGTTCTCTCCGACCTCGAGGAACGCGGAGCCGAGCTCCAGCTCGAAGACGTCGACCTCAAGGAGACGGCCACGCAGATGCTCAAGCTTTTCGAGTCCCGTGCCGACGCCAAAGACCTCCGCCTTGTCCTTGCCGTGTCTGCCCCCGCTTCCTTGTCGGTCCGTGCCGACCGCTTCAAACTGGAGCAGGTCTTCATCAACCTGCTCGACAATGCGGTCAAGTATACCGACAAAGGAGAGGTTGAGCTCTCACTCGGCCGCGACGACGGCGGAGCGGTCATCAAGTTCCGCGACACCGGTCCCGGCATCGCGCACGAGCACCTGCCGAGGATATTCGAGCGGTTCTACGTGGTGGACAAAGGACGCTCGCGCCAGCTCGGCGGCACGGGCCTCGGCCTTTCGATAGTGAAGCACATCGTGCTGCTCCACTCCGGTGAGATTTCGGTGGAATCAACGCCGGGCGTCGGGACTACCGTCATAATCACGCTGCGGGCGGCGTAGCGCCGCAGCCCAAAGCCCGCAGCCCAAAGACCCAACCGAACACCGATCGGCCTGGCCGGGCAGTGCGAGGTCACGCTCACCTGGCCCTGCGTCGACCGCCGACCGCTTGCGCCTGTCGACTCGCCGCTCCGACTGCCTGAAGCGGAATCCAGCCCGCAGGCTGATGACTCACGCCATCATTTGCTTGGCCAACGCCTGACTCAGTCCTTATACCGGCTGAACGAACGCCTACTATCCTTGTCCGGGTGGAAAGTCAGATTCACCCTCACACCTCGCAGACGAAGCAAGGGGTCTTGCCCGGTTGCCTTGGACAGGGGAGGGCTCAACTCTCGCCCTCCCCTGTCCGCAGAAAACGACGCCGGCCGGTCACTTGGCCATCCGTCTGAACGGCTAACCATCGCCTGACATCATCCTTATAACCAGCTAACAACCGTCTGCTGGAATTAGCTCGCGATGGACTCCCACTTTGCGTTCGCCTCATACTTCTCGAACGAGCGAGTGGGATTCGGACATGTCTCAGGCAGAAGAGAGAAAATCCACTCTCGCCTGCCGTCAAGTGTGCGCAAGCGCCTGCAACCGAACCGAAGGAGACCACTGCCGTGAGAACCGCGTATCCTGCTCACCCGGGATCATGCGAAGACCCGGGTACGTCGGCGTTCGCCGACGCGAAGATCGACCGCGAGCTTGTCACTCGCGGCCGGCTGCCGCGTGTGACGCCGCCGCTACCGTTTGAGGTTGAGGAATTCCACTCAGAGATACCGGAGGAGAACTGGCGCCACCGACCAGGTGTATCCCAGACGCTCGACCTCCCCTCGGTCCTGGAGTGGCGAGCGTCATCCCGCCCGGTCCAGGTATAGCCTCTACGCTGAGCCCGCCGGCGGGAGCGCCGTAGGCAGGTTACCGGACAACCATCGACTTCGTGGTGGACAACCCGGAGTCGCCCGCCATTACCACGAAGTACACGCCCGGTCGGTTGAAACACAAGTCCGTGAACAAACGAGTGGCAGCGCCACGGGATACAACCCGGCCCGCCGCGTCAACGACTAGAACCGTCTTTGCACCTTCAGGTACCGGGTACGCCACAGGGTGACCACACCGCACCAGCCCCGGCGCACAGCGGTTGGCCGGCGAGAGTGCAATCGCTGGTTCGACCACGCCGTCACGTCCGGGTTGCAGGTATGTCAACGGAGTAGCAGACGGGTCGAAGCTCCAGAACTGACATGACCCGTTCCCCTTGAGGGCGTAGGCGCGGCCGTCGTACCAGGCCAGCGCTCCACCGCGTCCGACCTTGCGCCGCCGCGTGCCCGCGGGTATGTCGTCCAGCTGCGTCCATGAATCCGCGCCGGCATCGTACCTCCAGAACTCGTTGCTGGACCCGCCTTTGAACGCATACAGGAACCGACTGCCGTCAGAGACCAGCGCCGCGCCTCTTCCAAGCCTCCGTCTACGGTCGCCGCGGCCCAGGCGCGGCAGTCTGGCCCTTTCGCGCCACGAATCACCGCTGGGGAAATACTCGTAGAATTCGCACGTTCCGCCTTTCAGACAGAAAACGTGCTCGCCGAGCATGGCCGTGCACGTGCCATAGCTGGCAAGAGTGGTGTCCGACCCGGCCGGCAGCGACCGCCGAGAGTGCCAGTCACCCTGTCCGACCCGGTACGCGAGGAACTCGCGACAGTTGCCGCCTTTGACCGACAACACCTGGTCCGAGCCGGTGGCGGGCAGCAAGACAAGTCCACTGCTGTGTCTCACTGGTGTAGTGTGTTCTGGAATGTCCGTCAGCCCGCACCAGGAATCGGCGGCGATGTCGTAGCGCCAGAACTCGCGAGTGCTGTTGCCCTTCAGAGCGTAGACCGCGTTGTTGCCGTCCCAGCAAAGCGCGGCGCCGGCCCTGACCCGGCGCCCGCTGTCGCCGAGAGGCATGCCGGCGAGCGTCATCCATGAGTCCACGGCCGCCTCATACCGGTAGAACTCACGCGTGTTCGAACCCTTCAGCGCGAGCAACCCGCCCTCAACCGCAACCAGACACCCGCCGTCCTTCACCGGCCTTCGCCATGGCCCGAACGGCACCGGCTTGAGTTCCTGCCACTGCCCGCTCACCAGCGACTCGACTCGCACGAATACTGAACAACACATGATGTCATTGTTTGGGTCGCGGTCGCCGGCCAGCATCGTAGAACAGCGCACAGAGAGCATGCCGCGTTCGCGGGGTCGCCACTCTTCGAAAGACACCACCATGCTGCTTTCCGGCTCCAGCGCATTTGCTCGGACGGTATCGCTGTAGAGTGAGCCGATACGCAGGAGTACATCAAAGGTCGCCGGGACGACCCCCAGGTTGCGGACAGCTGCCACGGGAGTGACGAATTGGCCCGAGTCCACGGTATCGGTCGGCGTGACGATTCCGGTAACGCCAACGTCCGACACGACAACCCGGAAACGTCTACTCAAGGTATCGTTCTCGGCATGCACGTCAAACGGGCAGGCAACCGAACACCGAAACAGGTTCGTATCGAGTTCCGTTCTCCAGGAGCCGAGGTTCACCACGGAATCGTCGCCGGCACCGAGCCGGGCGGTCAGCGAATCACAGTAGGTTGTACCGGCAATCCAGGCGTGAAGAACGACGTCAGCCGTGGTGTTTCCCCGGTTCCGTATGCGAACGCGCGGCGTCAGTAGCGTGTCGAGTATCGTATCGGCCGGAGCAACGATGCTGTCCGCGCTTACATCACGCACTCTCACGAAGAACGAGTCAGTCACGGCATCATTGCCGGGATTGGCATCGCCGGCGAGGCCCGTCGAGCCTGTGGCGACATTCCAGCCGCGCATCACAACAGCGCAGGTGTCGAAGACAACACTGCCTGCCTCACCCGGCGCCAGTTCCTGCACCAACTTCTCACTCAGATAAGAGCCGAAGCTGAAGCTGACCGGAATGCCGTTCTCAGGCAGGTCCCCGTAGTTTCTGACTTCTACTACCGGCTGCACAACTGCCCCCGAATCCACCGTGTCTGCAGGCTGCACAATCTGCGCCGCGCCGACGTCGTGGAGTTGTTCGTACCGTCGCAGGCGGACCGAGTAGGTTCCGCCGCCGGGCGTTGGCGAGTAGGACCAGGCGACCTGGACTCGCCCCAGCGAAGCGGACACTGACGCTCGCAGTCTGTCGCCGAATTCCGTATCCAGGAACTCCTGAGCGTACCAGGTGTCGCCGGCCGGACGATGGCGGTACTGGACTGCGGGGTAGTTCCAGTTGACCGAGTCAAGCCCCAGCCAGACAACATCCAGCGCTCCATCTTTGTCTGCGGCCACTGACACGCCGGGCTGCTCTACTCGCCACCCATTGAGTTTCGAGGTATCCGCCCAGCCGGAGGCCGAACGCACCCGTATCAGGACGTGCTGATTGGGTTTCATGCCGGAGAGCCACCCGACGTAGAAGCTATCTGCGCTCCACGTGACGCACGGACTCGCGGCTGCGCCGACATAGACCGTCTCCGGCACCTGCCAGGAACCAGCCGCGCGACGGCGGGAGACTATCGACTGCCCGGAGGAGCCAACCCAGACTGCCATGGCGGTATCACCGGGACTGCATGCGATCGATGGCCATGACCCGTACACGCCGGGCGCGGTCAGCGTTTCCGGTCTGCTCCAACCGGCATCGTGGAGCGAGGCATAGCAGACCACGGAGCCACTCAGGTAGTTCCTCCGCCACACCGCATGTATCGTCCCGCTGTCGTCCGTGCAAACGGAGACCATACTGTCGCCTGGCTGGCCACCGATCGAGTCGAGCTCAACCCAGAGACCCAGCGTGTCGCGCATGAGCAGATGGAGCGTACCCGATGCGCTGTCGTTCCAGCAGACATAGAACGATCCATTGGAGCCGACGATGCAGCTTGGGTCGCAGATGCCGCCAGCCGTGCTGGTCAGCGTTTCACCAGTGGCCCACAGGGTGTCACCCGCATTGAGATGCAAACACCAAAGCTGCCAGACGCCACCAATCCTCCCTCGCCAGACCACGTGGATATTACCCGCAGAGTCGCAGGCGACGCTACGGGCGTTGCTCTGACAGGTGATGTCGCTTGTGCTGCGGTTTGTGATCGAGTCAATCGGCTGCCAGCCGGCCAGCGCGACGCCGGCCAGAAGCAGGCCGAGTCCGAGCGAACGAACCAAGGGAATCATGGGTGCCGTTCCCGCCACAACTATGCCAAAACGTTGGTCTTAGTCAACACCCTTCCGCGGTTGACAAAGACCGGCCAAGGGCTAGACTTCGGATAGCAATGACGGGTCGTATCTTAAATCCCGAGGCCGGGTTGCGCTCGGAGCCCGCGTCCCGATACAAGGGAGCATCTGACAGCACGGCACCCGGGCAGACCGAACGCGCACCCACCGATCTGGTGGCGATGGTGTCGCACGACCTCCGCACGCCGCTGGCGGCCATCAAGGAGGCGGTGTCGCTGCTTTCGGAGACCGCGGCCGACCGGCTTGACGAACGCCAGCTCCGCTTCCTGGCTGTCGCCCGTGAGGAAATCGACCGGCTCAACCGGATGATCGACAATCTGATTGAGGTCTCCCGGATGGACTCGGGGAGAGTCGTTCTGCGCCGTGACGTTCTTGACCTGCCGGAGCTGCTGTCCACCGCAATCGAGAGTCTCTCACTTCTTATCAGCAAGCGCAAGCTGAGAGTCGAACGCAGCACCCCATCGCGCCTGCCGGCGGTGATAGGCGACCGGGACCGGCTCCTCCGGGTCGTAGACAACCTCCTGGACAATGCGATCAAGTACTCGCCGCCGGGCGGGACGATTCGCATCGGCATCGAGCCCGTCAGCCCGGGCGCAGCGGTCCCGGCCGGAGCGGGCACCTTCGCCAACACCGGCTACGTTCAAGTAACGGTGTCCAATGACGGAAACGGCATCCCGCCGGAGCTTCTCGACCGGATCTTCGGCAGGTTCGAACGAGTCGACCCGCATTTCCCCGGAGTCGGGCTGGGCCTCGCCATCGTCCGTTCGATTGTCGAACTGCATCATGGCAAGGTCTGGGCAGAGAGCACCCCGGGCGCGGGAGCCAGATTCCATTTCACACTGCCCACAAAGGAGAATCCATGAGCTTCGTCGCCGGCCGCCGATCCGTACACGATGGCGAGGCGAAGGGTTTGACTATGACACCGGCTGCGCGGTATACTTCAGTCTATGCAGCCGCGCATCACCCTGCGCCTCGCAGCGGGCTATCCGGCGACTGAGATGCGTCGCGGCAAGGAGTGGGCTCAGAGCAACTCAGGCGAGGCAATCAGGTACAATTTCATCCTGCCTATCAAGGAGGACGCGTGACCAACACCAAGAAGAAGATACTCGTAGTTGAAGACGATGCCGGCCTGCGTGAGATGGTCAAGAGCCGACTCGAGAAAGAGGGATTCGACGTAGTCACGGCGGCGGACGGCTTCCAGGCCGTCGTGACGGCCCGCCAGGCTGAAATGGACCTTGTCATTCTCGACCTCATACTCCCCAAGATGGATGGCTACTCGGTCTGCCAGCTGCTCAAGTCGAGCGGTCTGGGCAAGACCCCGATCGTCATCCTGAGTGCCCGTTCGTCACCCGAGGACGTACGCCGCGGCCTCGACATGGGCGCGAGTGCCTTCGTTCCCAAACCGTATGACGCACCGGTGCTGGTCGCAAAGATCCGCGAGATCCTCTTTCCCGAGCAGGCGGCCAAAGAACCGGAGGCGGCCCCGAAACCTGCGTCGGCAGTCGCAGCCCCGGTAGCGGCCCCGAAACCTGCACCGGCAGTCGCGGTTGAGACACCGACGATCCCGGACAAGGCAAAGGCAGAACGCGAGGCTGCGGAACGGCGAGCCCGAGAGGAAGCGGCCGAGGCAAAGGCCCGCGCCGAAGCCGAGCGCCGGCGACAGGAGGAATCAAGGAAGCCCGCCCCGCCACGCACCAAGGAAGAGCTCGAACTCGAGGAAGAAGAGAAACGCCTCGCCCAGAAACGTGCCAAGCTGCAGGCCGAGGCAAAGGCCCGCGCCGAAGCCGAGGCCAAGGCCGAGGCCGAACGCAAGCGCAAAGAGGAGGAGCAGAGAGCCGCCGCGCAACGCTCCAAAGAAGAAGCCGAGGCAAAGGTAAAAGCCGAGGCCGAGCGCAAACGCAAAGAAGAAGAGCAGAAACTCGCCGCGCAGCGCGCCCGGGCAGAAGCTGAGGCCAAGGCCCGAGCTGAGGCCGAACGCCGGAAGAAGGAGGAAGAGGAGCGCCGGATTGCCGAGCAGCGCGCCCGCGAAGAAGCCGAAGCCAAGGCCCGCGCCGAGGCTGAGCGCAGGAAGAGAGAGGAAGAGGAACGCCGGATTGCCGCGCAGCGTGCCAAAGAAGAGGCTGAAGCAAAGGCCAAGGCCGAAGCCGAACGCAAACGCAGGGAAGAGGAACAGAGGATTGCCGCACAGCGCGCCAAGGAAGAAGCCGAAGCAAGGGCCAAAGCTGAAGCCGAACGTAAGCGCAGGGAAGAGGAGCAGCGGCTCGCCGCGCAGCGCGCGCGAGAGGAAGCCGAGGCGACGGCTCGAGCCGAGGCGGAAATCAAGCGGCTCGAGGAGCAGGAACGCAAGCTCGCCCAGCAGCGCGAAAAGGACGGCGCCAAAGTCAAAGCTCGGATCGATGGGGAACGCCGGAAGCTCGAGGAAGAGGAGCGCAAACTAGCCGACCGACGGGCACGGGTGGAAGCCGAGGCCAAAGCCCACGCCGACGAGGACAACAAGCGCAAAGAAGAGGAGCGCAAGCTCGCCGACAAACGTGCCCAACTGGCGGCTCAGGTCAAGGCCTACGCTGAGGCACAGCGCAAGCGCAAAGAAGAAGAACAGAGGTTGGCCGCCCAGCGCGCCAAAGAGGAAGCCGAAGCCCGGGCGCGGGCCGAGGCCGAGCGCAAGCGGAAAGAAGAAGAGGAGCGCCGGAAGCGGGAAGAGGAACAGCGCGCCAGGGAAGAGGCTGAAGCCAAGGCCCGCGCCGAGGCCGAGGCCAAGCGGATCGAGGAAGAGGAACGCAAGCTGGCCGAGCGACGTGCCCGGATCCAAGCCGAGGCCAAGGCCCGCGCCGAAGAGGAACGCAAGCTCGCCCAGCAGCACGCCAAAGAAGAAGCCGAGGCAAAGGAGAAAGCCGAGGCCGAGCGGAAGCGCCTCGAGGAAGAAGAACGCGCACTCGCCGAGCACCGCGCCAAGGAAGAAGCCGAGGCCAAGGCCCGCGCCGAAGCCGAACGGAAGCTGGCCGAGATGCGTGCCAATGAAGCGGCCAAGGCCAAGGCCCGCGCCGAGAAAGAGCGCCAGGTTGCCGAACAGCGCGCCAAACTGGAGGCCGCGGCCAAAGCCCGCGCCGAAGCCGAACGGAAGCGCGCTCAGGCGGAAGCCGAGGCCAAGGCCCGCGCCGAAGCCGAGCGCAAGGAATGCGAGGAAGAGGAGCGCAAGCTCGCCGAGCGAAAAGCCCGGCTGGAGGCTGACGCCAAAGCCCGAGCCGAGAAGGGCCGCAAACCCTAGCGCTGGCGAGGCGCCTCTCTGCTGTTTTCCGAACCGGCCATCCGTTGACGGCCGATGACTACCCGACAACTAATCAGGACTGCCTTGGCCGAGGACATCGGCCGCGGCGATGTCACCTCGCGTCTGACGGTTCCGGCGGACCGGTTCGTCCGCGCCCAACTGGTTGCCCGAACTGATGGGATCCTGGCCGGCATCGATGTCTGCCGCCGGGCTTTTCTCGCTCTCGATCGAACGGTCCGGTTCGCTCCGAAACTGAAGGACGGTGCCCGGTACGCAAAGGACCAGGTGCTGGCCGCAGTCGAGGGTCGAGCCCGGCCGATCCTCACCGCCGAACGCACGGCCCTCAACTTCATCCAGCATCTGTCGGGCATCGCGTCCTTAACCCGGCGGTTCGTCGACGCGGTCCGCGGCACCGGGACCGTCATCCTCGACACGCGCAAGACGACTCCGGGCTGGCGGGCATTGGAGAAGTATGCGGTTCGCTGCGGTGGCGGCACCAACCATCGCACCGGCCTCTACGACATG
>Ga0163209_1000371_pt1 | contig 19112 bp, 21 predicted proteins | sample Kivu_160m_FD_113538 | JGI IMG/M metagenome (GOLD analysis project Ga0163209, IMG submission 113538) | Freshwater microbial communities from Lake Kivu, Western Province, Rwanda to study Microbial Dark Matter (Phase II) - Kivu_160m | ecosystem: Environmental > Aquatic > Freshwater > Lake ...
CAAGGGATGCGTAGGAATCGTCGTCAAGGCACTAATGCGAAACAACGAGGTTGCCGTCAAGATTAGACGAACCGACGCGAACAGACGGAACATGGATCACGAGGCAAGGACGCTGCTGCTCGCAAACTCAGTCGGCGTGGGCCCCAAGCTTCTCGCGAAGAGCAGCAACTTCCTCATAATGGAGCTTGTGGACGGCATCCCGCTGAAACAGTGGACGCTCCTCTTACCGAATAGTGGCTGCAAGAGACGTGTCCGCAAGATGCTGAGGATGCTTTTCGACGACTGCTACAGTCTGGACAAGATTGGGCTCGACCACGGCGAGCTGAGTGAAGCACCGAAGAACGTTCTAGTTGACGGCAAGGACAGGCCGTGGATAGTAGATTTCGAGAGCGCGAGTGACAATCGAAGGCCGTCAAATGTGACTTCTATCGCACAGTATCTGTTGATCGGTGGTGGCCCAGCCGAACGGTTGCGATCCATCCTAGAGTGGCGAAGCAAGAGATCGCTCATCAGTGCACTGAGAGACTATAAGCAGCATCTTGACGAACAGAGATACAGGAGAATCAAGAATATCGTGGGCCTGCAAACTCGCCTAGAGAGCGGGGGCTTACCTACGAAATCGTGACATTCTCCCAGGCGAAAAGTCGAAACCGAATTGTGGAAGGTTTCAGTCCAAGAGACCTGTCAGGCCTTCGGATTGAGTTAGACAGATAGGATTCGCTGACGGCAACTGTTGGGGCTGGACCACTAAGCAGTCTTGAAGGTCTACGACGAACTCAAGGTTAACACCTTAACCCTGAAACACGTACTCAGAGACGTCTACCAAGTCGAGCTGCCAAATAGCAGGATCCACATGATCCTGAAGGAGACAGGTAGAGCATTGCCTCAACCAAGCAAGCAGAAGAGACGCAAGTGGGTCCGCTACTAACGGGAGCATAGCATGAGCCTGTGGCATATGGATTGGAAGCCACTCCCAGACGGCCGCTGGTGGATCGCAGCCGAGGACGACGCATCCAGGCTGATCGTCGGCTACGGAGTCTTCCAGGAAGCAACAGCCGAACACACAATCCACATCCTCAAGCAAGCCATCGACAAGCATGGATACCCACGTGAGGTGCTAACGGACCGCGGCTCACAATTCTACGCCAACGAGGGCGAACGACGCGAGAAGGGCATAAGCCAATTCGAAGCCTACCTCGCGGAGCAGGGCATCAAGCACCTCCTATGCCGCGTCAGTCACCCCCAGCGAGCGTGAAAATCTAACAAGACACTCATCGTTATCTTGTATCATGGTCTTGGGTCCGGGCAACCTTCGTTTGTTTTGGGCTCAGTGCCCGTCCCGCAGCGTGGTTGCCTCAACGACCGGCCCGCTTGTGTCTAGAGCGCGTACGGGAGATTGTCGGTCCTGGACCCAAGACACAAATCAAACCGGAGGAGGTTGGATGAAATGCATGTAGGGATAGACGCCCATAAGAGAACATGTACCGTCTGCGTGATTGAGGATGGCGCTGTGAGAGAATCGTTTGCCTTTCCCACGACACGTGAAGGAGTCTCCGAGTTCACGGAGAGAATCCCCAGCCGAGCTACCGTGGTTGTAGAGGCAAGCACCACGGGTAAGGTGATCTCACGGATGCTGGCGGACAAGCATGAGATCCACATGGTGGCTCCACCTGAGAGGAAGAGACCGATCAAGACAGATCGTAGGGATGCACAGCGTATAGTCAGGGAGGATATGTTGCAGTACCTGAGGAGATGCTACATGCCCTCAGCTTCCATAGAGGAGACACGCTTCCTCGTATTCCAGCAGATATAGGTAGGGCGGAAGATCGGTAGGGTGAAGAATCAGGTCCACGCATTACTCAAGAGGAATATGATTCATGACCTGGACGGGTTCTCTGACATATTCGGTGTTCACGGATTGAGAAGGATGGTTGAGGTGCAGCTTCCCGCACAGTAGAAGGCTGCGCTTGCAAGATACCTTGAAGAGCTGAAGCTCCTCTCAGCTCACCATAGGCAGCTTGAGACTGAGCTGGCTAGACTCGCTGAGTCTGACAGGGATGCGCTGTTGCTGATGAGTATCCCTGGCATGGACTTCTTCACCGCTCTGGCCATGAAGTCGAGGTTAGGAGACATCCTGAGGTTTCCAACGAAGAAGCACCTCTGCTCGTATGGAGCCGTCGTGCCGGGAGCATCCAACTCCGGTGAATACGTCTCAAGACACAATCGCGTGAAGCATGGCGATAAGATACTGAAGTCCGCGCTTACATGCGCTGTGAGAGGCGCCGTATCTGCAGAGAAGAACTCGGCTGTGAAACGCTTCTACTTGAAGCATTCGAGGATGGGAGCCCAGAAGGCAGAGGTTGCCGCCGCGAGGAAGATGGCCTGCATAGTCTGGAAGGTTCTCAGAACCCAACCCATACATGGAGGAGGATGAGCGTCTTACAGCAAGGAAGAGGATGAGGCTCTCATTGAAGGCGAAGCGGCAAAATAGCGATCCAAGCGATATTCGTCAACTTGCAGAGGACCTTGTAGGAGACGCCACTGTTCTGGAGAGGTATCCAGTAGGCTTCAATCAAAAGTTTGAGGGCAGGCTTGCCTAAGGAGAGTGGATGCGTCTGGTATTGGGATCGTCTTCATTCAACGATTTTCATCTATGTAAGAGCCTGAGCGTCTGTTCTTGGTTCTGCTTGCCTTGCCGCTGTTTGATTGATGTTCTCCAACTTGCCTTACTGGGCTATGTGCGCCATTCTCTTAAGCTTTGATTCGTACAGTCGTCCCTTCCTCTCGTTGTACAGCCTATTCTCACGTAGCATATGCCATAGTATTCGCAGCATCTTGTTCGCGACATGCGTCACTGCCACGTTGTGATGGTGTCTCCTGATCTTCCGTTCGTAGTATGTTCTCATTCTAGGGTCGGACCTGATGGCTGCGTTCGCCGCTTGTGTCATAATCCATCTAACCTTCCTGTTCCCACCCTTCATCCTACCCATGTAGAGCGATTCTCCGGTCTGGTAGACTGAGGGGCATAATCCAACCCATGAGACCAGATGTGAGGGCGAGGGGAATCTGGAGATGTCTGCGATGTATGCGGCGAGGACTGACGCGCTGTAATAGTCGAAGCCAGTCATGCTCATGATTATGGGCACGTACTGGCTATGCAGTGCATCCTTGGCTATCGTGCTGTTGGCTTTCTCTTCCTCATCTTGTTGGAACTCTAGTTGGCGTAGGAGTGACTGGAGGATCTCGTGATCATGCCCGTTCAGCTGTAAGGTGTGAAGCCAACGCATGCCATGCGCTCCGAAGATGTCATCGTACTCGCATTCCAGGTCGTACTTGTCGAGGAGGCTGTGGATCCTGTTCTTTACGCGGGTCTGCTCACGTGTTATGTTCACTCTATGGCTTAGCAGCGCCCTAGACAACCTCACATCCCTCGACGGCACATAACACTCCGCTATCAGGTCTGCCCTGAGTAGATGCGCTAGTATCCTGCTATCGAGCTTGTCCGTTTTCACTCTTGCCTCCGCGATGGCTCTGGTCTTCACTGGGTTCGCGAGCTTCACCTCCATCCCGCTGGACTCGAACGCCTCGTACGTCTTCATCCACACGCTACCTGTCGACTCGACCACAGCCTTACATTCACCATAATTCTCAACGATCAGCCTCGCGTAACGTGAAGCATCGAACACTGTGTTCGGATAGGCGCCTGTATCCAAGATTGAGCCATCCTCACCCATGACGCATGTTACGCATCTTCTCTTGCCGATGTCTACGGCAACGTATACCATTCCTAACTTTTCACCTCCTTTTCGTTGTTCTTGGTGGTGGCCAGCTGGAGAACTGCAATCATCTATCAGAGCTCACACGGCTCACTTGGACAGCAGCTCAAGGCAAAGCCTCATTCACGGGACGAGACCTCCAAGGTCATGAAAATCAAGAGGTCAGCAGGCCCACAGAAGAAAGAACGCCAGACGCTCTTACATGTCTACACGGGAAACAAACGGGAAACTGGAACGCATCTACGGCGTCTACGAACAGAAACAACACCAATTCCGAAGCATAGACGAATACGTACACTGGCGCAACGAAATCAAACCACACCTCAGCCTAAACATCGAAACCCTAGAAACCCCCATCCAAGCCTTCCACAGGAAACAACCAGCCAAACAAGAGAAAACCGAAACAACAGAACCCCTAGTGAAATAATAATGGGAAATCACAAGATAGATCATGCACCGAAAGGCACATAAACATAGCATCGAAGGAAGCCACAAGTGGGGATGCGATTGCGTCGCCGCTTCTTGCCCGTATTCCTCATTCTGACTAGTTCCAGCCGCTGCCGAGCAGACCGTGTGTTTCGGGTACGGAAAGCAATTCTCGCACGCTCTTCGGGCATGCCCCAACTGTGGGAAGCCGACACAAGTACCGCTTGATGGAGGATGAACAGATGACACATGAAGCAGACGCGGGGACTGTGCGCACCTACATACTGATTTCGATCGTGGCAACGTTCCTTTCCATCCCTGCGTGGATTGTTATTGGGTTCGTTTGGCTTGTGCCCTGGTGGATCTGGTCGTACCCATACGTGGGTCCGCCCATTTGGCTGGCTTTTATTCCTTCCGTGATTGCCTTCTTTGTGGCAGTCATGATCTACCTCACAACTTATGACCGAGTGGGCATCGGTGACTACCTTGGGGCGCGTGGCCCATGCCTCGTGTGGGGCATCCTTGACCTCTTCTCCGGCCTTCTCGTTGGCGGGGTCTTCCTTTTGTTGGCCCACTCCAAACTCAGCGACATGACTCGAGGAATGAGCTATCATGGCTCGGGTCAGCCTCAGTATTCGTCTCCCGGATATGTGTCATCCCCGGGACGTGGTTCTGGCGCAAGCGCCGGCAGCGTGTGCTTCGGCTGTGGTACAACGATCCCGGCTACCTCGACCGCATGCCCACGCTGTGGAAAGAGAAAGTAGGTGCCAAAGCTACGTTTTCAGTGCTTTCAGGCGGGGAGAAAGCACGGATTCGATCTTGTTTTGGACAATCGCTGGAAAAGTCTGCCATAGCTGTGGGATAGGTACAGAATCAATACGAACGTGCCCGAAAAAGCCGGATGAGTTCAGATAGATTGCTGAACAGGGGATATCGCTCCAGATCCTCAGTGATAGAATCCGAAGATGAGGGTTTGATGCACTTGAGCCTCATTTCGGTCACAACTCTTAAGTATTTTCTGGGGCAACCATTGGATCGATGTCGCAAATGATCTTGGGGAAGTCTTCGGCGACAACCAAGAGACTGTTGTTCTGCGTCTTTATAATTGCCTCTTTCACTTTGGTCCGCACGCCGCAGGCAGTGGCTGCCGCCACGTTCTCGATTCCCATCACCATCAAAGGCATACCTGCCGACAAGTCCGTCTCGGTGACGATCGACGGGAAGCAAGTCGGTACCATATCGGGGGGAGGCAGCAAGTCATTCACGGTGGACAAGAAGAGTTCACACACATTCCAGGTTGATGCACAGGTCCCAGGGATTTGCTCAACGTACGCAGGCAAGTCAGTTTGCAGCAGATACAAGAATCCGAACAACGTGTGGACAGTCGACCTGATCAAAACACGAGACTGTGAGATGGTTCCGGTATGCTGGACAGTCTATGTCTGCGATTGTTGCTGCTGCTGGTGGGAGTACTACTGTGGAACTCAGCAATACTGCTGGACTGAGACAGAGCTGAGTGAGAAAGGACACACATTCGAATACAACACTGAGCACGAGGTTCTGGTGGAGGACGCGCACGGACAGAACTCGCAGAAATGGGTTGCAGCAGACTCGCAACTTAACGTCTGGGCTGTCGAATCACGCGTCGTCAAGGACGAAAGCAATGTCAAGGAGCGTGATGTTTTTCAGGATTGGCTCGTGAACGGAGTTCCGATGGAGACTAGGAACCTTGTGATGAAGATTGACGCGCCTTACTACTTCAAGGCCGAATACGTGACCGAGACACAGTACAGGATAAGCGCCTCCTCTGAGTTCGGCAATCCGACACTCGACAGTACCAAAGGATGGTATATGCAAGGTCAAGACGCAACAGTATCCGTCGAGAAGGAAGTCCCTATGGATGGGTGGATGGGTGCCCTCGGTGGGAAAGAGGTGTTCACGGCGTGGTACAGCGGCAATGTAGTCGTGTCGAAATCTCCAACTTATACATTCAGCGTTGACGAGCCGCTCGGTCTTCGGGCAGAATGGCGACAGGACACCTTCCAGCCGATCGCGATCTTGGGCGCTTTGGTCTTTGCTGTCGCAGCCGCCTTGGCAGTATTCCTGCTGTATAGTAGAGGCGGACTTTTCAGAGCAGGCGGTCCGGGCAGACCGCGCTATGGCACTGAACCGACCATCATTCAAGGGGCTCCTTACACTCCGCCTCCTGTAGTGGCCGGACGTGCAGCGATATGCTTTGGTTGTGGTGCCACGGTTCCAGTTGGAGCCGCTGCTTGCCCACGCTGCGGAAAACCACAATAGAGAACTAGCGAGAACCGCCTAGCCCCTCAAGGACCGCAAAGGAGCATTGACGATAGCCGCGGCCATAATTATGCAACTTGAAGATATCGAAGATCTCCCTGATAGGATCGACCACAAGTGCCACGTGATATGGCTCGCGAAAATAGGAGCGCTGTGTCTCCAGGTCTGTAGAGGAAAGGAAACAGCCATACCCTGGGTGCGAGTGGAACCAGCCCACGACCATTGAATCGGGATATCTCGTTCTCAGCTCGGCCACCAAAGGACCCATGGCACCCTCCTCGAACTCAACTCTAACCCGGGTTGATCTGGTATCGCCGACAAGGAAACCGTCCACGAATGTATAGTGGAAACCACGTGAGACGTTGTGAGACCCCACCAAGAGCCCGATGGTCTCGTTCGGTGCCGCGCCTTTGCAGATTCGCTGCATTCCATTCAGGCTTTCCAGCTTGAGGTAGAGCTCGTATGGCTCTTGCCGCGGAGGATTAGCCAACTGAGGAGCCTCCGGCCATCGCAAGGCTATTTGTGCAAATAGTCTGGATGGGCGTCAAACCACTTGGCTGCATCTATGCACTGTTCGAAACGGAGTGGGCTCTTCGTGTTTGGATGCTCGATCAGCAGCTCCAGTCCCTTGACAATACCGAAAAGAGTGTCCAGGTTAGTCCAAATCAGTCCCTTCAAGAGATCCCAGCAGACAATACCAGGTCCACCTGCCGAAGTCCCTTGTGCAATGTTGGGGTGGAAAATCGGAGATGTCCATAGGAGTCTAAACGGCGCGCCAAGACGACTCTTGTCCGTAACGTAAGGATATGACTCGAGAACGGAGAGTTGGGCTTCATGCTCTTCGAGAACTGACGGATCATCATCGGGGTATAGCCTGACCAGGCCCTTCGCCTTCAGCCTAACGTCGAACGCGTATGCGACTGGAACAGTCTCCCGTCCGAGAACGGTAGGTATGTTCGCCTCGGCCCAGACTGATCTGGAGCGAAAGGAGTATCCCTTGCTCCGCAGCTCCTCTTCCTCGTTCTTCAGTCGACGTTCTAGAAGGGCCCGGGGAAGCTTGGGCATGCTGCTGGAAGTCTCCCTCCGATTGGCCTCGAGATTAGGTCTAGCTTGTCACCGTTTCTTATTCCCGCGGCCTGCAACGTCATGGGGTAAGAATCAGGACCAAGCTCCTTGTTTCCCGACACGAGTGCGTATGCTCTGTCCTTGGGAAGGCCGAGTCCACCTACGACAGTCTCCAAGACCGAACCCACTGTGTGGTTTTGGTCGACTTCGATTCTCACAGCCTTGTTAGTCGCCACGTCGACAACCATGACCTCCAAGGAAGAACCTCCCTGGCGTGATGATCACTCGCTGCTGATATATGGATTTCGATAGGCCCAAGGCCACGCGAGACTATTCGCTCGCTGTAACGCTGTCCGTCCGCGTTGACTGAATCTAGATGGAGCCATACCAGACTCGGGTTGTTGCATTATTGGACGTATCAATCGCCGTGACTTTGAAAAAGAGCTGACTCTGGGTTTCTGGACCTTGCGGGAACGGAGAGAAGAATTCCCATAGATCTGAACCTTCAACGAGGCTCATACTCAGATTGTCAGCGATTATGACGGTTCCGTTTTGGCTGATCAACCAAACAGAAATGGCGACCGTCTGTACCCGTATGTTGTCAGACACCTCCGCTGATACTTTCAGTTGTTCTCCGTCTTTCCGATGATTCGAGAAGGTTATTGTCGGCACCACGCTATCACGTGGCACGACAAAGTCGACTTTGCGCATGGTCTCAGCGCTCGGCTGTGATCTTTCGCACCACACAATCATTGTCAGAGAGTGACGGCCGAGCTTGAGATCGGTGCTATCCCTTATCACGTCGCAAGGTGAGTTCCCCCTGGACGGGTCACTTGGACCGAGTCTCGTGCTCGACACAATGCTACCATCCTCTCTTGACAGCGTCACATCTAGGTAGACCTGGCATGCTACGCCTTGGTCCTGCAACGATGTGAATCCCAACGTGATTGTCGTCGGCGTAGAATGCGTGCCGTCCGAGTAGTACAGACCGTCCCGTTCTGATCCCCACACTCGGACATCAATCGAATCAAGCCACCGTCGTAGCGCCATTTCATCAGCCAGTTTGCGTATCTGAGATTCCTGAGAATTGATTTCGTAAGTAAGACTGGCGACTTCGTTGTCATGCTCTTCTCGCACCTGAACAAACGTCCAGTATGCCCACAGACTATTCGTTAAGAGCAAGACCATGATCAGGGCAAGCAACAAACCGCGGCGTCCGGGCCTTCGTGCTCTGCCCAGCGGGCTAGCAACCTTAACTGATGGTGCCTGTATTCCGCTCTTTGATCTGGAAAGGACCACCCGGTAGTCGGGAGGTCCGGGGGGCGGATTCTCTTTGGGAGAAGGCGCAATGATGTCCAATACCTTCGGTTCGTCTTTCGAGTCGGACAAAACAATCAGACCCACGAAAGCAGACCGGCCAGACGTTGACCGCACTCCGTGCAGAAATCGGCGTCAATTGGCGCTGATGCCTTGCACATTCGGCACAAGGTCAACACGTCCACTATTCTGGGACGAGTAGCCATCTTTAGAGTCGGTTTGACTGACTGGATCCTTGTCGCCGGCATGACTGACTGAATCCTTATCGCCGGCATGACTGACTGGATCCTGATGATGGCATTATCCTTCACGTGTAGTGACAGCGACCGCCCGGGTGGTTCTTCCTCCACGAGTATTCGCATCATTCAGGGTTCCCCCCTTCTTTTTCAACTGAACAGACATTACAACGTTTGCTTTTCGCGACTTCGTAGATTCGCATAACGTTTGATACCCCTGAATAGTATAGTCTTTTCCCCAAGATGGGCTCCCCGAAGAAATCGTTCCATTGCCCCTCCTGTCGGTATTTCTCGATTCCAAACAGAAGTTTCAGCCCCTCTTGGATCTGAATTGCGGCGATCAATGATACGGTTGTGGGCAACGCAGGCAGATTCTTCTCGCCTCCATCGACGGCTTGGCCCGTACAGGAAATGCGTGACCAGACGTGCTCTCTGTCGCGGTCGCTGATGCCGCATTCCAGACATGGTGTTTTCGGCGGCACAACTACTTGAACCTGTCCTTCGAATCCTTCGATCGCACCATCCACAAGAGGTACCCCATTGAAGTAGCAGTCTATGTTCAACTGCATTCTGGCTACTAGGCTGTCTAGTCCTCCAAACGCAAGAGAAGCCTCTTTGTATATGGACCTGTCAACGTTCTCAAGATCCTCGACGAGGGGCACCACCTCCACGCCGGGGTTCACAGATCTCGCTCTCTTGCTCACAACCCTGGCCTTCGCAAGTCGACGTGATGCGTCGCTGGCACGGAAGAAAATGCACCTGTTCAGGTTCGATTTGACAACGTAGTCAAAGTCAACAAGGTAGATTCGACCCACACCGAGCAGGGTTAAGTTCTTGACAAGCTCATTCCCGAGGGCACCCGCACCTGCCACAATCGCGTGGGCTCGTTCGACCGTATTCTGGTTCCAGCCTTGAATTCTCTTCTGTCTTTCCGCCCTGTCTGTGTCGATGTCTGTTGTTCCGAGAATCTTGGGTTCGAGCACCTATCATCCCTTCTAAGAGGATGCCTCCAGCATGTTGCTGAATGTGAAGAGGCCGCACATCCAGCATCGCTCGTTCTCCCGGGCCAGTTCGGCAGCGCAATTCTTGCAATACCTGGTCTCATCTACGAGGCATTCGACACTCGGCACGTGCGCATCAAGAAGGCCCTGACACACAGGGCACTTCAGAAGAGTCTCTCTCTTGCGAGAAACAAGTTCGACAGAAACACGATCATAATGGCTACTGTCCGACAGCTCCGCCAAGCTCAGCAAGTCGGCGTCCAAGATCTCAACCGTTACAAGATTGTTCTGTGACATCCCGTGTCTTCTCCATCAACACAAGGTACTTTCGTAGGACATCCTTCGAGGCTTGGATCTTTTCGGGCTCTACGAAGGCACCGTGAGACAGGTGCTGCACGGATTCGACGAGTCTCCGAACGGCTTCCTGAGTGTCCTTTGGCTTCTGAGTGTCCAGTCGAAATGTCGTCGAGGCGGACAGTTGTTCCGTGAGTCTCCGTTTCTGTTCCTCGAAGGCCTCTGGACCGATCTCGCTAACCGCTAGTCTGGCCTTGAGAACTTCGAATGCCTCGTCAAGATCCTCTCCGTCGTGCCTGTCCACGACCACGGCGTTTGCCAGGAGTCCAGTCTGAAGATCAACATCGTGGGTAACAGCCGCCTGACGGGAATCCAATTCGGCCAACAACTTCGAGAACTCCTCCTCAGAGTACTCACCTATCTTGTGTCTGATTTCGATCTCTGCTCTCTTCTCCTCAAGTTCGCTCAAACCTAGAGTCCGTTTGGAGGATATGATCGAGAAACGATCAAGCATGATCTTCATTGAAGTGGTCTCCTTTCTGAGATTCTGTAGCAGATCTCCTTTGACACTGTCAACGATTCTCCCTGTCGTATGCTTCTTCTTTGCCGTTTTGCGCCTCATCGCTCGCAGTTTCTCAAGTTGCTCAAGCGTGCGTCCCATTCTGTCCAGACTCTCGGCGAGCCTGATGGGTGAGAACAACACAATGTCTTCGAGGGCCTTTCCATATGATCGCATCATCACGCTGATGGTCTTCCGCAGATCCAACAGTTCTGCCTTGAACAGACGGCCTAGTGTGTAGTCAATCTCAGATTCCTCCAACAGCAACACGAGCCGTTCTTGCATCTCCTCCTGGAAAGGCATCTCACGAATGCGAAGAATCCCACGCAGGGCCAACTCGCAGATCATGCTTAGGATTTGGCTTTGCGTCAAGTCCAGCTCTTTCTGTGCTTCAGCCAGCGAGAAAGTGTATGCCGCACCGGTGCGTCCGGCCCTTGATACGATGTACTTGAGGAGTGTCTCTTCTGACAGTGACGCGCGTGTGCTCACGGTGGCTCTACCGCATTGTAGCAAAGATCATGGATGCATGGCTGCAAGTATCACGGCGAGCAACAGGGCGATCAGTATTGCGACCACAATCGCGATCATTGCAGCGGTCTCTCCTTGTCGGCGCATGTGAGGAGCAGGGGGCATCTGATGAAGTTGAACATCCAGTATCCTGGGGGTGGCAGACGTTGCACCGGCGTCGATGGGGCGCCCTTCGACTCTGCCGAGAGATAGGGCCGGATATGCCCCTGATATCTCGCGGATTCTCTCGGAGTACTCGTTCTTCAGTCTCTGGTAGACTCCGTCTTCGACTGTGCCTTCAGCCCGCCTCTTCTCCAGATTCTCCAATAGCCTGTAGAGCTTGTCAACGTCCTCACTGCGCCTTGAACTCAACTTGACCGCCTGGGACTCTCACCGGAGGATATGTCTGAGGTTCGGAGCATGCTACGAGCGAGATCTTTTCATTCCTGGCCTCACTTCTGTGCAGAGCCTCCGCATGCGGGACATTTTGCTGCTCCTGTCGGAAGAGACGCACCGCATTTCTGACAGTACGCAACAGGGGCAGCCTGCACTTTGAGCGACAGCACTGGTCCAGGCCTGGGTTGTGAGTATCCTGGAAGGTATCCTGTCCCCGTTATCAACGGGGTTGCGGGGGGCCTGCGTCTCCTCTTGAGAAGCAGGACCGCGATTGTGGCAATTGCGACTAACAGAATCACAAGAAGGATGTTCAAATACAAGGGCCACATGTCGGAACTCCACTCAGCCGCGACAGACTTTCGGCCATCCATCCGGACTGGCACAGCTGGCAATTCTGAACGAATGTCTCCGGTCCAAGCAGAGAATGCTGTCCTGGCGCCTAAGAACCCAAAGACGCCCTCCATCGGGACACTCGTTGGATCGACAGAGATCGTTGCAACAGAGTTCTCTGCGTACCAGCCTGTACCTGAGGCCTCGCCGTATGGTGACTCCACTGTCAGATAGTATTGTTTCTCGTAGACGGCTTCCAACAACACATCTTGGAGTAGGTTGACTGTTCTCGGATTTGAATTGTCGCCGTCCTGCCAGTTCTTGAATGCATAGCGCACTCCGTCATCAACAGCAATGGTTGATTGGACTTCGACAATATGCGGCCCCTTGGCAAGGCTGCCAACCTTCCCAATTCCAAAAGCATCACTTGTGACGGCAACCTCGTCTACCTTGAACCTCACTTCCGGCACAAGCTTCACAGTCAACACGTGTCTTGGTTCGGTAACGTTGACCGTGAAGACCCTGGACCAGTCCTTGGTCCCATGGGCGAAGACCTGGTTGGCTTGAATGCTACTATACTCGACGGTTGCTTTGAGGTTCCACGGACCTACAGAAGGGGGTGCCCTGAGTTGATTGAAGACGTAGCTCCTCTCTCCCGATTTGGCGAGTTGGTCGAACTTGAACTCGCCGCCGGGGACAGAAAGACCTGTCGTTGGGTCCGTTACGGCGACTCGAATTTCATATGGTTTCTGGCCGAAATCGTATACGATCCTAACGGTTACAGTGAATTGGGCGCCTGGCGCCACGGAGGCCTGATCGACACTCACATCGGAAATCACAGCAGTGACGGGATCGGCGAATGAGTGTTGAGGACTTTGGGAAATGGCCAAGACAAGAAGACAGAAGAGAATCGCACTAGTTCCGCGGATCAACATCACTGATAACCACTTACGGACTGGTGCCCGGTTCCAACATAAGCCTTTCCATGTTTCAGAATCAGTGCTCTAACAACCTACATCCGTAGTGGAAGAACACGTCTGCAAGATAGAGACAGTCCCAGCAATGGATGAAACCATGATGAGTGGGAAACATCCAGCCCTCGCAGATGACCGTCTTGCCGACCGTAGTGAACTCCGACCTCCCCCCTCGTTGGATGGAAGAAGGGACCTCGATCTCCAGTATCTGCTCAGGTCGCCCATGCAGTTCCCATGAGTGAGCACCGATCCTGCAATCACAGTCATCCCCTGAATGCCTTATCGAGGATAGATGTCAATAGACCATCAAGCTCACCCGACATCTCAGCTTGCAATTGCCTCAAGTTGTCCGCTTTCCGGGAAGAGGGCGAGGAAATACAGGAACATGAGAAAGAGATCTAGTATTCGGCGCTTGCGCGGCGCTTGAACCTTCACTTCAGAGTTCCCCCCGGGCGCCAGACTGTCCCAACGACGCCAAGGGCCATTATTCTTGCGAAGCGCCAACCATCACGCCATGTTCGTTGGAGCTAGGGAACCCCAGCAGCAACATTCGAGAATCATGACCTCCATCGCTGATCTGGTTCTCGGTAAAGTCTAGGGCTCATTCAGTCTCTTCGGCGCAGTGACACTGTCGTGCCGCCGCTGAACCGGGCGCTTGAAGGAAGATCGACACAGCAATGAGAATTGCGGGAAACAGCCACGAGTGTGTCTCCAAGAGGATCTCGCCAAAGGACTAACCAGCCCCGCGGGCTCTCGAGTCGGCAAGACGTGTCTCGAACTCCGTTTTCAGTTTCTGATAGACCTTCTCGTTCACGGTACCATCTCTGTAAGACTTCTCCAGCCTCTCTAGCAGGGCGAGCACTTCGCGTTCTTCAGGATCAGCCTGTGGCGCGATAGTCTGCGGTTCTTTGGTCTTCATTTCTTCATCCGGAAGCTTCACCGCCGTCTCGAGGAAGGCTTTGAGTGGCCTCCTCCTTGCGATGAACGAGTACGCCGCAAAACCTCCGCCCGCGATGGCCGCTGCAATTACTCCCACCGATAGATACAGGAACGTGTAGTCCTCCCTCCAGACAGCTGAGACCGACTTGGGACCATTCATGGCAATCTCACCCTTAGTCGAACTGGACTGGCCGACTGAACTGGCGGACGCGTCACCTCCCCACTTCTCGAACACGTACTTTGCTCCAAGACCCCCGATTATGCCGGTCATTGGAAAGGCATTTCGATCGACAGCGAAAACTGCTATGCTACCCTCATCATACCAATCGCTTCCGGAGACTGTGCCGAATTGAGAACTGACGGCAAGAAAGTACTCCAGTGCGTATGAGAATGTCAGAGATCGATCGGTGTCCACGGACAGTGAGTCAGAACTGCAATGATACCTCGTCTTGTCGTCCTTGTATACGTAAGTATCGACAGATATCCTGTGGTTCTCACCAGTATTGAATTGAAGCGTCTTTGATCCGCCAGCTCCGATCGTACTCTTTTGGGCCCCGTCGACGCTGATTCCAGTTGACAGCCCAGGTGGCAACCCAGTAACAGAGATGACGGTCTCGTAGATAGCGACCTGAGACACTACACTGACATCGTCAACATAGGAGTAATAATTGTTGTAGTCGTAGAACGGGCATGGATACGTATAGAATACCCCCGAAAAGGGATCGAAGCCTTGGCACCAGCCCATCACAGTGATAGTTTCTCTGTATCCAATTCCAGTGAAATCAACAGCAACGGATTGGCCAGCGTAGGATGCATCGAGGGAATACGTCAGAGATGTCCATGACGCGATACCACTCTTGCTCCATTCTTGGATGAGAGACCCATCCCCTCTCTTCAGCGAGATCATCAAGCTTGCACTCTTCTCGAGTCTGTAGTAGGCAGTGAATTTCGCGCTTGATTTGTCGGGGATCTTGACCGTTTGCGATATCTGTCCCTGCTTGGTAGACGTGCCTATCCTTGCGGAGTATCCTCCTGAGTGGGGGGGGGTCGAACTGCTTTGCTTGAGAACCTGAGAGTTACTGTTGGTCCAACCTTCGAACTTCTTCTCAAAACCTCCGTTTTGAACGAGCTCCTGTTGAGCGCAGGACGCTGGAATAGAGCTGACAACTAGTGCAATCAGCAGCAGAAGCAGGAGGCATCTCGAGCAGGGCAAGAAGTGCACGCCACTCCCTCCACAACAGGAGCCTTCACCCTTACGTAAAAGCTTAACCGGCGAGTCCTCGCGATTACACCTTCTCCAACATCGAACAGGACTGTCTAGTGCCGACAGGCATGACCAAGCATGAGATCAATGGGAGCGACAAAGAACAAGCGTATCCCCTGAACGAATCTCATCAGCGAGTCCTACAAGAATCGACTCTGTTTCGCTAGTCGAGGAGATGATTGTTCCTAGCGTTGGAGTTGCGGCAGACAATGGATCATGCATTGTGTTGTCCCCGGCTGTTTTGCACATCATGGTCTTGAGATGCGTTCTGCCGAAAAGAGAGACATCGGGGGTCCTATTGAGCAAGACTGCCGGAGTAACTTCGTGCAAGCTACTCAAGCTGCTCAGCTTATGAATGTGCCAAATGTTGTGGGCTACTACACTGCAAACGGGCTAGGAAAAGGCTATTATTGGAATTGCGAGAGTGAGCCCGAGCGTAGGGGCCGTCGTCTAGCTTGGTCTAGACAACGATTGTCGCCAACAGGATACCAGAGCCACATTGTGGCGGTGAACCTGGGGCGCTGGCGTCCGCGCCTGCGAAAGCAGCGAGGCCAGAAGTCGTGGGTTCAAATCCCACCGGCCCCACCAGTAATTCCAATATTGCAGAAAACGAGCAGTCCTCCATTGAAAGGATAATGAGCAAAGCGACATGCACCAGGTACAGAACGCATCCTAGATTGATCTAGGCAATCCGCTTCCTTCGGTTGGGCGCGCTCCCACCTGCGGCGCCAGAATCTCATTGCGTTCGCTCCGACTCAAGAGAGGTGCCGCTTTCCGGGAAAGAGGTGCCGCTTTGAGGAGTCGGCAAGTCGCTCAAGATGACGCGACCGGAAGGCACACATCTCAATTACAACAAGTCTCACGGGCTCCAGCCAAGATCAATCGTTGCACACGCGGATTCAAACCACGCACAACTGGATGTGCTCTAGACATTGCGATATCATGCGGGACTCGGCCAATCCCTTAAGTGTGGGTGTTTACGGAAACAGCCCCACCGTCAATTACGATCAAGTCCCACCGGCCCCACCAAACGAGCCAGCTAGGGCGCGTCTTTTGGTCCCTAACATGAGACCCGGTGGACCCCACCCACTTCTGGGCGGACTCCGCCTCAGAACGTGTCGCTCTTGCACCTTTGCGGTTCAGGCGTGATAATCCCGCTTCGGCCGCCGCGCATCGAGAATCCAAGCAGAGAGGAGGAAGCCGGTGATGCATCCCGGAGCATCTACTATCTTAGCAATCTCGCTTTGCCACATCTAGGGCCCGAGCGGGCCCTCTTGCACTCCGACATCGAATTAATACTACACGCAGTAATCCGATGTTCTGCAGATGAGTGCGATGCAGACTTGAGGCCGGATCAGAAGAGGATCTTCAAGCTCATTTCAAGGACTGAAGCGCTCAGGAGAACTCTGTCACTAGCAGATGCCGGAGTACCGGAGAACGAGCAAGTTGAGGTCGTGCAATCGTGCGGACGGACACTGGCAGAAGATGTCAAGGCACCACATGACGTTCCGCCGTACAACAAGGCGGCAATGGATGGGTATGCAGTCCGCTCACAAGACATCAAACACGCTTCCTCCTCAAACCCCATCAGGCTGACAATCGGTGGTAGACTCTTTCCGCCAGACCGTCCCTCCACGAGGAACATCTCTGAGGGACAGTGCGCGTACACATCTACGGGCGCACCCCTACCCGAAGGGTCAGATGCCGTCATTCAAGTTGAGAGGACAAGACTCAGAGAAGGCGCTATTGAAGTCATCCGGCCGGTCCGCAAGAACGAGAATGTGGCCATCAAGGGCGAAGAGGCAGAACGAGGAGAAACGCTGCTCAAACGTGGACATACTATAAACGCTCAATCCGTCGGAATTCTGATCGCACTGAACATACAGACGGTGAGAGTCGTAAGGAAACCACGGGTGAGTGTGATTTCAGTCGGAGACGAACTTGTCGAGGCGTACCAAGAGTCACAGAGCAGAATTCCGAACGATCACGCATACATAATCTCCGAACTCGTGCGTCAGCTAGGAGGAGTCCCCCGGATCCTCGGAGTAGTTCCAGATGATCTCCAGCATATCCGGACTAGGATCGGCAACGCGCTTGGCGATGCAGACATCGTCATCACAATAGCCGGTTCTTCAGTGGGCACCAAGGATTTCGTACCAGATGTGGTCGAGTCGCTCGGGAAGATCGCCTTTCATGGAGTTGCCATGACTCCGGGCAAGGTGACAGGAATCGGGAAGGCCAATGGTAAGCCGGTCGTCATGCTTCCCGGCTTCCTCATGTCTGCCCTTGCGGGGTTCTGCGTGTTTGCTGTTCCGCTACTCAATCGTCTGGCTGGCCATTCACAAGATCATGGGGTCCCCATCATCGAAGCCAAGATGGAAAAGTCAGCGAAGTCAAAACACGGCTTGGAGCATTTCCAGCTCCTGAAGCTTTCGAGACACGGCGCCTCCTATTCCGCCACCCCAGTTGAAGTGCGCCTAGGCGGAATGACCGATCTCAGCAGGGCCAACGGCTACACAATTATTCCCAAGAATCGGGTTCTGTCCGAAGGAGACATCGTCACCGCCAAGCTATTCGCACCATATGAGTTCCAGCGAATCGAGACCGAGTCTTGATCATGGCGAAACATGGATTGCCGGTCTGAAGAGGCCACGGTAGGGGCGCACTGCTCGATCTAGTTGTGAAGTACATTCTTCTCTATCAGGTCAATGAGCTTCGAACATTCAGTCTTCGGATCGATTACCGGCATGTCGTAGTGCTCAAGCGACGGGTTACGTCCGGCAATGAGTCCGGAGATCGCCAGAATCGGACCAGTCGTGCCGCGGATTCTCTCGTTCAGGTCTTCGGTGTCACGAGCGGCGACTATCTTGAAGACGTCAGACCGCTGGCCTACGGAGGCATGCAACCCCTCCGCAATCACGATATCCGCGTCGCTTCTCGCCATGAAGTCCAAGATGCATGGCAGCGTCTGTTCAGGATCGCCTTTCATGATCACTGCGGTCTCGTTCTTAGAGACGCCAGCCACAACCTCGGACCCCGCACGAGCATGTCTGAATGTGTCAGTTCCTTCTTTGTCGATCGTGAAGTCATGGTGTATGTGCTTTATCGAGGCCACGCGAAAACCCCTCCGCGTCAGACCTGCAATTATGCATTCAATTGTGGTGGTCTTGCCTGAGCTCTTCGATCCTATGACGGTCACAATTCTTGGGGCTTTCAAGAGCGGACACCCTCGACCTTGCCGAGCGTGAATAGTCGAAAGCCCAGTTATTGGAGTGACTGAAGTGCGTTTCGCCCCTTAGTCGAACCCCCATGAAGCGGTACAGAATCAAGTGCAGAGCGTGGGCCCGTTCGGGGGCGCGGCAGAGATAAGAAGTACAAACGGCCGAGAATAGCCTGCAATACTCGCTGTGGGTGTCTTCGCATGAGTTCCCGTGGAGCCGCACCCAAGATCAGGGTGAAGTTCTGGCTCGAGGATCCAAGAGGCAGACCATTCTTTGGAGCGGGCACAGCACGACTGTTGACAGCGATCGAGAAGTCCAAGTCAATCTCACTTGCGTGCAGAGAGATCGAGATGTCATACAGATACGCCCTTCATAGGATCAAGATCGCGGAAGAGAGATCCGGGAAGAAGCTGGTCGACAGATACAGAGGCGGAAGGACCAAGGGAGGAGCACACCTCACCGACGAGGGACGACTACTCCTGAGAAGATACTCCGATGCAAAACAA
>Ga0163209_1000373_pt1 | contig 19095 bp, 17 predicted proteins | sample Kivu_160m_FD_113538 | JGI IMG/M metagenome (GOLD analysis project Ga0163209, IMG submission 113538) | Freshwater microbial communities from Lake Kivu, Western Province, Rwanda to study Microbial Dark Matter (Phase II) - Kivu_160m | ecosystem: Environmental > Aquatic > Freshwater > Lake ...
GTATGTTGCAGTATGGTAACTCCAACAATACCACAAGAACCTCTGAACCATTCCATCTACCTTGTTAAAAATGGACAAAGTCCAATCAGCGTGACAAATCAAAATGCATCCGTTGTGACTTTGACAAAGCCCCGCATTAACCGTAGTGCGCTTGTCCGCTGGCGAATGGTATAGTGACACATCTAAGTGGTCTCCTGACGTTCTGGGGGGCTTTTTTCGGGCTGGCGCAGCACTTTGATAGCGATTTCCCGACCTTGATAGCTTTTGGTAGACTCACCGCTGTATAATGTGGCGGCCTTGGGTGAAAGGGAACATCGAATTTGAGCACCTCGTCCCGCCTTTCCGGATTCTATCGGCAGAGCGTTGCTGAACGTCAAGCCGTCCTCCGAGAACGCTACACCTTGACAGAAAGTGAAGTCCAAGCGCTCTCGCGCGGTGGGCTTTCGATTGAGCTTGCCAATCGCCTGATCGAAAACGTCGTCGGCGTCCACGGCTTGCCTCTCGGCATCGCGCCGAATTTCCAGATCAACGGACGCGATTACTTGATTCCGATGGCGATTGAAGAGCCGTCGGTCGTCGCCGCGGCGAGCCACGCCGCCAAACTTGTCCGCGATGCCGGCGGATTCACCGCCAGCGCCGACCCGCCGATGATGATCGGCCAAGTCCAGCTGGTCGATCTGAAAGACGTCGACGCGGCGTACCAGAAGATCATCGCGGCGCGCGGCGACATTCTGAAACTCGCCGATTCAAAATCCTCGCTGGTCGAATTTGGCGGCGGGGCGCGCGACCTTGAGGCGCGCGTCATCCGCGATACGCGCGTCGGTCCGATGATCATCGTGCACCTCCTCGTCGACGTGCGCGATGCAATGGGCGCGAATTCTGTCAACACCTCCTGCGAGACCATCGCGCCATTTCTCGAACAGCTGACCGGCGGGCGCGTGGTGCTGCGAATTCTTTCGAACCTCGCCGATAAGCGGCTCGCGCGCGCGGCGTGCCGCGTGCGGAAAGAGGACATTGGCGCGGATGTGGTGCGCCATATCGTCGAGGCGCAGGTTATGGCGGAAGTCGATCCGTACCGCGCCGCGACGCACAACAAGGGTATCCTGAACGGCATCGATTCGGTCGTCATCGCGACCGGCAATGATTGGCGCGCGGTCGAAGCGGGCGCACACGCGTACGCCGCGCGCGATGGCCAGTATCGCGCGCTGACGAAATGGGATTGTGCCGCCAACGGCGACCTGGTCGGCTCGATTGAGTTGCCAGTCGTCAGCGGCATCCTCGGCGGAACGGTGAGCGCGCTTCCGCTCGCGCAAGTTTCGCTCAAGATTCTGGGCGTCAAGACTGCCCCGGAATTTGCCGGTGTGCTCGCGTCGGTTGGACTCGCGCAGAACCTCGGCGCGCTGCGCGCACTGGCGGGGGAAGGCATCCAACACGGGCACATGGCGCTCCACGCGCGACAAGTCGCGATTTCCGCCGGCGCAACGGGCGATCAGATTGATCGCATCGCCGACAAACTGGTCGAAGAAAAAAACGTGCGTCTGACGCGCGCCCAAGCGCTGCTGCGTGAAATCCAATAGACGAAAAATGGAAGCATCGCGACTGCGAAGAAGAATCAGATTGGTGCTATCGTTCTTCATTGTCGCCCTCGCTGTTAGTGGACTCACGGCCGTTCCGCTTCAATGGGAGATCAGCGTCCTGCACGATCTCTTCAGCGAAGGCACAGCGCTTGGCATGCAACTGCCGGCACTGGCGTCTTGGCTCTCGTTCATTTACAAAGGCATACTCAGTGTCAGCCGGGAGTATCCCTTCATCATTTACGGCATCGATTGGCTGGCATTCGCTCACATCGTTATCGCCATTGCCTTCTTGGGTCCGCTCCGCGATCCCGTGAGGAACATCTGGGTCGTTGAATTTGGGATGATCGCGTGTGTTTTGATTATCCCCACGGCACTCATTTTCGGATCGCTCAGAGGCATCCCGTTCTTTTGGCAAATGATTGACTGCTCCTTCGGCGTCTTCGGCATCGTGCCTCTTTATATCGTTCGCAGTGACATTCGCCGCCTGATAGCGGCGGAACAGACTGGCATGCGTTCCGCCAGCCGCTGGGCAACTGACTGAAACGAAGGAGGTCGGTCATGTCCGTACCCCGCCTTGTCGCGATCGTATTCATTTTCGCGTGCGTGAGCCTCGCGTGGCTAGTCTTGGCCGGCGTCACCGTCGTTCGCACGGCGGACACGAGCAGCGCGCTGGGGCCGCGTGTCCAGGAACTGTGGGGGCCCCCGCTGACGCAGACCGCGCCGATTGCCTATCTGGGAGTGCTTGACCGAACTGGCAAACAAGCTCCACCGCCCTTGCTGCAATTGGATACGAGCGATTTGAATGTCAACCTGGGACTCAACTATCGTCAGAAAGGTCTGGTGTGGCACTCGACATACACCGTCGATTTCGATGGCAGGTATCGCTTTGTCAATCCAACTGACCAACCGGTTACGGTCACCATCCAATACATGTTTCCGGCGGCAAACACGCTCTATGATAACTTTAGGTTCGAGATTAACGGCACACCCTTTCTGGCCGGCGGCGACTCCTCGGACACTTTGACCAAAGCGGTTAGTCTCGGGCCAAAAGAACAAGCCAACCTGCATGTGACCTACCGGTCGCGCGGAGTCGACCAGTGGCTTTACCGGTTTGGCCCGGGCATCACCAACGTCCAGAACTTCAACCTGGTCGTCAACACCGATTTCCGCGATTTCGATTTTCCACCGCAGACCGTTTCGTCATCTACGAAAGAGCTGACCGAGAAGGGTTGGAAATTGGGCTGGAAGTTCGATTCGCTGGTGGCAGGATTCAATATCGGCGTCGAAATGCCGAAGAAACTCCAGCCGGGGACATTGGCGAGCCAGATGAGTTTCTTCGCGCCGGTCTCGCTCTTGTTCTTTTACACCGTGCTCGTCATTATCGGCGCGGTGCGCGGGCAGAATTTACACCCGATGCACTATTTCTTTCTGGGCGCGGCGTTCTTCGCGTTCCACTTGCTGTTCGCGTACTTAGCCGATCACGTGGCGATCGAACTCGCGTTCGCGATTTCTGCGATCGTTTCGCTGCTGCTCGTCATCACCTACGTCGGACGCGTGGCGAATTGGGGATTCGCGATCCGCACCGTCGGCGTCGCGCAGTTCCTATTTCTGATCCTGTTCTCGTACGCGTTCTTCTACGAGGGCTATACCGGGCTCGTCATTACCATCGGCGCGATCATCACGCTGGCCGTAATGATGCAGGTGACCGCGAAGGTGAATTGGGAAGAAGTGTTCAAGGGGAGCAAGAAGCCGTCAGCAACCGAAACCAAAGCGTGAAGAATATTGATGTGAAATAGAACGTATTGCGTGTTGCGTGGTTCGCAGACGGAACACGGAACACGCCACACGACTTGTTCTGGAGATTGAATCCCAATGAACGTCATGAAACCCAAACGCGCCGTCGGCATCACTGGCTATGGCGCATACGTGCCACGCTTTCGCATCCGCGCGGAAGAGATCGCGCGCGTGTGGGGGGGCGCGGACGAAGGGCTTCCCATCGAAGAGAAAGCCGTGCCGGGTCTCGACGAAGATACGGTGACGATGAGCATCGAAGCAGCGCGCAACGCGCTCGCGCGCGCCGAGATCGATCCGCCGCAACTGCGCGCGGTGTGGGTCGGCAGCGAATCGCACCCGTACGCCGTCAAGCCGTCGTCCACCATCGTCGCGGAAGCGATCGGCGCGGCCGGTTCGGTGCTCGCCGGCGATTGGGAGTTCGCGTGCAAAGCCGGGACCGAAGCGCTGCAAGCGGCCATCGGTCTCGTCGGATCCGAGATGGCGGATTACGCGATGGCGATTGGAATGGATACTGCCCAGGGGCGTCCCGGCGACGCGTTGGAGTACACCGCCGGCGCGGGCGGCGCGGCCTACATCGTCGGTCCAGCCGAGAACGCGCTCGCCATCCTCGAAGGCTCGTACTCTTACGTCACCGATACGCCCGATTTTTTCCGCCGCGAGCATCAGCACTATCCCGAACACGGAAATCGTTTTACCGGCGAGCCGGCCTATTTCGATCACGTCTTGCACGGCGCACAAGGATTGCTGAACGCGATGGGTTTCAAGCCCAGCGATTTTGCGTACGCCGTTTTCCATCAGCCCAACGTCAAATTCCCGCAGGCGGTGGCCAAGCGACTGGGATTTGCCAAAGAGCAAATCGCCGCAGGCTTGTTGAGTGGTAAAATAGGGAACACCTACTCCGGCGCGGCCATGATCGGCACGACGGCGGTGCTCGATATCGCCAAGCCGGGCGACAGAATCTTGATGTGCTCCTTCGGCAGCGGCGCGGGCAGCGACGCGTTCTCGTTCGTCGTCACCGAGAAAATCAACGAACGGCGCACGAAAGCGCCCAAGACGCTGTGGTACGTGTCACGCCGCGAGGTGATCGATTACGCGATCTATGCGCGCTACCGCGGCAAATTGATAATGAACTAGCCAGTTGCGTGTGGCGTGTTTCGCAAGCGGGACACGCGGCACGAAATACGTCGATGCAATTATCTGGAGGGATCAATGAGACCCGTTAGTGTTGTGGGAGTCGGACAGACCCGAGTCAAGGAACATTGGGACAAACCGCTGCGCCAGTTGGCCAGCGAAGCCGTCCTCGGCGCGATGCAAGACGCGCACGTCGATCATGCGGACGCGCTCTACCTTGGCAACATGTTGAGCGGCGAGCTGACCGGCCAGGAAAACCTCGGCGCGCTGATCGCGGACGAAGTTGGCTTGCGCGGCATCGAAGCGATGAAGGTCGAAGCCGCGTGCGGCGGCGGCGGCGCGGCCCTGCGCGTCGGCTATCTCGCCGTCGCGTCAGGACAGTTCGACGTGGTCATCGTCGCCGGCGCGGAGAAGCTGACCGAAACCTCGAATTGCAGCACGACCGCATCGCTCGCGATGGCGGCGGACGCGGACTATGAGACGATTCACGGTATCTCGTTCGTCGCGCTCAACGCGCTCTTGATGCGCCGCTACATGTACGAATACGACCTCGTGCCCGAGGATTTCGCGGCGTTCTCCATGAACGCGCACGCCAACGCGGCGAACAATCCATATGCCATGTTCCAATCGCCAATTACCCTGGAACAGTACACGCACGCACGCCCCGTTTCCGACCCGATCAGCGTCATGGACTCGTCGCCGGTGGGCGATGGCGCGGCGGCGCTCATCCTGATGCCGACGGCAAGTCTCAACGGGAACCGCGCGCGCGCGGTCCACGTCGCCGCGAGCGCGGTCGCGACCGATTCGCTCTCACTGCACGCGCGCCGCGACCCACTGTGGCTCAGCGCAGTGGAACTTTCGTCGAAGAAAGCGTACGCACAGGCCGGCGTGACGCCGAAGGACGTCGACCTGTTTGAAGTCCACGACGCGTTTTCGATCATGAGCGTGATGTCGCTGGAGGCGGCCGGGTTTGCGGAACGTGGGCGCGGCGCGTACCTCGCCCGCGAGAACGAGATTGGGCTGCACGGTCAAGTGCCGATCAGCACGATGGGCGGCTTGAAGGCGCGCGGCCATCCGGTCGGCGCGACCGGCGTTTACCAGGCGGTCGAGGCGGTCACGCAGTTGCGCGGCGAGGCGGGCAAGAACCAGGTGCCCGACGCGCGCGTCGCGATGACCCAATCGCTCGGCGGCGTGGCGGCGAACGCAGTGACGCACATTTTCGTCAATTAACCAATGCGCCAATGAACCAATGAGCCAACACTGACTCACTCCGAATTGGCTCATTGGCTCATCGGGCAATTGGCTCATTGGGGTTATTATGGATTTAGCACGCAACTGGCGTCTTAAAGACCAGCGGTATCGTTTGGAAGGAACAGTCTGCAAGAACTGCGGCGCGAAATTCTTTCCGCCGCGCGAGGTGTGCACCGAATGTCGCTCGCAGGATTTGGAGGCGCACGAATTTGACGGACACGGCGAACTCTACTCGTTCACGACGCTGCGGCAAGCGCCGCTGGGATATGAGGGCAACTTACCCTATATCGTCGGACTAATAAAGCTGGACGAAGGCCCGATGGTGGAAGCGCAACTGACCGATGTCAACCCGGACGAGCTGAAGGTCGGCCAGCGCGTGGAGATGGTGACGCGCAAGGTGCGCGAGCACGGCGAAGAGGGATTGATCGTTTACGGTTACAAGTTTCGGCCAGTTGGGAATGGCAGTTGAGCGAAATGCCTTGAAGACCTTCCAGATTGCGACCCCCGCGATCCGGAAGGTCTTTGCTTTATGTGACTGCAAAACTGCGCGCCCTTTCCCGTTTCAGGGAGTCCAGAATCTCTATGCGCTCCCATGATTCGACGGGAACAAGGTACTATTTCCCTAATATCCTGATTCCAAATCGGCTCACGCCCCTCTCGACCGGCGTCGTCGCGGGCCGAATTTCCGTACTTGGAATTTTCCCCGGCTTGTGGTATGATTGTGCTGCTGTGATTCCCCAAACGAGGTCTCGTTCTTAATGCGCAGGATTTGCGTCATTGGGGTTGGATACGTTGGGTTGGTGACCGGCGCGTGCTTTGCCGATCTCGGCAACCAAGTGACTTGCCTGGACATCGCCGAAGACAAAATCGAAAAACTCAAGCGCGGCGTAATGCCGATCTACGAGCCGGGTTTGGAGGAAATGGTCGCGCGGAACGTCGCCGCTCAACGGCTGCACTTTACGACGAGCTATCAGGCGGCGGTAGCCGGGGCAGACTTTATTTTCATCGCCGTCAATACCCCACCCAGCACGGATGGCGAAGCGGACCTGCAATATGTTCGCATGTCGGCCGAGAGTATCTCCGAGATCGTGGCCGATTACGTCATCATCGTCAATAAGAGCACGGTGCCGGTCGGGACCGGCGATGCGGTTGCAGAGATCCTGCAAGCGCACGGCAAAAAAGTCGGCGTGGATTTCGATATCGTCTCGAACCCAGAATTCCTGGCCGAAGGGAGTGCGGTCTACGATTTCATGCAGCCCGATCGCGTCGTCCTGGGCGGGACGAACCGGGAAGCCACCGAAAAAGTCGCGCAGTTGTATCTGCCGCTGCGCTGCACGATCATGACCACCGACCTGCGCACGGCCGAGATGATCAAGTACGCTTCGAACGCGTTTCTGGCGACGCGCGTCTCGTTTATCAACGAGATCGCGACGATCTGCGAAAAAGTAGGCGCGGACGTCAAAGAGGTCGCGGCCGGCATGGGGATGGATCGGCGGATCGGCCGCGCGTTTCTCAACGCTGGCATCGGGTACGGGGGAAGCTGTTTTCCCAAAGACGTCAAAGCGCTGACCTGGATGGCGGAGGTCAAGGGCTGTCACCCTCAGCTCCTGCGCTCGGTGATGGAGATCAACCGCGACATGCGCCGGCAGGTGCTGGCGAAACTGCGCGAGCTATTGGGCAGCGTGCGCGGCAAGACGATTGCGTTGTGGGGACTCGCCTTCAAGCCCAACACGGACGACGTCCGTGAGGCGCCCTCATTGGACATTATTCATCTGCTCCAGAACGAGGGCGCACACATCCGGGCGTATGATCCGGTCGCCATGGACAACGCGCGCCGCGCCGCCAAGGACGTGACCTTTTGCGATGACGCCTACTCGACCGCCGAGGGCGCGGATGCGCTCGTCCTCGTGACCGAGTGGAACGAATTCAAGCAGCTCGATATGGCGCGCGTCGCGGCGTCGATGAAGCGCAAGGTGCTGGTGGATGGTCGCAACATCTACGAGCCGGAGCCGCTTCGCCATCTCGGCTTTGAATACCGCGGCATTGGACGCGGGATTGAGCAATCCGACAATCAGTAACGCGGGAGTCAGTCCATCCGGCATTTCCTGATCGAATGATCACTCGTTCACTCAGCATGATAGCCAGCGGCATAGATTTAATCGAAGTCAATCGGATTGAAAACGTCATCGCGCGGTACGGCGAGCGATTCCTAGAGCGCGTCTTCACGCAAAGCGAACTGGTCTATTGCCGCGGGCAAGCGCATCAGTTAGCCGCGCGGTTCGCCGCGAAGGAAGCGGTCAGCAAAGCGCTGGGGACCGGTATCCAGCACCGCGATGGCGTCGCCTGGCAGGAAATTCAAATCGCGTCTGACGATCATGGCAAACCGGTCGTTCAGCTCACCGGCAGAGCCGCACGGCGGGCTGAACAAATCGGCTTGACGACGTTCGCGCTGAGTCTGTCGCACACGCATGAGCACGCGATTGCCCTTGTCGTCGCGCAATAAACGGAGGTTACCTTGAACTTTCAAGAAGCAGAGAAAACCTACAGAAATCTCAAGGCTCAGCACGCCGCCGGTAAACTGAGCGATGCGGATTTTGAAGCCGAAGTGGCCAAGCTCCGGCATCAGGATGCGCAGGGCCGCTGGTGGCAGCTCGGCGTGCAAACTGGCGAGTGGTACATGCACGACGGGCAAAAATGGAACAAGGCGAAACCGCCGACCATCTCCGCCGCGCCGGCGGCGGAGCCGAGCGCGGCACCCGAAGGCGGCGTCGCTCAACCCAAACGCGGCGGCGCGCTACCGGCGCGGCTCTTCTCGGCAGCGCCGGCCGGCCGCGGCGCTGGCGGTTTGCCGCCCGCCGCCCTGATCGTCATCATCGTCGTCGTCGCGCTGATCGCTATCGCTGCCGTGGTTGGCGGATACCTGTTGCTTAGCGGCGGACGCGGCCCCAGTCCAGCCGCGCGCGCGACCGCCACGCCCACGGTTGTCCTTGCCTCGCTTCCTACACCAGTGGTGCCGACGATCACGCTGGCTCTCCCAACGGATACGCCTGTCGTGGTACCGACGATTGAAGTGACGACAACCGAAGCCACCCCGACGCGCACCCCTGGCGCGGCCAGGCCGACCGCGACGCAGAGACCCGCCACATCGCCAACTCCCGCGGGCCCAACGGCGACCAAGACGCCGGCTCTGCCCCCCGGGGTGTACGTCGCCAAGGTGCGAACCGATCCGCCGCAGCCGAATCCTGGCTCCTCGGTGACCTTCTACGTGACGTTCCTCAACACGAGCGGAGGAGTGGGACCCAGCCCGTGGCTGGTAAAGGTTTTCCGGTGCGAGGCGGCCTGCACGGCAGACGAATTGAGTCGTTCGATTGGTGAGACACCCAAGTCCACAGCCAGCATTTCCGGAGGCACGACGGAATTGGCCTTGGGGACTTGGCTGGCTGGCGTGGGCGCATGCAACTTTGTTGCCAGCCCGTATTATGTTGACACGGCTACAGGTCAAGTGCTGCCGTTTGCCTCAACCAGTGGCCAGGACCGGTTCTACTACAATTTCAAGTTGTGTCAGTAAAGGGGGGCGATCCAGGATCGAGGACGGGGCTGCGACTTCGGCCTCGTTTTTGATTCACGCGGTCCGCGTCGGGATGTACCTCCACAGCCCATCGCGGGTGTCACGCCGCACGCGCCCTTCGGCCTCGAGAATATCGAGATGGCCGATGACTTCGGACAAACCGAGGAAGGTGTCGAACGATTTCAGGTTAGGGAAGAGGATGTTGCAGATTTCGTACGGCGTCTGCGCGCAGCATTCCAACTGCGCCTCAATGTGGTCTAACCGTGCGCGATGGAATGCCACACGCGCGTCCACCAGCGCGGGCACGTCGCCGATTGGCTCGCCGTGCGCCGGCAGTGCAAGGCGGACAGTCAACTGCGCGATGCGCTTCATCGAGGCGATATAGTCCGCGAGCGCGCGCGGTCGGTCGGTTTCGCCGCGCGTCGGCGGCTCCAAGACCGGATTCGACGTAATATCGCGCAGGAGATGATCGCTCGAAACCAGCACATGCGAGGCCGGATCGTACAGACAGATCAATCCACTCGCGTGCCCCGGCGCGAAGACGACGCGCCATTCGTCACTGCCGAGCGCGAGTGGGTCGCCATCCTCCAGGGGATGGAAATGGTCGGCGGGGACCGACGCGGCGTACTCGGAGAGCCGCCGCATCCCCGCGATCACTTTGTCGGCCTGCTCCAGCGGTGCGCCGCTGCGCGCGAACGCGTCGTGGTAGAAATCATAGCGGCGTTCCCATTCGCGCTCGAAATCGGTGAGCCACCAGCGGTTGCGCGAATGCGACAGCACCGCCGCGCCCGACTCGGCGACGATTTGCGCGGCGAGTCCAAAGTGATCGACGTGTGCGTGCGTGACGATGACCCGGCGGATGTCTTTGAACGCGAAACCCCGCGCGCTCAATTCCTTGCGCAGCGCCTCAAGCGTTGGCGGGTCTTTGGGTCCCGTATCGATCAGAGTCAGTCCGTCGCCTTCGGCGAGGTAGCAGTTGATAGGGCCAACTGGAAACGGCGTTGGAATCGTGATGGTGTGCAGATAATCCAGAATAGAACACCCCGCTAAATTGCGACGCACCTGGCAGGTGCGTCGCAATTGCATTAACCTCCCGCTAGCCCCGGGAAGAAACTCGTCATCACCAGAATCACAGTCAGTACGATCAGGATCACGACCGTCGCCCAAGACAACAAATTCATGATCCGCCCGTTGACGTACTTGCCCATGAGCCGCTTGTCGTTGATGAGCTTCAACATCGTAATGAGAATGACCGGAAGCAACACGCCGTTCAGCGTCTGACTTGCCAACATCGTCTCAACCAACGACTTGATGGGCAGCAGGATAATCCCCGCGCCGAGGACGATAAGCGCCGTATAGACAAAAAAGAAGACCGGCGCATCCATCCAGTCGCGGCTCACGCCGGATTCCCACCCGAATGCTTCGCACACGACGTAAGCGGTTGAGAGCGGTAGGATCGCCGCCGAGAAAACGGATGCATTGAGCAAGCCGAGCGCGAACAAGGTCGCCGCGTGCTGCCCCGCGAGTGGACCCAGCGCAAGAGCAGCATCTTTCGCCGTCTCGATGCGGACGCCGTTGGCGAAGAGCGTTGCCGCACACGCGATCGTGATGAACGCGGCAACGAGGACCGCGAAGAGCGATCCGACAATCACGTCGACGCGTTCGTAGCCGAAATCCTCGACCTTGATCCCCTTGTCCACAATCGACGCCTGCTGGTAGAACTGCATCCACGGCGCGATCGTCGTTCCGATGACCGTGACGAAAATCGTCACATAGGCCACGTCAAAGTGGAAACTCGGCGTGATCGCGGCTTGAAGCACCTTGCCCCACGGCGGATTTGCGAGAATGCCGGACAGCACGTACGAGAGATAAATGGCGCTGGCGACAAGGAAGATTCGCTCGACGAACTTGTAGCTCCCCTTGACGATAAGCAGCCATACGAGCACCGCGACGAATGGAACAGACACGTACTTGCTGACGCCGAAAATCTCCATGCTCGCGGAGACGCCGGCGAACTCGCTCACCGTGTTGGCAAGATTGGCGAACACCACGATCCCGATGATGACGGCGGTGGCGCGCACGCCCATGCTCTCGCGGATCAGATCGGCCAACCCTTTGCCGGTGATCACGCCAAGCCGCGCGCTCATTTCCTGAATGATGACCAGCGCCAGCGCGACCAGCCCGAGCATCCATAATAGCGAATAGCCAAAGTGCGCGCCGGCGACGGAGTACGTGGTGATCCCGCCGGCATCGTTGTCCACATTCGCCGTGATAATGCCAGGTCCTACCACGGCTAGAAGCAAGAGCAATCGAGTTCGTAGAGGCCTGGGGCGTCGTCCTGAGGTCATCGTGCCACCTCTAGAACAAGCGTGGAAGTTTGATCTTCCATTCGTCGGGGAGAATCAGGTCGAGCGCGTCATCGGCTGTCACGATGCCCTGCAGGTGATTCTCCGCATCCACGACCGGCACCGCCAGCAAGTTGTACTTGGCGATCGCCTCCAACACGTCTTCGCGGGAGGCATCCACTTGTACCCGGATCGCCTTGTGATGCATGATCGCGTCCACCGAACTCGCCGGATCAGCCAGCACCAGATCACTCAACGACACGACGCCGACGAGATGTTCTTCGGCATCGACCGCGTAGACATAGTAGAGGGTCTCGGCTTCTTTCGCGACGGCTTCCGCGCGCACGCGGCGCAGCGCCTCAGCCACGGCGATGCCAGAGGAGACCGTGACGTACTTGGGCGTCATCAAGCCGCCCGCGGTATCTTCGGGGTGCTTGATGAGTTCAGCCACCTCGGCACTCTCATCAGGCTCCATCAAGTTGAACACCTGGGCGCGCTTGTCCTCCTCCATCTCCTGCAAAACGTCCACGGCTTCGTCCGGCTCCATCTCTTCGACGATGTCCGCGGCGCGTTCGTCCGACAGAGTCTCCAAAACATCCGCTTGGAATTCCGGCTCCAATTCCTCCATGACATCTGCCGCTTTCTCATCCGAGAGGCCGCGGATGAGTTGGCCGGCGTCGCGCGGGCGCAGGTCTTCGAGGATCGCGGCAATATCGGCAGGGTGCAGCTCATTCAATTTGGCGCGTGCCACCCGCACTTTGAGATCGCCGCGCGGGATGAATTCGAGGTCGGTGAACGCAATCGAGCGCGACGGAAGCTCACGATGAAACGCCTCTGCGACGTGTTCGCACGCGTCTTCCCAACCGAGACGCCGCAGCAAGCCGCGCCCGCCAATGTCCACGTTCACCAGACGGTAATCGTCGCCAATTTTCGCCAGCTCCAAGTCGTTGACGCGGACGACGCGAAAGCCGTTTGTGTCGATGACTTGCTTATCCAATACGTCGCGGTTCAGAAAGACCTCATTGCCGGTGGGCTGATAGGGCGCGCCGGCCGGCAGTTGCAAAATAATCTTGTTGCCGGCGAGGTCTTCGGTGCCGCCCCACGGCAGCAGTTTCGGCTCGCCGCCATTGCGCTTGATGGCCAGCGCGACAATGCGCGGGTACGGATCGCCGTTCCCTTCGGGCGAGATCAGCACATCCGCCAGATTCCCCACGAGCGCGCCTTTCGCGTCGCGCACTTCACGTCCTAGTAACTCGCTGAGGTATGCCATCAAACTCACCTCCTAACAAGAAACAAGCCTCCCCGTCAACCGGGGAGGCAGGCAAAAACCGATTATGCCTCGCAGCCACGTCCTGCGCTGCTGGGGCGCCCCCACTGGTTGAGCTTTGGCACTGCGTAGCGTAGGGTCGGAGATCCCGCGTCCCTCAACTTCGTTCAGGAGGTGTGGGATATTGCCCCCAGCCGCTTCGGGTAGAGCCTTGAGCCGGCTCTACCTGGTCTACCCCTCGGCATCTCTCGACGTTTCGGGGCAGCGGCCTGTGTCTCGCGCAGACGCCTCGCCTAACGAGGGTCTTGCTATTGGTTGGATTATACGACCGTCAAGAAGACAAGTCAAGACATTGACGGAAAGCGAACCTTAAAGTTTCCGCGCGCCGGCGTTAGATGTTGTCCTCCCCGCCATCAACCCGGATCACCGCGCCGGTGATCCAGTCCAGGCCGGGGGCCGTCATCGCGACGAGCGTCCGCGCCACGTCTTCCGGCCGCGTCATCCGCCCATCCGGGTGAAGTTCCATGATATGTTCCTGGATTCGGCGATGGTTGGGGATCATCCGGAACGCGGGGGTATCGGTCACGCCGGCTTGGAAGCAGTTGATGCAAATCCCTTTGGGCGCCAGTTCGAGCGCGAGCTGGCGCGTGTGCGATTCGAGCGCGGCTTTGGCCGCGGACACCGATCCATAGCCGTTGATCACGCGGTGCGAGCCGGAACTGGTCATCGAAAAGACCTTTGAGCCGCGAACGAGCAATTTCGCGCGCACCAAGTCCTGGACCCAATAGACCAGACTGTTCGCCATCACGTCCAGCGTCATCTCCATCGCCTTGCGGTCCACGGCATCTTCCGGCTTGGCGGCGATGAACGGCTTTAAGTTGCCGAACGCAACCGAGTGCAGCATCACCTCGATCGAACCGCCTCCCGCATCCTCAAAATACTCTTGAACCTTACCGATGATTTCCGCGCGGTTCCGGTCGTCGGCGACGTTCTTGTTGAAGAAAAGGGCCTTGCGCCCCTTGTCCTTGACATCCGCTTTCACTTGCAGTGCGCGCGGCAGCGTGCTCTTCAGATCGAAATGCACGCCGAAGATATTGAAACCCGCGTCGGCGAGCGCGCGCGAACAAGCCGCGCCAAACCCGCTCGACGCGCCGAGAATGAGGGCCCAACGTTCCTTCTCTGACATGTATGCCTCCGCTATAGAATCGCGGGGGCAATTCGCCCCCGCGTTGGGATATTATGCGAAAGAGTAAACCGGCACCTGAATGGTCATCTTTGGTTTCGTCTTGCTCAGAGCGATTTTGTCCATCCGCGCCAGAACATCCGGGGCAAAATAGACCTCGCCGCATTGTTGGCAAATTTCCGCCGGAACATTTTCAAGCATAAAGACTTGATCCCCCCAGCGATGAATATGCTGCACGTGCCCTGCTGTGACCTTGCCTTTGCAAAAGTAGCAAATTGTCATTTCTGCTTCGCGCTCGCTTTGGGCGTGACTGCTGAGGCGATATTGCCTGGCTTGAACTCTGCTTTGAATGAGTGTCTTGAGGGCTAGGGACATCTTATGCCACTTGGCTCCGATCCCTTCACGCAGGCATTATATAATGAGGCGACGATGAGTGTCAATCGGCTTTCGGCCAGTACGCCGGGCACGGCGGTATTCGAATGTTTGCCCGTGTCCCCCGAGGTTCCCAACGGCCGGGTTCAGCCGCGTTACGGGGCGCAGCAGAGCAACGTCGGCTGCCGCCCGTTGTTGGGCGGAACTGTCCATTACATTACCTTGCTGTCACGAGGCATCTATACATCAAGTGTGTGGACAGCCCCAAGCGCGTGTTACAGAAACAGTACAATCGTTGCTATTATCAATCCAGCAACCGCTGAGAAAACGCTCCCTATCAAAAAACCTCGAAAGTGAAAAAAGTAGTCTTTGTACCCCGTCATCCCTTCCGTCCCCGGAATAACCACAAATCTAGGTGTAATCGCACAGAACATCAACCAGTCAAGAATTAGCCAATCAACCAGGTTGAAGATGAAAACAACGCCAAAAGAGTTTATGAAAAGCGCCCAGAAGGATATCGGCCCTTGAGTCTGATACTTCAAGGTCAAAGATGACACAAAAGGAATAGTGATAAGCAAGAGAAGGAAAGGTATTCCCAGAAGGAGGGAAAGTCGCTTCTCTTGTGGTGTTTTGGGCGGCACTTTAGCCTGCACATCTTTGGGATAATCTTGAAGCCAGATACGTGGATTGAGCCGAAGCGTGATAATGATGAAGAGCGAAGCCAGAATTGACAGAACTGCTCCGTCAACGATTAGCTCGGTGATATTGAGCATGGTAGGCATCTCCCCATATTGATACTTTGGCTTGTCTCTCAGAACCGTCTTGGAAGACCGGCTGTTCTGCCCAACTAATGATTAGACAGAATTTTCCGCATAAGACGCCCAAATGGAGTTGTTAGTTGGAATGTAGGCAGACTACCGCGGCTAGAAGGGACTTGCCAGAATCGCGTCTCTGTTTTTCAGTGGTGTCACGTCGGCTGAACGAACGGCTGCCACCGCGCTTTGGATCTTGCGCAGGTGCTCGTCGATGTAGACCGCCGCGATCGATTGCTTCCTTACATCCACACGCGCGTGTTGCAGCAACAGCCAACTGTTGATCACTTGCGTTGCCATATCCACCACGTCAGATGCGTAGTAATCGATGACCTCGGTTGGACATTCCTTCAGATGATTGGCGGAGCGGTTGAAGAGCGCGGTTGCATCGACGACCTGATCCTTGAGCGGAGCCAGCTCGGGACCATAGTCCTGCGCCGCCCATTCGTTCAACAGATCGTCCAGCGCGTGCCCCAGCAACTTGCCAATCGCCGCGACGACTTGGAGCTGACTGGTGCCTTCGTAGATGTTCGTCACGCGAACATCGCGATAGTGGCGCTCGACGTTAAACTCGCGCATGTAGCCCACGCCGCCATGCACCTGCAGCGCCTGGTAGCAGACCCGATTGCCCATCTCGGTCGCATAGTACTTGGTCAGCGGGGTGAGCGACTCGGCGAGCCGCGCGGCGCGCTTTAAGAATTGGCGATCGGCCAGGTCGGGCTTGGCGCTTGCCGCGATGTGCGAGTCGTACGCTTTTTCCAGATCGACCCAGCGCGCGGATTCGTACACCAGCGCGCGCGCCGCCTCGATCTCACTCCGCATAGAGAGAAGCATGCGCGATACCGCCGGCAGGTTGCAGATGGGTTGGTTGAACTGAATCCGCTCGTGAGCATAGCGATACGCTTCGCGGTAAGCCGCCTCGGCAATGCCGATCGCTTGTGCGGCAACCGCCAAACGCGCGCCGTTCATCATCGCCATCGCGTAGCGGATCAGTCCAAAGCGCCGTTTGCCGATCAACTGCGCGGGCGTGTTGTTGTATTGGATCTCGCACGTGGGCGAGGCGTGGATGCCCATCTTGTTCTCGATGCGGCGGATCACCACGCTGTCGTCCTTTTCCACCAGGAACAATGAAAGGCCGCGCGCATCGTTGCTGTCTGGCTCGCTGCGCGCCAACACAACCATCACATCGGCGCAGCCATTGGTGATAAAGCGCTTGACGCCGTTGATGCGCCATACGCTGGCCGCCTGGTCAAAACTGGCGCGCGTCTGCACCGATCCCAGGTCGGAGCCGACGTCCGGCTCGGTGAGCACCATCGCGCCCGCCACCTCGCCGCGCGCAAAGCGGGGCAAGATGCGCGCCTTCATCGCGTCGTCGCCGAATTCGCTGATGGACATGGCGATCTCTTGCAAGCCGAAGATCGTCATCAATCCGGCATCGGCGCGCGCGACGATCTCGACGATCATCTGATAGATCGTCTCTGGCAGATTCATCCCGCCGTATTCCCACGGCAGCATGACCCCATACAACTCGGCTTGCTTGAACGCTTCCAGCGCTTCTTGCGTCGCGGCGGTATAGTAAACCTGTCCGTCTCGAAATTGCGCGCCCTCCTCGTCCGCCTCCGCCGCGCGCGGGGCGACCACATTCGCACAAATGCCGCCCAACACCTCCAAGAGGAGCCGATAATTATCGCGCGCGTCTTCATAGTGGCGCGGCGCCGAGGCGTATTTCTCGTGATTGGCGTACCCCTTCTCCTTGAGCGCTGCGACCTGACGAAGGTCTGTGTGCTGCAAATAAAATTGGAGGTCTCGGTTGTCCAGAAAAAAGTTTTCAGCCATGTCTCATGCTCCTGCTTGGCTGTCATTCTGAGCGAAGCGAAGAATACCGCAATTTGCGAATCGCGAGACGCTTCGCTCCGCTCAGCGTGACAATCTGCGTAACGCTATTTCGCTTTCTCGCGAAAGGCGCGGATCATCATGGGAATCACTTCCGCTAGGTCGCCGACGATCTTGTAATGCGCGATCTGGAAAATCGGCGCGTTGGGATCGGTATTGATGGCAATGATCTTGGCCGATTCGCTCATCCCGGCCCGATGCTGGATCGCTCCAGAAATCCCGGCGGCGATGTACAGCCGGGGGCGCACCGTCACGCCGGTCTGGCCCACTTGATGCTCGCGCGAAACCAAGCCGGCATCTACCGCCGCGCGTGAAGCGCCCACCTCGCCACCCAAGATATGCGCCAGCTCTTGAATGAGTTCAAAGTTCTCCTGGCTGCCCACGCCCGCGCCGCCCGCGACGACGATTGGCGCGCCTTTCAAGTTGACTTGCGACTCCCGTACTTCGCGGCTCAACACCTGCAGCACCAGATCGCGCACATCAAACGTGGGTTCGATCTTTTCGACCAATCCCCGGCGCGCGGTGTCCGGATCGCGGCGGCGCATCACACCTTCGCGCACCGTCGCCATCTGCGGGCGCGTGTTCGGATTGACGATCGTCGCGATGACATTGCCTCCGAACGCGGGGCGAATCTGATACAGCAGGTCGGGATAAACCTGTTTGGCTTTCTTGGATTCGTAATCGCCGATCTGGAGGTCGGTGCAATCCGCCGTCAGCCCGACTCGCAGTGAGCTGGCAACACGCGGAGCGAGATCGCGCCCAATTGGAGTCGCGCCGAACAGAAAGACATAGGGGCGCCGCTCGCGCGCCCAGTCCGCCGCTACACGCGCGTAGGGAAGTGTACGGTAAATCTCCAATTCGGGGTGGTCTGCGAGGAGCACGCGGTCCGCGCCGTGATGGATGCACTTGTCGGCTAATTCTTCGATCTGGTAGCCGGCCAAGACTCCGCACACCTGACTATTTAGCTTCTGAGCCAGCTCCTGTCCCTTAGCCAGCAATTCGAGACTGACATCGGCGATTTTTCCTTCTTCCTGCTCTACGAAAACCCAAACGTCTCTATTACTTGTCATTCGCATATCCCCCGAATTGGCTGCTCACTGACGGCAAATAGCAGAGGGCACTCAGGCATACGCTATCTGCTATTCGCCATATGTCATCAGCCGACAATATATTCCTTGACCAACTCTTGCATGAGCGCGGCAATGCCCTCTTGATCGGCCGGGACTTGTTTGCTTTCGGTCGACTCTAAGACGACAAAGTTGACTTTGTGGACTTGGGTTGGCGAGCCGCCCAAGCCGAGCTTGTCCGCGTCCGCCCCAACGTCGTCAGCCGTCCACAGAGGGATTTTGAGGTTGTGGGCCGCGAGATAGGCATCCAGTTTTTCTTCCGTCTCGAACTCAGGCCATCGGCTCAACAGCGACTTGTACTCCATCGGCGCAGCCGCCAGTTTGTGCTCGATCTGCTTGCGGACCGAAGCCGGGCGCGGGCGATTGGCGGAAGCGATCACGGTCAGCAGACATGGGAGCGATGCCTTGACCCACTCTTTGCCAAGGGGAAACGCTCGCTGCGCGACGATCTCGTCTCCTTCCAGGCTGACGATCGATTCGGCGTACGTGATCTGCGGGATGCCGAGTTTCTCCGCGGTCTGCGGGCCGACCTGCGCCGTGTCCCCGTCGATCGCCTGACGGCCGCAAAAGACCAGGTCGAAGTGCCCCAGTTTTTCGATGGCGCACTTGAGCGTGTACGAGGTCGCCAGCGTGTCCGCGCCGGCAAATCGCCGGTCGCTGAGCAACACGACTCGATCCGCGCCGCGATAGAGCGATTCGCGCAGCACCTCAGCCGCCATCGCCGGCCCCATGGTCACCACCGTGACGGTGCCGCCGTACCGTTCGCGAACTTGCA
>Ga0163209_1000380_pt1 | contig 18907 bp, 21 predicted proteins | sample Kivu_160m_FD_113538 | JGI IMG/M metagenome (GOLD analysis project Ga0163209, IMG submission 113538) | Freshwater microbial communities from Lake Kivu, Western Province, Rwanda to study Microbial Dark Matter (Phase II) - Kivu_160m | ecosystem: Environmental > Aquatic > Freshwater > Lake ...
AGTGGTAAGCGATATTCGGAACTTCATTGACGCCCATAAATAGATCGACTTCCGGCAGTTCTTTTTCGAGCGTCTTGCCGTATCGCTGGGGGAGGCATCCCGTGACAACCAGCAGGGTGCAGGGCCCCTTTCCTTTCTTTTTCCAATCGGCCATGCGGAGAATTTCGTCGATGGATTCTTCCTTTGCGGGCAGGATAAAGGCACAGGTGTTGATCAAAATGATATGGGCGTCATCGGCGCGAGGCGACAGGACGTAACCGCTCTTTGTCAGGATGGCCGTCATCACCTCGGAATCGACCAGATTCTTGGGGCAACCGAGGCTGACCATGTGAATCTTTTTTGCCTTCAACGGGGAATCTTTCTGGCCAGGACTTTTCTGGGCTTCACACCGTCGGAGGGGCCGACGACGCCTTCCGCTTCCATACGTTCGATGATGCGGGCGGCCCGGTTGTAGCCTATTTTCAGGTACCGCTGCACAAGGGAGATGGATGCCTGCCCCAATTCCGTGACCAGATCGACGGCCTCATCATATTTTTCATCATAATCCTCATCGGGTTTGCCGCCGTCCGCTGCTTCCGATTGATACTCGGAAATGGATTCGTCATAGGCCGGCCGGGCCTGTTTCTTGACAAACTCTACGATTCTTTCGATCTCCTTGTCCGATACATAGGGACCATGGATACGGGTCAGTTTCGAGGTTCCCGGGGGCATGAACAGCATATCTCCGTAACCCAGAAGGTTTTCCGCACCGAGTTGGTCGAGGATCGTCCGGGAATCTACTTTGGACGAAACCTGAAAAGAGATGCGCGTCGGGAAATTGGCCTTGATGACGCCGGTAATGACATCGACGGACGGCCTCTGTGTGGCCAGTATCAGGTGGATGCCGGCGGCCCTGGCCATCTGGGCAAGACGGGCAAGGGATTCTTCCACGTTTCTCTGCGCGACCATCATGAGGTCCGCAAGCTCGTCGATGACAATGATGATATAGGGCAGTTTCGTCGGGTTTACCCTGTCGGTTGAAACGGCCTCTCCCTTATCGGCCGGCGGGGCGATTTTTGTCTTCGGCATCTTTTCTATGATTTTGTTGAAGGATTCGATATTCTTGACACCGACCTCCACGATGACCTTGTAGCGCCTTTCCATTTCCTCGACCGCCCATTTCAGAACCTGGGAAGCTTTTTTCGGGTCGACCACCACGGGGTGAAGGAGGTGAGGTATCCCTTCGTAGGCGGACAGTTCAAGCCTCTTTGGGTCGATCATGAGAAACTTGACGTCATCCGGGGGCGCCTTGAACAGGATGCTGCATATCATGGCGTTCAGGGAGACACTTTTCCCTGAACCTGTTGTTCCGGCAATCAGAAGATGGGGCATCCTGGACAGGTCTGTAATCACGGGGGTTCCCACGATGTCTTCGCCCAGGGCGATGGGCATTTTGGACGGGGATTCGAGAAACGCCTCGTTATCCAGGACGTCTTTCAGGTGAACGGGTTCCCGTTCGTGATTGGGAATTTCAATTCCGATGACGGCTTTTCCCGGGATGGGGGCGATGATTCTGATGCTCGGCGCCCGGAGCGCCAAGGCAAGATCATCGGTAAGATTTGTGATCTTGTTGATTTTTACCCCGGGAGCGGGCTCCAGTTCATACATGGTGATGACCGGGCCGGGTCTGACTTCCAGAACTTTGGCCTCGACGCCGAAATCAGCCAGCTTCTTTTCCAGGATCCGGGAATTCATGATGAGGCTTTCCCGCTTGATCCGGGTGTCTTTTCGCTCGACTTGATCGAGAAGCGTCAGCGGCGGCAGTTTGAACAGCCCGTTCGTCTGGATAAAATCAAAGTGGGCCTGTTCTGTTTTCTTACGCTTTGCCTTATCGGCAAGGGCCGGCATTTCGTCAATTATGGGGACTTTCTGAGGTTTTTCATCTTCCTTTTTTCTTTTAGCTTCCGCATGTCTTGAAGTTAGCCTCTTTACACCGTCCCACAAAGCCGCGACAATTTCCTTTAATCCTCTGCACAGCACCACAAGAGATAGATTGGACATGACCATCAGTGACAGGATAAAAATCAAAAGCAGAATGATATAAGTGCCGGTCTGGTTGAAATATTCGTTAAGAAATACCGACGACACGGCTCCCAGAAGGCCGCCCGCGCCGAGAGTGACGCCGTAAATCTGAAGATCTGACAGGATCGCTGTGAAAAGACCGGATGTGGAGAGAATGAGTCCGGCGAATCCGGCAACGGGGAGCGTGCTTATACGGAAGGTTCTGTCCAGAAAATATTTCACCGATGCGATGAGAATCACTAAGGGAATAAGAAATGCGCTGAGCCCCAGTAGTCTGATTAGGGCGTCGGCGGTGTAGGAACCGGCATAGCCGATAAGATTATGGGTCTTTACATTTTCCGCCACAAAATGAGTGAAGGAGGGGTCCTGCGGGTAGTAGGATGCAAGACACAGCAACAGAAAAATACCAATGGCGAGGCAGATCACCCCCGGAATTTCTCTTATTCTTCCTGTGTCCGGTTGTTTTTCCGTCATATCAGTGATTTCCGTATTCTTCACAGTTTTTGATGATCACGTTTCGCACTTTCTCTATCAGATCGTGACGGTTTTCAATGGTAAATTCTTTCACGTCGATCGGTTTGTCGATCACGAGGAAGACCTTGCCCGGTCTGATCATGAGAGATCGTTTGGGCATGATGTCTTTTGCTCCGATGATGGATATGGGGATGATGGGCACACCTGCATTGATGGCCAGATGAAACATTCCCTGTTTGAAGGACTTGACCTTTCCATCCTTGCTCCTTGTTCCTTCGGGGAAGGACATGACGGATTTTCCTTCCCTGATTTTGCGCGCTGCCGCATCAAGGCTTATCATGGCCTTTTCATGATGCTGCCGGTCTATTTCAATATAGCCCGCTTTTTTCATGGCCGCTCCGAAAACAGGTATTTGAAAAAGTTCCTTTTTGACAATCCATCGAAACTGGCCGGGTACATGGGCCAGTAGAATCAGAATGTCAAAATCGCTCTGATGGTTGGCCATATAGACCCCGGGTTCTCGAGATAAAACATTTTCCGCGCCGATCACCCTGACCTTGGTGTTTGTCAGAATCAATAATATCCTCGCCCAGATATTGGCGACCTTGTGAGATTTGTTTTCACCCGGAGAGATAATCGGGAAGATAAAGGCGCAACACGACATAAAGACCGTAACGATGACGCCGATGATGACAAACAGTGCTGAACGAATCCAGCCGTTTTCCTTTTGCCATGGAGAATCCATTTCCCAAAAATCTCAATATCATTAATATTCTTGAAATTCTTCTCGAATTTTTACTTGATAAGCCCCGCGAAGTCAATAAGGAATATTCTCCTTTAGGTGAACTTACCCTTCCTGGGGCCAGTTCTTCCCGGAAAGGAAATGATTGAATGGCGGTGCGTAGAGGATGCGCTTCCCGTAGGCAGAGACATGTTCCGAGAAAAGGATTGACAAAATATAGTCATGATAATAACATAGATCGATTTAAAAAAACCCTGCATGGTATCGTTGTGGAAGAGGAACCCCGGTGAAAAAAATAATCAGTAAAAAAAAGGCATTGGAAATTATAAAGAACTTCTCCAGGTCAAACGTCCTCGTCGTAGGGGATATCATGGTTGACCATTTTATCTGGGGAAGAGTGTCACGGATTTCTCCCGAGGCGCCTGTTCCCGTTGTTGAGGTCCATGCGGACAATCTGATGCTTGGCGGATGCAGTAACGTGTTGAACAATGTCTATTCGCTGGGAGGCAATGTATACGGGACGGGTGTCATCGGCAACGATGACATGGGAGAGAAATTATTGGACGAGTTCCGTAAAAGACAGATAGATACGGACGGGATCATCTTGGAGAAGGATCGGCCGACGACTCTTAAAACAAGGATTGTCGCCCACAGTCAGCAGGTTGTAAGATTCGACAGGGAGAGCAAAAAACCGGTTGAAGCCGACAGCATTGAAAAAATAATTGCCTATATCCGCACGGTGCGAGATAATCTTGGAGCCATCGTTATATCCGATTATAATAAGGGCGTTGTCACGAAAACCCTTCTTGACGGGATCCGGGAAATCATTTCCGGCAGCAATATCGTCGTTTGCGTTGATCCGAAACAAAACGATTTTTCCTTCTATCAGGGTTTTCACATCATTACACCCAATCACCACGAAGCCGGACGGTCAGTAGGCATGGAAATCAAAGATAGAAACGATCTTGTAAGAGTCGGGAAAGCCCTTTTGAATCAATATGACTTTAAAGCTCTTTTGATTACCCGTGGTGAGGAGGGGATGAGTCTCTTTGAGAAAGACGGCAGAACCACGCATACCGCCTTTCCGGCGGAGGCCAGGGAAGTCTTTGACGTGACAGGAGCCGGCGATACAGTCATCGGCGTATTGGCTCTCTGTCTGGCTTCCGGTGCAACCTTCAGGGAAGCCGCTGCAATAGCCAACCATGCGGCGGGAATTGTTGTCGGAAAGGTTGGAACTGCGACCATATCACGGGAGGAGCTTAGAAAAGCACTATGAGCAAACCATCACCTGCCGAGCCGGTTAAACTGACCGCAAGCATCTTCTATGCTGACCCTTGTCTTCTCAAAGGCGTTCTGGAGGAATTATCCGGGGTATATGGAGATGTGGATTTTATCAGTCAGGAGATGCCTTTTCATTATACTGAATACTATGCGAAGGAAATGGGCTCTTCTTTAAACCGGCGTTTTGCATTTTTTGAAGCACCCGTGCGACCCGAATCTCTGCCGGACGTAAAACTTTTCACCAATCGCATGGAGGACAGGTTATCCATCAACGGCCTGAGGCGTGTCAATATTGATCCCGGCTACATATCCAAGGCCCATCTTATTCTGGCTACAGGAAAGGGCTATACCCACCGTCCCTATCTCCGGGATGGCATTTACGCCGATGTGACCCTCGTCTACACGGATAAAAGTTTTCGTCCCCTTGCATGGACATATCCGGACTATGCGGAAAAAAAAGTGATAGATATTTTTAACAGAATCAGGGCAAAATATGTTGAGCAGTTGAGGCATTAGGTGTGTTTCGTGAAGATAGGAGCGTAAAATGATCAAGAGTATGACCGGTTATGGCAGAAGTGAATCTGTCATGGGCGACAGAAAATATGTCGTGGAGATTAAATCCCTGAATCACCGCTATCTCGAGATTTCCCTCAGGATGCCTTCGGCACTGTTTCCTCTTGAACTGGAGATCAAAAAAAAAATCAGCGAGCAATTTTCCCGGGGTAGAATAGAGGCCATTATCCGGATGGATTTCAACAATGGTCGGGGAGGGGAAGAAAGGTATGAACTGAATCTGCCGCTGATTCGTAACTATTATGAAATGCTTGTAAAATTGAAGCAGGAGCTTAACCTGAAAGATGATATCAGCTTACAGACCATCGCCGGGCTCAGGGATGCCTTTGTCCAGTCTGAACCGAGTCTGGATGTAGGCGTCCTTTCTGCAGAGCTGGGAAAGGTTCTTGAAGAGGCGATGGCCGCACTCAAAGAGATGAGGAATAAGGAAGGTGAAAACCTCTACCGCGATTTAACGACAAGAGTCGAGTCGATCGAACATTCTCTGGATTTGATTGCAATGAGGGCGCCTCAGGTTGTCCTCGAGTACCAGAAAAGAATTGCGGAGAGGATCAAGGAAATTACCGGAGGAGCAGCCGTTGACGAGATTCGATTGAACCAGGAAGTGGCCATCATGGCCGAAAAGAGCGACATAACAGAAGAAATCGTCCGCCTGAAAAGCCATATCCACCAATTTGACGAGTTAATAAAAAGCGATGAAACGGCGGGTAGAAAGATGGATTTCCTTATTCAGGAAATGGTCAGAGAAGTGAACACCATTGGCTCTAAAAGCAGCGACCTCGAAATATCACGGAATATCGTCGAGATCAAGAGCGATCTGGCAAAGTTGAGAGAGCAGGTACAAAACATTGAGTAAAGAGAAGACGGGGAAAGCCAAGGGATTGTTCATGGTTGTTTCTGCCCCGTCAGGCGCAGGCAAGACTTCCATTATCCGGGAAATTCTGAAAATATGCCCGAATATGCTTTTTTCCGTATCCTATACCACGAGGCCTCCCCGAGCCGGAGAAGAGGACGGGAAGGATTATTGTTTTGTTACGGAGGAGGCGTTCAAGGAACGCATTGTCCAGGAAGAATTTGCCGAATGGGAGGAATATTCCGGTTATCTTTATGGTACATCGGCAAAGACAATGAAGGCGTTTTTAGAAAAGGGTTTTGATCTTATACTGGACGTTGAACCACGTGGCGCATGCACCCTGAAGAAGCATTACCCCGGAGGAATCTTTGTATTCATTCTCCCGCCGTCAATGAATGAATTAAGAAAGAGGCTGGAGAGAAGGGGTTTTGACAATGAAGAAGAGATGAAAGAACGCCTTGACAGGGCTCTGGAAGAAATGCGTGAAGTCTCCTGGTATGATTATGTCATTTTTAATGAGCGGCTTGAATCCGCCGTCGATCAGTTAAGATCCATTTATGTGGCGGAAAAAAATAGACGTGAGAGGGTGGCGGAAAAAATAGAGGAGTTTCTTTGCGTAAGATAAGAGGAGGTTTTAACGGCGTATGGCAAGAATTACTGTTGAAGATTCTTTAAAAGCAGCGAAAAACAGGTTTGCACTGGTTCTGCTGACGACAAAAAGGGCGCGTCAGCTCCTGAAAGGGTCGAAACCGCTCACGGATGTTAAAAACAACAGAGAAATCGTAGCGGCCTTGAGAGAGATAGCAGACGGACAGGTTCTTTATGCGAACCCTGAATATCTGCAAGGCATTAAGGATGACTTCAAACCCATCCTGGATGATACGGAATTTGTTGGAGATGATGAATATCTTGAATAAAAATCCCAGAGAAAGGCTTATCTTTGCCCTCGATACGGGCCGCCGTATCGAGGAAGCCATGTCATGGGTTGATCGGCTCAAGGAGCATGTGGGATTATTCAAGGTCGGAAAAGAGTCCTTTTCTTATCATGGTCCTGATATCATCAGGAGAATAGAATCTCGCGGCTGTGAGGTTTTTCTTGATCTGAAGTTTCATGATATTCCCAATACGGTTGCAGCGGCTGCGGTTGCCGCTGTGAATCTGGGTGTTGTTATGTTTAATGTACATGCCCTTGGCGGAAAAAAAATGATGGAAGAGGCCGTGACGGCTGCGCGAAAGGCTGCCCGGCAGGCCGATCTACCCGCACCGGTGGTTCTTGCTGTGACCGTTTTAACCAGCCTGAATGACGATGACCTGAGAGAGCTGGGTTTTAATTGTTCGGCAAGCCTTCTTGCCCTGCATCTGTCAAGAATGGCTCAGGATGCCGGCGTTTCAGGAGTTGTAGCCTCAGCCCATGACGTTGAGGCAATTCGGGGCGTTTGTGGACAGGACTTCATGATTGTGACCCCGGGCATTCGAGGGAGCACATTAGCAGGCGATGATCAGAAAAGGGTATGGACGGCAAGAGACGCTGTTGCAATCGGCGCTGATTACATTGTTGTGGGCAGGCCCATTAGAACAGCGGATGATCCGGTTCATCAGGCCGACAAGATTGTTCAGGAAATTACCGAAGGTCTTGCAATAAGAGAAAAAGTGGTATAATATTCATTGCCTGCGTTTGAGTGTGTCGGCGTCCTTCTTCAGATGATTCTTTGATAACGTATAGGTGATGGTTTCGTAAACAGTCAGCATGACTTTTTTTTTCGAACGCATCACCGTTGACGGTGGGGCAATAGCGTGCAGGTTATCTATGGAATAAATCCCTTGCTGGAGATTTTAAAGGGCCATGACAGGATTATCAGAAAACTCGTCATCGCCTCGGGAAAAAAGGGAGATTCCATTCGGAAAATCCTGTATCTGGCAAAGATGAATGGAATCCCTGTTGAATTCAGGGACAGGGATTATCTGGACAGACAGACGGGAGGAAAAAATCATCAGGGAGTCGTTGGATTTAGTGAAGACTTCGCCTATGTAACTGTAGATGATATTATCGCGCATCGTCACGGGGAATTTAAAAATAATTTAATTCTTATCCTTGACGGCATTACCGATCCGCAGAATTTAGGTTCTCTGATCAGGACAGCTCATTGTTTTGGGGCAAACGGGGTGATTATCCCCAAAGATCGATCCGCTTCCATTACGGCATCGGTGATGAAAGCATCCTCCGGGGCGGCAGGGTATACACCCGTTGCCGTGGAGATTAACCTGTCGAATACGATTGCGTATCTGAAGGCTCAGGGCTTTTGGATTTATGGAGCTGACGCCGAAAAGGGACAGAACATGCGAACCATAGATTACATGGAGAATATTGCGGTCGTCATGGGCAATGAGGGGAAAGGGATCAGGCCGCTAATCAGAAAAAAATGTGATTTTCTTCTGTCTGTGCCGATGAGGGGGAAAATAGATTCTTTAAATGTTTCTGTTGCTGCTGGAATAATCCTCCATGAAATAGTAAGGTTTTGGAATGGGTCTTAAGGTACGCAATCATGTTGCCCGTATCAGGGGAGAAAGGGTCTGATTATGGCGGTATTTATATGGGAAGCGACGACGAGGAAAGGCGAAGTCAAAAAAGGCGAACTGGATGTCACTGATGAGAATACGCTCAGAGGCATGCTCCGTCGCCAGGGCTTCAAATCCATCACTGTAAAGAAAAAACCAAAAGAACTGTCGGAATACCTGCCTTTTCTTGCAGGGGGGGTTAAAGAAAAAGAAATTGTTGTATTTTCCCGTATATTTTCCACAATGATCAATGCGGGCCTTCCCCTGATTCAATGTCTCGAATTGCTTGCCCAGCAGGAGCAGAACAAGGCCTTTAAAAAAATCATCACGACGATCAAGGAGGATATCGAAGGAGGATCAACCCTGTGTGATGCCCTGAAAAAATATCCCAAAATCTTTGATGAACTATTCGTCAATCTTGTGGCGGCAGGTGAAAGCGGAGGTATCCTCGATGTGATCCTGAACCGTCTTTCCGGTTATATGGAAAAGGCGGCGAAATTAAAGAGCAAGGTCAAGGGTGCCATGACGTATCCGGCCAGCGTTCTCGTCATCTCCGTAGCGGTTGTGGCCTTACTGCTCCTGAAGGTTATCCCCGTTTTCCAGAAGATGTTTGAAGGAATGGGAGGCGAATTGCCCGGACCAACCCAGTTTCTCGTCAATGCCAGTCAATTCATGCAAAGTTATTTCATGTATATGATTGGTGGAGTGGTAGCCATCGGATTTGCATTTAAGAAATATTACCAGACGGAGAAGGGTACTCTTGTGATCGATGCCCTGATTTTGAAGTCACCCGTCTTTGGCCCTTTACTCAAAAAAGTTGCAGTGGCAAAATTTACCCGTACCCTCTCCACCATGATGACGAGCGGCGTTCCTATTCTTGAAGGTCTCAACATCGTCAGCAAAACCGCGGGAAACAAGATTATTGAAAATGCCATACAAAAAACGAGACAGAGTATCAGTGAGGGAAAGACGATTGCGGAACCCCTCGCAGAGACCGACATCTTCCCTTCCATGGTGGTTCAGATGATCGCGGTCGGCGAAGCGACGGGCGCACTGGACGCCATGCTGTCGAAAATCGCCGATTTTTATGACGACGAGGTGGACGCTGCCGTGGACGCCATGACCGCGTTGCTTGAACCGTTTATGATGGTCTTTTTGGGCGGTGTTGTGGGAGGAATGATCATAGCCATGTATCTTCCCATCTTCAAGATGGCTTCCGTTGTTGGTTGATACAGAAAAATGGTCGGGATGGCGCGATTTGAACGCGCGACTCCTGCGTCCCGAACGCAGTGCCCTACCGGACTGGGCCACATCCCGACACGGATGCTAAATATAAAATCTAAATGCAAATGTCCATCATTATTTTTTGTATGTGTAGATTCAGATAGATATCGTACCCATTCACTTCGGGGAGAAGTTTTTGTGATCATATACGACCTTAGATGCGAAAAAAGCCACAAGTTTGAAGGGTGGTTCAAGGACAGGGCGGCTTTTGAACATCAGAAAAAGGAGAAGCTCATTACCTGTCCCACCTGCGGTGGGGCTGATATTGAAATGGTGCCTTCATCCATTGCCTTCATGGGTAAGGATATGAGGTCATCTGAAAGGGACAACACCAGGGAATTGTCTCCGATGAAGGTGCTGAAAACATTTCATGAATATCTTGATAAACACTTCGAGGATGTCGGTAATAAATTTGCAGAGGTCGCCCTGAAAATTCATCACGGAGAGGAAGACAGGAGAAATATCAAAGGGACCACAACGGAACGTGAAGAAGAAAATCTGAAAGAAGAGGGAGTTCAATTTTTCAAGATTCCGGTGCCGAAATTTGATGGCTGATTTTTGATGCTGTTTTCCGGTCGGTGATGAAGACAATCTTACCTGTTCCCAGCATATATCATCATGAAAAAAACAAATATAAGCATATTGGATACCATCGGGAATACACCCCTGGTTGAAATCCGGAGATTGAATCCAGGCAAAAAGGTAAAAATTTTTGCAAAGTTGGAGAATTTCAATCCAGGGGGATCCATAAAAGACAGGATTGCCCTTACCATGATCAATGAGGCGGAAAAGAGAGGTGAACTGTCCAGGGACAAAATCATCATAGAGGCAACCAGCGGTAATACGGGGATTGGTCTTGCGATGATTGCAGCCGCAAAGGGTTACAGATTGTGTCTCGCCATGTCCGAGTCTGCCAGTGAAGAGAGAAAGAAGATTCTGAAGGCCTTGGGAGCGGAATTGATTTTTACGCCGGCCAATCTCGGAACGGATGGGGCCATCGAAATGGTGTATAATCTGATGCTCCAGCATCCCGACAAGTACTTCGGAACGGACCAGTTTAATAATCCGGACAATATCTTGGCACATTACCAAGGGACGGGGGAGGAAATCTGGAGACAGACGAAGGGCGGCGTTACCATGGTTGTGACGACCCTCGGGACAACAGGCACAGCTATGGGGATATCAAAACGGCTCAAGGAGTATAATCCCGGCATTAAAATTGTCGGCGTCGAACCATACCTCCAGCATAAGATCCAGGGATTAAAAAACATGAAAGAATCATACCGCCCCGGGATTTTTGACAAAAATGAGCTGGATGAGAAGGTCAATATCCTTGATGAAGATGCTTTTGAAATGGCCCGGAAACTTGCCCGGGAAGAGGGTATCCTGGTGGGAATGAGCTCCGGTGCCGCCATGCATGTGGCCGTACAGAAAGCCAGAGAGATGGATGACGGCTTGATTGTCGTCATTTTGCCGGATGGGGGAGAGCGGTATCTGAGCACGGAACTCTTTACGGATAAAGAACAATCGACGCTTCGTCTCTACAATACCCTGAGCAGGGAAAAAACATTCTTCAAGCCCATCAACGCCGAAGAAGTATTGATGCATTCCTGCGGCCCCACCGTGCACGAGGTTCCCCATGTGGGAAGTTATCGCCGTTTTGTCGTTTCCGACATGATCAGACGTTACCTCGAATTTAAAGGGTATCGGGTAAAACACGTCATGAACATTATCGACCTTGATGACCGATCGATCAGAGAGGCTGAAAGGGCGAACCTGGATTTGAGGGTGCATACGGAAAAATGTGCGGTTGAGTTCCTCAGAGACATCGAAAAACTCAATATCAAGCGGGAGGATCACTATCCGAGGGCCAGTGAAAATATCGATGGCATGCTTGCCCTTGTAGAGAAGCTGATGGCAAAGGGTTATGCCTATGAAAAACTGAGATCTGTGTACTTTGACATTTCAAAAATTGACGACTATGGATGTCTTTCTCATATAGATATCAGAAAGGTTCAGGCCGGGAAGACCGTAGACCTGGATGATTATGAAAAGGACAGCCCCGGGGATTTCACCCTTCTGAAGAGATCAACTCTGAATGAATTGAAGAGGGGTATTTATTTCAAAACCCGCTGGGGGAACGTGAGGCCAAGCTGGCACCTCGAATGCGCGGAGATTTCTCTGCAGTATCTTGCAGATACGTTTGATATTCATGCTAGCGGAGCGGATGTCGTTTTTCCGCACTGCGAAAACGTCATGGCCATAGGGCGGGCGGCAACGGGAAAACGTATGGCCAACTACTGGCTTAATACGGAACTGGTTATGGTCGGGGGGAAGAAAATGTCCCGCTCCCTGGATAACGTCCATACCATGGAGGATCTGGATAAAAAGGGATATGGCGGAAAAGAGATCAGATTCTTTCTCCTCAGTACGCATTACAGGAAACCCTTGATTTTTTCATTCGGCGCAATGGATACAGCAAGAAACACCGTAAAAAAACTGAACGGGTTTATTCAGAGGCTGATCAGATTTACTCCCGGGGAGGGCTATCCGGATACGGATCAGCTCATTTATGATGTCAAGCAGGGCTTTAACGGAGCAATGGATGATGATTTCAATATATCCGGAGGATTGGCCTCACTTTTTGAGTTTGTAAGGAAAATCAGCGTTGCTTTGTCCCGGAGTCAATTGAACACAATGGAGAGAGATCACGTTCTTGATATGATGAAAAAAATTGATACGGTCCTGGGTGTCATGAGTTTTTCCGAAGAGGCCATCAGTGATGAAGCGTTGCAGCTTATGAGGGAAAGAGAGCTTTTGAGAAAACAGGGCAATTGGGACGCTTCCGATGAAATCAGAAGAAAGCTCCTTGCAATGGGCATTGAGGTATCAGACGTCCCTGAAGGGATGACCTGGAGATTGAAATAGAGACGGGTCAATTAAAAGGGGGCAAGCTGTGAATACAGATATCAGAAAATCGGTCATTGCCGGATCATGGTATCCGGGAAATCCGGAAATTCTTAAAGCGGATATTGAGCGCTTCTTTCATAATGTTGCCGATCAGGACCTTCACGGTCAGGTTATCGGTCTCATTGCTCCTCACGCCGGCTATGTGTATTCGGGTCAAGTCGCTGCCTATGCCTATAAAAAAATCAGAGGCGGGAGATTTGACGCCGTCATTGTCATAGGACCGAGCCACCGCACATATTTCCAGGGAGTTTCCGTTTATAACAAAGGAGGGTACGAGACACCCCTGGGTATTGTCCCCGTGGATGTATCGTTGGCCAACAGAATCATGGCACAAAGCGGAATCGTCGCCTATATCCCCGCTGCCCACATGCAGGAACATTCCATTGAGATTCAGCTCCCGTTTCTTCAGGTCGCCCTTGGAGAATTTCGGTTCGTTCCGCTTGTCATGGGTGACCAGAGTCGGCAAGCCTGTGAAATCCTGGCGGAATCAATCCGGGCTGCTGCCGGAAATCAGAAGATTCTTGTTGTCGGGAGCTCAGACCTGTCACATTTTCATTCCTATGATAAGGCAACAACGCTCGATCATGTGGCGATCTCGCATATGGTGAAAATGGATGGACAGGGTCTTTTAAGGGATTTGGAAAATGATGCGTGTGAGACTTGCGGGGGAGGACCTGTGGCAGCGACCATGATGGTTTCACAAAAACTCGGTGCAAAGAGCGCAGCATTGTTAAAATACGCCAATTCCGGAGATGTGACGGGAGATAAGAAGAGCGTTGTAGGATATGCATCGGCTGTTTTTTACAAATAACGTGCTTCATATACACGAGGGCTTTGAAATACGTGAAAAAAGAATTCCATTCTGTTCAGAATCTTTTTCGAACGTTTTTATTATGCCCCTTGTCGACGCCGGAAAGGCGGAATATGCAGAATAATCTTCCGGTTGCATCGCGGACGATTTTTTATAAGTTACAGCGCATGAGATGTACCATGGGATCCGGAGAGTGACCGGTATGACCCTTACGGAAGAAGAGAAAAACTCTCTCATCGATATTGTAAAAAAAACCATTCAATGCAAATTGGACGGAAAGAAAACGCCTGCATTTAAAGCGGGATCGGAAACGTTGAAAGAAAAGAGGGGGGCATTCGTCACACTGAAAAAGGACGGGCGTTTGAGAGGCTGTATCGGATATATTGAGGCGAAGCGCCATCTTTATGAAACCGTTCAAGAAATGGCTGTTGCATCGGCATTCAATGATCCAAGATTCCCCCCGCTAACACGTGATGAATTACAGCATCTGACTCTGGAGATATCAGTACTTACCCCTCTTAAGATCATCAAAAACATCGAAGAAATAGAAGTAGGCGTACATGGCATTTATATCGTGAAGGGCTATCGTTCGGGACTTCTTCTGCCTCAGGTAGCCCGTGAATATGAATGGGATAGATTGACTTTCCTGGAAGAAACCTGTTGCAAGGCCGGACTTTCGCCTAATACATGGAAGGAAAAAGATACGAAGATTTATGTTTTCTCTGCAAATGTCTTCGGCCGGCGTTGGTAGAAATGCTTTGAAAGACGTTGATTGGATCGGCGTTTTTTAATAAGTAAGAAAACAAATCAAAAAAATAATTTAAAAATATTATTGACAAACAAAAATGTTATAACTATTATCAGAAATTCGCATTCAGGATTGCGATTTCGTTTTTAAATGGGATAACATCGTTGGGGTACATTTATTTTTTTTGGATATTGTCAGCTGGCGTAGCTCAACAGGTAGAGCAGCTGATTTGTAATCAGCAGGTTGCGGGTTCGAGTCCCATCGCCAGCTCCATTTTCAGTTTGTAAATACGGGTTGGAGGGGTACCCGAGTGGCCAAAGGGAGCAGACTGTAAATCTGCCGGCTAAGCCTACGGAGGTTCGAATCCTCCCCCCTCCACCATGTACATGAATGTAAGATATATTCTTTATTTAGGATGAGCGGGAATAGCTCAGAGGCTAGAGCGTCAGCCTTCCAAGCTGAGGGTCGCGGGTTCGAATCCCGTTTCCCGCTCCAGTTTTTGAATTATCATCAGCCCACGTAGCTCAGTCGGTAGAGCACATCCTTGGTAAGGATGAGGTCACCAGTTCAATCCTGGTCGTGGGCTCCAATAGAGCGAAGTAGGTATATTATGAGGAATATCATTACGTTAGCCTGCACAGAATGCAAACAGAGAAACTATACGACAACGAAGAATAAACGCACCATGCAAAATCGGCTTGAGTTAAAGAAATATTGTAAATTCTGCCGGTCGCACAAAATTCACAGAGAAACGAAATAATTTGCCGTCATAAGGAAACAGGCAATGATTCAGACAGGCCAGTAGCTCTAATGGATAGAGCGCCGGACTCCAAATCCGGATGCTGGGGGTTCGAGTCCCTCCTGGCCTGCCATTTATTTTATTTCGTAAATATATGCTTTGACCAGGTTTGGTGTGATGGATAAACTAAAACAGATTTTCGAAAAAGTTGTGCAATTCCTCAAAGAGGCGAAGGTTGAGTTAAACAAAGTAACGTGGCCGTCGTCAAAACAAACTTTGGCTTCTACTTCGGTGGTGCTTATTGTTGTCATCATTGTGTCCGCATTTCTCGGAATCGTAGATTTCGGTCTGGCTAAAGTGATAAGATTGGTCTTGGGTTAAGGAAAATGAATTTCAGGTGGTATGTCGTTCATACATATTCCGGTTTTGAGAATCGCGTGAAGGTTTCCCTCCAGGAAAGAATTCAGGCAGCGGGCCTGCAGGACTATTTTACCGATGTTCTTATTCCTGAAGAAGATGTTGTGGAACTCGTTGCCGGTGAAAAAAAGACATCCAAAAGAAAATTCTTTCCAGGGTATATCCTGGTGAGAATGGAAATGAATGATGATACCTGGCATATCGTCAAAGGGACTCCCAAGGTGACCGGTTTTATCGGGGGTAAGGAGAAGCCGGCTCCAATTCCCGATAAGGATGTGGAAACCCTAAAAACCAGGATTGATGAAGGGACACTGAAACCCAAACCGAAATTTAAATTTGAAACGGGTGATCATGTGAGAATTATTGATGGTCCCTTTACAAATTTTGACGGTGTCATTGATGAGGTCAAGCCGGAGAAGGGGAAATTGAGGGTTATTGTCAGTATCTTTGGCCGATCCACACCGGTGGAACTCGATTTCATCCAGGTTGTTCAGATATAATATGGGATTAAGGGTAGAGTAGATTATTAAAATATTCGAACAGGGTGATCACAATGGCAAAAAAAGTTATAGCCAATATAAAACTTCAGATTAAGGCAGGCAAAGCGACACCGTCGCCACCAATCGGTCCGGCTCTGGGGCAGCATGGTGTCAATATCATGGAATTCTGCAAGGCATACAATGCCATGACGCAGAATCAAGAGGGAATGGTAATTCCCGTTGTTATAACGGTATATGCGGACCGTTCGTTTACCTTTGTTACCAAGACGCCCCCGGCGTCTGTTCTTCTGAAACAGGCGGCCAAGATCGCAAAGGGTTCCGGGGATCCGAAACGAGAAAAGGTGGGTGCGGTAACGGCCAGGCAAGTGCGTGAAATTGCAGAATTGAAATACAATGACCTGAATGCAGTTGATATGGAAGGGGCAATCAGGATCATTGAGGGCACGGCAAGGTCCATGGGGATTGAGATAGCAGGATAGACTAATCAGGGGCGCTTCCAGACCATCCTCATCCTGCAGATGGGCCGAAAGATATGGTTTTGACGAATGTATCAATCGGGAAATCAAAGCCTTTCGGAAGCGCGTTAACTTGAGGTTTCAGTATGTCTGACAAAGGGAAAAGTTTTATTGAAGCAAAGAAAAATGTAGAACCGGGGAAACGTTATGCCTTGAGAGAAGCAGTGGAACTGGTGGTCGGCACAAAACGGGCCAAGTTCGATGAAACAGTTGATGCCGCTATTCGTTTGGGGGTAAATCCCCAGCATGCCGATCAAATGGTAAGGGGGAGTGTTGTCCTGCCCAATGGTTTGGGGAAATCGGTCAGGGTATTGGTTTTTGCCAAGGGAGAGAAAGAAAAAGAAGCGCTTGAAGCAGGCGCTGACGTTGTCGGCTCTGATGATGTGATTGAGAAAATCAAGGGCGGCTGGCTTGAATTTGATAGAGTCATTGCCACACCTGATATGATGGGCGGTGTCGGCAAGCTCGGAAAAATATTAGGCCCCCGGGGATTGATGCCAAATCCAAAAGTGGGTACGGTTACTTTTGATGTTGGAAAAGCTGTCAATGAATTAAAGGCCGGGAAGGTTGAATTCCGGGTAGAAAAGGCGGGAATTGTGCACAGTCCCGTTGGTAAAGTTTCGTTTGGAGTGGATAAACTATCGGAAAATATCACTGCCCTTATCGAAGCGATTATCAAACTGAAACCGGCATCGAGCAAGGGGACGTATCTTAAAAGCATATCTCTATCTACTACCATGGGACCAGGGATCAAGGTAGATCCCATGGATGTAAGAAATATATAAAGATAGATCGGATAAAACCGAATGAAGGTTTTATCACTCTATAAAAGTCTGAGACAGCAGGTACAGGAGTTTAAACGATAGTAGTCGGCCTGCCGAGACGGAAGGGAAATTTTGAAAGCCCTTCATATGAGGCAATATATCATCATGTTTGTTAAAATTTTCCTGTATGATGTTCTGCTCTCTGACTTTCCGGCATGTTTTTAAGTTATAAAATGATCATCCCATTGAAATTCAAATGGTGAAAGGAGGTTGGAGATTGGATCGAAGGACGAAGGAGCAGGTAGTTGCTGAGCTTCACGATAAACTTAAAGAAGCCCAATTGACAGTTCTTGCCGGTTACATCGGAATGAACGTGGAAAAGTTGACGGCTTTGAGGAACGCATTGCGCAAATCCGGAACCGAAGTGAGGGTGGTGAAAAACACACTCCTTAGAATTGCTTCCCGGGACACCGATTTTTTGGCCCTGGGAAGCCATTTCAAAGGACCGTTGGCAATAGCCTTGAATCGGGGAGATGTAATAGAGGCCACGAAGGCGCTTGTGGAATTTGCCAAGAAGAACGCCGAACTCGAAATCAAAGCCGGTATGCTCGATGGAAAGTTTTTGAGTAAAGAACAGATCGGCGTTCTTGCGGAGCTGCCGGGAAGAGAGATTCTTCTTGCAAAGCTCCTCTCCGTTCTGCTCGGTGTTCAGACTGCACTGGTGCGTGTGTTGAGTGGAGTCCCAAGGAGTTTTGTTCAGGTTCTCGATCAATATCGAGCGAAAAAAGAATCAGGAAACTAATATATTATACAGGAAAGGATCTATGGTATGTCCAGTAAGATTACAAAAGAGGATGTTGTAAAATTTATTGAAGGAATGACAGTGTTGGAGCTTTCTGAGCTTGTAAAGGAATTGGAAGAAAAATTCGGTGTATCAGCGGCTGCACCTACGGCGGTGGCTCAGGTTGCAATGGGAGGTGAACAGGTTGCACAGGCCGAGGAAAAGACGGAATTTGATGCAATACTAACAGGCTTTGGTGATCAAAAAATCCAGGTGATCAAGGTCGTCAGGGCGATTACCGGTTTGGGACTTAAAGAAGCCAAAGACTTGGTGGATGGTGTTCCGAAGCCCATCAAAGAGGGAGTCATGAAGGATGAGGCGGCGGACATCAAAAAGAAGATAGAAGAGGTTGGTGGAACCGTAGAGATTAAGTAGCTCGGCCTAACAATCTTGCAGAACTTAACTGAAATTTGAAAAGGATGCCCATGGGTGAATTCAGGAAAAATTTTGGACGTATCAAAAAGATTTTAGATATACCGAATCTCATTGATATCCAGATGAAGTCCTATGAGAAATTTTTGCAGAAGGACATTGAGCCCGACAAAAGGGGTAATTTCGGACTTCAGGGTGCATTCAAAAGTGTATTTCCCATTTCCGACTTCAGCGGGAAATGTTCCCTTGAGTTTGTCAGTTATAAAATTGGGGAGGCAAGATATGACGTTAAGGAATGTATCCAGAAGGGTATGACTTATGCCGCTCCATTAAAAATCGTGGTAAGACTTGTTGTGTTTGAAACAGACCGGGGATCCGAACACAAAATGATACGGGATATCAAGGA
>Ga0163209_1000383_pt1 | contig 18872 bp, 15 predicted proteins | sample Kivu_160m_FD_113538 | JGI IMG/M metagenome (GOLD analysis project Ga0163209, IMG submission 113538) | Freshwater microbial communities from Lake Kivu, Western Province, Rwanda to study Microbial Dark Matter (Phase II) - Kivu_160m | ecosystem: Environmental > Aquatic > Freshwater > Lake ...
CGGCTGCAGTTCTAATCGGACACTGACAAACACAGACGAACACTGATTTTTTCTGTGTTTGTCAGCGTTCATCTGTGTGCAATTTGAGGAATATAGAATGGCCAATAATGGAAATGGGATGAACGGCGCACCGATCTTTGAGGTCGCGCGGATGAGCTTCTCATACAACAACCAGCTCGCGCTCAGAGACATCAACTTTACGGTACATGCGGGTGAACGCATCGCCATCCTCGGCGCGAATGGATCGGGCAAGAGCACGCTGCTGAAAATTCTCGACGCGTTGTACTTTCCGACGAGCGGGGTCGTCTGCGCGTTCGGCGAGCCGCTGACGGAACAAGCGCTACAGGATGAGGCGCGCGCGTTCGCGTTCCGCCGCCGCGTAGGGCTGGTGTTCCAAGATCCGGAGGTCCAACTCTTTTCGCCGACGGTGTGGGACGAGGTGACGTTCGCGCCGCTGCATCTTGGCTTGCCGCGCGCGGAAGTGATCGAGCGCAGCGAATGGGCGATGGACTTGCTTGGCATCACGAAGCTGCGCGACCGCGCGCCGCATCGTTTGAGCGGCGGCGAGAAGAAGAAGGTCGCGCTGGCATCGGTCCTATCGCTGCGTCCGGACGTGTGGCTGCTTGACGAGCCGACCGCGTCGCTTGACCCGCGCAGCCAGAGCCGCCTGCTCGATTTCATCGGCGAATTGAGCAAGGAGGGCAAGACGATCATCACCGCGACGCACGACCTCGACATCGTTGAGGAGATTGCCGACCGCGTGGTGATGTTTTGCGAGGAACACGAGATCACGGGCGAGGGCGCTCCGCATGAGGTGCTATCGGACTATGACCGGCTGGTCGAGTGCAACCTGATCCACGAGCATCGACACCGGCATGACGGCACCGAGCATGTGCACCACCATCTGCATCCGGCGGTGCATGAGCATCAGCATGAAGAGCAAACCTCAAAGAGACCGACCTGATGCCGTCTTCCAAAGCGCAAGAGTCCGAACGGCAAGTCAAGCGCAGCGGCCCATTAGGCAAATTGCAGGTCTACGCCCGGTCGCTTGGGCCCGGACTGATCACCGGCGCGTCGGATGATGATCCTTCGGGAATCGGAACGTATTCCCAAACGGGCGCGCAGTTTGGGTACGCTCAACTCTGGACCACGCTATTTACGTTTCCGTTGATGGCAGGTATCCAGGAAATTTGCGCGCGGATCGCGCTCCAAACAGGCGGCGGTTTGGCAGAGACGATTCGCAAGGGCTACCCCAAACCGGTCCTCTACTTTTCCGTGTTTTTGCTCTTCATCGCCAACACGGTCAACCTCGGCGCCGATCTCGGCGCGATGGCGGCCGCGGCGCAATTATTGGTCGGCGTGCCTTTTTTCGTCTGGCTGGTTGCGCTGACGCTGATCGGCGTCATCCTCGAAATCTTCGTGGACTATAAGCACTACGCGCGTGTGTTGCGTTTCCTGACGTTTTCCCTATTCGCCTATTTTCTTGTGCCGTTTGTTTCGCAACACGATTGGGGGCGGGCGCTCCGCGGCACCCTGGTCCCAACCATCGCGCTCGATAGAGACTATATACTGAATCTCGTTGCGATTCTCGGTACGACGATTTCACCTTATCTGTTCTTCTGGCAAGCCAGCCAGGAAATCGAGGAGGAAATTGGCGAAGGGAAAACGACGCTTCGGGAGCGCCAAGGGGTGACCCCGGTCGAATTGAAATGGATGCGCACCGATGTCACGTTCGGCATGTGGTTCTCCAACCTGGGCATGTGGTTTATTATGGTGACCGCCGCTGCCACGCTGTTTCGTCACGGCATCACGAATATCGACAGCGCGCCTAAGGCGGCTGAAGCGCTCCGACCGATCGCCGGCGATTTCGCCTACTTGCTCTTCGCGGTTGGAATCGTCGGGACCGGCTTTCTCGCGGTGCCGATTCTCGCCGGCTCAGCCGCGTATGCAATCGCGGAAACCTTCAAACTGCGCGAAGGATTGTATCTCAAGTTACGGCAGGCGCCGGGGTTCTACGCCATTATCGCCTTTTCAACCTTCCTCGGCTTCGCGATGAACTTGATCGGCATCAATCCGATTCAAGCGCTGTACTATGCCGCCGTCTTGAACGGCATCGTCGCCCCTCCCCTTCTTCTGATCATCATGCTGATCGCAAACGACCGCAAGATAATGAAGGACCAGGTGAATGGCCGCGTTTCCAATGCGCTGGGTTGGATCAGCACGCTGGCGATGACACTTGCGGCCGCCGCGCTGCTGGTGAGTCTCGCCACGGGGCTATGATGCCACGGAGCACGAAAATCAAGACGGGCTTGAGATCTCAAGCCCGTCGATTTTTCCGGTCGCTACTGCCCCACCGCCGCCTGCACTTGTGCAATCGCCTGCTTGACTTCGGGAGGTACGTACTCGTCCTTGTAGAACCGATCGATCTTGGCAGTCAGCCGCGTCTGCTGCAGCCAGTCGTTGAACGCGGCGGTCTGCTTCTGCTGCAGCGCGGATGGATCGAGCGGGCGATCCTGCTCGTGCCCGAGCATCTGGATGATGTGGACACCGAACGTCGTCGTGACCGGCTGGCTGATCTGATTGACGGCCAGCGAGAACGCGGCATCCTCGAAAGTCTTGTCCATGATCCCACGCGGGAACCAGCCCAGGTCGCCGCCCGTCTCCTTGGAGCCGGTGTCCGTGGAGAATTCTTGCGCGAGTTTAGCGAAATCCTCACCTTTACTGAGACGGTCCTCAATCTGAAGCGTTTCGGTGAACGTCTGGACAAGGATGTGGCGAGCGTGTACTTGTTCCGCGGTCTTCGGCGTCTCATCGGCAAATGCCTTTTGCACCTTCTGGCGGAGCAAGAGGGTTTCGATGATCTTGCGGAACTCCGCCTCGCTGACGTGTGTGCTCGTGTTCAAGTCATCGAGGAATTTTTTCTTCTGGTCCTGAAATCCCTGATAGGTGAGCGGGGTTGAGGTCGGCCCCGGCGTCTCGGTGGGTCCTTCCGTCGGCGTCACGGTCGGCGTGGGCGGCGTGATCCCTCGGCTATCGCTCGGGACGCCGGTCGGCGTGGGCGATGGCGTGTAAGTCGGCGTAATCGTCGGCGTCAGTGTCGGCGTGCCGGTCTCGGTCGGCGTGGGCGACGGTCCAGCGGTTGGCGTTGGCGTCGCGCGTTCGTACCCAAACTCGCGCTCGATCTCCTGATCGATTTCGTCCGCGCTCACCGTAAAGCCACGCCGGGCGGCTTCCTGCCGCACGAGTTGATTGTCGATCAGGGTTTCCAGTTCATTGCGCGGCAGTGCGAGAATCTGACTCACCAGAGTCGATTGCTGTTGCGCAAAATAGTTCTTCAAGAAATCGGTAGAAGGGTCGTTGCCGAGCTGGCTGAGGTTCGATTGCAGCGAGTTGAGCTGCCCCACGAGTGACCCCGATTGGTAGCGGATATTCGCCTGATAATCGCGTACGCTGATCGGCACGCCGTTGACGGTAGCGATCGGGTTGTCGAGCTTGGCGAAGTTTTCCTGGTAGTATCCGAATCCCAACACGAGCAAGACGAGCAGCGCGATACCGCCGAGGGCGAGAAAGAGGATCCGCTCCTGGCGCTCCTCGCGAACCCGACGCACCTGCTGCTTGCGAGTCTCCTGGGGCGCGCGCTTTCCGGTTCTTGGCATGGTCGTTACTCGCCGCGCGTGGATTCGGTCGTGAACGGCAGCAACGCGACATGACGCGCGCGCTTGATCGCCAGAGCGAGACGGCGTTGATGCTTGGCGCAGGTGCCGATCTTGCGGCGCGCCTTGATCTTGCCGTGTTCGGTCAGGTACCGGCGCAGTTGATCGCTGGCTTTATAGTCGATGTACTTGACCTTCTGCGAGCAGAAGGGGCAGACCTTGGGCGGACGCGGTCCGCTGAAGCGGCCGCCGCGCCGCTGGCCGTTCCGCTCGGGTCGCGGACCGCGCGGCCCATCGTACGACGGCGCGGGGCGTGGGGCTGGCGCGGGCGCAGCAGCCGGCGCTTCCGGTTTGGTTGATTTGTTCGTCTCTTCCATTCTATCAGTGCTCCTAGTAGTGCATCAACATGAAAGTGCGGGCGCATCCAAGATTCCAATCCCAATTTGCCCGTATCTCAGTGCGGGGTTGGTATGCAACTTTTTCATGTTGCTGCACTAGTGTGAATCCGTTGTGGTTGAATCGACCGGCGGGGTCTCGCTCAACGGCTCTTCCGCCGGCGCACCGCGCTTGTCCAGAATAATCACTTCATTCGCGACGATCTCCGTGCGATAATGCCTTTGCCCGTCCTCAGACTCCCAACTGCGGGTCTCCAGGCGCCCCTCCACGTACACCGGTGAATCCTTGGTGAGATACTCGGTGCAGATTTCGGCGAGCCGCTCCCAGGCGACCACGTTGAACCATTCGGTCTTTTCGGCGCGCCCCCCTTCCGGCTTGACCCAGGAACGCGTCACCGCGACGGGAAACGATGTGACCGGCTTGCCGTTGGGCGTGTAGCGCATCTCTGGGTTGCGGCCCAGATATCCGATGATCTGCACTTTGTTTAGCCCTCGCATCTCATTCGCTCCTGAAAAGGGATCGGTTCACTCCGCGTGGGTGAGAACGTCCATAACCTCAGGGCTGGACCAACACCGCGACGACCTAGGCGCTCTCGACGCGGACGACGAGGTAGCGCATGATCTCTTCGGTGAGTTGGAGCGATCGTTCGAGATCTCGGACCGCCGTGGGGGGCAGGTTGAGCTGGAGGATGGAGTAGAAACCTTCAGTGAACTTGGCGATCGGATAAGCGAGGCGGCGCTTGCCCCAGTCATCCCGGCGGGTGACTTGGCCGCCGCCGGCGGCAACGAATTTCTCGACCTTCTCGTTCACTGCGGCGAGGGACTGCTCGTCGACCGTCGGGCGGACGACGTACATCAATTCGTACGACAAGAGTGGCTCCTTTCCACGGGTTTGCCCCGCGCGGGGCGCGGAACAGAAAGGTAAGACGTCCGTGCATTTCTACCACGGAACGGGCGAGATTATAGCATCGAATGGCGAATCTGGCAAATCGATTTGGTTTTGTGGTATACTGGGGCGGAAGGTGAGATGTCTATGGAAGCATACTGCGTCAAGTGCAAAACCAAGCGCGAGCTTCAAAACCCCCAGCCGTTGTTCAACGCGCGCGGCGCGGCGTACACCAAAGGCATCTGCCCGGTGTGCGGCACCGGCATGATACGCCTCGGCGCGAGCGACGCGCACGCGGCGTTGGATCGCGGCGCGATGATCGCGCAGGCGAGGAAGACAAAGGACGACAGATCACAGACGACAGAACGCAGACCGCCGAAGGCAGAACGCAGCAAACCCGCGAGCCAGAGCAAGGCACGCAAGTCGGGCCATAGAAAATCTGAAATCGCAAATCTAAAATCTGAAATTGGAAAACTCGTCATCGTCGAATCGCCGGCGAAAGCGCGCACGGTTGGACGGTTCCTCGGCACCGGCTATCGCGTGCGTGCGTCAGTGGGGCACATCCGCGATTTGCCGGAGCGACAGATGGGCGTGGACATCGAGCATGATTTCCATCCGCACTATGTCATCGCGCCGAAGAAAAAGGATGTCGTCAAGGAACTGCGCGAGTACGCGCAAAATGCCTCGGAAGTCTTCCTCGCGACCGACCCCGACCGCGAAGGCGAAGCGATTTCGTGGCACCTCGCCGCCGCGCTCGACGAGGCACTGCGCGGCAAGCCGCTGCATCGCGTCGAGTTCCACGAGATCACGCGCGACGCGATCGACCGCGCGTTCGCGAACCCGCGCGAGATCAACCAACCGCTCGTCGACGCGCAGCAAGCGCGCCGCGTGCTCGACCGCATCGTCGGCTATACGATCAGCCCGCTGCTGCGAAAAAAGATCAATACGAAGAACTTGAGCGCGGGGCGCGTCCAGTCCGTCGCAGTGCGGCTCGTCGTCGAGCGCGAGCGCGAGATCCAGGCCTTTGTGCCGGTGGAGTATTGGAGCATTGAGGCGGAGCTGCAAAAACGTGACGGGCGGCGAGTGACAAGTGGCGAGAAAGAACCTCTCGTCACACGTCACACGTCACATGCCACAGGCGAGCCAGATCAAAGTTTCAGGGCGAAGCTGATTAAGATCGGCGACAAGGATTTCGAGTGCCACGCCGGCGAGGACGCGCTGAAGCTGAAAGAGGTATTGGAGAAATGCGCGTACACGGTGCTCGACGTACGGAAGAAAGAGGTACAGCGCAATCCATCCGCGCCCTTCATCACCTCGACGCTGCAGCAGGAAGCGTCGCGCAAGCTGGGGTTCAACGCCAAGCGGACGATGGCGGTCGCGCAGCAGTTGTACGAAGGTATCTCGATCGGCAACGAAGGCAGCATCGGTCTCATCACCTACATGCGCACCGATTCGACGAACGTCGCGGAAAGCGCGCAAAAGGAAGCGTGGGCGTACGTCAAGCAAAAGTTCGGCGAGCCGTTTCTGCCCAAGACGCCGCGTTTTTACGCGAAAAAGGTCGCGGGCGCGCAAGAAGCGCACGAGGCGATTCGCCCGACGAGTGTTTTCCGTGAGCCGAGCGCGGTCAAGGAATTTCTCGACGCCGACCAATTCAAGCTGTACGATCTCATCGGGAAGCGCTTCGTCGCATCGCAGATGGCAAGCGCGGTATTCGATACAACCGCCGTTGATATTGCGGCGAACAGCAATCAGTCGTCAGTCGTCAGTCGCCAGAGAACAGACGGCATGACGCCACCCGTCACGCGTCACTCGTCACCCGAATTCCTGTTCCGCGCGAACGGCTCCGTCCTCAAATTCCGCGGCTTTCTCGCGGTGTACTCGGAAGGCAAAGACGAGCCAACGGACAAGGAGGAGGACGCGAACCGCGAGCTGCCGCCGCTCGCGCGCGACGAGCCGCTGGATCTGCTCGGCATCTATCCGGAGCAGCACTTTACGCAGCCGCCGCCGCGCTACACCGAGGCGACGCTCATCAAGGCGCTCGAAGAGCACGGCATCGGACGCCCTTCCACTTACGCGCCGATTCTATCGACGACCCAGGAACGCGGCTATATCGAGCGGATGCCGGACCGCCGGCTCAAGCCGACCGACCTGGGTTTCATCGTCAACGATTTGCTCGTCAAGCATTTCACGCAGGAAGTGGATCTGAAATTCACCGCACAGATGGAAGAGCAACTCGACCGGATTGCGGACGGAGAAGCGAACTGGGTGCAGGTGCTGCGCGATTTCTACGCGCCGTTCAAGCAGACGCTCGACCGCGCCGCGGCGGAGATGCCGAACGTGACACTGCCGGTCGAGACGACGAACGAAGTGTGCGACAAGTGCGGCTCGCCGATGGTCGTCAAGCGCGGGCGCTTTGGCAAATTCCTCGCCTGTTCCACGTTTCCGAAATGCAAAGGCACGCGGAATCTGACGGCGAGCGGCGGCAGCGCGGATACCGGCGTCACCTGCCCGGAATGCAAACAAGGAACGATCAGCGAAAGACGGAGCAAAAAGGGACGCGTTTTTTATTCGTGCAATCGCTATCCGAGCTGCAAATTCGCACTTTGGGACAAGCCGATCAAAACGCCGTGCCCGCGTTGTGGCAATCTGCTGACGCTGAAGGGTAAGAATGGGGTCAAGTGCACGAAATGCGATTATGCGAGTGACGCGGTCCCGGAAACGGCGTAAGCGTGACCACGGTCGATTTATGTAAACGTTGCACGTGAAACGCCGACCACTAGCCGTGTTTTCTTTAGGAGTTCCCCAGACGTTCTAAAAAACCGAGCGCGGCGCCAACTCCACTGGCGTATGCCGATAGCCAATACGTCAGCGGTACTACTAACGCCACGGCCGGGCTGCGCTTCCAACAGTACGAGGCAAAGCTCAGGGTCGTTGCAACGAAGAACAACGCGAGGAGCGCAACTCCCCAGCCCCACCCATTCCAGACAGGAGCAGCCAGCGGCACCAGGGCTAGTGCGAACGCGAGCAGCATTTGCACCCTCTGCGTTTGCGGCGTCCGCTGGTCCGAAGCGGCTTTGCGCGGATACCGCCGGTAGACCATCGCGCGCCCGCGGGCATACTGGAACTTGCGCCTTAAATAGTGGGCCAGCGATTCCGGATGGGTGTGATACGTAATGGCCTCAGGGATGAGTATCAGCCGGTAGCCGCGCTCGGCGAGGCGAAACGACAAATCGACATCCTCGGCTTCCTTGAGATTCGGATCGAATCCGCCGTTCGAGAGAAGGATGTCACGCCGATACGCCGCGGTGGAGCTGTCCACAAAATCGATCGTCGGATGGGCGGCGAGGCGATCATACTTGTAATCGTACTCGATCTGTACCAAGCGCGCCCAGAGGTTCTTCTGGCGCGTCTTTTTCTCGCCGCTCGCACCAGCCAGGTCCGGATCGGCAAACGCCGCGGCCATCGCCTCGATGCACCGCGCGTCCGGCACCGAGTCCGCGTCGATGAACAGCAGGAGATCTCCCCGCGCGTGCCGCGCACCCAGGTTGCGCGCTGCGGCTGGGCCTAGATTGGGCTGCGTCACAACCCTCACCCCGCGCGATTCCGCCACCTCTCGCGTCTTGTCTGCCGAACCGTCGTCCGCTACGATGATTTCATACGAGTCACGCGGCGCGGTTTGCGCCAGCAAGCTGTCCAAACAGTCGCCGAGTGTCTTTTCCTCGTTGTATGCTGCAATGACCACCGACATCATCGCCGTGCCTCCGGCTCAATCTACCACGCGCGGCACAAATCCATCTCAAAACTAGACAAACGCGGTCACGCAGTACAACTGTCCAACCCGGCTGAGTGCGTAACGCTTGAACCCTGCCTGCTTGAGCAGCGCGCCGAGGCGCTCTTTGGTGTAAAAGTAGACGTCGCAACCGCGCAGCGCGAGCCGCACTTTGCGCACGGGCGCGCGCCACGTCCAAAAGCGCGGAAAACTCATGATCGCTCGATCGCTCGTCACCTCGCGCATCTTGGTCAGCACTGGCAGCGGCTCGCGGATGTAGTCGAACAGGCCCATGCCGACGCACACCTCGAACTTGGAATCGAACGAATACTGCGTGAGGTCGGCATGGATGAACGTGCAGCGATCTTCCAACCGCGCTTCGCGCGCGCGCTGCTCGCACACTGCCAGCATCTTCTCCGCGATGTCAATCCCGACGACGCGCCGTGCGCCGCGCCGCGCGAACTCGAGCGCGTAACGCCCCGTGCCGCAGCCGACGTCGAGGAAGGTCCGGCCTTGGATTGGCTCCGAGTTTTCCATCGCGTAATCAAACCGCGCGTACATATCCCAGCGAAACGTCGCGTCGATCCAGTTGTCGAACCGGCTCTTGCTGCGCGCGTAGATCGAGTCGAAATCGTTGACCTGGCCGTCCCAGTAGTCTTTTTGCTTCAACAGATCCTTATTCAAAGCCCAACACCTGCCTGATCGGTGCGAACTCAAAATCGCGCAGCAACTGGTCGAGCCGCTGCATCGTCTTGTCCAGATTGAAATAGTGCCGGAAGCTTTTCGATAGCGACAGCTTGACGCGCGGCTGCCCTGGGTCGGTTTCCCACGGATGCACATAAAAGATCACGGGACGCCCCTGGCGATTGCATTGCCGAAACAAGAATCGGGTCACGGCGTACGGCCAAACTCTAAAGTATCCCCCGCCGCTGCACGGAATCTTTCGGCCCAAGACCTCGGCAACGCTCATCGGCACCTCGGTGAGCGCGCCCATGGGATGGATCGATAGCGAGGCCTCGGCAATGCCGTAATCCGGGTGGAAACCAATTGGAAAGACCGAAGAATCGTACTGGATGCCATGTTTCGCAAGGATTTCGATCGCCCACAGCGTCTTGTTCGTGATGGTGAACGACGGTGCGCGAAAACCGATGATGTCCTGCTGGACGCACGCGCGCGTCACGCCAAGCGCTTTCTGCAAATCGGCTTCAAACACTTCCGGCGTCATATCGGTCAGCACGGTGTGCGAATAGCCGTGCGTTGCAATCTCGTGTCCGCGCTGCTCGATTTCGCGGACCAGGTCGGGCACGCGTTCGGCGATCCACCCCAGGACGAAAAAGGTCGCCCGCGTGTTGTGCTTCGCCAGCAGGTCCAGGATGCGCCGCGCGTTCTTCTCCACCCGCAGTTCTTGCCGGTCCCAATCCTCTGTTTTGATCCGCAGGTTGTAGGCGCAGAACCAGTCCTCCAGGTCAATCGTCATCGCGTTCTTCATTGGTCTACCGCCCCGCCTTTGGCAATCCCACGCATCTCTTCGCGCACGCGCGCGTACAGCTCTTCCGCCTTCAACTGTTTGAGCGTGTAGCACGGGCCGCCCAGCGTGTCCGCCAGCCCTTGCGCCAAGCCGCGGTCGAATGCCTCGTGCTCGGTGTTGATGACCACCGCCCGCAGATCGGCTTTCTTGATCATCGCGGCGACGCGCAGCGCTTCTTCCTGCGGCGGCAGATCGGTCATCGGCACGTTGCCCGCGCCGTCCGTCACCACAATCATCAGCGGCATCACCTCGCGGTCTTTCGCGCGCTCGCGCACGAGCACCTGGTGCGCGAGCACCAGCCCCGCGCTGAGCGGCGTCTTGCCGCCGACGGGAATGTCCTTCAGAAGTTTTTGCGCCAGATCGACGGACGAGGTAGGCGGCAGCACGAGCCGCGCGTCTTCTTTTTGGAAAACGACCAAGCCCACCCGGTCGCGCTTTTGGTACGCGTCGATCAGCAGCGACATGATCGCGCCTTTGGTCGCGATCATGCGCTCAGCCGCCGCCATCGACCAGGACGCGTCGACGACGAAGAGGATGAGGTTCGCCGCGCGGCGGACGCGCACTTTCTTGCGCAGGTCGTGCGATTCGATCGTGAGCGCGACGCCTTTGTGCTTACGGCGGATTTGGTACGGCGCGGCTTGGCGGACGGTCGCGTCGAACGCGAGGTCGGTCTTTTCGCCATCCATCGGGCGCGAGGAGATGTACCGCCCGCGCTTGCGCTCGGTGCGCGTGCGCGAGCGTTTGCCGGCGACGCGGCGCGGCAATTTGTCGAGAGGGGTCTGGAGTTTCTGCGGGCGGAAGGTCTTGCCGACGTCCACGCGGCGGTCGGCGGGGCGCGGCGTCGGTTGTCCCGGCTCGTGCCCCTGTCCCTGCGACGTTTGATCGCTTGGCTCCGGGGGCGTTTCGGCGTGCTGGTCAGCGGCTAGACTGGCTTTTTTTTTTCGTCGCGGGAAGACTCGCCCTTGGGCCGGTCCTGGCCCGCCATGCTCTGCTTGGACTTGTCGAGCTGCTTTTCGAGTTGCTCGAAGCGCAATTCGACATCCGCGAAGGCCTTGCGTTTCAGGCGGTGCGGCAGCGCGAGTTCGGCGGCGAGCAGAATGTCTTCCTCAGTAATCGCGGGGCGACTCACCAACGCGGCATGGGCGCGCGCCCCTTTGAGGATGACGAGGTCGGCGCGATGTCCATCCACTTCCAGTCCAGCCGATAGTTCGGCGATGGCGTACAGATCGACTTGCTGATGCGTGATCGAATGCAGCACGTGCCGCGCCGATTCGATCTCCGAAGATAACTTGGCTTCGGCGGTCGACCACTCTTGGCAAAAGCCGATAGGGTCTTGCTCGAACGCGAGACGGCGCTCGATGATTTCGACGCGCGCTTCTGCGTCGGCGATCCCGCGAATTTCAACCGAGAGGCCAAAGCGGTCGAGCAACTGCGGGCGCAGTTCGCCTTCCTCGGGGTTCATCGTGCCGACCAAAACGAATTGGGCAGGATGCTGGAACGAAATGCCCTCGCGCTCGACGACGTTGACGCCCATCGCCGCGCTGTCGAGCAGCAGATCGACGACGTGATCGTCGAGCAAGTTCACTTCATCGACGTAGAGGATACCGCGGTTCGCCGCGGCGAGCACGCCCGGCTCGAACTTCTTTTCGCCCTTCTTGATCGCCTGCTCGATGTCGAGCGTGCCGACGACGCGGTCTTCCGTCGCGCTGACCGGCAGATCGACCAACCGCACCTTACGGCGTGCGACCGGCAGCTCTTCGCCTTTCGCGACGCGCGCGCGGCAGTTGTCGCACAGGCGGTCCTTCTCGTACGGATTGCAGGAGAAAGGACAATCGGCGACGACGCTGATCTCCGGGAGCAGCGCCGCGAGCGCGCGCACCGCCGTCGATTTCGCCGTGCCGCGTTCGCCGCGAATCAGCACGCCGCCGATCAACGGGTTGATCGCGTTCAGCACGAGCGCGCGTTTCATCTTATCTTGATTGACGATCGCGGTAAAAGGAAATATCGGTCCAGCCATTCTTGTATCCGATCCACCTTTCAAACGTTGTTGGGATCGAAGCTATGATTTCGCACCTACACACTGGGTCAGCCAACGGACACAGCCAAACGACTAGGCCACGCTCATTCCTGTCACTGGGACAAGGGTGCGAAAGCGTGGCTAAGCCAGCCAGCCTATTATACGCATAATGCCGCGCGAAGCAAACAGAAAACGCGCGGCAATCACATTGGGGGAATCATTTGACCTGTACACGCGTTCTGATATAATAGCGACTGATGCAGAATATCGAGAGAAAACCCTTAGGTGTCATCGATGCCCTGTCCAGCGGCTTCGCTCTGGTCGTCCGCCAGCCCTGGGTGCTGCTGGTCCCAGTCGCGTTCAACTTGTTCCTGTGGCTAGGTCCGCAGGTCAACGCCCGACCGCTCTTTGATCAGCTGATTGCGCAGTTGAACGCGTTGGCGGCCACCACACCGAACATCACACCGGAAACGCAGCAGGGCCTGGATGCGTCAAAAGACATGTTGAAATCGCTGGGGGACAGCTTCAATGTCCTGAACATCACCGCACTGTTCGCGCTCGGCGTTCCCGCGCTGCTGGGGTTGGAGACGGTATCGCCCGATTCGCCCTCCGCGCCGTGGCTCCTGGTCGTCGACATCGGCACACTGATGGGACTGTCAATCCTGCTCGCGTTGATCGGCGTTTTTATCGCCAGCGTTTATCTTGAAATGATTGCGCGCGTCGTCCGTCGCGATGCCACCGTGCGAACCTTCGCGCTGCGCGTGCTGAAATCCTATCTAAATACCGGTCTGCTGATGGCGCTCGCGTGCGTCGGCCTGCTCATCCTGCTCAGCCCGTTCCTGATCGGTGCAACGCTGGTCAGTCTGCTGAGCCAGGGCCTTGCATCGTTCATCCTGATCGCCGGGTTCATGCTCACGCTGTGGGCGTTCCTCTACCTGGCGTCGCGCTGCCAGCCGTTTTCGTGAGCGGATCAAATCCGGTCCAAGCCATCTGGAACAGCTTTACCATTTTCCGCTATAACCCCTGGTCGGCCATGGGCCTGGTCTTTTTGATTTATCTGATTCAAATGGGATTCTCCTTGATTTGGCAGCAGATCGTCAGCAGCGCGTGGAGCGCCGCGTTGACCGTTGGGGCGAACGCGTTCCTGGGCAGCGGGCTGATTGCAGCGGCGATGCTGTTTTACCATGATCGATTCACCTGGCTGACCGAAGTGCGCCAACGCATCCGGCAGCAGCAGCGTCCGGTCATCAAAGGGTAGTGGTATGGCGAAGAAACAAGCACCTGATAACGTCGCGGAGAGCGCGCCAGTCGAAACGTACGATGCCTCCAAGATCACCGTCCTGGAAGGATTGGAGGCGGTCCGCAAGCGCCCCGGGATGTACATCGGCTCCACCGATGTGCGCGGCTTGCATCACCTCGTCTTTGAGGTGGTCGACAACGCGATCGACGAGGCGCTCGCCGGCGTATGCGACCGCACCGAAGTGACGATCGACAAAGAGAATGTCGTGACCGTGGTCGACAATGGCCGCGGCATTCCGGTGGACGTGCACAAGCAGACCGGCAAGTCTGCGCTCGAAGTCGTGATGACCAAGTTGCACGCCGGCGCCAAGTTCGGACAGGGCGGCTACGAGGTCGCGTCCGGCTTGCACGGCGTCGGCGTCAGCGCGGTCAACGCGCTCAGCGAATGGCTCGAGGTGAATGTCCGCCGCGACGGTCAGGTGTACCGGCAAAAGTACGCGCGCGGCGTGCCCAAGAGTGATGTTAAAGCGGTCGGCAAGTATCCGAAAGACCAACGCACCGGCACCACGGTCTCTTTCATGCCGGACAAGCAAATCTTCAAGGTGATCGATTACAAATTCGACGTGCTCGCGCAGCGCTTTCGCGAGATGGCGTTCCTGACACGCGGGCTGACGATTTCGTTCCGCGACGAGCGCGATGGACGGGCCATGACGTTCTACTTCGAAGGCGGGATCACCTCCTTCGTGCGCTATTTGAACAAGAACCGCAACATGCTGCACGCGCCGTTCACCGTCTTGCGCCAGGTCAATGGCACCGCGGTCGAGGTGGCGATCCAGTACACCGACGCGTACGGCGAATCCGTCCACACCTTTGCGAACAACATCAACACGGTCGACGGCGGCACGCATTTGACCGGCTTTCGCTCGGCGCTGACGCGCACGCTGAACGATTTCGCGCGCAAGGGCAACGTCCTGAAGGAGAACGATCCCAACCTGACCGGCGACGACGTACGCGAGGGGCTGACCGCGATCGTATCGGTGAAACTCGAAGAGCCGCAGTTCGAATCGCAGACCAAGGCGAAACTCGGCAACGCCGAGGTCAAAACCCAGGTCGAGTCGGTCGTCACCGAGGCGTTCAGCGCATTCTTGGAGGAGCATCCGCGCGAGGCGAAAGAGATCATCCAAAAGTGCATTACCTCCGCCCGCGCGCGCGAAGCCGCCCGCCAGGCGCGTGACCTCGTCATCCGCAAGAGCGCGCTCGAATCGTCGAGTTTGCCCGGCAAGCTGGCGGACTGCTCGGAAAAGGACTCGCAGCGCTCCGAGTTGTACATCGTAGAGGGGGATAGCGCCGGGGGAAGTGCCAAGCAAGGCCGCGACCGCAAGTTCCAGGCGATCCTGCCGCTGCGCGGCAAGATCATGAACGTCGAAAAATCGCGGCTCGACAAGATGCTGCAGAACGAAGAGATCCGCGCCATGATCACCGCGATCGGCACCGGCGTCGGCGATCAATTCGATCTGAACAATTTGCGGTACGGGCGCGTCATCATCATGAGCGTCGCGGGCGACGAGCCGACCCTGGTTGTGGATGATGGGGGGCGCACTGAATTCGTGAAGATAGGCGACCTGATTGATGACTGTATCGCCGGGCGCCGTGAGGCGGAGCGTTATCAGGTCATCAGCTTCGATCCCGTGACACACACGACGCGGTTTCGTCCACTGAAAGCCGTGGTTCGACATCCTCATCAAGAACCGCTCTACAAGGTGACGACGCGTTATAATCGCTCGGTCAAGGTGACTGCGTCACACAGCGTATTTGTGCTTGCAGAGGGGCAAGTGCGCCTTAAGAAAGGCGATGCGGTGCGGCCGGGCGACATCTTGGTTGCCCCCGGGCGTCTTCCCCGTCCATCTCACAGTCCCCCGCGCGTGGATTTGGTCGCCACCTTCTACCACGCTGGATTGACGGACGGATTATATCTGATGGGTGAAGAGGTGCGGCGCGTTGCCGCGCGTCGCGTTCTCACAAAGTTGGCGCGCCCCGATCTATGGAGTGAGCCGCGGATTTCGTTGTCCGCCGGAGAATGGCATCGCTTGATTGCGCATCGCCAAGCGATCGGATTGACGCAAATGCAAGTGGCGTCGTCCATCGGTGTCAAGCAGCCGATTACCATCAGCCATTGGGAACGCGGCATCCTGCATCCAATTCACTCTCAGTTCGCGCGTTATCTTGAAACCCTTGGCTGGAAGGATGGGCTGGAGTACAAGTTGCTCCCCTCGAAGATTGACGAACGACTTGCACAAGACGATTCGAGCAGAAATGCGCGCTGGCGCCAAGTCAGCCCATACAAACGTTTGGCTGAATTGACCCCGGACGAATTGGCTGCGCTGGGCCCCAACGTGCAATGCGTGCCGCAGGCGCATCTCGACAAGGTGTTCGAACGTTTCCTGCCGGTCACCCGCGAGTTGATGTGGTTCCTCGGATGGTATGTGGCCGAGGGATCATTGAGTTCCCATCAAGTCAGTCTCAACATCGGCAAAAAGGACGAACGATTCATCGCCGAACTGAAGGGGGCGATTCAAGCGACGTTTGGCGAGACACCCCGCTGTTACAACCCCCCCGCCAGTGATGGCATCAAACTCTATTTTCACAGCGTCGCCGCAGCGCGCTTGCTGCGAGCATGGGGTCTGGATGGACGCGCGGATAGAAAGAAATTGCCCGACCTCGTGTTCAGTTTGCCTGAGGAACTTCAATTCGCCTTCCTGGAAGGTTATTTCCTCGGCGACGGGACGACCGTCGGCAATAACTTGATGTTCACGACCAACTCGACCGAGTTAAAAGAGGGTCTGTTGTATCTGCTGGGACAATTGGGGATCATCGCAACGACTTCGCGCCATCATCCATCACTTGCTGCCGATGCCCCTATTCAGACCAAGCATCCCTACTATTCGATTGCGATCTGTGGTAAAGAGCAACTGGCGCGATGCCGCGCCATCTGGCAGCGGCATGCCAATGCGCCCAAGGTTGAGGCGCACCTCGCCCGTCCGGCGCACAAGTCGTTGAACTATGTGCCGATCAGCGACGATTTGATCGGCTTGCCAGTCCTCTCCGTCGAACAGATCGAACCGGTGGGTGAGTATGTCTATGACTTTTCGGTCGAAGGCGATGAGAACTTTGTTTGCGGCAGTGGCGGTCTATGCTGCCACAACACCGACGCGGATGTCGATGGCGCGCACATCCGCACGCTGCTGCTCACCTTCTTCTTCCGCTACATGGAAGGATTGATCGAGCACGGACACCTCTACATCGCACAGCCGCCGCTCTACAAAGTGAAAACCGGCAAGACGGAGCAGTACGTTTTCGACGACAAAGACCTGGAGACGCTGAAAAAGAAAAACAAGAACGATCACCTCGAGATTCAGCGCTACAAAGGTCTCGGCGAGATGAACCCCGAGCAGCTCTGGGAAACGACGATGAATCCGGAGAATAGAACGGTGTTGCAAGTGAGTCTGGAAGACGCGGCGGAAGCCGACCGCACGTTCGAAATGCTGATGGGCAGCGAGGTCGCGCCGCGCAAGCGGTTCATCCAGACGCACGCGAAGAGCGTACGCAATTTGGATGTGTAATCTCTAGAGTTCCTACCAGAAATTGAGTGCCCGGGGGAGCCAATGCGGATTACTATGCACCCTGAATGGGGAGCTTGGGTAACGCCCAAGTTGCTTCGCCAGAGACCAATCTATCGTTGGTATGTTTACCCACACTCTTACGACAAGGAATTGGTCTTGGCTCTTCTCAAGCAATTCCAAGTCGACGAAGATGGATGGGTCTGGGATCCATTTGTTGGAGCAGGAACTACGCTACTAGCCTGCCGCGAGTACGGGTGCTCCGCCATAGGAACCGATTTGCTACCTCTTTCGGTTCTCGTAACTCGCTCCAAAATCGCAGAATATGATCCTGAACTTCTCTCTCACCAACTTGACAAGTTCGATTTTGGGTTACCAGCTGGAGTAGCCGATCACTTCGCTCCTATCCCCGTTGTTATGAAAGCGCTTCCCGCAAGTCGCAGGCGTCAGATTTCCCACCTCCTTGACCAGATTGACGGACTCCCTAAGTCATCTCGATTATTCTTCCGCGTGGCTCTGCTTCATGCCATGGAGGCTCTGGGGTTGGCAGTGAAAAGCGGAGGGTGGTTACGCATTGATCCGGAGCGTGATGTTAATGGAAAGTCCCTACGAACATTGTTCCGGAGTCATGCAAAACTGATGCTGAGTGATCTAGCCTCGGAAACATTCCGCTATGATGAATTGAGATTCAAGGTCAAAGTGGCAGATGCACGAATAGTAAAGACTGAACGTCGCGTGTCTGCGTGTATTACGTCACCGCCTTACCTGAACCGCCACGACTATACTCGTGTGTTTGCTTTGGAGCTCGCTCTCATAGGTGTGACGTCTCCTGCTCAGTTGATTTCTCTCCGCCGTAGAACCTTACGTTCTCATGTCGAGGCTAGACCCCTTCCTCAGTTGAAAAGGAACTCGATTAAGATTCCAAGAATCGTTTCCACCATTGTAACCGAGATTCAAAATGCGGGACTCAACAATACTCGGGTGCCCGCAATGATTGTTGGCTATTTTGAAGACATGCAACTAGTGATGCAAAACATCGCGCGTAATCTTCGCCCGGGGGGGGTTGCGGCTCTTGTGGTTGGTAATACTCGTTTTTCAGGAGTGATGATTCCTGTTGACAAGATCCTCACGGCGATGGGGCCTGAAACTGGGCTAACCCCTGAACAGATTATCGTTACCCGTTATCGCGGCAACAGTGCTCAACAGATGGGTGCTTTTGGCCGTGAACCTGCCCGCGAAAGTGTTGTGATTTTCCGAAAGTCCAAGTGATGATTGAACCCGCTCAACTGGATCCCAAAATACCTACGCGCTCAGTTGATTTTGATGAAGCCCTCGGTCTTCTTGCACTTTCTGACGAGCAACCACGAACTTATACAGAATTGCTCAATCGAGCGTTGGAGCAGGGTACAATTGTTGATCGTAAAGGCAAGAATCTCAAGAAATCCAGTTTTCATCGAAACTGGAAGACACTTGAGACGCTAGGTCTTATTCACAAGCAGGGACAATTTCATCTCCCGACGGGTCTGGGACGAACTGTCCTTTTCAGTTTCCGCCGGGAAGGCTCAGACGTTGGCAGTGACACAGGTCGGCTGTTACGCCAAGCTATGCTTAGTTCCGAACTCGCACGCCAGAATTTCTTTGCACTATTCGCAACTGAACGAACCCGTGAGCCACTAGAATACCCAGCCGCGCTTGCTTTATTGCCGGCCAAAAACGTTGAGACAACGCAAACAAAGAACCGATTGTATCAAATCCAAAACATAGCTAC
>Ga0163209_1000384_pt1 | contig 18869 bp, 15 predicted proteins | sample Kivu_160m_FD_113538 | JGI IMG/M metagenome (GOLD analysis project Ga0163209, IMG submission 113538) | Freshwater microbial communities from Lake Kivu, Western Province, Rwanda to study Microbial Dark Matter (Phase II) - Kivu_160m | ecosystem: Environmental > Aquatic > Freshwater > Lake ...
CTTGCCTGATTCTGTGACTGGGCCTCTAAGGGGGGTCACAGTCATTCAGACTCAGGCGCCGGGAGGCACGTTGCTTCCCTTTGACACAGCCCCTGTCAGCCCGTTACCTGCGGATTAGGGCTCCTATTCGGGCTTGGCCCAACCGCAGCACCTGCTATGGGATTCCCTGGACAAAACGGTCTACGTCGGCGGTGCGGTCGGTGACTACGTCCTCGGCATCGACGACCAAACCGGCGCCAAGAAAGCTATCGTGCCGACCGGATTCCCGGTCACGACGCTGGCCTTCAGCCCTGACTGCCACAAGGTCTACGCGCTGAACACCCGCGACAGCACGGTAATGGTCTTCGACCCGTCGACGCATCAGAAGCTGGACAGCTTCAAGATGGCCACCGAACAGAACGCCACATGCTACAATCCGAGCGGCCGCAAACTCTACTACGTCGGCGGGTGGAACGTCACAGTCGTGAGCTGCGACGGGGACAGCGTCCTTTCCGCCATTCATAGGCATGCCGGGTTTTCCTTTCCCTGTTACGTCCCGAAGCACAACGACGTCTACGTCACCGACTGGTACAACCGCGGAGTCTGGGTGATTGACGGAGTCACGGATACCTTTGAGCGCTTCATATATACCGACCGCCACCAACCGTGCTACTTGGAGTATGATTGGCGCGACGACAAGATCTACTGCAACGACAACTACGGGGGTGATTCCAGTGTCGTAGTGATCTCATGCTCCCTGAACATGGTCATCGACACGATCAAGGTTTCTCGCCTGCTCGGTCGCGCGTGCTACAACCCGATCAACAACCGGCTGTACGTTGTCGTGAGTTACTATCAAGCTTCGGGGCTGGCAGTGATTGACTGCGCCGCCGACTCGGTCCTGCATATGGTACCCTTTGTTTCTGCACCCGGCCGCCTCGTTCTCGATTCGGCTCACAACCGGATCTACTGCACCGTTCCGGGCAACAACACGGTGTCGGTACTCGACTGTACCAACGATAGCATCATCGCTACAATCCCGGTGGACCCCACGCCCGGCTTTGCGTGCCTCGCGTCGCCTACCAGCCGCCTCTTCTGTATCAGCGCTAGTGCTGTGAACCTCATCGACACCGATTCAAACAAGGTCGTGGCTCGCGTGCCGCTCACGCGGTGCAGCCCGGCAGGGCTGTGCTTCCATCAACCCAACGGCAGAGTCTACTGCGCATGCGGTAACGTCGATAGCGTTGCGGTGATCGCGAGGGAGACCAACGCCGTGACCACCCTCGTCCCGGTCGGTGACCGGCCGACGTTCGTCTGTTCCAACCCGACAGACGACAAGATCTACTGCGCCGGGCTGGACTCGAGCCTGGCCGTGATTGACGGTGTGAGCGATACGGTGATAGCGACGCTGCGGTTCGGGGCACAGCCATCGGCGCTCTGCTTCAGCACTGCTGCCGGCAAGCTGTACTACGCTGGGAGCACCAATAGCACGGTATACGTAGTCAGCGGCACGGCCGACAGTCTGGTGGCGACCGTTTCGGTCGGCGCCCAACCGGCGGCGCTCTGCGTCAATCCACTCAACAACAAGGTCTATAGCGCCAACAAAGCCAGCGGCACCGTCTCCGTCATCAGCGGCGGCAGCGACAGCGTCATCGCCGCCATTGCCGTTGGCAACCAGCCCGTGGCACTCTGCTACAACTCGGTCAGTGACAGAGTCTACTGCGCCAACTCCGGCGCGGCAAGCGTCAGCGTAATCGATGGCGCCTCAGACCGCTGGCTCGGTCACGCACCCGCAGGCGGTGGACCGGTCGCGCTCTGCTACAACTCAATTGCCAATCGCGTCTACTGCGCCAACTCCACCGGCAACAATGTCACAGTATTGGATGGGACCATTGACACGCTACTGGCCATAATCCCGGTTGGCTTGCGCCCGGCGGCGCTGGCCTTCGACTCAGTGCACAACTACGTCTATTGCCTGAATCCGGACGGTGACTCAGTCACGGTGATCGATGCCGCATCCAACACCGTCGCGTGTCGAGTCCCGGTCGGCGACAACCCGATCGCGTTCGCCTGGGCGCCAGCAGCAGACCGGATGTTTGTCGCGAACCGCGATGGATCAAGTGTATCGGTCATCAACACCACACCGACCTGGGTGGCGGAACCGCTCCAGGTACAGGTGCGCCGAAACCCACCTCTCATTGTCCGGGGAAACCTGCTCCTGCAGCGACACTGCGACCATACTACGCTGCGGGACGCCGGCGGTCGCGCTATTCAGGAACTCCGGGCAGGGCCGAACGATGTTAGCCGACTGCCTGCAGGCGTCTACTTCCTGTGTGAGTCACGAGCAGCGGCACGCAAGCTGCTGCTGCTGCGCTGACATGGCCGGTCGGCCGACCCAAGCCCACATGGCCTGTTGGACAATCACTCCAGCAGGACGACTCGGCACACATACGCGCTGCCCCGACACTCTGCCCTGACGAAGTAGGTCCCGGCTGGTAGACCGCGCGCGTCCCATCGTCGTACCCACTCGCCCGTCGAGGCAGGCCGGCCACTCAGTCTCGCTACCTGGCGACCGGCCGGGTCGAATACTCCAACCGACGCGAAGGCAGGCTCGGGAGTTGACAGCGCAACTGTTGTCCGGCCGCGAAATGGGTTGGGTGAGATGTCCAGTCCGCGCTTCGTCGGCGATGAGCCGGCCGATTCCTCACGTGTCCCGACATGATACAACCAGTCGCGGAACAAACCAGAGGCATTCGTTCCTGCAAGCGCTGGCACCTGGTAGCCGGTGGGGTCAGATGAAGTAGCCAGACAGAGTACGTCCGGGTTGACTAGGCCTGTGTTGAAGTCGTGCCACTGCCCACCAATCACGTTTGAGAGGAACACGCCAGAGCGCGTCGCGGCGTAGACAGTGTGCTGGTACCAGTCAGAGGCGAGAGCCCTGACTTGTGCCAAGCCTGAGTAGGTCCAAGAGAGCCCGCTGTCGGCTGACCAATAGACACCTTGCGTCGTTCCGCAAACGAGGGGCCCGCCCGACCATGGGCAGAAGCGGACTGAGTTCACGGTGCCGGCCACACCTGAATCGAGACGCTGCCACGACCTGCCCGTATCGCGCGTGCCGTAGATGACTGGTGCCGCCGCCGAGTCGCCCGCGACGAGTATCCAGTCCTGTGCCTGTGGTTCCACGGCGACGGAACGACCCAAGCCGAAGGCACAAAGCAGACTCCGTTGCCAGGTGTTCCCGCCATCGGTCGATATTGTCACTCCGAACCTCTCCTGTCCGATGCTGTCTCGCGACGAACCGACCGCGGCCACAAGGCCTTGCCGCGGTGCGGTGATTGCTCCGCCTCTCTCCAGCCAGGTATCAGCGACCTTCCAGTGATTGCCGGAGTCGGCACTGGTAACGATGCGTACCCGGCCCGATTCGCCGGAAGCCACGGCCCACACGACGCTCGGTGAGAATGACGCAAGACCACGCACGCTGTCGTCGTATGGAAAACGAGAGCACTCGGTCCACGTCGCACCCGAATCCATGCTTCGGTACACCCCGGCGCCGGCGACCGCGGCATAGGCCGTCGCCTGCTCAGACCCCGAGAACGCAACGGCTCGCACGATGCCGGATTGAAAAGGGTGCAGCAGGCTCCAGTAGCGCCCCGGTGCTGTTCCTCGGAAGAAACCGTACGCATTGCCACAGAAGACCACGTCCGAACTGTCAGCCGGGACAATGACACAGCGGTTCCGCCCGCCGTAGAAGCCGGACCACGGGCCTTCCCAGTCCATTCCACCGTTCGTGCTGTGCAATACGTTGTACCCGTTCCCGGCGTAGATGACCTCCGGCGTTCGCCGGGCAACGGCGAGCGAATAGGTGGTGTCGAGCGCCCAAAGCGTATGCCTGCCCCAATGAACGCCGCCGTCAGTGGACCGATAGAGCCCCGCCCCGGGCGTGCCGACAAGGACGATGTTCGGTGAAGACGGGCTTACGAGAAGGGCCGCAGGGCACTTCAGACCCGGCGACTCGTATGTGTATGAATCTGCCCCGCCGCTGTCTGACAGCACGCACCCGTCGTCCACGCCGACTTCATGTCTGGTCCACGAATGCCCGCCATCAGTCGTCTTGTACACGACCACGCGTCCGCCGACATATCCGCCGCAGTAGATGGTATTGGCGTCAGATGGGTCAACGAGTATCGAGTAGCAGTAGGAAGCCTTGGTCGTGTCGCACCAGCCAAGCTGCCACGTCTCTCCCTGGTCGGTGCTTCGGGCAAACGCCGCCCGGTCATCGGCCCCAATCCTGCTGCACCCGGCGATCAGAACGTCGTTTGGGAGACCGGCTTCAACGCATAGCCCGAACCACATGCCAACAGGCGCCGATAAGTCAATCCAAGTTCTGCCGCTGTCATTGCTCCGGTGCACACGGCTGGATACTGCGTACAGGACGCCTGCGTCGGCAGGGTCCACGGCAATCACCCGAACCGCGAATGGCAGCAAGTCTCGTACGCTGGTCCATTCGACACCTCGGTCTGTCGTCTGCATCAACTTCGACCCGTGCGACCGAAGCGCAACAACGTACATCGTCCTGGGGTCACTGGCGCTTGCCGCACCGAATAGGACCGGCGTCTGCACCGGCCCTACCGGCTGCCATTGCCATGCCTGCAATTCCGAAACAACCAGCAATACGGCTGCTGCGATCACCGCTCGTCTCATCGTACGCCTCGCTTTCCCGCCTGCCTATTTCGTGTATGTCCCCATCAGACTGGCCTGACCCAGAACATGCCCTTCGGCCGCAGCCAGCAGACGCTCAGCAGTGGCAGACCGGTCGAGTGCCGGTCTTGCGTCCAGCGCATACAGGTCAAAGATGTATCGATGCGTGCCGCCTGGCGGCTTGGGTCCGTCATACCCGACGCGGCGGAAGCTGTTCCGACCCTGTGTTCCTCCGACCGGCGGCCTGGCATCGCGACCGAGGTCCTCCGGCAGACTCCTTGCATCCTCAGGGATGTTGAACAGAACCCAGTGGCAGAAAGTTCCCCCCGGGGCATCTGGGTCACGGCAAACGAGTGCGAAGCTCCTTGTGCCTTCGGGTACCCTGTCCCAGCTCAGATTCGGCGAGATGTTCTCTCCGTAGAGGCTATAGCGCGTCGGAATCGAATCGCCGCCCGCAAACGAACCGCTGACAAGCACCATGCCGGTCGAGTCCGGTTGCATGGCTGCCGCCGCGCCGCGCTGGGACGGGCCGCCACAGGACAGTATCATCGCTGCCGTCATACACACCAGCAGTATCAGTGATCTCACGACTCCACCTCCTGACTCCAGACTAGTCCGATTCGGACGCCTGTCCAGCAGAACTTGCGCCGCGGTATTGACCGTCAACCGAACGAGGCTATAGTCAGGACAAGATGAGAAGACTACTGCTGGCCGTCCTGCTCGGAGCCCTGTCGTCGGCATCGGCTCTGCCCGGCCTTGCCGACACGATTGACATTCGCGAGTGGCTGGTCTGCGGACCGTTCCCGGTGGGCCCGCGTGAAGGTATAGCCGGCGCCGTCGAAGACGCCACGACGTTTCGCCCGACCGAGGGTGACACGTTCCGCTCAAGCCTTGTCCAGGGCGGCGTGCTCACCTGCCGCTCGCAGAGCGTCGACTCACTCGGCTGGCTTGAAACCAACTACCGGGGAGTCCGCTGGGATACAATCCAGCAGTACTACGGCACGCCCGGCGTCATCTGCGCGGGGTACGCCTATGCCAGCATCGAATGCCCCAACTCCTGCCGCGCCCTGGCCAAGGCCGAGAAGTTGGGCGGGTTCGTGCTCAATGGCCGTGGCTACCTGGGCGACGTGTACGGTAACGGCTGGTTCGAAACGCCAGTACAACTCGACTCCGGCGTCAACCACGTACTCCTGCGCATCTCCGGCTATGGCGATGAGCGAGTCAGGTTCCGGCTCCTGCCCGTGACGGCACCGATCAGCATCGTGGTGCGGGACGTGACTGCTCCTGACGTTGTTCACGATTCCGGTCAGACCGCCTGGTTCGGGATTCCGCTGATCAACAACTTGGCTGACCGTGTGGGCAGAGTCAGGCTGCAGTTGCGGCTTGCGACTGATTCTGTCATCGCCGAAACCGTAGTGCGCAACCTGCCCGGCTTCGGCGTGAAGAAGGTACCGATCCTAGCCCACCTGCCCTCAATACCCTACGACTCAGGCGGCCTTCGTCTGGTGGTCAATGCCGTCCCGTTGGACACCGCGTCCCCGCTCGGCACACCGGAACGCAGTGTGGTGAGCGAGACCTTGCGGCTGTCGTTCCGCAAGTCGCACGAACCCCGACGCCAGACGTTCATTTCAGGTATCGACAACTCGTGCCAGTACTACGCGGTGACCTATCCGAAAGACTTCGACCCCACGCACCGCTACCCGGCCATCTTCACCCTGCACGGGGCGGGTGTCGAGGCCTGGGGCCAGGCCAATGCCTACAAGCAGAAAGACTGGACATTCGTCGTGGCTCCGACCAACCGCAGGCCGTACGGGTTCGATTGGCAGGACTGGGGCCGGCTCGACGCCATCGAAGTGCTGGACACGGTTCTTGCCCGCCTGCCGATTGACCCGGACCGCGTGCTGCTGTGCGGCGGTTCGATGGGCGGTCACGGCGACTGGCACGTGGGGCTGAATCATCCGGACCGCTTCGCCGTTGTCGCCCCTCAGGCCAGTTGGCCGACGCATCAGCTCTACGTACCGTGGTTCCTGCAACGCAGTGCCATCTTTGCCCAGCCCGGCCAGCTCGCCATCCGCGACAAGGCGCTGCGGTCAGACAATGTGCCCGCCCTGCTCCCCAACGCTCTCAACCTGCCCTACTTCATAGTGCACGGCGGTGATGACGACAATGTGCCGACCCTGCATGGCCGCAACTTCGCGCTCTGGCTCGACGAGCTCGGCCAGGAGTTCCGCTACCGCGAGATTCCGAACCGCGGCCACTGGTGGAGCGACGAGAGCCTCGGCATCACGGTCGCGGACGACACCGGACTGATGAACTACATCCGGGACAAACGCCGCGTCTCCGGCCCGCGCCACGTCCGTTTCCGCTCGGGCGACCTCGGCACCTCGCACCAAGCCTACTGGGTCGATATTGAGCAGGCGAGAGCCATCGGCCAGGACGCGGCCATCGAAGCCTGGACCGATGACTCCGTGATCCGCGTCAGCACCGAGAACGTGGCCCGGTTCCGTCTGCACCTTGACCGACCGCCTTTTTCCCAGACCCGCATCAGGGTCGAAGTGAATGGTCAATCCATGGGCAAAGGTTTCGAGCTGCCGGCCCATCCCGCATTCCGCGAGGACAAAGGTAGATGGCATCCGGGCGAGGCCCGCCTGCGCGACCCGCACAAGACTCCGGAGCTGTACGGCCCGGCCAAGCAGGTCATGATGAGGCCCTTTGTCCTCGTGTACGGCACCAGCGATACGTCCCTGACCGACTTCCTGCGCCATACCGCAACCCAAGAAGCGCAACGTTGGTGGCTGATCGGCAACGGCTCAACCGAAGTCCTGCCTGACACCGAGGTAACCGACTCGATCTTCGCCGGCCGCAATCTCTTGCTGTTCGGCGGTCCGGCTGAGAACTCCGTGTCACGCCGCATCGCGCATGCCCTGCCCGTGCAGGTAAGAAACGGCCACATGTTCGTCGGCACCGAGGACCTGGGCGACAGCCTGGCGACGATGTTCGTCTTCCCCAATCCACTGAACCCGGAACGCCTGGCTCTCGTGCGGATGGGCACCGATGCGGAGCACACCCGCCTGGCCTCGTTCTGGGGATTCATGAGTTCAAGCACGGGCATCCCCGACTTCATGGTCTTCGACAAGCGGGTGCGCCGCTACGGTTGGGCCGGCGTCAGGGCCGCAGGCTTCTTCGGCCCGGACTGGAATCTCGACCCGGCCTCGATGTACCTCCAGGAGTAGCCCGGATGCCGGGCCTCGTCCTCAAGTCTCGAGCCAAGGTAAACCTCGGGCTCTGGGTCGGCCGGAGGCGCGCCGACGGGTTTCACGACATCATCACAATCATCGCGCCGGTCGAACTCGCCGACGTGATTGGCATCAGTCGTACTCAGACGGGTATTGAGGTTACCTGCGACTCGCCAGCGGTGCCTTCGGGTCGAGGCAATCTGGCCCACCAAGCCGCGGCCGCTTTCATGCAGGCGGCCCAGGTCAACGCCGGTTGCCGAATTCGTATTGCGAAGCGGATTCCGGTCGGGGGCGGACTCGGCGGCGGCTCATCGAACGCTGCCACAGTCCTTGCGGGTCTGAACCGGCTCTTTGATACGCCGCTCAGCCCGCGGCGGCTCCGTCACATCGGCGCATCCCTCGGCAGCGACGTGCCGGCGTTTCTGATGAACGGACCCTGCATCGCCCGCGGACGCGGAGAGAAACTCCGGCGCATCCGGCTGCCGCACCTCGACCTGCTGCTCTGTTTCCCCGGGTACCCGATCTCCACGGCCTGGGCCTACACTGAGCTTGACCGTCTGCGGGCGGACGGGCAGGGTTTGACACGACCGACCATTTCTCCTAAGATACTGCGCGCCGGATTGAGGCGCAACGAACCGGATACGGTCGCCGCACAACTCAGCAACAGCTTCGAGCCCGCGGTCTTCAGGCGGCATCCCGCGCTGGGCCGTGCCAAGGAGCTTCTGCTCCGGCAGGGCGCACTTGCAGCTTCACTATCCGGTTCCGGCAGTACGGTCTATGGCCTGGTTGGAACGAAAGGCTGGAAAGACCCGATGGCCGCCCTGGCCCGGAGTGGATTCCACTGCGTCAAAACCAGCACCATATAGGCCAAGCTCGAATGACGAAACCAGAAGTCCGTGTCAAGTTCGAATGCAGGCAAACACGAGTTCGGGAAGTCGGATTTCAATCGTCATTCGTGCTTCGGAATTCGGCATTCTTCGGATTGGGGCGTCGTTCAACTGGCAGGACCCAGGACTTTGGATCCTGTTATGAAGGTTCGAGTCCTTCCGCCCCAGCATAGGGTCGTACGCGAGCGAGGTAACATGCAAGGTGAGCTTAAAATCTTCCACGGCCGGGCCAACATGCCCCTGGCCCTGAATATCTGCGAGCACCTCGGCGTCGAGCCCGGCGCGGCCGAGGTCAGGTCGTTTGCGGATGGCGAAATCCGCGTCAATCTCATGGAGAGCGTACGCGGCAGCGACGCCTTCGTCATCCAGTCCACCCAGCCGCCGGCCGACAACCTGCTCGAGTTGCTGCTGATGATCGACGCGCTCCGCCGCGCGTCGGCCGAGCGGATTACCGCGGTCATCCCCTACTTCGGCTACGCGCGCCAGGACCGGAAGGACAAACCCCGCGTTCCCGTTTCGGCCAAGCTCATCGCCAACCTCATCGAGCGCGCCGGTGCCGACCGGGTGCTGACGATGGAGCTGCACGCCGAGCAGATCCAGGGCTTCTTCGATATTCCGGTCGACCACCTTTACTCGACTCCGGTGCTGATCGACTTCTTCCTCAAGCGCGGGGTGGACGGCTGTACCGTAGTGGCACCCGACACCGGCCGGGCCAACCGCGCCCGCGGTTTCGCCCAGCGGCTCGTAGAGAAGATGCCCCTGGCAGTCATCGACAAGCGTCGTCCCGAACCCAACAAGGCCGAGGTAATGAACGTGGTCGGCGAGGTTGAGGGACTTGATGCGATAATCTTCGACGACATGGTCGACACCGGCAGAACGTTGATACTGGCCGCCCGCGCCCTGCTCAAGCACGGCGCCCGGTCGGTCATGGCCGTGGCCACCCATGGCGTCTTCTCCGGCGACGCGGTAAAGAAGATCCAGGCATCGCCGCTGGACGAAATGATCATCACCGACACGCTTCCGCTGCCCCGCAAGAAACAGGTCCGCAAGATTCGAGTGCTGCCCGTCGCCTCGCTGTTCGCGGATACGATCCTCCGCACCCACCGCAGCGAATCGGTCAGCTCACTATTCATGTAGAGGAGAATATGGCATACACAGTCAAAGCAACCCAACGTACCGACGTCGGCAAGGGCAAGGTCGGCCGGCTCCGTCGCAACGGAACGCTGCCGGCGGTCATGTACGGCCACGGCGAACCGTCGCTGATGCTTGCGATGTCGACCCACGAATTCAACCGGCTGCTCGACCAGATCCAGGGCCACAGCCCGATTGTCGAGGTCGAGGTCGACGGCCAGCCGGCGCAGATCTGCGTAATCAAGACGCTCCAGCGCAACCCGATGACCGGCGGTCTGCTGCACGTCGATTTCCAGAAGGTCCATCCCGGCGAGAAAATCACGATGAACGTCCCGGTTATCGTCAGCGGCTCGGCCGAGGGCGTAAGACAGGGCGGCATGCTCGACCACGTCCTGAGGACCGTACCGGTCCGCGCCGCGATTGACGCGATTCCCGAGCACTTCGACATCGACATCACCAACCTCAAGATCGGCCACAGCATCCACATCGCTGACCTGGGCCGCCCCGACCTCGAGTACACGCTACCCCTCGACTCGCCGATCGTCGCCGTGCTCACCCCGCGGAAGCTGACCGAAGAACCGACTGCGGCCGAAGCCGCGGCTGCGGCCGAGGCAGGGCCGGCTGAACCCGAAGTCATCACCGAGAGGAAACCGACCGAGGAAGAGACCGAAGGCGAGGAAGGGAAAGGCAAGGGCAAGGCCGAAGCCAAGGGCGAGAAGAAAGAAGAGAAGAAGAAGGAAAAGAAGTAGACCGGTGACGATCTTCGGACTCGGAAACCCGGGTACGCGCTATGCCTTCACGCGGCACAACGTTGGCTTCATGGTCGTGGACACGCTTGCCGCAAAGCTCGGGTTCCGGTTCCGGACGTTCGCCGATCGGGCAGTCGCCCGCCGCCAGTTTGCGGGCGACGAGCTGGTACTGGTCAAACCGCTCTTGTTCATGAATGAATCGGGAATCGCAGCTCGCAAGCAGCTCGCGCGCCGACCTGACGGCATGCTGGTCGTCTGCGACGACATGGCACTTCCATTCGGCCGGCTGCGCCTGCGGCCGGCCGGCTCGGATGGCGGGCACAAAGGACTCGGTTCAATCATCGCGCACATCGGCCGGAGCGACTTCCCGCGTCTGCGGGTCGGCATCGACGCCCCGGCCCGGAGCAGCGACGGTATCGACTACGTGCTCGAGACGTTCCCGACCGAACAGGAGGCGTTGCTTCCCGAAGTCCTGGCTCGTGCCAGCGACGCCTGCATCGCCGTCGTCGTCCAGGGACTCGAGCGGGCGATGAGCCGCTTCAACCCGCTGCCCGCAGTCGGGACTGAGGAGCAGACCCAGACATGAAAGTAGGAATCGTCGGCCTGCCCAACGTCGGCAAGTCCTCGCTCTTCAACCTGCTCACGGCCGGAAACGCCAGGGTCGACCTCTATCCGTTCACCACCATCGAACAGAACGTCGGCGTAGTACTCGTCCCCGACGAACGGCTGGACCAAATCGCCCGGATTCTCAGACCCGATAAAGCGACGCCGGCGCACGTCGAATTCGTGGACATCGCCGGCCTCGTAAAGGGAGCAAGCACGGGCGAAGGGCTGGGCAACAAGTTCCTCGGCCACATCCGCGAGGCCGACCTGGTTCTCCATCTCGTGCGCGCCTTCACGGCGGGCAACATCCCGCATGTGCTCGAGACCATCGACCCGGACCGCGATGCGGCAATCGTCGAGGCCGAGATGGCAGTCGCCGACCTGGCAATCGTCGACAAGCGGCTGGAACACGTGCGCAAGGAACCGAAGACGCCGGAACAGCAGGTCCTGCTCGAAACACTGGGACATCTCCACTCGGCGCTGGCCCGAGGCGAGCGGCCGGTCCTCAGCGCGGAGCGGAGTCGCTTTGCTCGCGATCTCGGGCTCATCCTGACCAAACCGGCTATCTACGCGGCGAACTGCTCGGACACTGCGCCAGCCGACCCGTCGCAATTCCCGGCAATCGCCGCCCGCACAAACCTGCTTTTCTCGGCGGCGCTCGAGGCCGGGATGAGCGACTTCGCCGAGCCGGACCGGGTCGAACTGCGCCGGTCGCTGAACCTCGCGCCGGAAGGCCCGGCCGGCATCATCACCCGCTGCTTCGAAGCACTCCGCCTCATCCGATTCTACACGGTCAAAGGCACGGAGTCGCGGGCCTGGGCTGCGCCGGCCGGCACGACCGCCCTTGAAGCCGCCTTCCTGATCCACACCGACATCGGCAACGGTTTCATCAAGGCCGAGGTAGTCAACCACCGGGACCTGGTCGCGTGCGGCGACTTCCACGTCTGCCGCGACCAGGGCCATGTGAAAGTCGAAGGCAAGACCTACGTCGTGCAGGACGGCGACGTCCTGCTCGTGAAGTTCCGGTAGCATGAAGAACACCCAACAACCGCCAAACGTCATTCGTCAATCCCCAGAGGAGGAAGTTTGAATAGCTACGAACTCGCAATGATCGTGAGCCCGGACCTGGCCGAGAAAGATGTCCAGAAGCTTGCCCAGGACTCCAAAGAGCTCCTGGCGACGAGCGGCGCGACTGCCGTCTCGGACGAACAGGTGGAACGCCGGGCACTGGCCTACCCGATAAAGAAGCACAACGAGGCCAACTACGTGTACATCAACTTCTCCGGACCGTCAACGATACCCGAGAAGTTTCGCTTCGAGATGCGACACCGCGAAGGTCTGATGCGGATGGCATTCGTGTGCAAACCGGCGCCCAAGCCTCCGGCGGAAGTGGAAGCGGTCGCGACTCCGGTGCCGGACCGTACGGCGGGGCCCGACGGGGCGAACCCGGAGGTACCCGGTGTCTGAGCCGGAGCGCAACTTCCAGCGCAACCCGACTGCACCCCTCCGTCTCGGCAGCCTTAACGTCGTAATACTGCTGGGCCGCGTGACCATGGATCCGGACCTGCGCTACACGCCTTCCGGCGCCGCCGTATTGGGCTTTCGAATCGCCGTGGACCGCGCCTGGCGCGATAAGACAACCGACGAATGGAAGCGCGAAGCGTCGTTCTTCCAGGTCAATCTCTGGGGCCAGGCGGCGGAACGGTTGAGCAAGACGATGAGGAAAGGCTCGGCGGTCCTCGTCGAAGGCCAGCTGCGAAGCCGCACCTGGGAAGGCAAAGACGGCGAGAAGCACTACGCGGTCGACATCAACTCGACCCGGACCCAGGTTCTGGACAAACAGGAATTCGCACCGGGGCCGGGAGCCGGGCCCACCGAAGAAGAACCGGACGTACCCAAGGACCAGCTCGACGACATCCCCTTCTAGGGGAATCAGCCGCCGAAAGCCGGCGTTCGGCAGTCTCGGCTTGCGGCTTGAGGCCGTTTCGGGCTACGGGCCGATCGGGTCCTGTCCCTGTCTCGCGGGACTGGGCAGTCCCTTGTCTTCCTTGAACTGAAAGTGATAGGGCAGGGGAAACCAGACCCGCACCGGCTGACCATAGTGCTCGGCCGGTGCGAATGAGCCGCGCAGCGCGGTAGCGCACGCCGACGAATCGGCCGCCGCATAGCCGGAAGATCGCACGATTCGGGCGGCCAGCACCCCGCCGTCGAAATCCACCAGTGCCTCCACATCGGCCGTGCCGCTGAAGCTATACTGCTTCAACTCGGCCGGGTAGCCGGCCGGCTCCAGGGCAATCGGCCGGGGCGGTCTGTGCGCCTTATAGAAGCTGACCGTGTTCCCGAAGTCGCCCAGTAGCGGAATCACCGACGGATTCCAGTAGCGCAGCATACCCGGATGGTTGAACTCGAGCACAACCGTATCTCCCGCCCGGATTGCGGCACCCGAATCCGGCGCCTGCGCCTCCAAGAAGAAGATCGGCACGATTGCCGTGTCGACTTCGACCTGCTCAAACCGCGAAACCAGCCCGAGCCTCCGGAGCGCTCGGTGGGCGTGGTAGATATCCTGGCCGACCAACCTCGGCACCGACAGCGAATCAGCGGCTCCGCCAACGGAAACCAGCATCGCCACGAGAATCGGAATTCTTCTATGTCGCGGGTTCACAATTCAGCTTATTCGACCCGTCGTCCCCTGTCAAAGAAACCTGCTAAGCAGAGCGCCCGCGGATGCGGGCGCTCTGCGCGGGACATGACCGAAATCCACCTGGGATTTCGGATCGTGTCCCAGATTCGTCGCTAGCGGGTCAGCGTCAGCTTGCCGGTCATGCGCTTGCCGTCAAGTGCATACCGGTAAAGATAGACGCCTTCCGGAACCAGCGCACCGGATTGGGACCGGCCATCCCAGGTCATGCTGAACTGCCCCGCCTCGCTCCGGCCATCCACCAGTGTCCGGACGTTTCTACCGACCGCGTCGAAGATGGCGAGTGAAACCCTGCCGCGATGCGGCACGGCGTAGGACAGCCGCGTGCTGCGGCCGAACGGGTTCGGTCCGGCCGCGACGTCCATCCGGCTCGGCGCTACGACCTTCGGTGCCTCGACGCCACCACCCTGGAATTTATGGAACTTCTGAACCACGATGGGATTGTTGGTAGCCGGGCCATAGGAGTACAGGAAGAACCCGGCGGTCTGGTCGATCAGGTACTCCACCATGGCTGTGTCTTCAATGGGATTAAGGATCGTCGGGAACCGGTATGAAACTTCGCCGCCGTCGGTGATTTTGGTTCCCTCGGCCCAGGTCTGGCCGTTGTTGGTCGAGTACGAGTACCAGATATCGGCACGCAGGTACCCCGTCACCGGCTCCACGTTCAGCCCGTCGAACTCCTCCCAGGCCACGAACAGGTTGCCGCTTTCGTCCGCGCCGAGGCTCGGCCGCGTGCAGACCAGGGCGTTGTACCCGACGTTGCCGGCCAGCGAATCCGGCGACGCAATGTGGATCAGGTTCCACGTATCCGGATTGGCCGCGCACCAATGCCAGATCTCGCCGGGCAGAATCCAGTTGGTGTCGCGAACGTACGGTTGCACACTGGCAGCGATGTGCAGGTTGTTGTTCCGGTCGTAGAGAGGGAAGATCGAACCGACGGTGTAGGACGGGAGGGTCTCCGAGCCCGGGCTGAATGCCGGCGGGAAGCCAATGTCGACCGCCGCATCCCAGTTGTCGCCGCCGTCCTGCGACTCGCGGTAGAAACCCGGGTTCTGGCTGTAGGCGCTGGGAGTCGTGGCAACCCAGGCTATGCTGACCTTGTTGGTGCCGGGAACCTTCGACGTCGCGATGTTATGGTCGCTGTGCCTCGGCTCAGGCTGTGGCGAGGGTATGCCCACCCTGGATTCCCATGTCGGCCAGGAAGTAGAACGACTCGAGAACAGATTCTCCTTGTTGGCGTAGTCGATCATAGCCAGTTGATAGGTGCCGTTCATGTTGACGGCGACCCAAGGCCAGGCGTTGTTGTCGATCGTCGCCGCGCCATCCGAGTACTCGAAGATACCCGCTCCTACATCAGCGTCGCGGGCGACTATCGGCGCGAGGCCGGCGCTCGTCGCGTGGTGAGCGGATACGACGGCCACGCCGTTCGTGTCAACGTCAATGCGGCCGTAGCCGGTACGCGTCGAGAAGACGTTTTGCCCCGATACCATGAAGTCCGGGTCGTTCCAGTTCCAGGCACCGGTGCTGTAGTCGTAGAAGTTATACCGCATGTTGCGGTTCGGGAAAAGGGTGTCCGCATCCGGCGAGTACATCCACAGGACGTGGATTCCCCTACCGGGGGTCTGCGTCAGCATTCTCAGTGCCGGGCCGTTCGCGCACCAGTCGTAGGTTGTGCCACCGACCGTGTCAACGGTGCCGATTGAAAACCGGGCCTGGTGGCTCGGGCCCAGAACGGACTGCTCGCCCGCCGGCCCGACCCTACCTTCATCGGGAAAAACGGTCACGGCCGGCTGGGACAGGGCCAGCGCAAATGCCGGTACCAAGAGCATTAGGCTTACGATACTGCGCATTCAGTTCCTCCTCTTTGGGTTTCGCAGACAGCTACTCTCGAACGGAAGGATTCGACTGACTTCAACTCGCTTCTGATTGTAGTGGCCAGTCTACGCCAGTCAAGCAACAAAAGCCGGCTGCCTCAATCCCGGTTCCGGAGCGATAGCCACGAAGGGGTTTGGCTCGTCATTTGGACTTCCGAATTCGAAACTGCCAGTCCGCCTAGTGCGGACTGGCCAGGACGTCTTCGATTGAGTAGAAACCTGGTGCACGGCCGCGCAGAAATCTGACCGCCGCAACAACGCCCGTGGCGAATGCTGCCCGGCTCTCGGCCTTGTGAGTGAGTTCCAGTCGCTCCCCGGCGCAGCCGAAGACAACCGTGTGCTCACCTATGACGCCGCCGGTCCGGATCGAGCTGACGCCGATTTCGAACTTCGGCTTCTCCCCGACCGCTCCCTGCCGGCCATGTACGACCCTGGCCCGGCCCGCCCCCGCTTTCAGAATCTCAACCAGCCTGGCCGCTGTGCCGGAGGGGGCATCTCTCTTCATCCGGTGATGGGTCTCGATAACCTCGACATCGTAGTCAGGCCCGAGGCGGGACGACGCTTCCGCCACGAGGGTACCAAGCACGCTCACGCCAACCGAGAAGTTGGGCTCATAGACGACCGGAATCTGTCTGCCACAATCCTGGAGTGCATTCCTCTGGGTGGGGCTCAATCCGGTCACTCCGCAAACAAACCCCTTGCCGGCCAGCGCCGTGAGTCGGCAGCCGGCCACGCTTGCGTCGGCGGTGGAGAAGTCGGCAACGACATCGGCACCGGCAATCACCGCGCTCAGGTCAGACCCTACCGTGCCGGTCCCCAGCTTCGTGCCGACCAACCGATGGCCCTTGGCCTCAACGCCGCCGACCAGCTCCATGTCCGGCTGTTCGACAACCAGACGACAGACCTCGCTGCCCATCCTGCCCGCGCAACCGACAACGACGACTTTGATGGTCTATGCTCCTGCCGGCAGACCGTAGTCGACCAGCGCCTGCCGAATTGCCTTCAGGTTCGCCTCAGTCGGCACCACGAGCGGCAGCCGGGGCTCACCCGCCGCCATGTTCAGCATGCTCATTGCCGCCTTGACCGGTGTCGGATTGGTCTCGATGAACATCGCCTTGATGAGCGGAAATAGCTTGCGGTGCATGCCGGCGGCAAGCTCCACCTTGCCGGCCAGGTAGTACTCAATCATCTTCGACACGTCCAGCGGCGTGATGTTGGACACGACCGATATCACACCTTTGCCTCCGACCGCGAGTATCGGCAGGGTCAGCGAGTCGTCCCCGGACAGCACCGTCACGCGGTTGCCGCACCGCTGGATGATCTCGCTCGACTGGTCGAGACTCCCCGAGGCCTCTTTCACCGCCACGATATTCCGGCAGTCTTTCGCCATCCGTTCGATGGTGACGGGCAGAATGTTGACGACACTGCGGGGCGGGATATTGTAGACGATGATCGGCAGCTCGACCGCTTCGGCAATCGCCCGGAAGTGACGGTACAGGCCCTCCTGGGTCGGCTTGCTGTAGTAGGGTGCGACCACGAGCAGCGCGTCCGCCCCGAGCGCCGCGGCCCGCTTCGCCTGCTTGATTGACTTCGCCGTGCTGTTAGTCCCGGCCCCGGCGACCACCTTGACCCGGCCGTGCGCCTCTTCGACGACCGCCGCCAGGCTTCGCTCCCACTCGGCCGAGCTCAGGTTCGGGGCTTCACCGGTCGAGCCGTTGACCAGGAGGCCGCTGACACGGTTCTTGAGCTGGAACCGGACGTTCCTGCGCAGGCCACCGACATCGAGCCTTGCCCCCTTGAACGGGGTCACCAATGCGGTGATACACCCTGAGAACGACATGGCCGCCTCCTTCATGGGCTGTTACGCGACCGGGGTCGGCTCGTCCGGTTGAAGCTCCGGCCGTTCGATGCCCAGTACCCGGTCAACTTCCTCGCCGGAAAGTGACTCGCGCTCAAGCAGCGCTTTGGCCAGCTCGTCCAGCTTTTCCCGCCCGGACGTAACGATGTCGCGCGCGCGATCCGACTGCTCGTCGATTAGCCGGCGAATCTCGCTGTCAATCGTCCGGGCGGTCTCGTCGGAGAATGTCCGGCGCACGCCCAGTTCCCGACCGAGGAAGACCTCCTCACTCGGCGACCCGAATGTCAGCGGCCCGACCTTCTCGCTCATGCCCCACTCGCAGACCATCTTGCGGGCCAGAGTAGTTGCGTTGTCGATGTCATTGTGCGCACCGGTTGAGAGGTCGGCAAAGACGAGTTGCTCGGCCGCCCGGCCCCCGAGCATTATCGCCAGCTGGTCGAGGCAGTACGCGCGCGAGTAGATACGCTTGTCGTCCAGCGGCAACCGCTGGGTCAGACCCAGAGCCTGGCCGCGCGGGATAATTGTCACCTTGTGAACCGGGTCGCTGCCGGGAATCATCCGCGACACCAGCGCGTGTCCCGCCTCGTGGTAGGCAATCCAGCGTTTCTCCTGGTCGCTTATGAGCAGGCTCCGGCGCTCCACGCCCATCAGGACCTTGTCCTTCGAGTCTTCGAAGTCCTGCATCGTAACCGCGGTCCGCGCCCGCCGCGCCGCCAGCAGCGCCGCCTCGTTGACCATGTTGGCGAGGTCAGCGCCGGAAAAGCCCGGAGTGCCGCGCGCCAGCACGTTCAGATTCACGTCCGGCGCCACCGTGATCTTACGGACGTGAACCTTCAGGATTTCCTCGCGGCCGACTACATCCGGCCGGTCCACGGTTATCTGCCGGTCGAACCTGCCCGGACGCAGCAACGCGTGGTCGAGGATATCGGGCCGGTTGGTCGCGGCCATGATGATGACGCCGTCCTGGGTCTCGAACCCGTCCATTTCAACCAGCAACTGATTCAGAGTCTGCTCCCGCTCGTCATGCCCGCCGCCCATGCCGGCGCCGCGCTGCCTGCCGACCGCGTCAATCTCGTCGATGAACACGATGCAGGGCGCGTTCCGCTTGCTCTGCTCGAACAGGTCACGCACCCGGGCCGCACCCACGCCAACGAAC
>Ga0163209_1000385_pt1 | contig 18864 bp, 14 predicted proteins | sample Kivu_160m_FD_113538 | JGI IMG/M metagenome (GOLD analysis project Ga0163209, IMG submission 113538) | Freshwater microbial communities from Lake Kivu, Western Province, Rwanda to study Microbial Dark Matter (Phase II) - Kivu_160m | ecosystem: Environmental > Aquatic > Freshwater > Lake ...
ACCCCAACCCCTCCCTGCAGGCAGGGAGGGGCAGGGGGAGGGTACCAGGAGAAACCCTATATCTTCGCGGCTGTATTTGTAGTTTGTCCTTTGTAATTCGTACTTTATTCTATGTTATCGATCGGGGAACTTGAGAGAATTTCCACCCAGGTGCGTCGCGACATTATCCGGATGGTCTATGACGCCGCATCGGGCCATCCCGGCGGGCCGCTGGGCAGCGCTGATTTCCTTGTTGCGCTCTATTTCAAGATCATGAAGCCTGATCCGGCCAATTTCACGATGGACGGCAGGGGAGAGGATCTCTTCTTCCTTTCGAACGGCCATTTGTCGGCCGGATGGTACAGCGTCCTGGCGCGATATGGCTATTTTTCCGTGAGTGAGCTGGCCTCCTTTCGCAAACTGGGTTCCCGGCTGCAGGGGCACCCGGCCACAGCCGAGGGGCTTCCGGGAGTGAGGATGAGTTCCGGCTCACTCGGGCAGGGGCTTTCGGTGGCCATCGGCGCAGCCACGGCAAAAAAGCTGAACGGTGACGATCACCTGGTCTATTGCCTGCTGGGTGACGGCGAACTGCAGGAGGGGCAGAACTGGGAGGCGCTGATGTTCGCGGCCGGGAAGAAGGTGGATAATGTCATTGCTGTCGTGGATTACAACGGGGTGCAGATCGACGGGACGAATGACTCGGTTATGCCGCTGGGGGACCTGCGCGCCAAGTTCGAAGCATTCGGCTGGACAGCGTTGTCGATGTACGGCAACGACATGAACGAGGTTATTGATACCCTTAAGCAGGCTCAATGGTACACCGTGCAGGGAAACCCGGTGATGATCGTCATGAGGACACACATGGGTTTCGGCGTGGATTTCATGCTCGACAACCATGAATGGCACGGCACCCCGCCGAATGACGAACAGGCGATAAAAGCATTGGCACAACTGGATGAAACGCTGGGAGATTATTGATTAACCCTGTGACCCCACCCCGTCACCCCTCCCCTTGAAGGGGAGGGGCAGGGGGAGAGGTCATAAATGATAAATATTACGAATTAATGAGGTTGACATCTGTGGTTCGAGCCGTTACCTGTTTTCTGTTTGTCATGTTGTTTTTCTCCGCTTTTAGCCAGGGCGGAAAAGAGCAGGCGAAACCCAAACCGACGACCCGGATCCTGTTCGTTTTTGACGCTTCGCAGAGCATGTACGGCCGGTGGCAGAATGAAACGAAATACGATCTTGCTGCCAGGCTGCTGTCAAACCTGCTCGACAGCCTCCGGTCTCAAACAAACCTGGAACTGGCGCTGCGCATGTACGGCAACCAGAAACATTTCCCACCGCAGGACTGCAAGGATACGCACCTGGAGGTGCCTTTCGGGAAGGACAATATCAACCGGATCAAGCATGTCCTTAAAACCACCACCCCCAAGGGGACGACCCCCATCGCCTATGCCCTGTCACAGTCCGCCTCCGATTATACTCCCTGCGAGAACTGCCGCAACGTCGTGATCCTGATCACCGACGGCATTGAGGAGTGCAACGGGGATCCCTGCGCGGTATCGCACGAACTGCAAAAGAAGGGAATTGTGCTCAAGCCCTTCATTATCGGGATCGGAAAGAACTTCGAGGAACAGTTCAACTGCGTGGGAACTTATTTCGACGCTTCCAGCGAAAAAGAGTTTCGCCAGGCCCTCAAGGTGATCATTTCGCGAACGCTCAACCCCACGAGCGTGCAGGTCAACCTTCTCGACCAATACGGCAAGCCCACCGAAACCAACGTGAACATGACCTTTTTCGACAACTTCTCAGGACTGGTACGGTACAATTTTATCCATTCGATGAATGCGAAGGGCGTGCCTGATACGCTCGATATCGATCCGCTGGTGACTTACGACCTCATGGTCCACACCATCCCTCCTGTTAAGCGCGATTCGGTGAAGCTGACCCCCGGAAAGCACACGATCATCGGCATTGAGGCGCCCCAGGGTTACCTGGCGTTCAGGGCAGGCGGCAACAACACCATGAAGTTCCTGCCTTGCATCATCAGGAAGAAAGGTGAACATGAAACCATCAACGTGCAGCAGTTCGACCAGGTGGAGAAGTACATCACAGGCTCGTATGATGTGGAGATCCTGTGCCTTCCGAGGATAGGGGTAAAGGATGTGGAGATCACCCAGAGCCACACCACCACGGTCGACATCCCCCTTCCCGGCATCGTGGTGATCCAAAAGTCGACCAACGGTTACGGGAGCCTTTACCTCGAGGATAAACAGGGGCTGACCTGGCTCTATAACCTGCGCGACAACCCCCAACAGCAGGAGACCCTGTATCTCCAGCCCGGCAGCTACCAGGTGGTCTTCCGGTCGAAATATTCCAACCAGTCTTCCTCTACGATCGAGAAATCATTTAAAGTCGAACCCGGGCAGACGGTGAATGTGAAATTATACCCCAACTGAAATGAGAGAATACATCAACCAGGGCTCGAAGGACACCCGGTCGGGTTTTGGAGAAGCCATGCTGGAGCTCGGAAGGATGAATCCCGACGTGGTGGCATTATGCGCCGATCTCACGGGATCGCTGAAACTTGAGGCTTTTGCGAAGGAATTCCCGGATCGCTTCATCCAGACGGGCATCGCAGAGGCCAATATGATCGGCATCGCAGCGGGATTGACGATCGGAGGGAAGATCCCCTTTACCGGCACATTCGCCAACTTCTCCACGGGGAGGGTCTATGATCAGATCCGTCAGTCGGTAGCCTATTCGAATAAAAACGTGAAGATCTGCGCCTCTCATGCCGGGATCACCCTCGGGGAGGACGGCGCCACGCACCAGAACCTCGAGGACATCGGGATGATGAGGATGCTGCCCAACATGACGGTGGTGAGCCCGTGCGATTTCAACCAGACGAAGGCGGCGACCCTGGCCATTGCCGTTCATCCGGGGCCGGTGTACCTGCGTTTCGGCCGGCCTAAATGGCCCAACTTCTCACCGTCAGGGGAGCCTTTCGTCATCGGGAAGGCCATCCTCCTCCAGGAAGGCCCCGACGTTTCGATCTTCGCCACAGGGCACCTGGTGTGGACATCCCTTCAGGCTTGTAAAATCCTGGAAGAACAGGGAGTGAAGGCAGAAGTGATCAATATCCATACCATCAAGCCGCTCGACGGGCAGACGGCGCTTAAATCGGTCAATAAAACGGGCTGTGCGGTCACGGCCGAAGAGCACATGCGCAACGGAGGACTGGGCGACAGCATCGTCCAACTGCTTGCGCGGAATCGCCCTGCTCCGGTGGAAATGGTGGCGGTAGACGATACCTTTGGCGAAAGCGGGAAGCCCGACGAACTCCTTAAAAAGTTCCACCTGGATGTAATGGATGTGGTGGCGGCTGCCTTAAAGGCTGTTTCAAGAAAGTAAGACCTTCCAGGTTTTCGAAACCTGGAAGGTCTGATCCTCACCCCTGGTGCGTGGTCTGGTCGTTGCGCGACAACAGGATGGGGATCTCGCGGTCGACGTAGAGCGGAACGGTTTCAACCGTCACATTGCTGGTATCCAGTCCCAATGCCCTTACTTCGCTGATGCCGAAACGCCTGAAGATGGCGTAGAAATCCATGATGAACTGCTCGCGCGGGGGGAAGTCGAAGTCATAGTTCTGGATGCGGTCGATGACGACAAACCTGAAATCGGCGCTCACCAGGTGTTTGCGGAGTGAAGGGTAATGGCTCAGCATGTCGATCTCCTGGTTGTGGTTCAGCTCGTCGAGCACCTGCCGGAAGAAGAGGTTGACCCTGGGCTGCACCTTAAACCCGATCTTGAAGTCCACCTTGATCAGTGTTCCCGGGATGATGTGCGTGATCTTATACTCGAGTACATGGGGGTCGTCGAGGATATCCACGTGCAGCATCCAGTAAAGGTCGGCGCGCTTGGGGTGCTTGTTGAGGATGGAGTAGATAATCTTCGATTCGATGTCGGTCACTCTGTTGGCTTTAGTCAGGAACACCAGGTTGGTGGCGTATTTCGGTACCGTTTCATCCCTGCTCAGGTCCTTGATCACCTCCGCGTAATGCTCGATCTTCAGGAACTCGATGAAGCTGTTCTTGATCCGTCTTCCGTTGAACCACACATACATGATCATGTAGATAAACCCGCCGAGAAGCAGGGTGAACCATCCGCCATGCGCGAATTTATTGAGGTTTGCCACGAGGAAGGAACCTTCGATCGAAAGGTAAACGGCCAGGAAGACCACGATCACATACACCGGTATCCTTTTATAATACAAATAGATGGCCAGCAGGCTGGTCGTCATGAGCATGGTGATCGTGATCGAAAGACCGTAGGCGGCTTCCATGTTCGAAGAGCGCTGGAAGAAGATAACCACGAACAGGCAGAGGAAGTAAAGGATCCAGTTAATGCTGGAGATGTACATCTGACCCTTGATGTTGGTGGGGTAATTGATCCTGATCTTGGGCCAGAAGTTGAGCGAGATGGCCTCGCTGATAAGGGTATAGGAGCCGCTGATCAGCGCCTGGCTCGCGATGATGGCTGCGGCGGTAGAGATGATGATCCCGATGATGAGGAACCAGTGGGGCATGATGGAAAAGAAGGGATTGGTCCATTCGAAGATGTTGTCGGAGTTCCGGAGGATCCAGGCGCCCTGGCCGAAGTAGTTGAGCAGCAGGGTGGTCTTGACGAAGATCCAGGTAATGCGGATGTTCTTCAGTCCGCAATGGCCCAGGTCGGAATATAGCGCCTCGGCCCCTGTGGTGCATAGGAATACGGCACCCATCAGAAGGAATCCCTGCGGGTACCTGGTCAGGAAGTCGAAGGCGTATTTCGGATCGATAGCCTTCAGGATGCCCGGGTCGTGGACGATCTGGGAAAAGCCAAGGGTCCCAAGCATGGCGAACCAGATGAACATCAGGGGCCCGAACGATTCTCCGACTGCCTTGGTGCCGAATTTCTGGACAAAGAAGAGTGCGGTGATGATCAGGATGACGATCGGCAGCACCGGAATCCGCGGGTTCACTATCGAAAGGCCTTCGACGGCCGAAACGATGGTGATCGACGGGGTGATCACGCCGTCGGCCAGCAGGGTGCTCCCGCCGATGATGGCGAAGATGTATGCCCATTTAGCTCGCTTTCTGATCAGGGCGAAGAGAGAGAAGATCCCTCCTTCCCCGTTGTTGTCGGCCCGCAGGGTGATGATGATGTACTTGATGGTGGTCTGCAGCGTGAGGGTCCAGAAGATGCAGGAAAGGCCGCCCATGATGAAGGACCCCGTGATGGAGGTCGCCCCGGCCACGATGGCCTTCATGACGTAGAGTGGTGAAGTCCCGATGTCGCCGTAAATGATCCCGAGGGTGATCAGCAGGCCGGCGGCAGAGATTGCCTGGGTTGGGGTCTTGTGTGCCTCGTTCCGCATGACTTGAACGGTTTGGCCTTAGAAACAGGCGCAAAGGTACAACTTAATATCCGTTTCAATCATTCGGCCTTCCGGCCCGGATGATCGATCCGTGTGACCAGCGAGGGGGTCTCCCTGTCTATATAAAGCGGCACGGTTTCAACCGTCACGCTGCTGGTGTCCAGCCCCCATGACCGTACGTCGCTGATACCGAATCTTTTGAGTATTTCGTAAATGTCCATGATGAACTGTTCCCTGGGGGGGAAGTCGAAATCGTAATTCTGGATGCGGTCGATCACGACAAAGCGGAAATCGCTCTGTATGTTGAACTCCCGGAGTGAATCGTAATGGCTGAGCAGGTCGATCTCATTGTTCCGGCTCAAATCTTCCAGTACCTGTCTGAAAAAGAGGTTGATCCTTGGCTGAACCTTGAATCCGACCCTGAAATCCACCTTGATCAGGACGCCTTTTTCGATCTGGGTCACCGTGTATTCGAGGACATGCGGTTCGTCGAGAATATCGATGTGCAGCATCCAGTAGGTGTCGGCCCGTTTCGGTTGCTTGCTGAAGATGGAGTAGACGATCTTCGACTCGATATCGGTCTCCTTGTTCGCCTTGGTGAGGAACACCAGGTTCGTGGCGTATTTGGGGATCGATTTATCTTTCGAAAGGGCGATGAGCTGGGCTGTGTATTTTTCTATCTTCAGGAATTCGATGAAACTGTTCTTTATCTTCCTGCCCTGGAACCATACGTACATGATCACAAAGAGGACGCTCCCGATCAGGAAGGTGAAGTAGCCGCCGTGCATGAACTTGTTGAGGTTCGCCACAAGGAAGGAACCTTCGATGCCGAGATAGATGACGAGGAACATCGCAAGCATGTATTTCGGCACATGCCGGTAGAACATGTAGATGCCCAGGAGTGTGGTGGTCATCAGCATGGTGATGTTGATCGTCAGGCCGTAGGCGGCCTCCATGTTGGCCGATTTCTGGAAGAAGAGCACGATGCACATACAGCAGACATAGAGGATCCAGTTGATGCTGGAGATGTACATCTGACCCTTGATGTTGGTGGGGTAGTTGATCCTGACTTTCGGCCAGAAGTTCAGTGAGATGGCTTCGCTGATGAGGGTAAAGGAGCTGGTGATCATGGCCTGGCTGGCGATGATGGCGGCCACGGTGGCGATGATGATGCCCGGCATGAGGAACCAGTGCGGCATGATCGCGAAGAAGGGGTTGGTCCATTCATTCACGTAATCGACGTTGCGCAGGAGCCATGCTCCCTGTCCGAAATAGTTGAGCAGCAGGCTGACCTTTACGAATCCCCACGTGGCCCTGATGTTGTTTCGTCCGCAGTGGCCAAGGTCGGAGTAGAGGGCATCGGCTCCGGTCGTGCAGAGGAAGACGGCGCCGAGCAGGATGAAACCGTTGGGGAAGCGTGTCAGGAAATCGAATGCATACCTGGGATTCATGGCATAGAGGATTTCCGGATAATAGATCAGTTGGAAAAAGCCCAGGATTCCGAGCATGGAGAACCAGGTGAGCATGATAGGTCCGAAGGACCGGCCGATGAGCCGGGTGCCGAATTTTTGTATGAGGAACAGGATAGTGATGATGACCAGGGCGATCGGGACGACGGGGATGCGCGGATTACGGATCAGGGTCCCTTCGATGGCTGAAACGATGGTGATGGCGGGGGTGATGATGCTGTCGGCCAGCAGGGTGCATCCACCGATCATGGCGAACAGGAACGCCCATTTGGCCCTTTTCCTGATCAGGGCAAAAAGGGCGAAGATACCTCCTTCTCCCCGGTTGTCGGCCTGGATGGCGAAGGTGATGTACTTGATGGTGGTTTGAAGGGTGAGGGTCCAGAAGATGCACGACAATCCCCCGAGGATGAACGGTTCGCTGATGCCGTGGGCTCCTCCGATGATGGCCCTCATGACATAGAGCGGGGAGGTGCCGATGTCGCCGTAAACGATCCCGAGGGTGACGATCAGCCCCGCAGTCGTGATCTTTTCGATCCTGGTCTTGTCCGGGCCCCTGTGCATTGTCAATCAGGTAATCCTCCTGCCGGACCATGCCTTTCGGAGCAGGGCGACGATCATGGGCAGGACGGAGATGAAAACGATGCCGAGGATGGCCACAGTGAAATTCCTTTTCACCACGGGGATGTTACCGAAGAAGTATCCGGCCAGCGAGAAGGAGCTGACCCAGAAAATGGCGCCGAAGATGCTGAAGGAGATGAACCTCAGGTAGCGCATCGTTCCCACCCCCGCCACGAAGGGGGCGAAGGTACGGATAATGGGCATGAAGCGGGCGATGATGATGGTCTTTCCGCCGTGCTTCTCGTAAAATGCGTGTGTCTTGTCGAGGTATTCCCGCCGGATGAGGCGGTAGTTCCTTTCATATACGGTTTGGCCCAGCATGTTGCCAATGAAATAATTCGTGTTATCGCCGGCGAAAGCGGCACACACCAGCAGCGGGATCAGAATGGGAAGGCTGAGTGGCTCCCCGGCCATGGCAGCGACCGTGCCGGCGGCGAAGAGCAGGGAATCGCCGGGCAGGAACGGTGTCACCACGAACCCTGTCTCCATGTATATGATAATGAAAAGGATCAGGTAGGTCCAGGTCTGGTAGTCGGTGACCCACTGCTGCAGATGAACGTCAATGTGCAGTATTATATCCAGTAATTCCTTTAACAGTTCGAGCATATTTTATCAGATTATTTGAAGATCATCCGCAGGATAAAAAAAAGACCTCCCGAGAGGATGATGGTCACTGGCAGGGTGATAAGCCAGGCGATCAGGATGCTTCGCACGGTTCCCATCCTCAGATTTTGCCTTCCTCCCCCAGCCACCATGGCTCCGGCAATCCCGCTTGAAAGCACATGCGTCGTGCTCACCGGCAGACCGAACCAGGTGGAAACGCCGATGGTGCTGGCTGCAACGAGTTCTGCGCTGGCTCCCTGGGCATAAGTGAGGTGGGTCTTACCGATCTTCTCCCCGATGGTTACGACGATACGCTTCCATCCGATCATGGTGCCGAGGCCGAGTGATATCGAAACGAGCAGGATGACCCATCGGGGCGAGTACTCCGTGTTGGCTTTGAATTTCTTAAGGTTTGATGACAGGATGGCCAACCTTACCGGCGGAATCCTCGCCGATGTTCCGGCACGGATGTTTTTCAGGATGGCTTCCGTTTTTTTACTGACCAGGATGATCGACTTCCTGAGCCTGAAATGATCGTCTTTTTTAAGGTCGTCAAAGGATTGAACACCTTTCAGTATTTCCTTCATGTCCGACAGGTTTGCCGCGATCATCCGCAAAGAGCTCCGATCACCCTCCGGCAGGGCGGATGTATCGACACGGCTCATGTTCCACTCAATCTGCCGCGTTTCATATAGGAGATTTTCAGGGCTATTGGAACGGTCGATGGAGAAATAAACAGGTGAAAATCCAATGAGGATCAGCATGATAAGTCCCACGCCCTTCTGCCCGTCGTTGGAACCATGCGCATAACTTACGCTGGTGCAGGTGAGCACCAGGATGCTCCTGATCCATAACGGGGGCGCCTTTTTTGCAGGTGGTTCCTTGAAAATCAACTTGTTCCGCACTGTTTTTCTCAGGATGAACATCAGCAGCAGGGCAAATCCGAATCCGAAAAGGGGCGAAACCAGAAGTGACAACCCGACATCAATAATCTTGTTCCAGTTAAGGGCATATTCGGAAACTCCGGGCAGGAAATAATAGGCCAGGCCAACCCCGAAGATGGAGCCGATGAGGGTGTGGGAGCTGCTGCAGGGGATTCCGATGTACCATGTGGCCAGATTCCAGACGATCGCGGTAAATATCAGCGCGAAGATCATGGAAATGCTGTGCATCAGGTTCTGATCCACCAGCAGCTCGACAGGCAGCAGGTTGACGATCCCCATGGCCACGGCGATGCCTCCGACATTCACGCCGATGAAATTCCACAGGCCTGACCACACAACCGCCACGGTAGGTTTCAGCGAATGGGTATAGATCACGGTGGCGACGGCATTGGCCGTATCATGGAACCCGTTGATGAATTCAAAGGCGGCAGCCGCGAAAAGGCAGAGTAAGAGAAGGACAGTAAATGTAGCGTCGAGACCAAACATGATTCAGATATTTTGACATCGCCTGCGAGGGCGATGCAAACCAGGCCGGAAAATTAACAAGAAAATCCCTACCGTCAAATGATTGTTAAAAATTATGGATAATTGTCGGGTAAATGTCCGTTCCTGCGATCGATCATGTTAAAACCTGCTTTCAGCAGAAAAGGGGTGAAGAGGGTGGTAAGCAGGGCCATCACCACGAGGATGGAGAATACCTGTACATCGATGAAGCCCTTGGAAAGGGCGATGTTGGCGATGACCAGCTCGATGATCCCGCGCGCGTTCAATCCGATTCCGACGGTGAGGGATTTGGAATTGCTCAGACCAGCCAGCCTGCCGCCCAGGTACCCGCCGAATATCTTGCTGAAAAAAGAGGCCGCCAGCACCACGAGGAGGAGCGTACCGTTGTCAAGTGCGCTGAAATTAAAAGAAAGGCCCATGGTCGCAAAAAAGATGGGAGCTAAAAAGCCCATGGTGATGCCGGAGATGCTCCGCCTGACCCGGTTGAAGTCGCGGTCGGCAAACATGCTCCGCGGCAGCAGGATGGCTCCGAAAAAGGCGCCTACGATGAAATGGAGTCCAAGAAGTTCCGAAATGCTGGAAAACGCCAGCACATACAGAATGACAAGGGCGAAAAGCGACTCTTTACCGCGCAGGTAATGGAGGAAAGCATTCACCTTCGGATTGATGACATTGACCTTACGCTTGGCGTGCTTGAAGAACCGATAGGACAGCATGAGCACCAAGATAAAAACAACCACCTTCAGAGAGGTGAAGAGAATCGACAGGGTAAGATCCCGGATGGTCTTCGTTTCATTATTGAAATCGAGGATGATCCCGAGGACGAGCAGGGCGACGATATCGTTGAAGATGGCTGCGGAGATAATGCGTTGCCCGACGGCGGTACGGATCTTCCCCAGGTCCATCAGGATGCGGATGCTCACCGGCAGGGCCGTGATGGCGATGCAGAGCCCTAGGAAAATGGTGAAGATGTTGGAAAAACTGAAAACCAGTCCGATGGCTATCCCGGAGATCATGGGCACCAGGAATCCGAGCAGTGCGATCCAAAGGTTCCTGCCGCGGATGGAATTCCTGATCTCCTCGGCCTCGATCTCCATGCCTGCCAGGAGGATCAGCATGAACACACCCAGGTCGGCAATGACCCTGATCTCGCCCGGCGCCGGGATGATGTTCAGCAGCGAAGGACCAAGGATCACTCCTGCCAGCACCTCGCCGATCATCGACGGCTGCCTGAAACGCTCGGCCAGCTCCCCGAGCAGCTTGGCCGACAGGAGCAGTACCAGAAGATTGACGATGAAGGGGAGCTGGAAGTGGATCATTTGAAGCATACTGCCGGGTGTGCCCTTTTTCTGCTGCAAAGCTACTGAGTTTTATGATCTCGCGAAGAAAAGGTTGCACGCCCGGGTATCGCCGGGAACGGTTTAACCACTACCTTTGCCGCCATGGACCCTACCGCCATGATGCAGATCGGACCGATCCGGACAAGCCTGATCGAGCTCGTGGCCGTGGCTTTCGGACTGACCTGTGTTTGGTTCATGAAGAAGGAGCGTGTGCTGGCTTTCCCGCTGGGGATCATCAATGTGCTCATTTACATGTATATCTTCTTTGTGACAAAACTTTATGCCAATGCCGCCATCAACGGATTTTTTTTCGTGATGAGCGTGTACGGCTGGTACAACTGGACCAGAAAAGACCTTAACGATGAACGGATCAGGATCACGCGGTGCGCAATCAGGGAGCTGATCCTGAACGGGTTCGCCATCATCATCCTGTTCTTTATCATCCGCACAATACTGGGAAAATACACCGAAAGCCATGTCCCCACATGGGATGCCCTGACCACCGCCGTTTACATGGTCGCGCAATGGCTCCTGTCGCGCAAGAAGATCGAGAACTGGATCCTCTGGATCTCCGCCGACTCGGTCATGACGGTCCTTTGCGCCTGGGAAGGGCTCTGGTTCACGGCTTTCCAATATTTTGTCTTCACAATCATTGCAACCCTTGGCTTTATTGAATGGAGGGGAAAACTGAAGGGATAATCAGGAAAATAGCGGTCACCGGACCTGAATCTACGGGAAAATCGATGCTGACCGTGCAGCTGGCCTCCCGATACGGGACAGTATGGGTGCCGGAATATGCCAGGGAGTACCTTGACAGGATCGGGAGGCCTTATGAAGAGGACGACATCCTCCGAATCGCACAGGGGCAGATGAGAAATGAGGAATCCATGCATCACCGTGCCAGTAATTTCCTCTTTTGCGACACCGAGTTGCTGGTTACGAAGATATGGAGCGAAGTGAAGTACGGACGTTGTCATCCATGGATTTTGCAGGCCATGGAAATCCACCGGTACGACCTTTTCCTCTTATGCGACATCGACCTGCCCTGGGAACCGGATCCGCTGCGGGAGCATCCGCACAGGCGGCAGTTCCTTTTTGACCTGTATTTCAACGAACTCACTGCCAAGGGCTGGCCATTCGCCGTTGTAAGCGGTATCGGGGAGGAGCGGACCAAGGATGCGATATCAATAATCAATACTTTTTTCCCGGGTTCAATGTAAATTCGGATATTTGAAAAAAAAAGTGGAAAAACCTCATTAGCCCGTGCCGCCAGACCACCAGATGATCCGGGTTTTATTCATCCCCAGATGGTACCCCAACCGGTACGACCCGATGCCGGGCCTTTTCATACAGCGGCAGGCAGAGGCGTTGGCAGTTCATTGCCAGGTGGCGGTGATCTACGTTCAACCTGATCCTGTCTGCCCCAATAAGTATGAGACGGAGTTCAGTGTCGAGAACGGGGTGAGGGTACTCAGGATTTACTTCCGGTCGCACCGGGACGGAGCATCTGTTTTGAATAGGACAGTCGACGCCTGGAAGTATTACCGGGCATACCGCAGGGCATTCCGAAGCATCCGCGGGTTTGACCCCGAAATCATCCATGCCCACGTGCTCACCCGTACCGGGTTTATCGGCTGGCGGATTTCCGGGGCGGCAAAGATCCCGCTGGTGATCTCAGAGCACTGGTCAAGGTATTTCCGGGAGAACGGCACCTATAAAGGATGGCTGCGTAAATGCCTCACCCGCCTTGTCGTCAGGGAAGCCGGTGCAGTCATAGCCGTTTCTTCGAAACTCCGCGACGCCATGCGCGGGTGCGGCCTGGATCATTCCCGGTTCGCGGTCATTCCCAATGTGGTGGAATATCCGCAGGCGATTGACTGGACGTTTCAAAACAAAGAGGGGCCGGTCACGATGGTGCATATATCATGTTTCGACGACCGGTCGAAAAATATTTCGGGTTTTTTACGTTCACTGAAGGCGCTTTCGGAGATCCGGCAGGATTTTACCTGCCTGTTGGTGGGGAGGGGCCCCGATTTCGACGATATGAAGGAGTATGCGGGATTTTTACGGATACCGGATTCATGCATTGAGTTCACGGGTATGAAAACAGGAGAGGAACTTGAGGAGATCATGAAAAAGGCTGATTTTTCAGTGCTTTCCAGCCGCTACGAGACCTTCGGCACGGTCGTCATCGAAAGCCTTGCCTGGGGGGTACCCGTGGTGGCGACCTCGACGGGGATCGCCCCGGAGGTAGTGAACGAGCAAAACGGGATCCTGGTGCCTCCCGGTGACGAGGCGGCTATGACCGGGGCGCTGGACCGGATGATTGATCAATGCAGAAAATTCGACCCTGGCGCCATCAGGATCAGCCTGTCGGACAGGTATACAGGGGAGAAGGTCGGACTACAGATCATGGATCTGTACCGGGAGTTGCTGGCCGGAAAATGATTCTATGACTCAGGGACAGGACATGGTCAAAACAGGTTCCCTTCGTTTCGGGGTAATGTGCAACGGGACGGTGTTCCGGCGGTGGCAGGCCGAGGCGCTGACCAGGTTGATCGACCACGGTCACCGGCCCGCGCTTCTGATCGTCGATGCCCGTGAAACCTCTGAAAAGCCGCTGTTCCTCAGGCTACTGAGAAAAAGATGGGGCACCGCCCTGTTTTTCTTTATAGACAGGCGGATCTTCAGTCCGACGGAGAAGGATCCGGTCAACCTGGAAAAGGAGCTGTCCGGCGTGGCTTCTATCCGCTGCAAGGTGGTGAAAAGGGGCGTTTCGGAATATTTCGCGGAAGATGATTTGAATACTGTTCGCGATTACCGGCTCGATTTCATCCTGAGGTTCGGTTTCGGGATCATTCGCGGGGATATCCTGTCGGCTGCCGGATATGGAGTGTGGTCATTCCACCACGACGACGAGATGATATACCGGGGCGGTCCTCCGGGTTTCTGGGAAATTTACCGGGGCGATCCCGTCAGCGGCGCCGTGATGCAGCGGCTAACTGAACGGCTCGACGGCGGCATCGTGTTGAAAAAGGGGTACCTGAAGACGGTGATGCATTCCTGGCGGGAGAGCCATGGGCGGCTGCTCGAGGTCTCATCCGCCTGGCCCGCCCTGGTTGCGGATGAGCTTGCATCCGGAGCCGGCAACGGAGATGCAGGGCGCTTTTCGGCCGGTGCAGCGCCAAGCCTGACGGTTGCGCCGCTTTACAGGGTCCCCGGAAACCTGAAGATGATCAACTTCCTCCTGAAGATTTTCCGGAACCGCATCCTTTTCCATTACAGGAGATTGATGCAGATGGAGATCTGGAATGTCGGGATGATTGAAAAGCCGATTCATGAGTTGGCGCTGGGTGGAGAAAGGCTGCGGGATGAAGATATCAGATGGCTGCCGGAGATCAGGAACGCGGGCTATCTTGCCGATCCCTTCGGTTATGTGGCTGCTGGCAGGCTCCATGTGCTCGCCGAAGATTATAGCTACCGGTCGGGCCGGGCGGGGATTTCGGAGGTTGTTTTCAGCACCCACCCTGACGGGGTCGTCGAAGCAGATCATCACCTTTCCTATCCTTATGTGGTTGAACATGAAGGAGAAATATACTGCCTCCCGGAATCATCCCAGGCTCCCGCCATTACACTTTACCGCAAGGATAAAGCCACCGGCCAATTCACCCCCCACCGGACGTTGCTGGTTCAACCCGGCGCGGTGGACCCGACCCTGATCTCTTACCATGACCGGTGGTGGCTCTTCCTGACCACAAAAGAACACTCCAACACACACCTTTACCTTTTCTATTCCCGTGATTTTCATGGCGAATTCCTTCCGCACCGGCTTAATCCCGTGAAAATTGATGTCCGTTCGGCCCGGCCGGCCGGCACGCCTTTTAGCCATGAAGGAGCGCTGTACCGCCCGGCACAGGACTGCTCGGTTACCTACGGCGGAAGGATTGCCGTGAACAGGGTGCTGAAGCTCACGCCGGACGAATTCCTCGAAGAAACAGTCGGTTATATCGAACCACCCGCCGGCAGCATCTACCGGAAGGGCATTCACACCATTTCAAAGGCGGGCGGCTATACGCTGATCGACGGGAAACGATATGTCATCAGCCTCCAGCATTTATTCCGTAATATTTTAAGACCTTCCAGGTTTTCAAAACCTGGAAGGTCTGAACCTGGAAGGTCTTTTTTCCCGGCAGGAAAGGAGGCAAACGATGCTTAGGAAAATAGCCGGAACCATCGGGACAAGGGTTGTGACCGCCCTGCTGGCATTCGTTACCTGGACGCTGAACGCACACTTCCTCGGACCCGAAAAGGTGGGAACAATCAGCCTGATGATCTTCTCCGTGGCCATCATCCAGCTATTCACCAATTTCGTGGCCGGCGCTGCGCTGATCTACCAGACCCCGAGGGCCGGCGTTTACCGGTTGATCATTCCGGCATATTGCTGGTCGCTGATCGTAACGGCCCTCATGGCGTTCCTGCTCGAACTGGCAGGGAGGATTTTTCCGGTTGTGGCCATCATCCCCGAAGGATATTTCCTGCCGGTACTGTTTCTCGCACAGGTCATGTCGCTTGCCTCGGCCAACAACATGTTCCTGCTGGGGCTGGAGCGCATACGCGCTTACAACATTGCCGGCCTCATCCAGATCACCGTGCTTTTACTGGTCCTCCTGCTGCTGATCTTCGGATCCGGGATGCGGGATGTGATGGCCTATTACTGGGCGATCTTCAGCTCATGGCTGCTCGTTATGGTGATCACCCTCGGGATGCTGGCCCCGCATATCCGCCGGGAGCCGCTGAAAGGGTTGGGGACACTGATGAAGGAGATCCTGCGGTTTGGCGCTTACGTGCAGTTCGCCAACTTCTTCCAGACGCTGAACTACCGGCTGAGCCTGAAGTTCACCGACCTTTTCCTCGGCAGGGGCTCCGTCGGCGTGCTTTCCCTGGGGATGCAGCTCGCTGAAGGGTTGTGGATCATCAGCCGCAGCATTGCAACGGTTCAATTCTCGAAGCTGGCCAATGAGAAAGACCGAGAGTACGGCGTGAACCTTACACTTGCACTGGCCAAGGCGGCCCTGCTGATCACCGCGGTGGCGATGCTGGCGCTGATCGCGATCCCGGGATCGGTCTTCGTCTTCCTGTTTTCGGCCGGATTTGCGCAGGTCAAACTGGTCATCGCCTCGCTCGCCATCGGGATCGTCGCCCTCAGCGTGTCGATGATCCTCAGCGGCTTCTTCTCCGGGATCAACCGGCCATGGCACAATACGGTCAGTTCTGCTATCGGCCTGATTTTTACTGTCCTGATGGGACTCTTTCTCATACCATCCTACGGCATCGCCGGCGCCGGATTGGCCGCCACGGTTTCCTACTCCATTGCCACTCTTTACCAATTCGTTGTTTTCCTTCGGGTAGGAAAAGTGAGAGCGAAGGATCTACTGATCACCCGAGCCGAGATCCTGACGTTTGTCGGAGAAATGAAGAGGATTTTTACATGAGGATTTTTGATTGACGATTGAATTTTGGATTGACGACGTTCGATTCCACCAGAATCCGGCTCCGATGGAGCCGCGATTTTACTCCGGAATACTTCATCCTGTATCCTGTATCCCGCATCCTGTATCCCGCATCCTCTTTCCCTTCAGTCAACCATTTTTTAATATAAAATTTGTACATTTGCACCCTTATTTTACTGCAAATGTTCCCTGATTCGGACAAATTCAAGGGTGAAGGACTGACCTATGACGACGTGCTGCTCGTGCCGGCCTATTCGGAAGTGCTGCCACGGGAGACGGACGTATCCACGCTCTTTTCCAGGAACATCCGGCTGAATATCCCCATCGTGTCTGCCGCAATGGATACTGTGACCGAGTCGCGCATGGCCATTGCCATGGCACAGGAAGGAGGGATCGGCGTACTGCATAAGAACATGCCCATTGAAGACCAGGCTTTGCAGGTGCGCAAGGTGAAGCGGGCAGAGAACGGCATGATCCTGCAGCCGGTCACGCTGATGGAACAGGCGCTGGTGGGCGATGCGCTTGCCATGATGAAGGAATACAGCATCGGCGGCATCCCCGTCACCAATGTACGGAACGAACTCGTGGGCATCATCACCAACCGCGACCTGCGTTTCGAGCGGGATCATATGCGCCCCGTCACCGAGGTGATGACGAAGAACGTGATCACCATCAGCGAGTTCACCGACTTCGAACAGGCCGAGGCGATCCTGCAGCAGCACAAGATTGAAAAGCTGCCGGTCGTCGATAAGAACAACAAGCTCATCGGGCTGATCACATACAAGGATATTTTGAAAGTCAAGGCCCGGCCGAACGCCTGCAAGGACAGTTTCGGGCGGCTCCGGGTAGCGGCCGCAGTGGGCGTGGCCCGCGACACCACCGACAGGGTGACAGCGCTGGTTCGGGAGAATGTCGATGCCATCGTGATCGACACGGCACACGGCCATTCGAAAGGGGTGATGGAGATGGCCAGGCAGGTCAAACGCGCATTCCCGGAAGTCGATCTCATCATCGGCAATATCGGTACGGCCGATGCGGCCGCTGACCTGGTCAGAATCGGCATCGACGGGGTGAAAGTCGGGATCGGCCCGGGTTCCATCTGTACCACCCGCGTCATCGCCGGGATCGGTGTACCGCAACTCTCGGCCATCTATGACGTCGCCCTGGCGCTGAAGGGAACCGGCATACCGGCCATTGCCGACGGCGGGATCCGCTACACCGGCGATATCGTCAAGGCGCTGGCAGCGGGAGCGCACTCCATCATGGCGGGCTCACTGTTCGCCGGCGTCGATGAATCGCCTGGCGAAACGGTCATCTTCGAAGGCAGGAAATACAAGACCTACCGCGGCATGGGCTCCATCCAGGCCATGCAGCAGGGATCGAAGGACCGCTATTTCCAGGATGTCGAAGAAGATGTCAAGAAACTGGTTCCGGAAGGCATCGTCGGCCGGGTACCTTACAAGGGATCCCTGTCGGAAGTGATCTACCAGATGGTTGGCGGGCTCCGTGCGGGTATGGGGTACACGGGATCGTCCACGATCGGCGCCCTCCAACAGGCGAAGTTCATCAAGATCACCTCCGCCGGCGTAGTGGAAAGTCACCCGCATGATGTGACGATCATCAGCGAAGCGCCTAATTACAGCCGCTGAGGCATATTGAGAACAGACTGAGATAAAATTAATTACGGTTAGCGTCGTTAATATATTTGTCAAACTACAAAACCAACATTTACATGACCAGGTCCATTGCAAAAAGATTACTGCCGCTGCTCCTTCTTGTGCCATTTCTTTCGCTTAAGGCACAGGTGAGCAATGACGAAGTGCTCATGACCATTGCAGGCAAGCAGGTCTATGTCGGCGAATTCCTCAACATCTACCAGAAGAACAACGTCAAGGGCGAGACGATCGATAAGAAATCCCTCGGGGAATATCTCGGCCTTTTCATCAATTTCAAACTGAAGGTCAGGGAGGCTGAGGAACTCGGGCTCGATACGCTTACCTCCTTCAGGACTGAGCTGAGCGGCTACCGTGAACAGCTCGCCAAGCCCTATTTTACCGACGAGGCTACCCTGAACAGGCTGATCCTCGAAGCTTACGACCGTGAAAAGACTGATCTGAGGTGCAGCCATATCTTCTTCCGGCTTGCACCCGATGCCAGCCCGGAAGACACCCTGACCGCTTACAACAAGGCCTCGGCCGCCAGGGACCGGATCATGAAAGGCGAGTCGTTCGAAGCGGTTGCCGTGGATGTCTCGGAAGACCCGTCGGCGAAGGACCGCGAAGCGAACCAGCAGCATCCTTTCCTGAAGGGGAACAAGGGCGATCTCGGCTATTTCGCAGTGTTCGACATGGTATATCCCTTCGAGAACGGCGCCTGGAATACCCCGACGGGACAGGTTGCGATGCCGGTGAGAACCGAGTACGGCTACCATCTCATCAAGGTGACCGATCGCCGTCCCGCACTGGGGAAGGTCAC